>Ga0335069_10005158_pt1 | contig 19216 bp, 11 predicted proteins | sample Lox_Sample_11_FD_206714 | JGI IMG/M metagenome (GOLD analysis project Ga0335069, IMG submission 206714) | Soil microbial communities from Loxahatchee National Wildlife Refuge, Florida, United States - Lox_Sample_1.1 | ecosystem: Environmental > Terrestrial > Soil > Wetlands | place: USA... | reverse complement strand
TGGGCGCTTCCGAGAGCCTTGTCGACGCTCGACTCGTTGCGTGCACGCCGGAGGGATTTCGCGAAATCGCGACGTGGATCGCCGACGCCGATGCGTGCATCCGGTGGGCCGGACCGAAGCCCGCGTTTCCATTGATCGCCGAGCAGCTCGCCGAAACCCTCGAGGCCACCGAGCACAACTCCTTCGAGCTTCGCGGCGGCGATGGCCGCCTGCTCGGTTTCGGTCAGGTCCGGACTAGGCCGGCGTCTCAAGCGGAACCCGGGGCCGCGCACCTGGCGCGAATCATCGTCGCCCCGGCCGCGCGCGGCCGCGGCGTCGGCGCCTGCCTCGTTCGCCTGCTGATGCGACACGCGAGAGAGTCGTTGGCGGCACGCGCCTGCACGTTGCGCGTCTATCGCGACAACGCGGCTGCCGTCGCGCTGTATCAAAAGCTCGGGTTCGTCGAGATCGACGATCCCGATGCGACGAGCGACGTGCCGATGATGAGAGCCACCCTAGCTCCGGCGGGGTCAGCTCCGGCGGGGTCAGCCGATCGAGCCGCGCGAAGAGTTCCCGCTTGAGTTCCGGCTGCTCCCGCGCGTTTTCGATCACGAGGTCCGCCGCCGAGACCGCCTCCGCGAGGTCCGTGGTCATCCGGAATCGATGCAGCGCGCGATCTGCGCGCCCATCGTGCCTGCTCCGACGATCGCAGTGGATTCAAGGGGTCTTTGGCTCATGCGACGGGCTCCTCCTTCACGCGGCGAGCGCACGATGCGCTTGGCGCTTCCGGCTTTCCGCTTTCCGGATCCCGACTTGCCCGCTCGCGGGTTGTTGTTGTCTACTGGCGCAGGAACAACGACCCGGGCAAGTCATCGATGACGTCGACCCCACGCGCCACGCCGGCCGCGGCCTACGTACGCGCCGACGAGCGGACGGCGCATTCCACGGCGTTGACGCGCGGCCCGTGGAATCACGAGCACCAGCACGCGGGACCGCCGATCGCGCTCGTCTGCGGGGCGGTCGAGCGAACCGCGCATGCCCACGGGCTGGCGCATGTCGCGCGACTGACGGCCAACCTCATCCGGCCCGTTCCGATCGCGCCGCTCGCCGTGGAAGTGATGACGGACTACGTCGGCCGAAACGCGGGCCATTTCTCCGCGCACCTGATCGCCGCAGGCCGCGAGGTGGCGCGATTCACGGCCCTCGTGCAGCGGGAGGTGCACGTCGAGCTTCCGGATTCGCGGCGCGACGCCACGGCGCCCGCGACCCCGCCGAACCCGGAGCAACTGCAGGAATGCCATTTCCCCTTTGCCGGCGGCGAGGTCGGCTACGCGGACCTCGTCGAAACGCGGGCCGCCGACGGACGGATGTTCAACGGGCCGTGCACGATCTGGTTCCGCCTGCGCCATCCGCTGGTGCAGGACGAGGCGCCGAGTCCCTACCAGCGCGTCGCCGTCGCGGCGGACTCGGGCAACGGCATCAGCGCAGTCCTCGATTGGCGCGACTACACGTTCGTCAATTCCGACCTGACCGTCAATCTCCTGCGACGTCCGGCGGGGGAGTGGATCTGCCTGCAGGCCAGGACCTACGTCGGACCCGGCGGCACGGGCCTCGCGGAGTCAACGCTGTTCGACAGCGACGGGATGATCGGCCGCTCGACGCAGAGCCTGTCGATCCGCAAGCGCGCCCACGCTTGAGCCGCGGGGGAAACCCGCAATACCCCCAATAACGTCGCGGTATGCGTGCTTTTCGACCGTTAGGAGGCGCGTTCAGGGCGGGATGATCCGAAGCTCCACCGGATTCCCGCCCCATGCGCCTGAAGTCCGTCTCCCGCGGCTTCTTTGCCGTCGTGCTCCTGGCACTGGCGGCGAATCTCGCGTTCCTGGTCGCCATCCGAACCGCGGAAGAAGGCGTCCACCGGGCGCTGGAGGAGCGTGACCGCTCGCTGGAACTCGTCGACGAACTCGTCCGCGAGAACGACCTGCTGGCGCAACTCGTCCAGAGCTTCACGACAACCGGCGAGACGCGCTACCTGACGATCTACTACGACATCCTCGCGGTCCGCGAGGGAGAAAAGTCCGCGCCGGTCGCCACGGATGCCGACCTCTACTGGCGCGAGCTGATCGCCCAGCGCCGCGCGCCGGCACCGGCGGACAACGGCCGCCCGCGCTCGTTGATCGACCGCATGCATGCGCTCGACTTCAGCCGCAACGAAATGGCGCACGGGCACGACGTCCTGGCCGCCGCTGCCGCGATGCAGGAGATCGAGAAGATCGCGTTCGCGGCGACCCAGGGCCTCTACGACTGGAAGACGAGCCAGTTCGTTTCCGACGGCAAGCCGGACCGGATGCGCGCGGTGGAGCTCGTGCATTCGGCCGCCTACGAGAATCATCGCGCCGACCTCATCGAGGCCGTGGGCGGGCTGCGCCGCGAGGCGCAGGAGCGCACGCAGGGCCAGGTGGCGCTGATGCGGCACCACCTCGGCAACGCGATCGCCGCGGCCATCGTCGTCGACCTTGCGCTGCTGCCGCTGCTCGGCGGCGCGCTGTACGTCGTGCGCAAGCGCGTGCTCAACCCGATCGCCGGCCTCAACGAGGTGGCGACGCGCTATACCGCCGGGGACTTCCGCGCGCGCGCCACGCTCGGCACCGCAAGCGTTCAGGAGCTGGGCGTGCTGTCGCGCGCGCTCGACGACATGGCGAACGCGATCGAAAGCGACCTGCGCCGCCGCGATGCCGACCAGCGTGCACTGAAGGCGGCCCGCGACGAGGCGGAGGCGGCGACGCAGGCCAAGTCGCGGTTCCTGGCCAACATGAGCCACGAGATCCGCACGCCGATGAACGCGATCATGGGCATGACGCATCTCGCGCTGCAGACCGACCTCACCGCGGAGCAGCGGGACTATCTCGCGAAGCTGCAGGGCGCCTCGAAGATGCTGCTCGGCCTGATCAACGACGTCCTCGACTACTCGAAGATCGAGGCTGGCCGGATGGCGATCGAGCAGGCCCCGTTCCTCGTCGAGGACGTCGTGTCGCAGGCGATCGAGCTCGTGCGCGAGCCGGCGCGCCGCAAGGAACTGGAACTGCTGTGCGACTTCGCGGATCCGTCGCTGCTTGCCGAGCGCGGGACGCTGCGCGGCGACGCGCTGCGCCTGCAGCAGGTCCTCGCGAACCTGCTGTCCAACGCGGTGAAATTCACGCCGGCCGGGCAGGTCCGGCTGACGGTCGACATCGATCGCGGCGGCGAGAACGCCGGCGACGTCGTGCCGCTTCGCCTCACGGTCATGGACACGGGCATCGGGATGACCGACGAGCAGCTCGCGGGACTGTTCCGCGAATTCGCGCAGGCCGACGTCTCGATCACGCGGCGCTACGGCGGCACCGGGCTCGGCCTCGTGATCACCCGCCGGCTCGTCGAGTTGATGGGCGGCACGATCGAGGTCAGCAGCCGCCCCGGCGTCGGCAGCCGCTTCGTCGTGCGCCTCGCGTTGCCGGTCGAGGCCGCGCGCCCCGCGGCGGCGATGCCTCCCGACGCCGCACGTGACCGGGTGCTCGTCGTCGACGACCAGCACGACACGCGAACCGCGGTCCTCGGACAGCTGCATACGCTGGGCGTCGGCGCCGCGGGCCGCCTCGCGGCCGCCGGCGACGCGACGCACGCGATGAGAACCCTGGAGGATGCCGACAAGGAAGGCGCGCCCTTCGACATCGCGCTGGTCGACTGGGTGCTGCCGGACGCCGAAGGCCCCGTCGTCCTGAAGCGGATGCGCGCGCAGTACCCGCTGATGCGCATCGCGGTGATCTCCGCCTACGGAACCGATGACGTGCGCTCGACCGCTCGGCGGCTCGGCGCCACGGACTTCCTCGCGAAACCGGTGCTGCCGGGCGACCTCCGGCGACTTTTCGGCGACGCGGCGCCGTTGACGGCCGCCGACGCCGACGACGGCCGCCTCGACGGGCTCCGCGTGCTGCTCGTGGAGGACAACGCGCTGAACCAGGAGATCGCACGGGAACTGTTGCGCCGCCGCGGCGTGGTTGTCGACGTGGCCGGCAACGGCCTCGAGGCGATCGAGCGGCTGTCGGCGCGCGGCGCCGCCGCGTTCGATCTCGTCCTGATGGACCTGCAGATGCCGGTGCTCGACGGCTACGAGGCGACGCGGCGACTGCGTGCCCGGCACGAATTCGACGGCCTGCCCATCCTCGCGATGACCGCCCACGCACTCGCCGACGAGCGCCAGCGGTGTCAAGCGATCGGCATGCAAGGCCATATCGCGAAGCCGATCGACGTCGCCGAGCTGATCCGCGCGTTGCAGCCCTTCCGCGCCCGTCGAGATTCCGCGCCGGCCGAGGCGCCTCGCGCCGAGGCGCCGCCGCCGCGGGCCGTCGCCGCCCCCGTCGGCCCCGAAGCGTTGCCGCAGGTCCCGGGCATCGACACCGCGCGCGCGCTGGCGCATTTCGACGGCAACGTGAGCCTGTACCGGCGCACGCTCCAGGGTTTCTCGCGCGAGCAGGGCGACATCGCCGTGCCGTGGCGCGAGTGGGCCCAGCACGGCCGCTGGGAGGAGTTGCGCCGCGCCGCGCATACGCTACAGGGGCTGTCGGCCGCAATCGGCGCGCGCGCGTTGCGCGAAGACGTCCTTGCGGTGGAACTGGCCGCCGCGGCCCGGGACGAGAAGGCCGTCGTCGCCGCGCTGCCGGCCGCCGCCGCCCGCCTCGCCGAACTCGCGGCGCGGATCGACGAGGCGCTGCAGACGGCACCGCCGTGGCTGCACGCCGACGAGGCCGCGCACGCCGACGACGAGGCGGACGAGATGGACCCGGCGCAAGCACTGCAGGGCCTGCGCGAGCTTCTCGCCGCCAGCGACAGCCAGTCGGTCTCGTGGTGGCAGGCGCACCAGGCCGTCCTGAAGGCGCAGCTCGGCCCCGTCGCGTCGCGCCGCCTGGCGCAGGCGATGAGCGGGCTCGATTTCGATGCCGCGCTGGCAGCCCTGCCGGGCATCGCGGCATGAAACGCGACGCGCTGCCGAACGCCGAGGGCGCGGCATCATGCGACGCGCCGGATTCGCCGCGTCCGACGATTCTCGTCGTCGACGACACGCCGGCCTACCTGACCCTGCTGGCGCAGTTCCTCAACAAGGAATATCGGGTCCTGCTTGCCGTCAACGGCGCGAAGGCGCTGGAGATCGCGCGCCGGGCATCGCCCGACCTCATCCTGCTGGACGCGATGATGCCGGAGCTCGACGGCTACGAGGTCTGCCGCCGGCTGAAGGCCGACGCCGCGACCCACGGCATCCCGGTGCTCTTCCTGACGGCCTTGACGCGGCTGGAGGACGAGACCCACGCGTTCGAGGCGGGCGCGGCCGATTTCATCCAGAAGCCGTTCAATGGCGCCACCGTCATCGCGCGCGTGCGCACGCATGTTGCGCTGAAGCGCGCGCAGGACGCGCTGCTGGGGCGCAACACGGCGCTCGCCGGCGAGCTTCAGGCGCGGTGCCGCGAGGTGGAGCGGCTCCGCGACGCCACGCTGTTCATGATGGTGTCGCTCGCCGAATTCCGCGACGCGGACACGGTCCACCACGTGCAGCGAACGCAGGAGATCGTCGGCGTCCTCGCGCGCTGGCTCGCGGCGCAGCCCGGCGCGCCGCCGGAGTTGACGCCGGCGGCGATCGGCGACCTCGTCAAGGCGGCGCCGCTGCACGACATCGGGAAGATCGCGATACCGGACGCCGTCCTGCTGAAGCCGGGGCCGCTCGACGCCGCCGAATGGGCGCTGATGAAGACCCACGCCGAGCGCGGGTCCGACCTGCTTCGCCACGCGGTCGATCGCGTCAGCGACGACACCGGTCGGCTGCTGCGGTTCGGCATGCAGATCGCGCGCCATCACCACGAGCGATGGGACGGCGGCGGGTACCCGGACGGCCTCGCGGGCGACGCGATCCCGGTCGCGGCGCGCCTGATGGCGGTCGCGGACGTCTACGACGCCGTGATCAGCCGCCGGCCCTACAAGATGCCGATGAGCCACCAGGAAGCGATGGATGCCGTCCGAGCCGGCTCCGGAACGAAGTTCGATCCGCGCATCGTCGCGGCTCTCGAAGCGTCACAGCGCGAAATCGTCGCGATCGCCAACCACTGGGCCGATCCGGCCCCCGCAGCTTGAGCAGGTCACAGGAACCCTCCCCGATGCGCCTCCCCTACCGATTCGCCGCGTGCCTCGCGCTGCTCGCGCTGCAGGCATTGCCCGCAGCGGCCCAGGATCTCTCGTGGTCCGCCTTCGGAACCGTCGGCTACGCCGTGTCCGACCGCGACTACGACTACCAGGGCAGCATCGACGACCGCGGCACGTTCAATCGCGACAGCGTGCTGGGCCTGCAGGGGGACCTGCGATTCGATCCGAAGTGGTCGGCGACGGTGCAGTTGAAGGCCGCGCAATCCCTCAAGAGCGACGATCGCTGGGACGTGACGCCCGCCTGGGCATTCCTCGCGTGGCGCGCGAGCGATGACCTGCTGATCCGGGCCGGCAAGATGCGCGTGCCCTTCTACCTCTATTCGGAATCCATGGACGTCGGCGTCACGTACGACATGGCCCGGCTGCCGGTCGAAATGTATTCGCTCGCACCGTCGACCGACTTCGTCGGACTCTACGGGACGCAGACGTGGTCGCGCGGCGACACCGAGCTGGCGCTCGACGTGTTCGGCGGCCAGATCGGCACGACCGCGCGCTTCTGGACCCGCGACGGCGCGCCGCCCGCCGTCGAGCCGGGCGCGCAGTTCATCCACGTCGACGTGCAGACCGAAGGGCTCGCGCTGGCCTTGAAGACGCCGCGCTCGACATGGCGGATGGGCGCCTACCGGACCGCGACCTGGCAGACCGACGGGGCGGCCGTCCCGGTGACGTATCCCTACGTATCGATCGCGCCCGGACTGGGCTACTTCCAGGTCGACCCGTCGCTGCCCGGACCCGGCGTCCCATCGGTCAGTCGCATCCACAACGACATCCTGACGTTGGGCGTCGAGCAGCGTTTCGCGACGACGTGGCGCGTTGCCGCCGAGTACGCGCGGATGATCCAGCACGACACGCAGTTCGCATCGGACCTGCACGCCGGCTACGTCGCGGCGTTCGACGAGATCGGCCGCTTCACGCCCTATGCCAGCGCGAGCCTGCTGCAGTCGAGCGCCGGGACGCGCGCGTGGTACCGGCAGCTGACGCAGAACACGTTGCCCGACGTCGTTCCGGGCGCGACGCAGGTCAACCAGGCGCAGCGCCTCGCCGCGGAGAACATCTGGGCCGCCGACCAGCGCTCCTTCGCGGTCGGGAGCTCCTACGCGCTCGACAGCCGCCAGAAGTTCAAGGTCGAATGGTTGCGGACCTGGGTCGGCGAGATGACCCGCCTGATCGATACGCCGCCAGGCCAGCCGACGCCGCACGACACGCACGTCGACGTCTGGTCGATCAGCTACAGCTTCACGTTCTGAGGAGGCGAGCATGAGCCGCAACCTTCTCCGGATCGTGCTTGCCGCCGCGCTGCTGTGCGGCGCCCTCGCGACCCGCGCCGACGACGGCGGGATCGCCGTGATCGCGCATCCGGGGATGTCCCCGCTCGATGCCGCGGTGCTGCAGCGCCTCTATACCGGCCGCGCGATCGAGGTCGCCGGCGTGCCGGCCACGGTCGTCAACCTGCCCGCATCGAGCGGCGTGCGCGAGCATTTCTTCGCGCAGGTCCTCGCGACGGACAACGACAAGTACGTCGCCTACTGGACGGTGCGACGGCACATCGGCAAGGGCGTTCCGCCGCGCGAGCTCGATACGGTGACGCAGGTCATCGATTTCGTCCAGGCGACGCCCGGCGCGATCGGCTACATCCCGGCGACCGAGGTGCGGCCGGGGATGAACGTCGCGTATCGTCCGTAGGCGGCCGACCCCCGCGCTTGGCGCCGGCGCTAGACCCACTCGCACTCGCAGGTGAAATGACGCAGCAGCTTCGGCTGCTTCGTGATCCGCACGCCGCGAATGCTGGCGACCTTGGCCTTCAGCTCGGTGATCACCTCCGCCGCGTAGTCGAAATGCGACTGCGTGTACATCCGGCGCGGGAATGCCAGCCGAACCAGTTCCATCGCGTGGTAGGTCTCGGTACCGTCGTCGAGCCGCTTGCCGAACATCACCGAACCGATCTCGACCCCGCGGATGCCGCCCTCGAGGTAAAGCGCGTTGCACAGCGCCCACGCCGGATAGTGCGCGACGGGCATGTCGGGCAGCACCGTCCGCGCGTCGATGTACACCGCGTGTCCGCCGGTCGGCTTGACGAAGCCGATGCCGGCGGCTTCCAGGCGTTCGCCGAGGTACTCGGCCGTGCGCAGACGGTAGCGCAGGTAGTCCTCCTGCATCCCCTCTTCCAGGCCGACGGCGAGCGCCTCGAGGTCGCGCCCGGCCAGCCCGCCGTAGGTCGGGAACCCTTCGGTCAGGATCAGCAGGTTGCGCACGGCGTCCATCCACTCGTCGCGGCGCAACACGATGAAGCCGCCGATGTTCACCATGCCGTCCTTCTTCGCGCTCATCGTCGCGCCGTCGGCGTACGAGAACATCTCCTGCGCGATCGCGCGGATCGAGGCGTTCTCGTAGCCCGGCTCGCGCATCTTGATGAACATCGCGTTCTCGGCGAAGCGGCAGACGTCCATGATCAGCGGCTTGCCGTGGCGCTTCAGCAGCGCGGCATAGGCGCGGATGTTGGCGAGCGAGACCGGCTGCCCGCCCCCGGTGTTGTTGGTCACGGTGATCATCCCGAACGGGATCCGGTCGCCGTGCTCCGCCAGCACCGCCTCGGCGCGCTCGAGGTCGATGTTCCCCTTGAAGGGATGCGGATGGGCGGGTTGCAGCCCTTCGCGGATCACGAGGTCCATCGCCTCGACGCCCAGGTACTCGAAGTTGGCGCGCGTCGTGTCGAAGTGGCAGTTGTTCGGGACGAGCTGCCCCTTCGTGCAGACGGCCGTGAACAGGACCTTCTCGGCCGCGCGGCCCTGGTGCGTCGGGACGAAGTGCGGCATCCCGGTGAGGTCGCGGATGACCTTTTCCAGCCGGTAGTAGCTGCGCGCGCCGGCGTAGCTTTCGTCGCCTTCCATGATCGCGCCCCATTGGCGCGACGACATGGCGCCGGTGCCGGAATCCGTGAGCCAGTCGATCAGCACGTCCTCCGCGCGCAGCTTGAAGACGTTGAGCTTCGCGTCCTGCAGCAGCCGTTCGCGCTCGGCGCGGGTCGTCATGCGGATCGGTTCGATGCACTTGATCCGGAACGGTTCGATCATCGTCTTGGGCATGGCGGCGCACCCCGGCAGGAATGGGCGACCAAGCTAGCACCGGTGGCCGCGGCGCGGTGTCGGTTTTTTCCAACGCCGAACGCGCGCCGCGGTCAGTCGTCGTCGACGTGGACCGGCGCGAGGTTGTCCTCCGAATTGCGGTCGATCCGCCGGTTGAACGGGTCGACGCCGGCGAACCGGGGACGCGCGTCGACCGTGACGCGGACGACCTGCGATCCGCTCGCGAGCTGTCGGCGCTGCAGCATCAGGATCGACGAGGCGTCGAAATCGCGGCGCCCCGGCTCGGCGCTGAAGACCCCGACGTCGAAGGCTTCGGCGAGCGGCGCTTCGGTTTCGTGCCCGACGCCGTCGGCGTAGAACTTCCGCGCGTCGATCGTGAAGGCCACGTCGTAGCGGCCGTCGGGGCGACGCCGCGCGTGCGCGTCGCGTGCGCGGGCGTCGTACAGCGTGATGCGCTCGAGCAGGTCGGCGACCAGCTCCTCGTGCCCGGGCCCCGCGTGCTCGCGCAGCAGCCACAGGAAATCGCGCGCGTTCGGATACGGCGCGGCCTTGAACGCGAACCGCGCGAGGAGGTCGCGCAGCGTCGCGTCGACGACGTCGACGCCGAGCGATTCGCGCAGCCACGTCATCGCGAGGGTCGCCTTGCGGTAGTGGATGTACGGCTGGTCCTCGACGCGCGCCAGCGGCAGCTCCTCGACCGCCTCGCCACCGCGCTCGCGCAGGTAGCGGTCGAGCTCGTACTTGAGGAACTTGCGGACCTGCTCGCGGCCCGCGACCTGCTCCATCGCGAGCAGCGCCGAGTACTGCGCGAGGCTCTCGACGAGCATCGTGGCGCCCTGCTGGTCGGCCGGGACGAGCTGGTGGCCCCACCACTGGTGGGCGATCTCGTGCGCCGTCACGTAGGTGACCATGTCGATCCGCTCCGGGTCGTCGTCCTCGAGGAAGATGAAGCCGATCGATTCGGAGTACGGGACCGTGTTCGCGAAGGACTGCGCGAAGGCTTCGTAGCCCGGGAATTCGACGATCCGCGCCTGCTTGAACTGGTAGGGCGAGAACTCGCGGCTGAACAGCTGCAGCGACAGCTTCATCGCGTCGAGCATCCGCTGGACGTTGTAGCCGTGTCGCGGATCGTAGTAGACCGCGAGATCGACGTCGCGCCAATGCGACCGGGCCACCGCGTAGCGCGCCGACTGGATCGAAAAGAAATGGATGATCGGCGTATCGGTCCGGAAACGCACGGTTCGCCGCCCGTCGGCCGTCTCGTCGGAGACCACGGTCCCCGGCGCGATCGGCGTCTGGTCCGCGTCGGTCGTCACGCTGATCTGCGCAACGACCCAGTCGCTGTCGTGCCGCAGCGCATTGAAGGCCCGCGCGCCGTCGTCCTCCAGCTTCGCCGGTCGCAGCTCCGCCGGCAGCCCGTACTTTCGGCGCTTGTTGCGGTCGACGAGGAGGCGCTCGCGGCTCATTCCGATCAGCGGCGCCAGGTCGAAGTTGTCGAGGAAGGTCCCGTTCTCGACGATCCGGGTGTAGGGCCGATCGTTCTCGAAGCCGCGGCGCTCGATATGGGTCCGGAAGCCGAGTGTCCGCCGTTCGCCCGGGGCGAGCGGCGTCGGCAGGCGATAGATCCGATAGTTCATGCTGCCGTAGTCGCGCTCGAGCACGGCGCCCGGAAGGTCGACGGCATCCAGTTCGAGCGGCTGCAGCCAGCGCAGGTGCAGCGTGTCGATCGGCGCCGCGGTACGGTTCTCGATCGTGTAGCTGCCGCGAACGCCGACGCGCGTCTCGCGCGGGTGCAGGTCGACGTCGAGAGTGACCGCGACGATCCGCGGCTGCGGAATCGCCGCGTAGGGCAGCAGCGTGCGCTCGTAGTCGGCGAGCCTGCGGTCGGCGAGCGGCGCCGGCTCGTAGCGGTTCTCGATGTTCGTGTTGACGTAGATCCACGCGCCGAGGCCCGCCCAGCCCGCGCCGACGACGCCGAGCGCGACGCCGACCGGTCCGGCGAGCCGCGCGGGCAGCCGCCGCAGGCGCGGCCGCAGCGCGATCGTCGCGCCGCGCCGCCACAGCGCGAGCGCCCACAGCGCCAGCGCGGCGGCGGCGGCGGTCCAGTAGGCCTGGAACCAGGCGCGCCCGATCCAGAATCGCCCCATCCCGTTCATGTCCGACAGCGGGACCGACGGCACGCCGGCGTAGTTGTAGAGGTTGTGCTCGAAGCCGGCGGCGTTCAGGCTGACGCTGGCGACGAGGTAGACGAGCATCACCGCCCAGCCGACGAACTTGCCCGGGACGAGCACCTGGACGAACAGCGACAGGACCGCGAGCTGCGCCGCCGTCACGGTGCCCGGCACGACGAACCACAGCAGGTAGCGCTCCAGCTCGAGGCGCGCGCCGCCTTTCAGGAGCTGCACGGCGATGCCGCCCAGGCTCGCGCTTGCGTAGGCCGCGGCGAGGACGAGCGTGACCGCGAGAAGCTTCGGCGCGAGGTGAGTCCAGTCCGGCGCCGCGGTCGCGTCGACGATCTCGTGGATGCGGCGCTCGCGGTCGCGCCACGCCAGTTCGCCGCCGTAATAGATCGCCATGATGATCGGGAACAGCGTGAAGGAGCCGGTCAGCGAATCGACCATCAGCCGCGTGACCGGATGCACGTCGCCGCCGTAGACCTGGCCGGCGAACCACAGCGACGCCGCGGCGCTCAGCGCGCCGATGCCGTTCAACGCCAGGAACGCGGGGCCGCGAACGATCGTCGAGAACTCGATGCGTGCGAGCGCCAGCGCGGACGCGAGCGCGGCGCCGCGACCCGGCGCTGGCCGTTGCGCGAGCGGCCGCGGTCGGCTCGGCGCCACTGCGCTCGCGGCCCTTGCGGCGAACGGCGGGGCCGCCTTGCCGGCGCGCTCCGCGAACCGGAATCGGGCCGCCGCCAGCGCGAAGACGGCCACCGCCATCGTCAACCACAGCACACGGTTCGCCAGCAGCAGGCCGGTCAGCGGCGGCAGCGACGCGTTGCGCTCGGTCGCCGTCCAGTACTTCGTCGCCTTGCCGATCGCCGACCGCGCGAAGGGATCGAGGAGCGCCGCGATGTCGTCGAAGCGCGCGTCGCGCAGCGCCGAGCGCGCCACCGCGTAGGCGACCAGCAGCGCGACGGCGCCGACGTAGGTCCAGGCGAGCGAGCGGGTCGCCGTCGCGAGCGCGAGGCAGAATGCGGTCAGCAGCAGCAGCGTCGGCATCCCGTAGGCGACGAGCGCCACGACGTAGTCGAGCGGATGGAACGGCCCAACGCGCTCCGGATCCAGCCACGGCATCCGCGAGCCGAGCGCGATCGCCAGGGGCACGGTTGCGAGCAGCAGGAGGCACGCCGCGCTGGCGCCCAGCCATCGGCCGACCAGGTAGGACGGCGCACGCAGGCGCGTCGCCTGCAGGATCGGGGCGAAGCCGGTCTCGTCGTCGCGCAGTACGGCCTGCGCGACGACGGCGACGACGACGAACGTCGACATCACGGCCATCGTCATCAGCGTCTCCAGGATCGCGTACGGCGAATCGACGTGCACGTTGCCCCGCGCGCCGATCTGGATCTCGTCGATGGTGACGGAGCCGAACGTCAGCAGGAAGAAGATCGCGCAGCCGACGAGCAGCGCCGGATTGCGGAGCTGGTAGCGGAACTCGAACGCCGCCACGTGGCCCAGCATCCCGCCGGCGCGCGCCGCGCCGCTCATGACGCGCCGTCCGTTTCGTTGCGGCGCTGCGCGCGCAGCGTCGCGAAGTAGACGTCGGTCAGCGACGCCTCGCACGGCTCGAAGCCGGCGCCGGGCGGCGCGTCGGCGACGACGCGGATCTCGGTGCGGCCCTCGCGCAGCCGGGTCGCGATGACGTCGCAGGAGGCGCGCCACTGCGCCAGCGCAGCGCGCTCGACGGTCCGGCGCCAGATCCGTCCGTGCAGTGCGGCGACGAGATCGCCCGGCGCGCCGGCCAGCGCGATGCGCCCGCCGGCGAGCAGCGCGACGCGCGGGCACAGTTCGGCGACGTCGTCGACGATGTGCGTCGACAGGATGACGACGACCGATTCGCCGATTTCGGCGAGCAGGTTGTTGAAGCGGCTCCGCTCCTCCGGGTCGAGGCCGGCGGTCGGTTCGTCGACGATGACGAGCCGCGGGTTGCCCAGCAGCGCCTGCGCGATGCCGAACCGCTGGCGCATGCCGCCGGAGTAGGCCGCGACCGCCTGGCGCCGGACGTCCCACAGGTTGACCTGGACGAGCAGCCGCTCGACCGCATCGCGCCGCTCGCCGCGGTTCGACAGGCCCTTGAGGATCGCCAGGTGGTCGAGCAGATCGAGCGCCGAAATGCGCGGATAGACGCCGAAGTCCTGCGGCAGGTAGCCGAGGCTCGCGCGCAGGCGCTGCGGCTCGCGCAGCGCGTCGACGCCGTCGAACCGGATCGAGCCGCTCGTCGGCATCTGCAATGTTGCAATGCAGCGCATCAGTGTCGACTTGCCGGCGCCGTTCGGCCCGAGCAGGCCGAACATCCCACGCGGAATCTCGAGCGACACGCCGTCGAGCGCCCGCGCGCCGCCGGCGTAGTCGTGCGTCAGGTTGGCGATGGACAGCATCGTGGCGATCCCCCCGTTTCGGCTAGTCCGATCGCTCGACTCTACGGGGGCGGAGCCTGGCGCGCGCCGGCCGTGTGACGGAGCGGCGAAATGCGGTGTTGGACGGCGCGACCGCGTGGATGGGCGGGAACGCGCGACGCGTCCCGCAAGGCCGCCAGCCCTCCGCGTCGAACCTTGACCCCCCTGGCCCTAGGCCGCATCCTCTGCGGCCATGTCGGGCGGCGCCGATGCGAATGGCGGGCCGACCCGTCGCGGCCCAGACCGCCGAGCAGGAGACCTCCGATGCAAGCGCAGCAGAGCGAGCACATCGCGACCGTCATGCGTGTCGCCGAAGACGGCATCGACGCGCCGCGCGCGCGCGCGCACGACACGATCATCCGCGCCTCGTGGTCGCGGTGCGTGCACGAGCACCGGCTGGATCCGACGCGCATGCAGGAAGCCATCATCCTGCCGGGCTCGCGCCTGCGCGAGCACCAGGACCGCATCGAGGAGTTCCTGCACATCGCGCGGCACGGCCTCGAGGCGCTCTACCACCAGGTCGCCGGCCTCGGCTACTGCGTGCTGCTCACCGACGCCCGCGGGATCACGGTCGACTTCCTCGGGGACCTCGTGTTCGAGCCGAGCCTGCGCAAGGCGGGGCTCTACCTCGGCGCCGACTGGAGCGAGGACAACGCCGGCACCTGCGGGGTCGGCACCTGCCTGGCGACCGGCGAGGCGCTCACCGTCCACCTGGACGACCACTTCGACGCCACCCACATCCCGCTCACCTGCACGGCGGCGCCGGTCTACGACGCTCGCGGGCAGCTGATGGCGGTGCTCGACATCTCGCAGTTGAGCTCGTCGCAGCCGAAGCCGAGCCAGCACCTCGCGCTGCAGCTCGTGCGGGTCTATGCGCACCACATCGAGAACGCGACGTTCCTCCACACGTACTGCAACGACTGGGTCCTGAAGCTCAGCTCCGCGCCGCAGTTCCTCGACGTGAATCCGGAATACCTGCTGGCGCTGGACGCCGCCGGCCGCATCATCGGGCACAACCGGCGCGCGCAGCTGCTGCTCGAAGGCCCGCAGCGGCAGCCCGTGATCGGAATGCGGTTCGAGCAGCTCTTCAACGCGACGAGCGAGAACCTGGCGCGCTTCACCGCGGCCCGCGCGGCGGACCAGCGCGCGGTCACGCTGGCAGCCAGCGGGCGCCTTCTTTTCCTGCTCGCGTCGCCGCCGCCGGTGCGCCTGGCGACGGCGCCGGGGCCATCCAGTGCCGACCACCGGATTCCGGCGGCGCTCGCCGCGCTGTCCGGCGGCGACCCGCTGCTGGACCGGCAGATCGAGCGCGCCGCGAAGCTCGTCAATTCGCCGGTCAGCATGCTGTTGACGGGCGAGACCGGCACCGGAAAGGAATACTTCGCCAAGGCGCTGCACGACGCGAGCGAACGGCGGCGCAAGCGCTTCGTCGCCGTCAATTGCGCCGCGATCCCGGAGACGCTGATCGAGAGCGAACTCTTCGGCTACCTGCCGGGCAGCTTCTCCGGCGCGGGCAGCAAGGGCAAGCGCGGGCTGATCCAGGAAGCCGACGGCGGCACGCTGTTCCTCGACGAGATCGGCGACATGCCGAAGCCGCTGCAGGCGCGGCTGCTGCGGGTGCTCGCGGAGCGCGAGGTGCTGCCGATCGGCGCGACGCAGGCGCAGCCGGTCGACATCCGGGTGGTCGCCGCGACGCACTGCGATCTCGAGGCGCTGGTCCGCGAAGGACGCTTCCGCGACGACCTGTACTACCGCCTGAACGGCGCGCACATCGCGCTGCCGCCGCTGCGCGCGCGGCGCGACCTCGCGTGGCTGATCCACCGGATGCTGCAACCGGCGCCGGGCGCGGCAACCGACGCGCTGCGGATCTCGCCGGCCGCGCTCGGCTGCCTGCACGCGCAACGCTGGCCCGGCAACCTGCGCGAACTGCGCAACGTGATCGAGTTCGCGCGGGCCGTCTGCGGCGGCGGCTGCATCGAGGTGGCGGACCTGCCGGACCACGTGGCTGCGCGCGCGCCGAAAGGCGCGGCCGCGCCCGGTGCCGACGACGAGCGCATCGGCGCGCCGCCGGCGGCGCCCGAAGGAGCGCTCCTGCTGCAGTACCTGCGCGCGGCGCAGTGGAACGTCAGCGCCGTGGCGCGCCAGCTGGGCGTCGCGCGAATGACGCTGTACCGCCGGATGCATCGCCACGGGATCCAGGCGCCGAACCATCGGGACGGCGAGTCCCGAACCTTCGGCACGCCGTAGCAGGACGTCGCCGGCAGGCCCGGTCGTCGCGCGCGGAGCGCACCGCGCTCGACGGGCTGCCGCGGTGTGACACCGTGTGCGATACACCTGTCCCACTGTAACGCCCGGCGGTGCCGGGCGGCCGGCGCACCGCGCTGCAGCGCCGCAGCGCGGTGCCCGCGCGTGATCAGGCACTTGCGCGATTCCGGTGGACTTCGCGGCTGCGTTGCAACAAGCCACCTCGAAGGTGGTACGGGCATTGCACACCCGATTCCCCGCGCCGTTGCGCGGCAACGGGCAGGCCGCCGAGGATCCGGGGGAGGACAGCGTGGCACAAGCCACCGCAACACCGTGTGTCGGGATCATCGCCAACCCGGTGTCGGCGCGCGACATCCGGCGCGTCATCGCGAATGCGAGCAACCTGCAGACCGCCGACCGCGTCAACATCGTGCTGCGGCTGCTGTCGACGCTCGCTGCGCTCGGGGTCGGGCGCGTGCTGATGATGCCGGACCGCAGCGGCATCCGCGCGATGCTCTCGCGGCACCTGAAGCGCGAATCCAACCTGCATCACAACGCGTTCCCGCAGGTCGACTTCCTGGAGTTCGAGCCGACCGCGACGGTCGAGGACACGCTGCGCGCCGCGCGCGAGATGCGCGCCGCAGGCGTCGGCGCGATCGTCGTGCTCGGCGGCGACGGGACGCATCGGGCCGTCGTGCGCGAATGCGGCGACGTCCCGATCGCCGGGTTGTCGACGGGGACGAACAACGCGTTCCCGGAGATGCGCGAGTCGACGATCGCCGCGATGGCGGTCGCGCTGCACGCGACCGGGCGCCTGGACCGCGAGCAGGCGCTGGCGCCGAACAAGCTGCTCGAGGTCTCGATCGAGGAAGGCGCGCGGCGCGACATCGCGATCGTCGACGCGGTGATCTCGCACGAGACCGTCGTCGGCGCGCGCGCGCTGTGGAAGGCCGAGAGCCTGGCCGCCGTGTACCTGAGCTTCGCCGACCCGCAGGCGATCGGCCTGTCGAGCATCGGTGCGCTGCTGCATCCGGTCGGGCGGCGCGACGCCGGCGGCCTCGCGGTCGAGCTGGCGAACGACCCGCGCCGCGCCCGCTTCGCGCTGCGGGCGCCGATCGCGCCCGGGATGCTGCGCGACATCGGGATCGCCGGCTGGGAGCCGATGGCGGCCGGCCGCGCGTTCGCGGTGACCGCGCAGGCCGGCATCGTCGCGCTCGACGGCGAGCGCGAGATGGCATTCAAGAGCGGCGAGCGCGTGACCGTCACGCTGCGAGAGAACGCTTTCTACACGGTGGACGTGGCCCGCTGCATGCGCAACGCCGCGCAGCTCGGCCTGCTTCGCCAAACCCCGCCCGACGTCGACCGACCGGCCCACTGAGGAGACCAGCACCATGACAGGCAACGCGTTACCGCTCACGAAGGCAGAGCTTCTGAAGGCCTACCGCACGATGCGCACGATCCGCGAGTTCGAGGAGCGGCTCCACGTCGACTTCGGTCGCGGCGACATACCCGGCTTCGTGCACCTGTACGCCGGCGAGGAGGCCGCCGGGACCGGGATCATGATGCACCTGCACGACGGCGACCGCATCGCGAGCACGCATCGCGGCCACGGCCACTGCATCGCGAAGGGCGTGGACGTCGTCGAGATGATGAAGGAGATCTACGGCAAGAAGGGCGGCTCGTGCCACGGCAAGGGCGGCTCGATGCACATCGCCGACCTGTCCAAGGGCATGATGGGCGCGAACGGGATCCTCGGCGCCGGTGCGCCGCTCGCCTGCGGCGCCGCGCTCGCGGCGAAGTTCCGCGGCAAGGGCGAGATCGCGATCAGCTTCGTCGGCGACGGCGCGAGCAACCAGGGCACGTTCCTCGAGAGCCTGAACCTCGCCGCGGTCTGGAACCTGCCGGTGATCTTCGTCGTCGAGAACAACGGCTACGCGGAGTCGACCTCGCGCAAGTACGGCGTCGCGGTCGATTCGTACGTCGACCGCGCCGCCGGCTTCGGCATGCCGGGCATCAGCGTCGACGGCACGGACTTCTTCGCCGTCCACGAGTCCGCCGGCGAGGTCATCCGCCGCGCGCGCGAAGGCGGCGGGCCGTCGCTGCTCGAGTGCGAGATGGTCCGCTTCCACGGGCACTTCGAGGGCGACGCGCAGACGTATCGCGGCCAGGGCGAGCTGGAGGACATCCGCTTCAACAAGGATTGCCTGAAGAAGTTCACGGCGGCCGTCACGTCGACCGGGCTGATCGGCGCGGCGGAGCTGCAGTCGATCGACAAGGAGGTGCTGGCGTTGATCGAGGACGCCGTGAAGCAGGCCAAGGCCGCCCCGCTGCCGACCGCCGCCGACCTCATGACCGACGTCTACGTCTCGTACTGATTCGAGGAGCACATCCGATGGCACGCAAGATCAGCATGAAGCAGGCGATCAACGAAGCGCTGGACCAGGAGATGGCCCGCGATCCGTCCGTGATCGTGATGGGGGAGGACATCGTCGGCGGCGCCGGCGGCGAGGGCGAGCGCGATGCCTGGGGCGGCGTCCTCGGCGTCACGAAGGGGCTGCACGCGAAGCACGGCGACCGCCTGATGGACACGCCGCTGTCGGAGTCGGCGTATGTCGGCGCCGCGATCGGGGCGGCCGCCTGCGGCATGCGCCCGGTGGCGGAACTGATGTTCATCGATTTCATGGGCGTGTGCTTCGACCAGATCTTCAACCAGGCGGCGAAGTTCAAGTACATGTTCGGCGGCAAGGCCGAGACGCCGGTCGTGATCCGCGCGATGGTCGGCGCCGGCTTCCGCGCCGCGGCGCAGCACTCGCAGATGCTGACGCCGCTGTTCACGCACATTCCGGGACTGAAGGTCGTCTGCCCGAGCACGCCGTACGACACGAAAGGGCTCCTGATCCAGTCGATCCGCGACAACGACCCGGTGATCTTCTGCGAGCACAAGAACCTCTACGGCTTCGAGGGCGAGGTTCCGGAGGCGAGCTACGCGATCCCGTTCGGCGAGGCCGCCGTCGTGCGCGAAGGCAAGTCGGCAACGATCGTGACCTATGGCCTGATGGTCCACCGTTCG
>Ga0335069_10005157_pt1 | contig 19216 bp, 18 predicted proteins | sample Lox_Sample_11_FD_206714 | JGI IMG/M metagenome (GOLD analysis project Ga0335069, IMG submission 206714) | Soil microbial communities from Loxahatchee National Wildlife Refuge, Florida, United States - Lox_Sample_1.1 | ecosystem: Environmental > Terrestrial > Soil > Wetlands | place: USA... | reverse complement strand
TTCGGCGGCGACGGATTGGCCGAGTTCCTGTTCTGGGGCTATCAGCTCTTCATCGTGCTCGCCGCCAGCGGCTACGTGCTCGGGATCACCGAGGGTCGCGAATACGCCGAGCCCGAGTGGTACACCGATCTCTGGCTGACCGTCGTCTGGGTCGTGTACCTGCTGATCTTCCTCGGCACGCTGATGAAGCGGAAGGAGCCGCACATCTACGTCGCCAACTGGTTCTACCTCGCCTTCATCGTCACCGTGGCGGTGCTGCACATCGGCAACAACATCTCGGTTCCGGTCTCCTTCCTCGGGACCAAGAGCTACTCGATGTTCTCCGGCGTGCAGGACGCGATGTTGCAGTGGTGGTACGGCCACAACGCGGTCGGCTTCTTCCTCACCGCGGGCTTCCTCGGCATCATGTACTACTTCGTGCCGAAGCAGGCGAACCGGCCGGTCTATTCCTATCGCCTCTCGGTGGTGCATTTCTGGTCGCTGATCTTCCTCTACATCTGGGCCGGTCCGCACCACCTGCACTACACCGCCCTGCCCGACTGGACCCAGACGCTCGGCATGACCTTCTCGGTCATGCTGTGGATGCCGTCCTGGGGCGGCATGATCAACGGCCTGATGACCCTCTCCGGCGCCTGGGACAAGCTCCGTACCGATCCGGTGCTGCGCTTCCTGGTGACCTCGGTCGGCTTCTACGGCATGTCGACCTTCGAGGGCCCGGTCATGTCGATCCGCTCGGTCAACTCCCTGAGCCACTACACCGACTGGACCATCGGCCACGTGCATTCCGGCGCGCTCGGCTGGGTCGCCTTCGTCAGCTTCGGCGCCATGTATTTCCTGGTGCCGCGGCTGTGGCACCGCGAGCGCGTCTACAGCATCCGCATGATCGAGTGGCACTTCTGGTTGGCCACCATCGGCATCGTCCTCTACATCACGCCGATGTGGATCAGCGGCATCATGCAGGGCCTGATGTGGCGCGCCTACGACGATCTCGGCTTCCTGCAGTTCTCCTTCGTGGAGACGGTGGCGGCGATGCACCCCTACTACATCGTCCGCGCCTTCGCCGGGATCCTGTTCCTCAGCGGCGCCATCGTCATGGTCTACAACCTCTGGCGCACCGCGCGCGGCGACGTCCGCACCGAGACCAAGCTCGGTGCCGCCGTGACCGCCACCGCGTGATCGGGAGCACGCAACATGCAAGAGAAATTTGAAACCAACTCGATCCTCCTGCTGCTCGGGATCATCGCCACGGTCGCGATCGGCGGCCTGGTGGAGATCGTGCCGCTGTTCACGATCGGCGAGACCATCGAGAAGGTCGATGGGGTCCGCCCCTACTCCCCGCTCGAGCTCGCCGGCCGGAACATCTACATCCGAGAAGGCTGCTACCTCTGCCACAGCCAGCAGATCCGTCCGTTCCGCGACGAGGTCGAGCGCTATGGCCATTACAGCCTCGCTGCGGAGAGTATGTACGACCACCCGTTCCAATGGGGTTCGAAGCGCACCGGGCCTGACCTCGCTCGGGTCGGCGGCAAGTATTCCAACGACTGGCACGTGGCCCATCTGACCGATCCCCGTTCCGTGGTGCCGGAATCGATCATGCCGCCCTACGCCTTCCTCACGCAGCACGATCTCAACATTCCGGACATCGCCGAGCACCTGAAGACGTTGAAGATCGTCGGCGTGCCCTACACGCAGGAAGACATCGACAACGCCGCCGCCGATCTTGCGGCCCAGGCCAATCCGGATGCCGACACGACCGCGCTGCTGAAGCGCTATCCGAAGGCGGTCACTGGCGATTTCGACGGCGACCCGAAGCGGCTGACAGAGATGGATGCCCTGGTGGCGTATCTGCAGATCCTCGGCCGCATGGTCGATTTCACGACCTATCGCCCTGAATACGACACTGGAAATGCTGGGGGAGGTTCCCAATGAGCTGGATTGATGTCGCACAAGTGGCGCGCCAGGTCTGGGTGGCCTGGCTGATGCTGGTCTTCCTCGGGATCGCGTTCTACGCCTTCCGTCCGAAGAACCGCGAGCACTTCGAAAATTGCGCCGATATCCCCTTCACCACGGATTCGGACGAGCCCACCCCGGGAGCGAACCGGAAATGACCGACATCAACAAAGACGCCCTCACCGGCAAGCCGACCACCGGCCATGAGTGGGACGGCATCCAGGAACTGAACAATCCGCTGCCGAAGTGGTGGCTGATGGTGTTCTACGCCTGCATCCTGTTCTCGATCCTCTGGTGGGTGCTCTATCCCGCGATCCCGTTCCTGCACGGCTACACCAAGGGCGTGCTCGGCTACAACTCACATCAAGTCTATGAGCAGCAGGCGACGGCTGCAGCGCAGGCCCAGAAGGTCTGGCTCGACAAGATCGCGGCTGCCAGCACCGATCAGATCAGCTCCGACGCTGAGCTCCTCAACTTCGCGATGGGCGGCGGCAAGGCATTGTTCAACGAGAACTGCGCCGCGTGCCACGCGCCCGGCGGTGCCGGCCGTCCCGGCTTCCCGGTCCTGGCCGACGACGACTGGCTCTGGGGCGGCACGCTCGCGGCTGTCGAACAGACCATCCGGCACGGCATCCGGTCCAGCGACCCCGACACGCGCAACAACGTCATGCCCAACTTCGGCACCGACGGCGTCCTGACCGGCGACCAGATCGGTGACGTCGCCAACTACGTCCTGTCGCTCTCCGGCACGAAGGCCGATGCCGATTCGGTCGCCCGCGGCAAGCAGGTCTTCGCCGACAATTGCGTCGCCTGCCACGGCGAGCAGGCAAAGGGCAACCAGGAGCTCGGCGCGCCGAACCTGACCGACTCCGTCTGGCTCTACGGCGGCGACCACAAGGCGCTGATCGCGCAGATCACCAAGCCGCATCTGGGCGTCATGCCCAACTGGCAAGGCCGGCTCACCGACACGCAGATCAAGATGCTGGCGGTCTACGTCCACTCGCTCGGCGGCGGACAGTAATGAGGCGTGGTTCCGTGACATGTCGCTTCTAGGCAGTCAGTTCTATGCCGAGCACATAAAGGTCTATCCGCAACGGATCTTTGGGCGCTTTCGGCTGATCAAGTGGAGCGCCCTCACCGCCCTCCTCGCGATCTATTACCTGGCACCCTGGCTGCGCTGGGACCGCGGTCCCGGCCGGCCGGACCAGGCCCTGCTGATCGACATGCCGGGGCGGCGCGCCTATTTCTTCTGGATCGAGATCTGGCCGCAGGAGGTCTACTACCTCGCCGGCCTGCTGATCCTGGGCGCCATCGGCCTCTTCCTCGCGACCTCGCTGCTCGGCCGGGTCTGGTGCGGCTTCACCTGCCCGCAGACGGTGTGGACAGACCTCTTCCTCCAGGTGGAGCGTTGGATCGAAGGTGATCGCAACGCCCGGATCAAGCTCGACGAGGAGCCCTTATCGGCGCGGAAGATTGGTCTCAAGTCCGCAAAGCACCTCGCCTGGCTGGCGATCGCCGCCGCGACCGGCGGCGCCTGGGTGATGTACTTCAACGACGCTCCCACGCTGACCCGTGACCTCCTGCACTTCAACGCCACGCTGAGCCAGGTCGGGTTCATCGGCCTCTTCACCGCCACCACCTATCTGCTGGCCGGCTGGGCGCGCGAGCAGGTCTGCATCTACATGTGCCCGTGGCCCCGCTTCCAGTCGGCGATGTTCGACGAGCACAGCCTGCTGGTGACCTACGAGGCCTGGCGTGGCGAGCCCCGCGGCAAGAAAAAGGCCAAGGAGAGCGACAAGCTCGGCGACTGCATCGACTGCAATCTCTGCGTCAACGTCTGCCCGACCGGCGTCGATATCCGGCTCGGCCAGCAGCTTGCCTGCATCGGCTGCGGGCTCTGCGTCGATGCCTGCAACTCCGTGATGGCAAAGATCGATCGGCCGCTGGAGCTCATCACCTACGACTCGCTCTCCAACAGCGCCGCCCGCGCGGCAGGCAAGCTCCCGCGCTTCAAGTTCATCCGCACGCGCACCATCATCTACGCGGTCGGCCTCGTGCTGGTGGGGGCCGCGATGCTGTTCACGCTCAGCACCCGCGCGACCATCGACGTCGCCGTGCAGGGTGACCGTTCGCCGCTCTTCGTCAAGCTGGCCGACGGCGAGATCCAGGACGGATTCACCCTGAAGATCTCGAACAAGAATCCGGCTCCGGTCGCCTTCAAGGTCTCCGCGGACGGTATTTCCGGCATGAGCCTGAAGATCATCGGGGCCGATCCGGCATCCGTCAAAGTGCCCTCAGACACCGTCGGCACCTTCCGCATGCTGCTGAAGGCGCCGCGCGGCAGCTTGCATGACAAGTCCACCCATATCACCATCACAGCGGTCGATCTTGCGACCGGCGAGGAGAGTCATCATGTCGCCATCTTCCACGGCCCGGACGACGAGCACGACAATGACTAATATGCGTATGGGCGCCACGGGCCAGCCTGTCCGGCGTGCCCTCTGGATCCCAGGGATCTTCGTCGGCTTCATGCTGATCGTGATCGCGGTCAATGCGACCATGGTCTATTTCGCCGAGCACACGTTCAGCGGCCTCGACACCGACAGCTACTATCAGGAAGGTGTCCAGTACAATTCCGCGCTCAAGGAAGGGGCGGCCAGCACCGCGCTGGGATGGATCGCGAAGGCCGACATCCAGCCGAACGGCGACAGCCGCCGGCTGCATCTCTGGATCACCGACAAGCGCGGCCTGCCGGTGACCGGCCTCAAGGTCTCGGTCCATGTGGTCCGGCCGGTCAGCACCGCCTATGACCAGTTGCTCGCACTCCACCCGTCGGAGACCGAGCAGGGCGTCTATGTGGGCGAGGTGCATCTGCCCGGCCCCGGGAGCTGGGAGCTGCGCATCTCCGCAACCGGCGGCTCCGCGCCCTGGCAGTCCACGCAGCGCCTGTTCGTGAAGTGAATGCGCTCCCGCAATTCGATGAGGCGAACGCCGCCTGTCCGGTTGCGGCCACCCTGATTTGCAAGCATTGCGGCGCCCCGTTCCAGGGTGAAGGTACGTTCTGCTGCCACGGCTGTGCCGCCGCCTACCAACTGGTGCAGTCGCTCGGCCTCTCCCGCTACTACGACCAGCGCATCGCCGATCCGAGCCAACCCCCGACCCGCCCCGACGAGACCGAAATCGAGCTCGACCTCTCCGCCTGGACCCGCCCTGCGCCGGAAGGCCAGAAGGAGCTGACGCTGATGGTCGAGGGGCTGCAATGCGGCGCCTGCGTCTGGCTGATCGAGCAGACCCTGTTGAAGCAGGCGGGCGTCGTCATCGCCCGCGTGGCCCTCTCGACCCGCCGCCTGACCTTGCGCTGGCGCGACGCGGAAACCGACCCCGAAGGCCTGGTGCAGCTCGTCTCGCGCCTCGGCTATCGCCTGGTGCCGTGCGATCCCGAGCGCCTCGCCTCCGCCGCCGACCAGGAGAGCCGCCAACTCCTGACCGCCATGGCGGTGGCCGGGTTCGCCGCCGGCAACGTCATGCTGATGTCGGTCTCGGTCTGGTCCGGGGCCGACCAGACCACCCGCGACCTGCTGCATTGGATCTCCGCCCTCATCGCCATTCCGGCGATCGCCTATGCCGGCCGGCCGTTCTTCCGGTCGGCGCTTACCGCCCTCAAGGCCCGGCGCACCAACATGGACGTGCCGATTTCGCTCGCGGTGATCTTGGCGCCCTCCGTCAGCCTGTTCGAAACATTCCGCTCCGGTCCCCACGCCTATTTCGATTCCGCGGTCACGCTGCTGTTCTTCCTGTTGATCGGACGCTATCTCGATCGTCGCGCCCGCGGACGCGCCCATCAGACTGCCGCGCGGCTGCTCGCTCTGAACGCGGTCGCCGCCACCGTGGTCGAACCCGACGGGCGGCAGCACAGCCTGCCGCCTTCGCAGCTCCGGCCCGGCATGACCGTGCTGATCTCGCCGGGCGCCCGGGCGCCGGCGGACGGCACGGTGCGGACCGGGACCAGCGACATCGATCTCTCGACCATCAGCGGCGAGAGCGCGCCGCTGCACTGCGCTCCCGGCGACCGCCTGTTCGCGGGAACGCTCAACCTCACCGGCCCCTTGACCATGCTGGTGAACGCGGTAGGCGATTCCACCCTGCTCGCCGACATGGTGCGCCTGATGGAGGCGGCGGAGTCCCGCCGCGGCCGCTTCGTCCGCCTTGCCGACCGTGTCGCCCGCCGCTATGCGCCGGTGGTGCATCTCGTGGCGCTGACCACCTTCCTCGGCTGGTGGCTCGGCGGCGGCCTGCCCTGGACCGATGCGATGATGATCGCCGTCGCGGTCCTCATCATCACCTGCCCCTGCGCCCTGGCGCTCGCCGTGCCGGTCGTCCAGGTAGTGGCGAGCCAACGGCTGATGCGCGCCGGCATCCTGCTGAAGTCCGCGGACGCCCTGGAGCGGATGACCGGCGTCGACCACATCGTCTTCGACAAGACCGGCACCCTCACCCTGGGTCGTCTCGAGCTCCAGCCCGGCGCCGATCCCGCGCTGCTGCGGATCGCCGCGGGGATCGCCGGCAACAGCCGGCACCCCCTCGCCCGCGCCCTCTTGCGCGCCATGCCGGACGCAACGCTGCTGACCGGCGCCGTCGAGCATCCCGGCTCCGGCCTGGAATGGAGCGGCCCGGACGGCGTCTGGAAGCTCGGCAGTTGCGCGTATGCCGGCGAGGCGGAAGATGGCGCCACCGATCATGTGCTCTGGCTCACCGGCCCGAACGGGCGGAAGCAGCGCTTCCAGTTCTCCGATCGCCTACGGCCGGACGCCGAAGCGGTGATTGCCCAACTCAAGGCGATGGGCCTCAGCCTGGAGATCCTGTCCGGAGACCGCGAGGCCCCGGTGCAGGACTTGGCGCAGCGCCTCGGGATCGACCACGCAACCGCGCGGCTCTCGCCCGTGGACAAGGTCGCGCGCCTGGAAGCGCTGGCGAAGTCGGGACGCAAGGTGCTGATGATCGGCGACGGCATCAACGATGCCGCCGCTCTCGCCGGCGCCCATGTCTCCATGGCGCCGGCCAGCGGCACCGAGATCACCCAGAGCGCCGCCGACATCGTGTTCCAGGGTGATCGGCTGGAGGCCGTGCCGAGCGCGCTGCTGCTGGCGCGCCGCACCGATCGGCTGGTGCGGCAGAACCTGGCGATCGCCCTGCTCTACAACCTCTCCGCCGTGCCCTTGGCGATCCTCGGCTTCGTGACCCCCTTGATTGCCGCGGTCGCGATGTCCAGCTCTTCCATCATCGTGATTCTGAACGCGCTGCGACTGGGACGCGCCCGCCTGGGAGCACAAGGAGTGGGAGCGAGAGGACTGACATGACGGTTCTGCTGTTCCTGATCCCCGTCGCCCTCGGCCTCGGCGGGGTCGGCCTCGCCGCCTTCCTCTGGGCGCTCCGCTCCGGCCAGTTCGAGGACATGGATGGCGCCGCCCAGCGCATCCTGTTCGACGATCCCGAAGACAAGACCCAGCAGAGTTCCTAGTGCGGAATTCGACGCGGTTGAATCATCGTCGACTTCTCGCGCGGTGGTTGTCGCGGAAGCCATAGTGAGCTATAATCTCTCTCGCCAGCCTTGACCGGGCCTTTACAGATCGCAGAATCGGTTTGGCTGCCGCCGACAGCGTTTCGTCTTTAATTCTCAAATGATTAGCGTAATTTGACGGATCCCTGAACGGGCTGCGGCCGTATAAGTGACTGTCGCTCTCTCGCGAGGCTAGACCCGCTCCAGCGCCAGCGCGACGCCCTGCCCGACGCCGACGCAGAGCGTTACCAGAGCCCGCTTGCCGCCGGTGCGCTCCAGCTGGTGAACACCCGTCAGGGCGAGGCGCGCGCCGCTCATGCCGAGCGGATGCCCGAGCGCGATGGCGCCCCCGTTCGGGTTCACATGTTCCGCATCGTCCGGCAGGTGCAATTGACGGAGGCAGGCGAGGACTTGGGCCGCGAACGCTTCGTTGATCTCGATCGCATCGAAATCCTGGAGCTTGAGATCCAAGCGCGCCAGCAGCTTCTGCACGGCCGGAACCGGCCCGATCCCCATGATGTGGGGCTGCACGCCGGCCGTCGCCATGCCGAGGACCCGGGCGCGGGGCTTCAGGCTGTGCGTCTTCAACGCCGTCTCCGAGGCCAGGATCATCGCCGCGGCGCCGTCATTCACTCCGGACGCATTGCCGGCCGTCACCGTGCCGGGATTGCGGAACGGCGTCTTCAGTTTCGTCAGATCGTCGAGCGCCGTATCGGGCCGCGGATGCTCGTCATGCAGCACGGTGGTCGGCTTGCCCCGCGCGTCCTTGGTCGCGACCGGAATGATCTCTTCGTTGAAGAAGCCGGTCGTAGCGGCATGGGCGCCGCGGCGCTGGCTTTGCCAGGCATAGATGTCCTGGTCGGCCCGGGTGATCCGGAACTGCGCGGCGACATTCTCCGCCGTCTCCGGCATGGAATCGACGCCGTATTGCGCCTTCATCAGCGGATTGACGAAGCGCCAGCCGATGGTGGTGTCGTGGATCTCGGCGCTGCGCTGGAAGGCGGCCTCGGCTTTGGCCATGACCAGCGGCGCGCGGCTCATGGATTCGACGCCGCCGGCGATGGCGAGCTCGATCTCGCCGGACCGGATCGCGCGCGCCGCGCTTCCGACCGCGTCGAGGCCGGAGGCGCAGAGTCGGTTGATCGTCGTGCCCGGCACCTTTTCCGGCAGCCCCGCCAGGAGCAGCGCCATGCGCGCGACGTTGCGGTTGTCCTCGCCGGCCTGATTGGCGCAGCCGAGGAAGACCTCGTCGAGGCTGTCCCAATCCAGCTTGCGGTCGCGATCCATCAGCGCCTTGATCGGCGCCGCCGCCAGGTCGTCCGTCCGCACATGCGCGAGGGCTCCGCCATAGCGGCCGATCGGCGTGCGCACCGCATCGCAGATATAGGCGTCGCGGACTCCGGTCATTGCGCGGCCTTGGCGCTGTGTGCCGCGTTGGTCCGGCGGTGCAGCTCACGCAGGACCGAAAGCTCCTCATCGGTCGGCGGCGTCGTCTCGTCGAGGTCGGCGGCGAACTTCAGCGCCCAGCCGGTTGCCGCGGCGACGTCCTCCGGCGTGACGCCCGGATGCAGGCCGACGACGGTCAGCTCCTTGGTCTCCGGATCCGGCTCCATGACGCAGAGATCAGTGATGACCTTGGTCGGTCCCTTGGTGGTGACGCCGTGAGCGGCCCGGTCGTTGCCGCCCCTGCCATGGCCCAGCGAGGTCACGAAATCGAGCTTCTCGACGAAGCTCCGCTTCGACTGCGGCATGACGATGAAGATCTCGCCGCAGGACGTGGCGATTTCCGGCGCGCCGCCGCTGCCGGGCAGCCGCACCTTCGGCTTATTGTAACGGCCGATCACCGTCGTGTTGATGTTGGCGAAGCGGTCAAGCTGCGCCGCGCCCAGGAAGCCGCGGGTGATGCGCCCGCCCTGGAGCCAATAGCGGAACATCTCCGGCACCGAAACGGTGCAGAGCGCCGTCTCGCAGAGCTCGCCGTCGCCGATGGAGAGCGGCAGGAAATCCGGCTTGGTGGCGATTGTGCCCGATTCGTAGATCAGCGTGATCTCCGGCGCGTGGCTGAGCCGCGCCAGGTTACAGGCGGCGCTGGGGAGGCCGATGCCGACGAAGCAGACGTCCTCGTTCTTGAGCAGCCGCGCCGCGGCGACGGTCATGATCTCTGTGGGAGTGAAGTCGGCCATGCTCAGGCTGCCCCCGCCTCTTGCATGGGCGCCGCATGACGCAGGAAGGCTTCCGGCCCTTGGTTGATCACGTTCTCCTGCATCCAGCGCTGGAACAGATCCCGCTCGCGGCTGATATCCTCCCAGGCCTTGTAGAAGGCGTTGTCGCGCTTGTAGTAGCCGTGGGCATAGGAGGGATGCGCGCCGCCCGGAACCTCGACGACGGCGCTCATGGTCCAGGCCGGCAGGATGCAGGCATTGGGACTGACTTGACCGAAGTCGTCTACGATCTCCTCGACCGTCACGATCGAGCGCTTGGCGCCGAGCACCGCCTCCTTGCACACGCCGATGATGCCTTCCAAAAGGACGTTGCCCTTGCGGTCGGCCTTCTGGGCATGGATCACGGCGCAGTCGGCGCGGATCGACGGCACCGCCGCCAGCCGCTCGCCGGTGAACGGGCACACGATCTCGCGGATGTTCGGGTTGACCTTGGCGAGCTCCGCACCGCGATAGCCGCGCAATACGGCGAACGGCAATCCGGCCGCCCCCGCCTCATAGGCGCAGGCCATCGCGGCGTGGCTGTGCTCCTCGATCTCGAGGGGCACCGGCCAGCCGTTCTCGAAGGCGTCGCGGAAGCGGTGCAGCGAGCCCACCCCGGGATTGCCGCCCCAGGAGAAGATCATCTTCCGGGCGCAGCCCATGCCGATCAGCTGGTCATAGATCAGGTCCGGCGTCATGCGGACCAGGGTCAGGTCGCGCCGCCTTTGCCGGATGGTCTCGTGGACCGCGGCGAACGGGATGAGATGGGTGAATCCCTCGAAGGCGACCGTGTCGCCGTCCTGGATATTGTCGCGGACGGCCTCCGCGAGCGTCGTAAAACCGGCCATTTCTCCTGACCTCGTGCTGAAATCAGGGGGCAACATATAGGAAACAGCCGTGCGGCCGGAAGTCTATTCCCCGATCGGCGTCTCGTGACCGGAGTTCTGCCGGAGCGGGATTTCCTTGATGAAGATGAAACCGACCGCGGAGAGTGCGGCGACGACGCCGGTGGCGGCGAAGAACGCCGAGAACGCATCGCCGAGATAAGGCTGGATCGCTTCCAGCACCGGGCCGGGTTGCAGGATGTCGTTGAGATCGGCGCCGCGGGCAATATCGATATGGGAGGCCAGCATGCTGAAGATGATGGCGCCGAAGAACGACACGCCGGCGGCACCGCCCAGCGAGCGGAAGAAGGTATGATTGGCGGTGGCGATGCCCATGTTGCCGCCATGGGCCGCGTTCTGGGTCGAGACCATCATGGAAGGAAAGGCCGTGCCGAAGCCGATGCCGACCACGGTGAGCACGGTGACGATCTCGGCATTGCTGCGCCCCGCGGCGCCGTAGGCGAGATAGAAGAGCCCGATCGCCGCCGCCGTGACGCCGATCAGCGGCGGCAGCTTATAGCGGCCGAGAAAACGCATGTACTGCCCGGAGATGAGGGCACCGCCGACCACGCCCACCATCAGTGCGATCAGCACCAGCCCGGATTCATAGGCGTTCATGCCGCGCGCGAACTGGAGGTAGAGCGGCACGTAGACGCTGGTGCCGACGTTGATCATCATGATCGTGAAGCCGAGCGCCGAGGTCATGCGGATGATCGGGTTGGCGAACAGGCTCAAGGGCAGGATCGGCTCCTGCGCGATGCTCTGCTGACGGAGGAACAGCACGAAGAGCACGATCGACAACAGCACCAGGCCGCCGATCGGCAGCGACAGCCAGGCGAAACGGTGGCCGCCCCAGGTCAGCGCCAGCAGCAGGCTGACCGTGCCGGTCGCCATCAGCATCGAGCCGAGATAGTCGATCTGGTGCTGAACGCCCTTCACCGGCAGGCGCGCGAGCGCGCGCCGCGCGATCTGGATCGCGAGCAGGCCGAGCGGCAGGTTGATCCAGAAGATCATGGTCCAGCTCATATACTCGGCGAAGAAGCCACCGAGCACTGGCCCGGCGATGCCGGCGATGGCGAACACGCTGGCGAAATAGCCCTGGTAGCGCCCGCGGTCGCGCGGCGAGACCACGTCGGCGACCACGGTGTTGGCGAGCGAGAGCAGCGCACCGCCGCCCGCACCCTGCACCGCGCGGGCGCAGATCAGCACCAGCATGCTCGGCGCCAGCGCACAGACCAGCGAGCCCAGGACGAAGACGACGACGCTGCCCACCATCAGCCGGCGTCGGCCATAGAGATCGCTGAGCTTGCCGAGGATCGGCGTCGTGGCGGTGGCGGAGAGCAGGTAGGCGGTCACGACCCAGGAGACGGAATCGAACTCATGGAGGTCCCGGGCGATGGTCGGCAGCGCCGGCGCGACGATGGTCTGGTCGAGGGCGGCCAGGAACATGGTCAAGAGGACGCCGAGCAGAATCTGACGCACCTCGCGCGGCGTCATGCCGGCCGGACGCGGGTGGAAGTTGGTGGCGTTCAAGAGGTTACCTGGGATCTCGGGTGGGGATTTTGGAACCTGCGGGTTTCCCTTTTAACGCGGATACCCACCCGGCACGTCGCGCCCTTCCTGCATACTTGGCTTGCGGTGCCGGGATGGCTGGGAAACCACAAGGCCCCCATGGGGTTGGTCAGGCGGAGCCCACTTTGGAATGCCCGCCTTGGAACGCCGTCACCGCCATTCGCTGTTCACCAGCTTCGCCAACCACACCGCACACGCGGCCGGGCATCCGGCGACGTTCACCCTGGCCGTGCTCATCATCATCGGCTGGGCGGTGTCCGGCCCGATCTTCCACTTCAGCGATACCTGGCAGCTCATCATCAACACCGGCACGACCATCGTCACCTTCCTGATGGTGTTCCTGATCCAGAACACCCAGAACCGCGACTCACAGGCGATGCATCTGAAACTGGACGAGGTCATTCGCGCGCTCGACGGCGCGCACAACACGCTGCTCAATCTGGAAGATCTCGAGGATCAGGAGCTGCAGGCGATCCACAAGCGTTATGCGAGGCTCGCACAGCGGGCGCGTGACGCTCTGGAGCGGGGAGAAGCGGATACGGCAGTCGTTGATATCGCCGAGGAGGCGGAAGGTGCGCTGAAGGCGACCAAAGCCACCGGCGCGTCGGCTCGCACGGCCAAGGCCGAGGGAGCCGAGCGCAGCCGGAAGGCTCGGTAGATCGCTCGCGGGTTATTCGGCGACCGCCTTGGCGTTGGCGAAGTACGAGTGGTGATAGTGGTAGTGCGAGCCATCCTGGTACGGCTCGTAGTAGCCGCGGCCGAACGAGTTGTCGTAGTCGCCGCTGGCATAGAGGCCCTTGTCGTTGGTGCAGGCCGCGAGCCCGGCGCCGAGCACCAGCAGGCCGACAGCGATCTTCAGAGTCTTCATTGGGGATCCCCTGGGAAGTTCAATTGAAACCCGAACGGCCGCCACGACCGCCCCGACATGGGAGGAAACCGGCCGTGACACCGCCGGTTCCTCTATACATCATCGCGGCGATGCTGTGAACGACGCCAAGGTGTGAAATCCCAGGCTCAGGCCGCACCGCAATTGAAAGTCACTGACCCATCCAATTGTAATTACGGTATTTTCACCGTGGCCGAATGGTCACAGCCAGGGCATCGTGATCCGAGCTCGGGCCGCCATCGGGCCGCAGCGCCGGAATGATCGCGGCATCCTCCGCCAAGAGCCCGCGGGTGAAGAACCAGTCCAGCTTGGCGCGGGGCCGACCGGGATCGTCAACGGGAAACCGCTGCGTCGGTATGTCGGGCACATTGCAGCCGTGCCAGTCATAGCCCGCCGCAGCCAGCACGCCGAACAAGGGTTCATAGAGCTGCGGCCGCGTGAGGAGATCCGGCTCTTCGCGCACCCGATGCAGCCATAGCGCGCGATGCTGCCAGCGCTCCGCCAGGGACGCCGAAGAGGTGTTGAAATCGCCGCCCAGCACCACAGGTGCCTTCGGGTCATAGGCCTGGATCAGCGCCCGGAGCTTTCCCGTATCGGCGGCGCGCTCCGCCGGATCGCCGTGGCTCTCGAGATGCACGCTGACCATGGTGACCGGGACGCCGTCGACCAGGAACTGGGCGCCGAGGGCGATCGTGCCGCCGATCCGCGGCTCGTGCCGGCTGCCGTCGAACCAGTCGCCCCGGTTGTCGATCCGGACCAGGAACGGCCGCCGGATCTCGAGGTCGGTGAGCAGCGCCGCGCCATGGAAGCCCCGCGCGTTGGTCTCGCCAGCATGGTCGCGCTGCTCCCGGATATCGCCGAGGCCGAGCTCCACGAACTCGACCGCATAGGCATAGCCCTGGCCGAGCCGGGCCGCGAGATCGGCCATGCAGTCGATGTTTCCCGTGCGCGCCATGCCGCGATCGATCTCGCAGAGCAAGGCGACATCGGGAGCCTCCGTGCGGAGCGTGGCCTCGATCGCCGTCTTGTGGCGCAGGCGCTCAACGTTCCAGAAGAGCACGCGGACGCCGCCGCGCGCTTCCTCTCGCGCCGCCGGAGCGCCGCCGCGTTCGATCTCGCGCAGGGCCGGGAGCTGATCGAAGTGACGGCGATGCGTCGCGCGGTCTTTGGGCCCGGCCCAAGCCGCTTCGCGCCAGGCCAAGGGGACCTCGGTCAGGCGCTCGACCACGCGCTCGGAGGGGGCCGCCGACCAGTCGGGCCGATCCAGCTCCAAATGCACTAGTGCCGCGCCTCGTCGACACGGCGCCGGCCGGCGAAGCGGCGGAACGGCAGGACCGACGCCATCTCATGGGGCTCGATCTCGACAGGCCGGGCGCCGTCGGAGTAGATCAGGCCGCGCTGCAGGCGGAGCCCGACCCCCTGCCCCAGCGTCACCGGCGCCTGGCGCCCGACCTGCGCCTTCAAGCGCCGCCCGCCGTCGCAGGCGACCAGCACCTGGCGCACGGGACCGAGATCGATGACCTGCTCGACCAGCCCCGGCGCATCGGCCTCGTCGGGTGCCACGATCTCGATATCCTCGGGCCGGGCGCCGAGATCGAGCCGGCCCGCAGCCGGCAGATCGGGCCTGCGCTCGCCGAGAGCGAGGTGGAACGGCCCGGCGTTGAGCCCCTCGCCGTCGATGCTGGCGGGCATGACGTTCATGGTGCCGATGAAGCCGGCGACGAACAGAGTCTCCGGCCGCTCATAGACCGCGCCCGGCGTGCCGATCTGCTCGATCGCACCCTGGTTCATGACGGCGATCCGGTCGGCCAGGGTCAGCGCCTCCTCCTGGTCGTGGGTGACGAAGACCGTGGTCTGGCGCAGCCGTCGCTGGATCGCCTTCAGCTCCTCGCGGAGGCGTACCCGGAGATGCGCATCCAAAGCAGAGAACGGCTCGTCCAGCAGCAGGATCTTCGGCTCCAGCACCAGGCTCCGCGCCAGCGCCACGCGCTGCTGCTGGCCGCCGGAGAGCTGGCGCGGATAGCGCCGCTCCAACCCTTCCAGGCTCAGCAGCGTCAGCACGTCGGCGACCTTGCGCCGGATCGTGTGGGCGGGCAGCTTCCGCAGCTTCAGGCCGAAGGCGATGTTGCCGAAGACCGTCATGTGCGACCAGAGCGCGTGGCTCTGGAACACCATGCCGGTCGCGCGGCGGTTGGGCGGAACGGAAACGGTCGAGGCGCCGTCGATCAGGATGTCGCCGCCGTCCGGCTCCTCGAACCCGCCGACCAGCCGCAAGGCCGTGGACTTGCCGCAGCCGGAAGGCCCCAGCAGGCAGACGAACTCGCCGTCGGCCACGTCGAGCGTGAGGTCGTGGACCGCGGCCACCGCACCGAACTTCCGCGTCACCGATTGCAGCGAGAGTGTCGCCATCCGCCTCTCCTATTCTTTAAACGCTGAGGCCGGCCGCGAAGGTGCGGCTGTCGAACATGCGTCGCGCGAAGATCAGCAGCATCACCGACGGCACCCACAGCATCACCGACAGCACCGCGCCGTATTGCACGATCACCTGGCCGGTGATCAGCGACAGCATGACGATGGGCAGGGTGCGGATGTCGGGGATGCCGACCAGCAGCGCGCCCTCCACCTCATAGAATGCATTCACGAAGGTCAGCAGCAGGGCGGCGCCGAGGGCGGGCGCCACCTGCGGCAGGGTGATCCTGAGGAGCACGGTCAGGTGCGACGCGCCCACATCCCGCGCCGCCTCCTCCAGCCGCCGATCCACGCCGCGGAAGGCCGCGGTCGGGATCCAGATCAGGTAGAGCATGGAGAAGACGAGCTGCACGATGACGACCGCGGTCGCCGTCCCGATCAGGCCGAGCGAGAGAAAGATCACCGCGATCGAGACATAGAGCGGGAAGCGCGGAAAGGCATGAACCGTGATCGCCGAGAGCAGCATCGCCCGGCGCCCGGGAAAGTCGGTCCGAGCGAAAGCATAGGCCGCCGGAAGACAGAGCACGGCGGCCAGCGCCGTCACGATCGAGGCCAGGATCAGCGACAATGGGAAAGACGACTGCACATCGGCCCGGCCGAGCAGCAGATGCCAGAACTTGAGCCCCCAGGCAGTCGGCAACAGCGCTGGCGACCGCCACTGCTCGGCAAAGGCCCAGATGAGGACGCCAACCAGGGGCATGGCGATGAACAGGACCAGCGCGCCCAGCAGGAGACTGCCGGTCAGCACATCTCCGTTTTTCCGTAGCGTGGCCACGGGGCCGCTCACTTCGCCGGCTCCGTGTTGTTCGCGGAATCACGGAACACGAAGGCGGTGTAGAGCGCGCCGATCACGATGCAGACCATGAACGTCACCGCCGCCTGGGTCTCCGCCGCGCCGGGGCGATGCAGCTCGTTGAAGGTGCGTTGCATGTAGATCGCCATCATCTGCGGCGCCGCCGGCCCGAGGATGTAGGGCACGGTGAAGGAGCCGAAGATGTCGAGCGCGCCGAGGCAGGCGGCGACTACGATCGAGCGGAAGACCTGCGGCAACACGATGTGGATGAGGGTGGTCGCGAACCCGGCGCCGACGTCGCGGGCCGCCTCGATCGCCCGGTTGTTGACCTGCGCCAGGCCGGCCGTCAGCAGCAGCACGGTCATCGGCAGCTCCTGCCAGATCAAGCCGATGATGGCGCCGCCGGCGTGGAGATAGGGCGTCTGGTAGGCGTCGATCCCGACGGCCTTCAGCGCGGTCGGCAGCCATCCGGTCGGGCCGAGAAAGCGGATGAGCGCGAAGGAGGCGATGATGCCTGGCACGAACAGGGGAAAGAGCGCCAGCACCTGGATCGCCGCTACCAGCCGGCTTCGCGAGAAGCGCAGGTAGAGCGCGATCGCCAGCCCAACCACCAGCAGCCAGATCAGCGTGGTCAGCGTCACCTCGACCGTGAAGGTGAGGTTGCCGACACTCTGCGGGTTGCCGAAGAAGTCGCGATAGTTGGCAAGGCTCAAGGCCCCGTCTGCGGCGAAGAAGGTGCCGCCGACCGAGACCACGGCGGGCACGATCACGAACACCGCCATGGTCAGCAGCGCTGGCGTCACCAGCAGAAGGCCGCGCCAGGACGGCTGCCGGAGAAACTGGAAACCCCGGCGGAAACCCCGGATGCCTGAAGCATCCGGGGTCGCCGGCCGGTCGAACCGGGCGATGGTCACTAGCCGCGGGCGAGCGTGGTCGCGACGTTGGCGTACCAGCCGTCGTTCAGTGCGGCGGTCCACTGGCCCTCGGGGAAGTACGGCACCGAGGTCGCGATGATGTCCTTGTACTTCTCGGCCAGATCCGGCGCGAGATGGCTCCACTCGATGCCGGGGAAGGCGCCGAAGTCGGCGATCATCTTGGCCTGAATGTCCGGCGTCAGCATGAAGTTGGCGAGCTTCAGCGCGCCGTCCTGGTGCGTCGTGGTCGAGGGGATCGACGACCAGGCATAGCCACCGCAGAAGCCGAGGTCGGTCAGCTGCACCAGCTTGGTGGTCGGCGGCAGCACGCCCTGGGAGATGCCCTGGAGCGCCATGTCGGACCAGGCGGTGATCATCGAGACGGCACCGCTGGCATAGAGCTGCAGCGTCGGGTTGTTGCCGGCCGGATAGGCGCCCTTGTCGTAGAGCGAGGGCTGGAGGTCGCTGAGGATCTTCCAGGCCGGATCGAAGCGCTTCTTCGCCTCGTCGGCGTTGAAGTTGTCGGTGGTGAAGACCGAGGGATCGCGGCTGTTGGCCTCGTGGATCGCACGCACCACGAAGTTCTTGCCGGAGCCGCCCTTGTCCGGACGGCCATAGATGAACTGGCCTGGGTTGGCCTTGATCCAGGTGACGAGATCCGGCCAGGTCTTCGGCGCGGTCATGACCTTGGCGCTGTCATAGGCCAGCAGCACCTGGCTGCCGCGATAGGGAATGAGATACGGCGTCTCCAGCGCCTTCGCCGGGGTCATGGCGAGGTTCGGGATCATCTTCGCATCAAGCTTCAGGAAGGCGCCGGATTCGGCCGAGCCCGGCACGTTGCGCGGGTCGAACTCCTCGAAGTAGTCCACCTTCGGATCGGCATTCGCCTGCTTGGCGGCGACCACGCGCTGGGCGACGACCTCGTTGCCGCCGTCGGCGCGAGTGATGACGACGTTCAGCGAATAGCCGGGATTGGCCGCCTCGAACAGCGGCTTCAGCGTGTTGGCCCACCAGTCGGTGATGTTGGTGTCGCCGTCGCTGATGACATTGATGACCGTCGCATCGGCCAGCGCCAGCACGGAGCTGCCGCTGAGGGTGATCGAGCCCGCGACCGTCGCTGCGGTGCCCTGCAGGAAGAGGCGGCGGGAAAGCTCGGAGTTGGATCGTTCCAAGAGATTGGGCATCGCGCGTGACTCCAGGAGGCTGTGGCGAGGGCCAAGCGTTAGATTCCGCCCGTGACGCTGCGATGACGCTTGCCGGAAGGCTCGGTGACGGGACGGCGATTCGATTCCCAACATGGCGGACACACGCACGTCACGCAGGCAATGCTATGCAGCGGGCCGCAGCAATGACGCGACGATTCCGGATTGCATTGAAAGCAGCGAAATGACCGAAGCCCTCATCGACATGCCGTCTGCCCTGCCCGCCTCGCTCGGTACGGAAATCACGCCGGCAGAAGGCGTTGCCATCGAGACCCCGGGGCATCGCGTGCGCCTGAAATGGCACCGGCTGAAGCGGACCGGCAGCGACGTGGTCTTCACGCCGCGGCGCTTGCAGGAGGGCATGGCCCTCGGCGCCGCCATGGAGGTCGATCTCCGCCGCCATGCCGATCACAGTTTCGTGTGCCTGCACGATGCGACCCTCGAGCGGGAGACGACCGGCACTGGCGCCGTGATCAACATCGACATGCGGACACTCAGGAGCCTGTCGCTGCGCGACGACAATGGCGTGCCGACACAGGAGCGTTTGATCCTGCTGGAGGACCTGGTGGAGCTGGCACGCTACGGTGGGACGGCGGGTGGCCTGATCCAACTCGATCTCAAGGAGGACGACGCGATGATCGACGACCTGATCGTCGCCAACTTCCGCCGCACCCTCGCTTCGGTCGCCCACCGCTTCATTCTCAGCGGCGGCGACTGGCGCGCGGTCTGCCGCCTCGCCGATTCCGTGCCCGGCCTCAGCCGGGGCTTCGATCCTTGCGACGACGACA
>Ga0335069_10005154_pt1 | contig 19223 bp, 16 predicted proteins | sample Lox_Sample_11_FD_206714 | JGI IMG/M metagenome (GOLD analysis project Ga0335069, IMG submission 206714) | Soil microbial communities from Loxahatchee National Wildlife Refuge, Florida, United States - Lox_Sample_1.1 | ecosystem: Environmental > Terrestrial > Soil > Wetlands | place: USA... | reverse complement strand
GACGGCACAACATCGATCACCGCTCGGCAGCGACCGTAACCCAACGTCGCTCTGCAGCTGACTGCCGGATCGCGTCGAGAACCGCCATGCTGGCCACACCGTCAGCGAAGGTTGCGGGCACAGGATCGGGCGGAATCGGGCGGCCCAAGATGAGCGCGCCGAAACGTTCGTAGAGACGCACGTACGGACCGAAGTCCAGACCCGAGAGGTGCATCATGTCGTAGGCCGTCGTCCGCCCCACGATCGTTGGCGGCTCGGGCTGCCGCAGCGTGAGATCATCCGGAAGCGGGAGGCTGCGGACACCGACGCGGTCGGCGACCCACACATCATCACCCTCGATCCACAACGTGCCGCGGCTCCCAGCGAACTGCGTGCACGCGAAGAAGCGGCCCCACGCACTCGCCGTGCTCTGCAGGACACCGTGGGCGCCGTTGCGCAGACGAAAGTGAACTGTATAGGAGTCGTCGGCGCTCATGCCCCGCTCGGACATGCAGGCGATGGCGGCACTGACGCCATCGAACTCACCCAGGGTTTGCCGCACTTGATCGACGAGGTGCGAGCCGTGAGCGCCGAGCCAACCGCCGCCCTCGGACCGCTCCGACCACCACTCGGGTACCTCGGCGTCGGGATCAGCCAGCAAGGGCACGTGCAGCATGATCGTCACCAGCCGCGGCTCACCGATGGCACCTCGAGCGATAGCGCGGGCTGCCAGTGCTTGCCCCGTCGCGAAGCGGAACTCGGTGCCGAGCAGGTGCACGACGCCTGCCGCGGTTGCCGCCGCCAGCATTACCCGCCCTTCGTTTGCATCGCGCGCGAATGGCTTTTCGCAGAGCACGTGCTTCCGAGCCGCCAAGCTCTCGAGCACGATCGGGGCGTGTGAATGAGGCGGCGTGGCAACGGTTACAGCATCGACCCCGTCGAGCGCCAGCGCCTCGGCCAACGACGTGCACGCGTGCGGCACCTCACAACGGCGCGCGCGCTCTGCTGTGCGTTCAGGATCGCGTCCGACGAGCGCGCGCACAGTGAAGCCGGCTGCGCGCAGGGCGCGGGTGTGCGTGAGACAACCGAAGCCGGTACCGACGACGACCGCCCCAAGCTGTTCTGTCGACTGCGCTTGCATTGCCCTTCCTCCAGCTGATTGAGCCGGCCGCAAGCGTCATCCCAACTGATGTGGACGTCAAGTGGGGAAAACGGAAGGACCCCGTAAATGCAATGCGGAATGCGAACGTGGCGACGCGAACCGCTAACCAGCCTTGCTGGCAGCGAGCTTGAGGACGCCGAGATAGCCGCGCGTCACACACGCGCCTTCCAGCACACCACGGTCGCGGAGGACGCGGTGCATGCGCGGCAGGTTGTAATGCGGAACGGTCATCACCAAGTGATGCTCCAGATGGTAGTTGACGCGATTCGGCGCGATGAACAGGCGCTCCCACCACCGTGCGAGCGTGGTGCGCGTGTTGCGCAGAGGATCACTCGGGTCGGGGACCATTGCATGCTCGGCGATCGAGCGCAGGCGTACGATGAAGTGGTGCGTGGTGAACCAGGCACCGACCCAGAGCAGGTAGAGCGCCGGATGCCCAAGCGCGGCGAGCATGCCGAGGAGGACGAGGTTCGTAATGAGCACGCCCCGCAAGTTCCGCCAACTGCCGTTGCTGCCGAATTGCTGGATGTTCATTCCACCGAGGTCACGCTTCAAAACGTACTTCACGCGCTTCCAGGCAGTTTGTCCCGTCAGATCACGCCAGATCTTGCGCCGCATACTCGCCCAGGTCACCGGGAAAGGCATGGCAAGGTTCAGGTCCGGATCGTCCGACGTCCAGTTCTTCGCGTGATGCTGTAGATGGTAGCGACGGTACGGGCCGATATCGCTCCACACCGGATAGGCGCACAGCCAATTGCCAACGAAATCATTCGCCGCGCGGTTCTTGAGCAATGTGCGGTGGGCAGCTTCATGCATGAGGACCGACAAACCCAGTTGGCGCGTCCCGATCACGGCGAGGGCAAGGAGGATCGTCAGCGGGTTCGGAGCGTAGGCGACCAGGGCGAACGAGGCGAAGACGAGGCCCCAGTCCACGCTGAGCGAGCCCCACGAACGCCAGTCGTTCATCCGACGCAGCTCCTGAATCTCATCGCGCGTCAGTGCATCGAGCCAACGCTTCGCATCACCCGCGGCCAGCTCCGCCTCATCGAGAACCACCGCCTCGCTCACATTCATATTCATGCTGCCTCTCCTTGCCTACCTTTCATCGAGTGTAGTCGGCCGGAAGGGGTAGCGCCCGCAACCGCTTGTCTGAAGAACGCCGACCAGCACTCCCTTCCCGTACGGTCGTAGCGACACAACGCTCGCACCAGCTCGGCGCGTTCCCCGGCGGGAACGAGTGGTTCAGGCAGCAATGGGTCGAGGACAATCTGCCGAATCACGCGGCCCCCGAGCAGGAACGATTCGACCAACGCCTCATGCAGCGGACGATCGGCAAGCTGCCGTTCGCTCTTCTTCAACGCCGCCAGCGACGCACGATATCCGCCGCGCAACGACGCCGTGTCCCAAAGACGCCGCGCGCGCCGTTCGCCGGCGGCGTCCAGATCGTAGATCGCGAACACCATCGCCTTCGCATCGAGCCCGAGCTCGTACAGCTGCTCCCGGACGCTCGCGACACCGCCAACGAGATTGTTGGGGCGCAGATGCAGTCCAATATCGAACCGTTCGAACCCCAGGAAGCGTAAGGCACGCTCACCATGCCGGTGCGCTCGCCGCTCGCTCCGCCGCACAGCCGCCGTATGTACACCGATCCAGCCGCCGTCCCACGCACATACGCGCTGCTCGACGTCTCGCCACGAAGTCACCTGCTTGCCAATCGGTGCGGCTCCCTGCGCCAGTCGATATTGCCCGCGCTCGTCCTGGTCGATCATCCCGGCAGCCCGCAGGCGTGCGAGCGTGACGCGAATGCTGTTCTCGCTGACGCCGAAGAGCCCTCCTCCAGCCACTAGCACGCCGACGGCCATCGAGCTCTTCGGCACGGTCGAGAGCAGATCCAGGACGAGACTCTTCGGAGTGACTTGCATGCCCGGACATTACAATCGACGCCGGATTATGTCAAGCGCGGTAATGGCGCGGCCTCGGGGATAGTGAAGGCCGGCGATAGTCAGGATGTCGGGCGCGCGTTCCCTACGCGGCGCTGATCGTCCCCTCGAAGATATTCGTCCCGATTTGGATGGCGAGAAAACCCGGGCCGGCGCCCGGGGCGGGTAACGTTCCGCTTACGGTGGCTGTAACGAGTGCCACCCTGCCGGCAAAATTGCCGGTGAACGCTTGTCCCGGGGCGGTTGTTGGGGTGGGCGTACTCGTTGGCGATGGGCCTACGGCGCTTCCGCTACTGCCGCCGCAGCCGTTCAGTATGGCTGTTTCCACCGCGGCACACAGCACAATCACCGCGACAAAGCCTCTTCCCATCAACGTACGTATCATCTCGCTGCCCCCATTGCATGATGAGCTGACGGACTACTTCAGCTCAATCAGAATCTCGCGGTAGCGTCGCGTCCCGACATTGACCGCCGTTTCGATGCCGCCGCGTGTGATGTAACTGACCTTGCCAGGTTGGGCTGCGGCCTCGATGTACTCCTTGTACTTGCCGCCCGAATCCGGCTCTGGTGCTGCCGCGATGCGCTCTCCCTCGATCTGTACGATCAGATAGTCGAGATCGTGGCGGTGCACGTCCGACTTTCCTCCGGGCTCCAGCTCCAACTCCCACACCCTGACGCGATCGTTCTCCAGGACGAGTTTGGTGCCGATGTTGCCAAGGACGCGTTCGCCCATGCGACTTCTCCCTTCCCGCAACGACTCAATACCTCGCCGTCAGATCGACGATGCCGTCGAGCGGCTGGCCGGCGCGATAGCGACGCAGGTTGTCGATGAAGAGCTGGACCAGCAGATCAGCGGCGCCGGGCATGCTCCAAGAGATGTGCGGACTCAGGCGCACGCGTGGATGCGTGTACATCCAATGCCCGTGAGGAAGCGGCTCCGGCTCGACCGCGTCGAGTGACGCGAGTGCCACCGTCCCATCGTCCAGGGCCACGCGCAGCGCGTCTTGATCCACGAGAGCACCGCGCGCGACGTTGACGAGGTGCGCCCCCGTCTTCATGGCGGCGAAGATGCCGCTGTTGAGCAGGTGGTGCGTCGCCGCTGTGGCCGGTGCGGCGATCACAACGTGGTCGGACGCCGCGACCAGGCCGGCCAGCGATCTCACTCCTTCAACTCCGGCGATTGTTGATGGCGCGGCGGAGCGCCGATAGGCCCGGACCTGCATGCCGAACGGCAGCGCCCGCTGTGCCACGGCGGTAGCGATCGCGCCGAGCCCAATCAAGCCCAGGGTCTTGCCATCGAGCGTGCCGAGCGCGGCGCGGCTCCACCCTTCTGCGGGGACGCTCTGAATCCATGACTCAGGCAGGCGCTTCTCGAACGCCAACATCGTGGCCAGCGCCCACTCCGCTATTGGGACGGCGCTGCCGCCACGCGAGCAGGTGAGCGTTTGGCCACTGAGGAGATCGAACGGGAAGGCGTCAACGCCGGTGCCGAGCGCATGAATCCACCGCACCCCGCGCGCCAGAATCTGTCCGAGGTTCGCAGAGGCCCACGGGTACGTGAGCAACACCTCACCGCTGATGCCAGCGGGTACATCACCCTCGGAAGGAACTGCGATTAGTTCGACTTCCGGCATCGCGGCAACCACCTTCGCGGCGACGGCGGCGCGAATCTGATGCATGACCTTCATGACGTGAGCCCGCTCGTCATCCAGGCGTTGAGGAGGTAGCCGGTTGCTGCACGTATGCGCTGAGGTTCTGCATGGCGCGGCCAAAGAGACGGTCAATGACCCGCGGTGCAAAGGGCGCCCCCAAGCGCGCCAGCAGGCGCGGCTCCAGCGCTAGTGTCCAGTGCACGCCCGTCGCGTCGCCCGCATCGCTAAACTCGAATGCTTCGACTTGTGCGAGCGCGAACGGCACCGAGGCCCGCGTGACGGTCCACGCCCAGCGTACATCATCTTCCCAAGCGAGGATCTCTTCAACCCAGTACGTGCTGCCGACCTGCGCCTGGCGGATCGTGCCCACACCGTACGGTGGCGTACCGGCGTATGATGCAGCGCGAACGTTGGGAAACCAGTGCGGCCAGGATTGTGGGTCTGTAAAGGTGGCAAACACACGCCCCCGCGCGGCGGCCACGGTGCCCTCCGACCGATGCACCACAGGTGCCCGCTCCACAAACCCGAGGTCTTCCTTCCGCATGTCGAACCACATCGTCCGGACACCCGCTGGTCACTGGGTACACCGTGCCCTACGCACGCGCAATGACGAAGCCCAATGGTAGGCCTTGCAGATCACCGCTAACTACGTCAGGGGTAGGGAGACTCACGGTTGCACCAATGAACGCTACGGTCACCATCGACCAGGAGACGTGCAAAGGCTGCCTGCTCTGCATCCCCGTTTGCCCACCCAAGGTGTTGGAGATGTCGACGGCAGTGAACAGCAAAGGGTACCGCTATCCGTTGTTGCGCGACGGTTGCACGGGCTGCGAACTCTGCGCCAAGGTGTGCCCCGATTTCTGTTTCGAGGTGTTCCGGCGCCCGTAGGGCGCCGGGCGCAATGGTGAATGGTGAATGGTGAATTGAGGACTGACGCTTGGGCAGCCAAACGGAGGTGTCGCTAGTGCCACGCGCGCTGATGGAAGGGTCGCAGGCGCTTGCGGAGGCCGCGGTGCAAGCTGGCTGCCGGTTCTACGCCGGCTACCCCATCACGCCCTCGACGGAGATTCTCGAGTACATGTCCGTCCGACTGCCGCAAGTCGGTGGCACCTGCATGAACGCGGAAAGCGAGATCGAGGCGATCGGGATGGTGTGGGGGGCAGCCGGTTGCGGCGTGCGTGCGATGACTGCGTCGACGGGTCAAGGGATCAGTTTGATGCAGGAGAGCTTCGCCGAGTTGGCAAACGCGCAGATTCCAGTGGTGACCGTCAACATGTGCCGCGGGCAAGGCGATTACTTCCAAGCCACGCGCGGTGGTGGGCATGGCGACTACCGCTTCATCGTATTGGCTCCGGCGTCGGCGCAAGAAGCGGCCGATATCGCGCAGCTCGCTTTCAGTCTCTCGGACAAGTGGCGCAATCCGGTCATGATCATGGGCGACTTCCTGCTCTCCCACACTTCGGAGATCGTCGAGTTTGCTTCGCCCGCCTCTGCCGATTCTGTGCCCAAGCCCTGGGCGATCACCGGGGCCCAAGAACGTCGCGGCATCACTCTGTCACCCCTGGGACCGTTGGAGAAACTGTCGACCAACATCGCGGCGACGCTCGCGCAGGTCACCGAGAAGCACACGGCCATCAAGGCGGAGGAAGTTCGCGTCGACACCGGATTTCTCGACGACGCAGAGCTGGTCTTGGTCGCCTTCGGGTTCCCGGGACGCTTCGGAAAGTATGCCGTGCGGCTGGCGCGCGAGCGCGGTCTGCGTGTCGGGTACGTGCGGCCGATCACGCTGTGGCCGTTCCCTTCGAAAGTGATCGCCGATGCCGCCGAGCGTGCGCGGGCAGTCGCCGTGTTCGAGCTCAACGCCGGCCAGATGGTGGAAGATGTCCAGCTTGCGGTACTCGGTCGTGCGCCGGTCCATTCGATCGGTGGCATCAGCCACGATCACTCCGGCTTCGGCGTTGGGCCACTCCTTAATGTAGAGTACATTCTGCAGCGCATCCACGACGTGTATCCACGAAAGGGATTGGCCGCATGACTGATCACTCCTCACCGGTCACAGATCACTCTCTGAAAAAAGTATTCGAAAAGCCGGACCTGCTTCTCAAGGGGGAGCACTCGCTTTGCCCTGGCTGTGGCGAGCCGGTCGCGTTACGCATCATTCTGGAAGTTCTTCAGGATCTCGGTCTGCGCGAGCGCGCGATCTGCGTTGCGGGCATCGGCTGCTATACGGCATTCCCGATGATTATGGACATCGACGTCATGCAGGCGCTGCACGGCCGCGCACCGTCGGTGGCCACCGGCGTGAAGCGTGTACGACCCGGCGCCCTCGTCTTCACCATGCAGGGCGACGGCGACATGATCTCGGAAGGATTGCAGGAAGTCATCCACAGCGCCGCACGCGGCGAGAAGTTCACCGCCGTCGTTTTCAACAACGCCGTCTTTGGCGAAACCGGCGGCCACATGACCGCGGCCACCGTACTCGGGCAGCACACCAAAACCACCGTCGGTGGCCGCGACCGGGAGCGCCACGGCAACCCGATCAAGATCAGCGAGCTCGTTGCGCAACTCGACGGCACCGCCTACGTCGCACGTGCCGCAGTCCATACCCCGTCAGCCATCAAGCTCACCACCCAGTACCTGCGCGATGCTTTCCGCTGCCAGCTCGATGGCAGGGGTTTCTCGCTCGTCGAGATTCTCACGATGTGCCCCACGGATTGGTTCGTCACGCCCGACCAAGGACCGGCGTTCCTGGAGGAAAAACTGACACCGACGTATCCGTTCGGTGTTATCAAGGGCTGACCGCAAGCCGCAGGGCACACCAGCAGCTTGCTCTCGCGCCCGTGTGGGCTTAGAGGAGTCGTTCAGTGATGGACCCACTGCTCGACCGCGCCAGTGCGACGCCGTTGACCGGTCCAGCCGTGCGCGCGAGCAAATCTTTGAGTTGTTGCGTCCGTCGGATCTGGCACGACTCGACCCCGAACGTCTGACAACCGTGCAGCTCATCCGCGGCATGCGCAAGCTCCTCCAGCATCGCCGCTGGGACGTGGTCGAGCGCTTCATCGAGCTGATCTCTGTCAACGCGGACCACGCTGTCGAGTGCTGTGTACGCCGCAAGCTGAGCGAAGTCTGCAACCGCCTCGTACAAGCCGCTTGTCCCTCGTGGCAGCGGTCAATGCCCTCCCGGCTTGATCAGCCGGCGCACCTCGCGGAGTAGCGCGACGAGCTCCATGAGTTGGCGGCCGCGGAAGCCATAGAGGTCGCGCAGGCGGCCGCGCAGGGCTGGAATCGACAGCGACGGGTGTTCGCGCTCGGGATACGCTGCGAGGGTGTCCTGGACGTCAGCGAGGTCCCGCGTCATGCGGCGTCGGTCCGCGGTTGCCGCGAGGAGCTTTAAGATGACGTAGTCCTCGACTCGCGGGACAGTCACCTTGACACCTTCGATCGTGGTGGTGCGCGCCCGGTCGAGTGCCACTGAGAACGGGCCGCGAGGTTCACCGGCGGGTGCGCGCAGCGACGCCACCGCGGCAATCTCCAGATCGACCGTGCGGCCGCGCGTCGCGTAACGCCATGCGTGGGCCGAGTGTGGCGTACGCGCGAACCCTGCTTTGCGCATCGCATCTTCGGGCAGATCCGTCTGATCGACGAGCACGATATCGATGTCTCTCGTACTGGCGGCCCGCACGGCAATGTCGCGATACGTGCCGCCGATGACCATGAAGCGGATGCCCGCCCGTCGAGCCACGCGCGCAAAGGCTCTGAAGGCTGCGGCGTGCCCAACGGTGCTGAGCCGTCGCTGCCGGTCGGGGCGATGGGCATTGGCATCGTCCGCAGGATGTAACAGGAGATCCACGGCAGCGAATGTAGCATTTCCGGTCCGGCAGAGTGAACGGCAGGACTCCTCTCGACGGTTGCCAGCCGCCTGCGGATTCGATACGCAGGGGGTGAGTCTGCCGATCTGATCCGTAGGCAAGATACGTCCGTCATTTCCAGGGAGGTTCTGCAGTGGCCGGGATTGTTCGTTACGGAAGTTACGTTCCCTATTCGCGCCTCACGCGGGCGGCAATCGGTGCGGGCAAGGGCGAGCGCGCCGTTGCCAGCTACGATGAGGATTCTGTTTCGATGGCTGTGGAGGCGGGACGCGACACGCTGCGCGGCGGCCCACAGGTCGACGCGATCCTCTTTGCGACCACCAGCCCGCCGTACGCCGAGAAATTGAACGCCGCGACCGTCCAGGCGGCACTCGATCTGCCTGAGACCGTGTCCTCGGTGGAGCTCGGCAGCTCGACGCGGATGGGAATGGGTGCTCTTCTGTTGGGGATCGATCTCGCCACGGCCGGCCGGCGCGCGCTGGTATGCGCTGGCGACGTGATTGTAGGTGCGCCGGGCGGAGCACGGGAGAGCCAAGGCGGCGACGGCGCGTCGGCGTTCCTCACCGGCCCTGACAATGAAGCCATCGCGCGGGTCATCGGACGTGCCTCGGCCACCATCGAGATCCTCGATGTCTGGCGTCTGCCGGAGGATCGCTTTGCGAAGCAGTGGGAGGAACGCTTCATCGCCGACACCATGGGCCCGGCGATCATCGCCACGGCGCAGCGGGCCCTCAAGGAGTCGGGCATCGACGCGTCGACATTGTCGGCGGTGCTCCTCGACGGAACCAATCTGCGTAGCATGGCCGCACTGCCGAAAGCGTTGGGTGTGAATCCCGAGCGCATCGCCGATTCGCTCGCCGCCACGGTCGGCCGTACCGGGGTCGCGCATCTGGGGCTGCTGCTGGCGCGCGCGCTGGATCAGGCGAAGCCGGGTGACCGCATCCTGGCCGTGTGCGAAGTGGACGGCGTAGATGCCGCGGTTCTCGAGGTCACCGAGAAGATCAAGGACCTGCCGCCTGTCCGTAAGGTCGATCGCTGGATCAGCTCGAAACGTAACGACTTGCCGTATAACACCTATCTCAAGTGGCGCGGCGTCTTGCCGTTCGAGCCGCCACGGCGGCCCGACCCGGAGCGACCAGCTGCTCCGCCGATGCGCCGTCACGAGCGCTGGAAGCTGGCATTCGTCGGCTCACGCTGCACGAAGTGCCAGACCGGCCACCTGCCCCCGCAACGTGTCTGCGTCAAATGTGGAGCGATGGACGAAATGCGTGAGGAGCGCTTTGCCGATACGTCGTGCCGTATCGCGACCTATACGCTCGACCACCTGGCTTACTCGCTGCAACCACCCGTGGTAGCGGGCGTGGTCGACTACGAAGGCGGCGGGCGCTTCAGCTGTGAGCTGACGGATGTCGACCCGAAGGAAGTCGCCATCGGTAACCATCTGGAGATGACGTTCCGCCGGCTGTATACTGGCCAAGGCGTACACAACTACTTTTGGAAGGCTCGCCCGGGCCGCTGATCATCACGGGCGGGCGGACAGGAGAAACCGTCATGGCAAGCAATGGCATTAAGGACCGCGTCGCAATCGTTGGCATGGGATGCACGCCGTTCGGTGAGCATTGGGACAAAGGCCCCGAGGATCTGCTCGTCGATGCCGCCAAGGAGTGCTACGCCACTGCCGGGGTGGACCCTGCTCAGGTCGACGCCTACTGGCTGGGAACCATGGGCAGCGGGTACTCGGGGTTGATGCTCTCCGAAGCGCTGAAGCTTCCGTACAAACCGGTCACCCGGCTGGAGAACATGTGTGCTACCGGCAGCGAGGCGATGCGCAATGCAGCCTATGCAGTTGCCAGCGGCGCCTACGATCTGGTCATGGCGATCGGCGTGGAAAAGTTGAAGGACTCCGGTTACTCCGGTCTCACTGGGAGCCCGCCGCCGAGTGACGGAACGCAATCGAGCATGACCGCGCCGGCGACGTTCGCGCTGCTCGCACCGGCATACGCTAAGAAGTACGGGGTGCCGGAGGATCAGCTCAAGCAGGTCCTCGCCCGCATCGCATGGAAGAATCACAAGAACGGCGCGAAGAACCCCAAGGCACAGTTCAAAAAAGAAGTGCCGATGGAAACGATCTGCAAATCACCCGCGGTGGCCGGCATGCTTGGCATCTTCGATTGTTCCGGCGTGAGCGACGGATCAGCCGCCGCGATCCTCTGTCGGGCCGAAGACGCACACAAGTACACACAGCACCCGATCTTTATCAAAGCCCTGTCGTTCTCGGCCGGGCCGGCGGAAGGCTACTTCAGCCAGGAATACGACTTCACGACGTTCCCCGAGGTGGTGAACAGCTCGCAGGACGCCTACAAACAGGCTGGTGTAAAGAACGCGCGCGAAGAGATCAGCATGGCCGAGGTGCATGACTGCTTCACGCCGACCGAATTGGTGCTCATGGAAGACATGGGCTTCTCGCCGCGCGGGCATGCCTGGAAGGACGTGCTCGACGGTCGCTTCGATGGCGAGGGCCCACAGCCCATCAATCCCGACGGTGGACTCAAGAGCTTCGGCCATCCGATTGGCGCCAGCGGACTGCGCATGATGTACGAGATGTGGTTGCAACTGCGCGGCGAAGCCGGGTCGCGGCAGATCAAAAATCCGAAGCTCGGTTTGACGCACAATCTGGGTGGCGCGCCGGGCCGCTGCGTCAGCTTCGTTTCAATCGTCGGACAGTAAGCGCTTCCACCAACTCTCCGCTGAGCGGCTGCCTCAATGGCAGCCGCTCAGGACATTGTTGACGCCAATGATCAGCTCGTTGATGGTCACCATGCCGTCGCCGTTCACGTCGAACTGCGGGCAGGTGTCGACGGCGGCGTTGCCGAGCGCGATGTTCACTCCTTTGATGACTTCATCCACGGTCACCTCACCGTCGCCGCTGCAGTCGCCAACGCAGACGCCGGGCGTCGCCGTCGGCGTGGGGGTGAACTGGTTGTCCACCAGCGCCATCTGCACCGCGGGGTCCGCCAACGCAGTTGTCTCAGCGAGGTTGACACCCTGCTCCGGTGTGAGATCCGCGAAGGATGTGTCGGCGTTGGCAGTCTGGACTGACTGAACAACCGCGGCAATTCCGTCGAGATCGAAATTCTCGAAGCCGTGATCGTCCAATATGCGTACGGCCGACTCTGAGATCGCGTCGACTACGGTTTGCGATGTGTCTGCAATCTGACGCGCCAAAGATGAAGCGGCCGCGGGAATGGCCAGGACCGGCGCACGAAATACCAGGGTCGGGCTGATTCGCGCGGCGACGACGGGCAGGATGCCTTGCAACCGGTCGCGAGCGATCAAAATCTGGAATCCCCCCGCTTGATCCGTGACGACGCTGGCAACGGGCGTGCCCGTTCCCAGGCACGGCTGCTGGAGGGGACAGAGGAAGAGATCAACCGCGACTCCGGCCACCGGCACCTGGTCATGGTTCCCCGGGGTGCCACCGCGCCCCGGTGAGAGGACTCGCCCGACCAGCACTACCATTGCCGGCGTGCTGCTTCCTGTTGCCGTGACCGTTGGGGTCGGTGGAACGACGGTTGGCGTCGCCGTCTGGGTCGGTGAGAAAGTCGGTAGCGCGGTCTGAGTGCTTGTCGGTGTACCGGTTGGAGTCGGAGTGTGGGCTACTGTCGCTGTGGCGGCGGAGGTAGTGGTCGGCGAACTACTGGCGGTGGGTGTTGGCGTTCCGGTCGGCGCCACGCTCGCTGAAGGTGTGGCGGTGCCGGTTCGCGTTTGGGTTGGTGTAGCCGACGGACTGCTTGTGGGCGCTGACGTCAGCGTCGGAGTAGGCGTTGCGGTAACCACGAGCGTGCGTGTGGGTGTGGCCGTAGTGGTCGGTGCTGCGGTGAGGGTGACCGTGCTGGTAGGGGTCGGAGTCAACATTCCCGTGGCGGTGGGTGTCGGCGTGAACGCTTCGCTGACGACCGTGAGCACCAGGCTGGTGGGCGTGAGCATCTTCGAGAAAACCACACCGTTGCTTTGTGTCAGACCGTTGTAGGTGGTGAAATCCCCAGTCCGGCTGGCGAACGTCATAACCGTGAACGTCGAGCCCAGGGTCGGTCTGAAGTTGTTGACCAATGAAATGTTGATTGTCCCCCCGGTGAGCGTCGCCGCACCACTCACCGCCAGGCGATCGTAGTCTGTCCCAACGGTCGGCCCGCCGATCTCGACGTTGAACGCACCACCCGAGGTTTGCGTGTAGGTGCCGTTGATTGTCAGCAAGCCGGGCGAGGTACCAGGGTTGACCTGGCCGGCGTTCGACACGTTCGCCGCTACGGTGCCTGTACCTTCGAGTATGCCGCCCTGAATGTCGACGAGCCCGGTGGCGTTGAGGGTTCCGTTCACCGTGGTTTTGCCGCCCGTCTGTGTATACGTTCCACTGCGGGTCAGGGAGCTCCCGGTGTCGACCACGACAGAGCCGCTCGTCGTGAAGGCGTCGGGATTGATCGTGATACCCCCGCTTCCCATGGCGTGCAGGGTGCCCTGGTTTGTGAATCCGTTCCCGTTGGGATCGATGGTCAGGCTGGTGGGCTGGTCCGCGATGATCGTACCGGCGTTCTGCATCCCGCCGGTGTTCGCCAGCAATTGGCCGGCGCCGCGGATCGTGTGTCCCATCGCGTGGTGGCACACGGTGTTGTCCGCAATCAGAATGCGGTTGTTGCCGTTGTTGCTCATCACCAGGCTGCCGGACCCGCCCAGCGTCGCACCGCCGTTGCAGTTGAGATCGGTCAGATTGCCGACGCTGTTCAAGGACCAGGTGCTGTTGTTGGTCAGCGTGCCGGTAACGACGGCGCTCTGATTGTTCGCCTCCTGCACCGCCCCGGTGCTGGTGACATTGGTAAAGGTCGATCCGCCCCCGACGCTGATTGTCCCCGACCCGCTGGTGGTCATCGTCCCGTCCATGACCGTTGCACCGCTGACGGCCACCGTGGACATATTCTGCGCCTCGATGAGCCCGTTGGTGTTGATGAACGTGCCGGCCGTCAAGGTCAGCGTCCCGCCGCTGGCCGCCCGCAGCGTTCCAGTGTTGGTGAAGTTCAACGCATTCGGATCGATGGTCAGGCCACTGGGTTGGTCCGCGATGATCGTACCGGCGTTCCGCATCCCACCGGCGTTCACCAGCAGTTGCCCGGCGCCGCGGATCGTGTGCCCCGCGGCGTGCACGCACACCGTGTTGTCATTCGGCAGGATGCGGTTGTTGACGTTGTCACTCATCACGATGCTGCCCGAACCGGACAGCGTCGCACCGCTGTTGCAGTAGAGGTCGGTGAGATTGCCTGCGCTGTCTAGCGACCAGGTGCGGTTATTGACGATCGTTCCATTGACTGTGGCGTTGTTGTTGTTGGGCTGCGAAATTGCTGCGGTGTTGGTCACATCGACCAGCAACGGTCCGCTCTCCAAGCTGATTACGCCAGTGGCGCTGCTGGTGAGATGGCCTCCCGATACCGTGGCCCCGTTACCGATGCGCACCTCCGAGCCATCCATGGCCTCGATGACTCCCGCGCTGTTGTCGAACGTGCCTGCAACGAGCGTGAGCGTTGCGCCGTTGGCGGCGCGCAAGGACGCGGCATTGGTGAAGCCGCGGCCGTTCGGGTCGATGGTGAGGCCGGAGGGCAGGTCCGCGACGATCGTGCCGTTGTTGAGCATCCCGCCGGTGTTCGCCAGCAGTTGTCCGGCACCGTGGATGGTGTGCAGGAGGTCGTTGGTGCACACGGTGTCATCCGTCAGGATACGGTTGTTGACGTTGTCACTCATGGAGATGCTGCCACTGCCCGTAAAGGTCGCCGTGCCGTTGCAGTAGAGGTCCGTCAGGTTGCCTGACGATAGCAGCGACCACGTGCCGTTGTTGGTCAGCGTATGAGTGGCGACCGCGAGGTGGTTGTTGGGCTGCTGGATCGCCGCGTTGTTAATCAAATTGTCCAGCGTCGAACCGTTGCGAACCTCGATTGTGCTCGTGTCGGTGGTGACCAGTTGCCCTTGCGACACCAGTGCGCTGCTGATTTGCACGAGCGAGGCGTTGAGCGCCTTGATGACAGCGTTGGTGTTGGTAAATTTGCCCGCACTGAGGATGAGCGTTCCGCCGTCCTGCGCCTGCAGGAGCGACTGGTTCGTGAACCCCACGTCGTTGGGATCGATCGTCAGTGCCGTCATCTGGTCGGCTATGATCGCGCCCTTGTTGAGCATGCCGCCGGTGTTCACCAGCAATTGTCCGGCGCCGCGAATCGTGTGCCCCGCGCCGTTTACGCATTGCGAGTTGTCCGTCATCAGAATGCGGTTGTTGCCGTTGTTGCTCATCACCAGGCTGCCGGACCCGCCCAGCGTTGCACCGCCGTTGCAGTTGAGATCGGTCAGATTGCCGACGCTGTTCAAGGACCAGGTGCTGTTGTTGGTCAGCGTGCCGGTAACGACGGTGCTCTGATTGTTCGCCTCCTGTACCACCCCGGCGTTGGTGACGTTGGTGAACGTTGACCCGCCTCCGACGCTGATCGTCCCTGACCCGCCGGTGGTCATCGTCCCGTCCATGACCGTTGCACCGCTGACGGCCACCGTGGACATGTCTTGTGCTTCGATGAGTCCCGCGGTGTTGATGAACGTGCCGGCCGTCAACACCAACGTTCCGCCGCTGGCCGCCCGCAGCGTGCCGGTGTTGGTGAAGTTCAACGCATTTGGATCGACAGTCAGGCTGTTGGTTTCGTCGGCGACGATCGTACCGGCGTTCTGCATCCCGCCGGTGTTCACCAGCAGCTGCCCGGCACCGTGGATGGTGTGCCCCGCGGCGTGCGTGCACACCGTGTTATCCGTCAGGATGCGGTTGTTGCCGTTGTCGCTCATCACGATGCTGCCCGTCCCGGACAGCATCGCACCGCCGCTGCAGTAAAGGTCGGTGAGATTGCCCATGCTGGTCAGTTCCCAGCTGCCATCGTTGGTCAGCGTCCCGGTGATCGTCGCACTCTGATTGTTGAGCTCCTCCACCACGCCGGTGTTGGTGACATTGGTGAACGTCGAGCCGTTCGGGTGAATCCTTCCCAAAGCTCCGGTGGTCATCGTCCCGTCCATCACGGTCGCGCTGTTGATGGCCACGCTGGACGTATCGAGGGCTTCGATGAGCCCCATGGTGTTGATGAACGTCCCACTTTGCAACACCAGCGTCCCGGTACTCATCGCCTCGAGCGTTCCCGTATTCGTGAAGTTCAACGCATTCGGATCGATGACCAGGCCGTTGTTGCTCTGGTTCGCGATGATGGTTCCGGCGTTGTGCATCCCACCGGTATTCACCAGCAGTTGCCCGGCGCCGCGGATCGTATGCCCCTTGCCGTTTGTGCACACTGTGTTGTCGTTCGGCAGAATGCGGTTGTTGATGTTGTCGCTCATCACGATGCTGCCCGACCCGGACAGTGTCGCAGCGCTGGCGCAGATGAGATCCGTGAAATTGCCTACGCTGTTCAGCGACCAGATGCCGTTGTTGGTTGCCGTGCCGCCGAGGAGGACGAGCGCTTGATTGTTGTTCTGGCTGAGCTGGTCACCGCTATCGATGGTCAAATTGGTAATCGTCGAGTTTACGTCGAGGGTAACCAGCGAGCTCGTTGGGTTGGCGCCGTCAATGAAGACACTGAAGGTATTGCCGCCCGCATTGTTGGGAACGAGGTTGCCGCTCCAATTGGAGGCGGTACCCCAGTTGCCCGCGCCGCCGTTCCAGGTGGCGTCGACATTGGCGGCCGTAGCCACGCTGGGGAAGACGGCTGAGACGAGCAGCAGCAGGAACGCGGTACGCCTGTTCGCAGTCGCACGACGTCCAGCGGTGACGCGGCGCGGTGCAGAGCATTCTGTCCGACCGGCACGGCCAGTAGCGGCGCGCGGGGCAGCAACGGAAATCAGACCGGCAGGAAACACGACCATGTGAGCCTCCTCCCCAGGTTCTTGGTCCGGCAATGCGCCTTCTCTCGCTCCTTTCGAGCACAACGCCACCCACTCAGGCAAGCGCCAGACGTCGAGAAACGCTCTCGCGCGCAGCCTGCATCGCGCGCACCGTCGCCTGCTGCACCCCGGCGTGGCGCAGGACATTCGTCAGGGCCTCCTGCACGATGCGATAAGCGCTGGTCTCGATCTGAGGATCGAAGCGCCGTTGAGCGCCGTCAGCGCCTGGCCGATCTCGTCGTGCAACTCGCGGGCGATGTGCTGGCGCTCCGCCTCTTGGACCTCCAGCAAGCGATGCGACAGGGTCTCCAGGCGTTCGCGTCCAGCCCGGACCTCCTCGAACAGTGGTCCCCGCTCGATAGCGAGTGCCACCATCGCTGCCACTTGCTCGATGGCCGGCAGTTGCGTTGGCTGCTGCATATCCAACTGCCGCCACACCAGGCTTAAGACACCGAGAGTTCGGTTGCGTCTCCGCAATGGCACCCCGAGTCGTGAGCGGTAACCGGCAAGGAACAACAGACGCGTCCCTGGGAAGTCGCACTCCAGTGCCAGATTGCGCACCACATTCGATCGACCTTCCAAACACGTCGCGCGCCGCCGGCGCATCCGTTACACGCAACCGCAGGCCCCCGCGGAGATCAACCTGGCACTCGTCCAAAGCCAATACCCGCACCCACTCGTCGTTCTCCTCAAAGACGGTCACTCCGCAAAGGTCGCATCCACTCAATTGTCGCAGCAACATCGCAGTGACGACGCCGGGTCCGACTCCTGCGATCCATGCACTGACGAGTACAGCGCCGTAAAACGGTACGTAGAGACTCGGCAGGATGACGGGACCGGGCGCCAGCTTGATCGCCAGCGCTACCAAGGTAGCGACGATCGCTACGCCATAGCGGAAGGCGGTCGACGGCTCGGAACGCGGAGCAGCGGAATTCCGCTGAGGGGCTGTGCTCTTCGCGGACGTTACACACTCTCCCTCCTCGAGGCGGCCACTGGCGGCGCTGGGCACACCTTGCGCTCTGCCTACGCGGTGACCGCCTCGGGAAAGGCGAAGGCTACCTTCACGCAGCCCGTCGTCTTTGTAATGGCGGTGTGGAAGGCGGCTCTCCAGTCATCGAGCCCATAGCGATGCGTCACGAGGAACGAGAGGTCTACCTCGCCCGATGCGCACAGGTCGAGGTAATGCTCCATTGCGTGCTTGCGCACGCCGCGGAACTCCTCGACGCCGAACGCGTTGGACCCAACCATGCGGAGCTCCTTGAAATAAATTGGTGTCCATTCGAAACGCTTTGGTGCTTCGACGCCGATGATAGACAGGATGCCGCGCGGTCGTGCGATGCGGACGCCGATCTCGATCGTTTCGGGTGAGCAGATCGAGTCGTAGACGGCGTCGACGCCGCCCGCGAGCATCGGTAGGCCATGCCAGCGCGAACCCCATGGGCGTGCTCCCGTCAGCTTGGCGACGGCGGCTATAAGTTCCTTGCCCTTACGCGATGTGAGGACCTCGGCGGCGCCAAGACGCTTCGCCGCTGCGATCTGCTGCGGGTAGCGCGCGATGACGACGATCCGTGCCCTCGGCTTCACCGCCTTCACGGCGGCCACGGCTGCCAAGCCGATCGTTCCGGCGCCATAGACGAGCACCGTGGGCTCCTCCCCGTCGGGTGGATCCTTCACCACGGCGTGGAACGACACCGCAAATGGATCAGCGAGGACGGCCTGTTCATAAGTGACGTTGGCCGGCAGCGGAAACACCTGGCTGGCGTGCAACGCGACCCGTGATGCGTAGGCGCCCGGTGCGTCCGCACAGTTGCCGAGGTGCAGCCCGGCGCGCAGTCCGCCCGAGTCGAAGTTGTGGCACAGTGAAAGGTTGCCGGCGGCGCAAGCCGGGCACACCGGGGAGATGCCCCGGGGCTCGCAAGAGAGCCAGGGGTTGATCACGACGCGATCGCCAGGCCGCACGCGTGTTACCGCCTTCCCTACCTCACTGACGATGCCGGTAGACTCGTGCCCGAGCACGTGCGGGAACGAGATGATGCCGGAGATCGGGTTGTCGAAATGACCCTTCAGTTGCACCTGCTTCTGGTCGCTGCCGCAAATGCCTGTGAGCGTCGGCCGGACAACGACCCAGTGATCGCCCCGAACCCGTGCATCCGGAACCTCCTCCAGCGTCACCGGCGCGATCCGGCTCGTGTACGCCATCGATGAGAAGACCCCGAGAGTGCGGGTAAGTACAAGCTTGGGTATGTTCATGTGGAACTGCAGGGCTTTCATGCGTGCAACCTCCTTCGGACGTATGGATCGGAGCTGTGGGTATCCGTCCCTTCATTCTCGTCGGCAACGAAGAAATCAAGAGTACCAGCGTCACGTCATCGTCGGCGGAATAGACCGTGAACAGGGCGCCCGGATGTAGTAGGAACCTCTGGCGTGGTCCGAGCGGGGCCCAGACGGAGAAACGTACAAAACGGCGGAACGCAGTAACGACCGGTTGCGGTTCGCTTGCTTCAACGTACGGTCGGAGGAGATCAACTCATGGACTTTGAGATCCCGAAAGACATCGCCGATTTGCTCGCCGAATTGGACGCGTTCATCGAGCGCGAGATCAAACCGCTCGAAGCGCAGGACGACAACCGCCGCTTCTTCGATCACCGGCGCGAGAATGCGCGCACGGACTGGG
>Ga0335069_10005153_pt1 | contig 19223 bp, 19 predicted proteins | sample Lox_Sample_11_FD_206714 | JGI IMG/M metagenome (GOLD analysis project Ga0335069, IMG submission 206714) | Soil microbial communities from Loxahatchee National Wildlife Refuge, Florida, United States - Lox_Sample_1.1 | ecosystem: Environmental > Terrestrial > Soil > Wetlands | place: USA... | reverse complement strand
AGCAATTCGGCCGCAAGATCGCTACCGCTGATGAAGCGCGGAAACTGATGAAGGTCGGCGTCTGGTACAACACGGTCGAGGAGACGCTGTTCAATCTCGGCCTGCCACCCAATCGCACGGCTGGACATACGGGCTTCCTGACTTACGACACGGACGGTCGGATTCCGCAGCCGGCGGCCGACGGCCATTCCAACCCGACCAAGATTCTTTAGGACGAGTCGGCGATGTCGCGAGAGAACGGTTTCTGTTTATACGGAGCCGTTCTCTCCCGTTTCAACTCAATCCTTTCGCCAGCTTCATGTTGAGGACCATTATGAGCACCGCGAAATCTACCGTTCCGACTGGACCTTGGGATCAGGCGTTGGAGCAACTTCAGGCATGGGATCCCCAGTGGGCATCGATCTGCGCCAAGATGGCTACCAACCCTTGGTCTTCCGGCGTGCTCTCTCGCAAATTCGTTGAGTTGGTTGGCGTCGGTCTAAACGCGGCGTGCACGAATCTGAACCCCGATGGTACCCGCCGCCACATCCGCGCCGCGCTCGAGGCAGGAGCGACCCGCGAAGAAATTCTGATGGTCCTTAAGATGGCCTCTGTGATGGCGATTCACTCATGCAGCCTCGGCGCACCAATCCTGCTCGAAGAGGCCAAGGCCGCGGACGTGCATCCACAGCCCAAGCCCGCTGCTCCTACTCCGGCTTGCGACAAGATGCACGCCATCGGGCAATGGAACGACGCGTGGAATCCCTTTCTTGAACTCGATCCAGTGTGGACGGACGAGTTCATGGCGACCGGAGCTTCGATTTATGCTGCCGGGCTGATGCCACAGAAAGAAGTGGAATTAATCAGCATTGCCTTTGATGCCTCGTTCACCCATATGTACTCTCCCGGTGTGCGTCGTCACATCAAGGCTGCGCTGAAGCTGGGCGCATCCATGGAAGAGATAATGGAAGTGCTGAAGCTTTGCGTTGTACAAGGTGTACAAGCGTGCAATCTCGGCGTGCCGATCCTGGCTGAAGAACTCGCGAGGCTCTCGGAAAAGGGCTGAAGCAAGAAGGCCGTGATTGGCGTTCTTGCAAGGGGCAGATTCTAAGTGAGCGTATCCACCGAAACTCCACCTAAAAATATCTTCGTTTCGGTCGGTAGGATTGCTACCGATCTGTTTTGGGAAGTTGCGCCAGCGGCAGTCTTCTTTTTTATCACGTTCAGCCTGCTCTTCCTGATCTTTAAGCTGTTCGCCGCCGACTACGCGATTCAATTCTCGGCATTCTCCAAAGCAGCGGTGGCAGGACTGATTTTAGGTAAGGTTGTTCCGCTGCTCGAACACACCCAGGCTGGCTACAAGTTCCGCGGCTATCGTCGGGTCGTAGTGGTTACTTTCAAGACGATCGTTTATGCCTTTGTCGTGTTGATAGCTGATACAGGTGAGCGCCTGATTGAAGCGGCGCATCATAACGGAGGTTTCGCTGCTGGGTTTCAGCAACTCATCGCCAACGCCAGCTTCCAGCGTTTTCTGGGAACTACCCTTCTCGTCAGCCTCGTTCTCGGTCTCTATCTCTCGATACAGGAAATTAATAACGCGCTCGGGGGCGATGGCACTTTGCTTCGAATCATGTGCCAGCGCCGCTCCGAGGCGGAAGGCTGAGCGTCACCTCTCCTTACGAGGCCTGCTTTACGCCGGGCGGCTGCCAGGTCCCCTTCCCTGGTGGAAGGATCGAGGGCGGATTCTCCTTAGGCCAGTAGAGCCGCAACACCAGATAGATCGGACCATCCGGCGCGGGCAGCCAGTTCGATTCCTTATCAGCGCCGGGCGAGTCCTTCTGGATATAAAGCGTCAGCGAGCCGTCAGCGTTTTTCTTCATCTGCGGCAGCATCGGCGAATTGATCAGGTAACGATTGATCGGATTCTTTATCAGAAACTGCGTCTTACCGTCATACATCGTGACTGACCAGAAGGCGTTCACCGGCGGTAGTTGATCAGCCGCGAATGTGAGCGTGTAGCTGTGCTTGCTGCCGTCGAGAGGCTTGCCGTTGGCGGTGCTGCGGGTCATCGGATACATCGCCTCGGCCGCGTCGTTGCCGTAAATTCCGGCCTTGGCCGCGGCTGCCCGCAGCAGCCAGTCGCCGTGATAGAAGTTGCGATCGCCAAAGGCCGATCCGATCCTCCAGCCGTTGATCTCCTTGCCGATCGTGGTTGCGGCCCGACTGACTTTCCGATCACCTTCCTTCATTGCGACAAGAATGGCGGCCTTGTGCTTGGCTGAGAGCTCCTGGAAGTCGAAGGTCTTGCCCGCGCCGATGCCGATGCGTGCGAGTTTCGCGCGAAGCTCCTGTTCCTCCGGGCCCGCCGGAGCGAACTGCAGGGCAAAATCGAGATATGCGAAAAAGTTGAGCTTGACTAGCTTCTTGTCGACTTTGGGAAAGTCCACCTGAGGCGCCGGGGCAGGTGCCGGTTGATGAAGATACGATGACAGGGGCTGAAGTTTGTAACCCGCCTGCACTTTAACGACGTTGGGCATGTCGTCGGGGTTAAAGAGCTGCGTGCGGAAGGCGGCCAACGAGAAGTCAGTCGATGACTGAAAGACCTTTTTGATCCCTGCGGGCGTCTCGCCCCTCCATTGGGGACCTACAACCATGTAGTCGCCGGCTTCACTACCGGTAGCGCGACTGCCGATATAGCCGTAGTTGAAGGTGTTACCGTCGCACAACATCACCGAATAGTAACGATCCTTCGCAACCGTGGGGACCGAAAGAACGATAGGCTCGGCTCGTAAGTCCATCCAGGCCAGCGAGTAGGGCGTATCGCTGTTGGGCGTTGGGATCGCTGTGTCCTGAAACGTAAAAACACGCGCTTCGTTATAGATTTGATTGAAGGGGGCTTTGAATTGGCCGGAATTGCGATCAATGACGTAGTCATACATCACCGCGTAATTCATTACGATCGGTAATCCATAAACGAAGCCCTCTTCGGCGATCGCCCTGGCCTCCTCGATGCTCGGCCAATTTTTCGTCGAATCACTGGCTTGAGAATCGGCGGCTTGCGAGAATGTCGGCGCGCATAGAAAAGCGCAGAAAACCATCGAAAATAGAAAGCATAGAGTTCGCCGTACCGGCATCAAAAAGGCTCCTTCGACTGCGAGTCACCGCTGGTCAGCGAGCACAATAGCTGAAGCACCGATGCGATTGAATCAGGGTCGTACACCGACGCCTGAAGAAGTTGTGCTCGTGTAGCGGTCTTGTTCGCGTGAGCAAAGTAATTATGGCAATATCTAGGCCCGCGCGATTGCAGCAGGTATCAGAGAAGCAACCAGTGGTTTTGGGGTTTCGGGTTTATGGCTTCTGAGTCGACCTTCAACGTCCCGGCGGCAGATCGCGATCTTGTCGGTTGCCCGCAATGCGATCTATTGCAGAGGGTTCCCGACGCTTCTCCTGGCGAAGCGATTCGATGCGCCCGCTGCAGCGAGGAGTTGGTACATCATCGCGAGGATGCGCTGAATCGCACCCTCGCCCTGGCCGCAGCTGCAACCATCCTTTACCTCGTAGCGAACACCGTCCCGATGATTGGACTTTCCGTCGTGGGTCGCGGGGCCTCGACCACCGTGATCGGCGGTGCTCAGCACCTCTGGAACAACGGACAAAAGGTGGTCGGTGCGTTGGTGCTCTTCACTGCAGTAATCGCGCCGGCGCTGCAGATTGGGCTCACCTTCGCGATCTCTATCGGAGCGCGGCGTGATCCGGTGCCCAAATGGGTTGGCCCGCTCCTGCGATGGTCCGGTACGGCCGTCACCTGGAGCATGATCGAGGTGATGCTCCTGGGTGTGCTGGTCGCACTGGTTAAGATCGCCGACTACGCAACCGTAATCCCCGGAACCGCGCTCTTCACGCTTGGCGGTCTCGTGGTCATCTTGGCCGCGATGCAAATAAGTCTCGAGCGTCGCGACATCTGGGAACGGATCGAGTGGCTTGATCCGTCGGCATCGAGTCAAGCTCCATACGGCAATGCGGGACGCGGGCCGACCGCGATGCAACAAGGCATGCAGAGTTGCGAGACCTGCGAGTTGCTCTCCTACCCCGCTGAGCCAGATGCTCCGGGGCGATGTCCTCGATGCGGCGGTGCGCTTGAGTTTCGCAAAACGGCAAGTCTTCAGCGGACGTGGGCTTTTCTGATCGCTGCGGCCGTCTGTTATATCCCCGCGAACATGCTGCCGGTTCTGGTAACCACCACGGCCACCGGCACTGATTCGGATACGATTCTGCAGGGCGTCGTGCTGCTCTGGTCGCCCACGGGATGGCCACTGTCACTAATCGTCTTATTCGCCAGTATCATGATTCCAAGCGCGAAAATTCTCGCCTTGGGCTATCTGCTGGTATCAGTTCAATCTGGTTCCGTTAAAAGCAACGAGCAGCGTGTCCGTCTATATCGCATGGTCGAGATAATCGGACGCTGGTCGATGGTCGATGTCTTCGTCGATACGTTCACTGCGGCACTGGTTCAGTTGCAACCCCTGATGGCGGTCGAACCAGGTCCCGGATTGGTCTTCTTTGCTGCCGTAGTAGTTCTCACGATGCTAGCTGTTGAATGCTTCGATCCGCGCCTGATCTGGGATGCGACTAGTTCCCTGGAGGCTTCCTATGCCCAATGAGCAAATGCCTGCACCACCGACCGCCTCGGTGGCCAGCAAGAAATCTTCCCGCTTCTCGATCGTCTGGATCGTGCCGATTATCGCGGCGCTTGCCGGAGCCTGGGTCACGATCACGAGAATCGAGAGCGAGGGTCCGAAAATCACGATTGTCTTTCAAAGCGCCGATGGGCTCGAAGCTGGTAAGACGAAGATTCAGTACAAAGGCGTCGACGTTGGAACGGTAACCACCGTCCGTCTGTCTGAGGATCACAAGCAGATCATCGCAACCGTCCAGATGGCGCCTAAGACCGAAGATTTTCTCGTCGAAGATACGCGGTTCTGGGTAGTGCGGCCCAGAATCTCAGGTGCGACTGTCACTGGCCTCGGGACTTTGATATCCGGCGCCTTTATCGGCGTAGAAATTGGATCGTCGAGAGAACCCCGACGCGAGTTTGTCGGTTTGGAAGTACCGCCGGTCGTAGGCGGCGACTCGCCCGGTCGCTATTTCACTTTGAGGAGCCCTGACCTGGGCTCGCTCGATACAGGGACCCCGGTCTTCTTCCGCCATCTGCAGGTTGGCGAGATAGCTGCCTATAGCCTCGACAAGAACGGCCAGAACTTTACCGTGAAGATTTTCGTGAAGGCACCATACGATCAATATGTCCGCCCCAGCACGCGCTTCTGGCAGGCGAGCGGTATCGATATGCAATTGGGCGCGAATGGTCTCACCGTGCGGACTCAATCAGTGCTCTCGATTCTGATCGGTGGTATCGCTTTCGAAACTCCTTCGAACAACAGTTCGGAGCCCGAAGTCGACGCCAATACCTCTTTCGTTCTGTTCAACAATCGTACCGAGGCCTTCGAACCACAGGTCGAGAACCCTCAGTCTTTCAAACTGGTCTTCGAAGAGTCGGTGCGCGGCCTCTCCATTGGCGCGCCTGTCGAACTTCGCGGGATCAAGGTGGGTGAAGTCGCGGATATTCGCGCTCAGATCGACGCTCAAACGTTCAAATTCTCAGTGCCGGTTGTTATCCATCTGGACCCGGTGCGGTTTGGGTTGGCGATAACCGGTCTGCAGCCCGGAGAAACGCTCGCATCACTCCGTCATCAAGCGCTCGAATCGATGGTCACGCATGGACTCCGTGCTCAACTACGGATGGGCAATCTGCTCACAGGAGCCGCTTTTATTTCGTTCGATTTCTTTCCCGGTGCTCCTCCGGCGCAGATAGATTGGTCGCAAGATCCGGTACAGTTACCGACCTTACCCGGACAGCTCGAAGAGACCGAGGCGAGCGTCGCGAATATCATCAAGAAGATCGATAAATTGCCGCTGCAACAAATCGGCGACAATCTGCAGAAATCTCTCCACGATCTTGATCTAGCGCTGATCAGTACTCGCGGTACGCTTGATAGCGCGACAACAACTCTCAAGAGCGCGAACAGCGTGATCGGACCCAACTCGGAACAGCTGCAGCAACTGAACAGCACGCTCGACGAGGTTCGTCGAGCAGCCCGCTCGGTCAGGGTACTGACTGATTATCTCGAACAACATCCCGAATCGCTGATCCGCGGCAAGAAAGGTAAACCGCAATGAAATCTTCGCTAACCGCGTTTACGTTTCTCGTCGCCGGCTCAGTCATCGGATTAATCGGATGCGGAACTTCCGCGCAGCCGCGTTTTTACACCCTCAATGCGACTGCCGCAGCCCCATCGACCTCTGGGACCAAGGTGCTGGTCGGGCCAGTGTCGATCCCGGCCACGGTCGATCGACCCGAGATGGTGGTGCAAACTCCTCCGAACGGTGTCGAGATCGAGGAGTTTAATCGATGGGCCTCGCCGCTCGGCGAAATGATTGGTCGCGCGGTGGCCTCCGATCTCGGGGGACAATTGATGAGCTCCGAAGTTACGTCGGCACCGCTCGCGAGCTTCAATCCATCGTACAAAGTGACGATCAACGTGCAGCGGTTCGATTCAATCAGGGGTCAGGAAGCAGTCCTCGAAGCCGTTTGGACCGTCCAGGATATGAGCGCCAGCAAAAGCCGAAGCGGCAGCACGGCAGCACACGAAGCCATTCAGGGTGATGGCTTTGATGCGATCGCGGCTGCCCAGAGTCGGGCGCTCGCGCGTCTCAGCAGCGATATAGCGGCCGTGATTCGGACGGCATCAAACTAAGTAACTCGCCCACTGATAATCCCCGGGCAGCTTTAGCCCGCTGTCTCCGGCGCAGCGCCGGAAGCCGGCATCGCTCAATCTTCGCTCCTCCGGCGTTGAAGAGACGTTGAAGATCGGCGGCAAGATCGCTACGAAAGAGACTGTTTCGCGCATCGCGCGCGCAAAGGAAGATCGGCATGAAAGAGTTATCCAATCTCAACGAACTGCTCCCGGGGATCGATTTCGACCCCGAGGCGCTACGCGCGAAATATCTCGAAGAACGCGATAAGCGCATCCGCACCGACGGCAACAATCAGTACATCGAAGTGAAGGGCGATTTCTCGCGCTACGTCGATGATCCGTACGTGGACGCCGGGTTTAAGCGCGAACCGATCGACGAGCCGGTTGAAATCGTGATCATCGGTGGTGGCTTCGGTGGTCTACTCGCCGGTGCGCGGCTGCGCGAAGCGGGCTTCAAGGACATCCGTCTGATCGAGAAAGGCGGCGATGTCGGCGGCACCTGGTACTGGAATCGCTATCCCGGTGCGCAGTGCGATATCGAGTCCTACATCTATCTCCCGCTCCTCGAAGAGACCGGGTACATGCCGCAGGAGAAGTACTCGTTCGCGCCTGAGATTCTCGAGCACTCCCGACGAATCGCGCGAAAGTTCGATCTCTATCGCGGTGCTCTCTTCCAGACGCAAATCAAGGATATGCGCTGGGACGAGAAAGAATCGCGTTGGCTCATCAGCACGAATCGCGGCGACAAGCTGCATGCCCGCTATGTGATCATGTCGAATGGGCCGCTGAATCGGCCCAAGCTTCCCGGCATCCCGGGTATCGACCAATACAAGGGTCACACCTTCCACACGAGCCGATGGGACTACAACTACACCGGCGGTGATACGACCGGAAATCTGCACAAGCTCGCGGATAAGCGCGTTGCGATTATCGGAACCGGTGCGACGGCAATACAGTGCGTCCCTCATCTCGGCAAAGCCGCAAAGCACCTCTATGTCTTCCAGCGGACCCCGTCTTCCGTCGATGAGCGTCGCAACCGACCGACCGATCCCGAATGGGTCGCGAGCCTGAAACCCGGATGGCAACGCGAGCGTATGGAGAACTTCAATACGCTCGTCACCGGTCGCCCAGCCGACGTCGACCTTGTTAGCGATGGCTGGACCGATATCATCCGCAATCTGGGCCAGATGGCGCCGCGCGGCCTATCGAAGGAAGAGCGGCACAAGCTCGGCGCGATGATGGAGCTCGCTGACTTTAAGAAGATGAATCAGGTTCGGGCGCGCGTCGACGCGATCGTCAAAGACCCAAAGACCGCCGCGGCACTCAAGCCTTGGTATCGGCAGTTCTGCAAGCGACCGACCTTTAACGACGAATACCTGCCGACCTTCAATCGCCCCAACGTCACCCTGGTCGATACGCAGGGCAAAGGCGTCGATCGGATCACCGACAAAGGCGTCGTGTTCGATGGTGTCGAGTACGAGGTCGATTGCATCATCTTCGCGACGGGCTTCGAAGTCGGCACCGCCTATACGCGTCGCTCAGGTTTCGAAGTGTACGGACGCGGGGGCCAATCGCTGAGCGACTACTGGTCAAAGGGGATGCGGACGCTGCATGGCTTCTTCAGCCATGGCTTCCCGAACTGCTTCCACATGGGACCGCTGCAGAACAGCCCTACGACCAACTTCCCTCATGCACTCGACGAGCAGGCGTATCACATCACCGCGCTTCTGCAATACGCGAAACAGCACGAGGCGCGCGCGATCGAACCGTCGGTCGAGGCGGAGAACGAGTGGGTGGCCGAGGTTGAGCGCCGCGCGGTTTTCCATCAGCGCTTCCAGACCGAATGTACTCCCGGGTACTACAACAACGAGGGTCATCCGCGCGCCGGCGCCGGAATTTTCGGCGAGCAGTACGGCGCATCACCGCAGAAATTCTTCAGTGTAATTCGCCAGTGGCGTGATGCGGGAATGAAAGGTCTCGATCTCGCCTAAATCGTTTGCGAAGGCGGAGGCTCATTAGCCAGATGGGCGTCCGCTTTTATTTTGCTCTAAATCGTCTCTCTAGAGCTGTGCTTGCTCTTTGAGCAGCCCTAAGGGTGGACGTTCCTGACAAACTCTCGCTAACCAAGGCGTTTGGTAGAGATATTTGCTCTTTTCGCTATCTGGTCACCATCTAAATCATTCGTTTGACATTAAAACCACCACACAGCTATTATTAATACTTCGGGACTGCCAATGAGATGCGTAGTCGTCTCATACAGTAGGATGGTTCAAACAATGATTTCAAAATTGCGACACTGCTGGCGGTCCAAGAATCAGAAACGGCGCGGGCAAACTATGGCCGAGTATGCCATGCTCATCGCCGTTATAGCTATCGTGGTTTTCGCTAGCTACAACGGGATGGGACAGGCTGTTGAGAATATGTTCGCGTGGCAGGTCAATAACGACCTGACGTCCGCCAGCTAAAGGAGACCGAAGCTATCTATGCGCGCCAAGGTTCGACGAGAATCTTGGCATGATGCTCGGGCGATCCCAGATCTTCGAAGGCCTGAACAACCCCCTCAACCCCTACTTTTCCTGTAATCAGCGGACTCGGATCGACCTTCCCCTCGGCCAGATTGTGCAGGGTCGTCGTAAACTCCTTGCCCGAGTAGCCCAGAACAAACTGAAGATTGAGTTCCTTATTGATGCCGAACATCGGCTCGATATGGTCACGCTCCATACAAACACCGACAACAACAATTCTGGCGTTGGCCGGTGCAGCGGTCATGATTGAATCGATGACTCCCGGTACGCCAACGCACTCGAAAATCACTGCGGGGCGCAACGCCGGGCCGGGCAGCCAGGGTGGAAGCTGCGGAGCCTTGGAAGGATCGCTGTAAACCGCCATCTCCTTCCAGCTTTCATGCGGCGACCTCTGCTTGGGATCGACTACGACGTCGGCTCCCATCTGCTCCGCAAGCTTACGCCGACGCGGAGAGAAGTCAGCCGCCACAATCGGATGTATTCCTTCAAGTTTCAGCGCGGCGATTACCGACAGGCCGACGGGCCCGCATCCGATCACGAGCGGCACGTCGTCCTTCTCGAGGCGCGCCTTCTGCACGGCGTGATAGCCGACCGCCATCGGTTCGGTAAGCGCGGCGTATTCCGTGGAGAGTCCGTTGGGGACTTCGAGCAGCAGCGGCTCCATCAGGCGCATGTATTCGGCGTAACCGCCGGGATAATCGTTCGAGTAGCCGATCGTCTCGACGCCACCGGTGCGGATCATGATGGGCATCGCACAGACGCGCGTTCCCGGTTTGAAACGACGCTGAGTATTGGGGCCGTAGTCGACAATTTCGGCGCAGAACTCATGGCCCATCACGATGTCGCGCTGCAGATCCATCACGAACGGACCGCCGGAACGCTTAGCGCCCTCGACCAGCTTTTCGGCGTGCTTGAGCGCGTGGAGATCGGAACCACAAATCCCGCAGGCTAGTGTCTTCACCAGCGCTTCACCCGCAGCAGGGACCGGATTCTTGATATCGTCTACAACCAACTTCTTATGACGCATCACCGCAGCGCGCATCGCCTTATCCTCCGAGCGGATTAATCAAATCTCCGAGCAATCTATGAGAACGATGGCAAAAAAAGAAGCGGCGATAGTTGGTCGCCGCTTCCATTGATTCAATTGATTCGAGGTCTTAGCTGTCGGCCGGAATCCATCCGCGCTGCTGAAAACGAACCTTGAGTTGCTTCGCGATCTCATCGGCCGTGGACTTGGCGCGCCCTTCGAGGCCTGAACGGCCGGAAACTGCACCCGCGATCTTCAAGCCGCCGACAACAATCAGACCGACGGGATTAGCGGTAGCTGCAGTCACGATCGCCGGTACGACCAACCCCGGAGCCTTGTTGCCCTCCGCATTAACCGATCCTGAGCCAAGCCACATCGGTCCCGACGCGGTCATCACATAGCCTTCGACGACGGTCGAGATCTCGGCCTGTCCGGATCCAAAGCCGATAACCATACGCTTGAGCGTTCCCCCAGCGCCACCGCCCTCGGTCGAAGTTATATAGCCTCGGATAATGCCGTCACCGATTTGCGGCTGCGATCCCATGATACCGTTGGTCGCGGGCATGCCCATCTTCTGAATGTCTTCGACCAGTCTTTCCGCGATCATGGCGCCGTACTTCTGGGCGTCAGCGGCGTCCTGGGCGCTGGGAGGCGGGCTGTTCGGGTCGTATTCGCCATTTAGTGACGAATCGGACGGCACGTTGGCCGGCGACGAGATAAAGTCATAGACCCAGATCATGTTTGGCCGAGCGAGACCAACGTCGGCCATCTGGGTTTGCTGAGTGGTCTTGGTAGAGGCGCAGCCGGCAAGCAGCACGACCGCAACGAAAAGTCCGAGTCTACGAGTTAAGGATCTCATGACTCGTAATCGTAGCTGTCGATGCCACGCCGCTCAATTCGGTCTGGTGAGCGATTATTTCTTCTCGAAGAAAGAAGAACGGCGGGAGATATTCCCGCCGCTTCCGTGATCTCCGAACTAAAAGAGCCGCTTACATATTTTCCACGATCGCCTTGCCGAACTCGGAGCACTTGAGCAGCTTCGCGCCGGTCATCAGACGCTCGAAGTCGTAGGTAACTTCCTTCTTCGCGATCGTGTTGGTCATCCCACGCACGATCCCGTCGGCAACTTCCTGCCATCCCATATGCTCGAACATCATGACGCCAGACAGGATCACCGAACCCGGGTTAACCTTGTCCTGATCGGCGTACTTCGGAGCCGTCCCGTGAGTGGCCTCGAAGATCGCGTGGCCGGTGACGTAGTTGATATTCGCACCGGGAGCGATACCGATCCCGCCGACCTGCGCCGCGAGCGCATCGGAGAGATAGTCACCATTGAGGTTGGTCGTTGCGATAACGTCGAAGTCCTCGGGGCGAGTAAGCGCCTGCTGGAAAGTGATATCCGCGATATTGTCCTTCACCAGCACCTGACCTGCGGGAGCTTTGCCGTTGCAATCATCCCATCCGATCGCCTGGCCCTTGAACTCACGACGGGTCAGTTCATAACCCCAATCGCGGAAGGCCCCTTCGGTGAACTTCTGGATATTGCCCTTATGGACCAGCGTCACGCTCTTGCGCTTATGCTTGATCGCGTATTCGAGCGCAGCGCGAATCAGGCGCTCGGAACCCTCGCGCGAAACTGGTTTGATACCGATACCCGAGGTCTGCGGGAAGCGGATCTTGCTAACGCCCATCTCTTTGATCAGGAAGTCGATCACCTTGCGGGCTTCGGGCGTTTCGGCCTGCCACTCGATACCGGCGTAGATATCTTCCGCATTCTCACGGAAGATCACCATGTCGACCTTCTCTGGGGCCTTGACCGGGCTGGGCACGCCGTCGAAGTAGCGAACCGGGCGTAGGCAGACATAAAGATCGAGCAACTGGCGCAACGCCACGTTCAGCGAGCGGATACCGCCGCCGACCGGCGTGGTTAGCGGTCCTTTGATACCGACGAGGTATTCCTGGAACGCATCGACGGTCTCCTGCGGGAGCCAATCGTTGAAGAGCTTGAACGGCTTCTCGCCGGCGTAGACTTCCATCCAGGCGATCTTACGCTTGCCGCCGTAGACTTTTTTGACTGCGTTGTCGAAGACGTGTTGGGAGGCACGCCAGATATCGGGGCCGGTGCCGTCGCCCTCGATAAAGGGGATAATCGGGTTGTCGGGCACATGCAGCTTGCCCGCTTTCATCTGAATCTTTTCGCCGTCGCTGGGAACCTTGATGTTCTTAAACGCCATTCTGCTTTAACCCGCCGTGATCAATTCGGCGGCCCGTCGGGAAATGGCGGGCCGCCGGTATCATATAACAGGCATCGTCTGGAGCAGCAACGATAAGCCCGCTTGACCGTCGGTGCGCCTTAGGAAAGCTTCATGGAGTGACCACGGTGCAATGTTGTATCGCGGGTGGAGGTCCATCCGGGATGATGCTCGGCCTGTTGCTGGCGCGAGCCGGGGTACAGGTCGCGGTTCTCGAAAAGCATTCGGATTTTCTGCGTGATTTCCGCGGGGATACGATACATCCATCCACGCTGGAACTGCTCCACGAACTAAATTTGCTTGAAGATTTTCTTCGCCTGCCACATCAGGAAGCCGTCACGCTGGACGCAAAGATCGGCGACGAGTCCTTCAAGGTCGCTGACTTCTCGGGTCTCCCAACTCACTGCCGCTTCATCGCCTTTGTGCCGCAATGGGAGTTCCTCAATTTCATCGCGGCACGAGCGCAACAGTATCCTAACTTCAAACTCATGATGGGAACGGAGGCCACCGGGCTACTGAGAGAAAACGGGGTGATCACCGGCGTGGAAACCAACTCGGCGGTCGGCGCGAGCGCGATACGAGCAATCCTGACTATCGGAGCCGACGGGCGTTATTCGTCCGTAAGGAAGGCGGCCGGTCTCGAACCAATCGAGCTGGGAGCACCGATGGATGTGATGTGGTTCCGTCTTTCGCGCGAGCCGCAGGATTTTGCTCACACTGCCGGACGTCTAGCAGCAGGCTCCTTCTTTATCCAGATCGATCGCGATGATTACTGGCAATGCGGCTACGTCATTCCTAAAGGTACCGATGAGGAGATCCGCAAGCGTGGATTGGGGCAGTTTCGTGCGCGACTCGCCGAATTGGAACCGTCACTAGGCGATCGCGTCGCCGAGCTTCGCGATTGGGAACAAATCAAGCTGCTGACAGTCCAAGTGAATCGGCTCGACCGATGGTATTGTCCCGGGCTGCTCTGCATTGGAGATGCTGCCCATGCGATGTCTCCTGTCGGCGGGGTCGGCATCAACCTGGCCATCCAGGATGCAGTCGCGACCGCCAACGCCCTCACCGAACCGCTACGCTCTGGGAGCTTGTCGATAGAGCATCTGGCTCAAGTGCAGCACCGCCGCACTTGGCCTACCCACACAATCCAGCGGATACAACTCGCAATTCAGAGCCGCGTGATAACTCGCGTTCTGGGAGCCGGCGGGCCAATCAATTCGCCCCTAGCTTTGCGCATCGCGCAACGCGTCCCCCTGATACAACGACTCATCGGGCGGATGATCGGACTAGGTCCACGCCCCGAGCACATCAAATCGCGCTCGGTGGGTGCGGTTGAATGAGAACGCTCAGCGGCCGAGGGTATAGAACTCGTCGTTCGGGCGCATCGCGCTAACGTTGGCGATCCGATTCGACATCGCAAAGAACGCCACGATCGCTCCGATATCCCATACGTCGTCTTCGCTGAAACCATGCTGCTTGAGTGCAGCGATATCCGCTTCTCCCGCAGCCCAAGGCTCGCGTGCAACCTTCAGAGCATAATCGAGCATCGCCTTCTGCCGGTCGGTGATATCCGCCTTACGATAGTTCACCGCCACCTGATCGGCGATCAATGGATTCTTCGCACGGACCCGCAAAATCGCGCCATGAGCAATCACGCAATAATGGCACTGATTCGCGGCGCTGGTCGCAACTACGATCATCTCGCGTTCAGCCTTGGTGAGACCGCTCTGCTTTTCCATCAGCGCGTCGTGATAAGCAAAGAAGGCACGAAACTCATCGGGGCGATGAGCCAACGCAAGGAAGACGTTGGGAATGAATCCGGCCTTGGCCTGAACCTCTTCGATACGGGTACGGATATCCTCCGGCATCGCGCTCAATGCGGGTACCGGGAAGCGGCTGATTGGCTTGTTTGAATCGCTCATAATTGACTCGTCGCAAAATAACGCCGTTGCGCCCATCGCGCCACATCGACTAGCCCGATCATAACGGGCGCCTCAATTAAAGGTCCAATGACCGCAGCGAAGCCGGCGCCACTGTCGATCCCGAAGGTCGCGACGGCGGCCGCGATCGCGAGTTCGAAATTGTTCGAAGCCGCCGTGAATGACAGCGTCACGCATTGCGGATAGTTTGCGCCGACGCGCCGATTAAGCAGGAACGAAACGCCGAACATGATGGTGAAATAAAGCAGGAGCGGTATAGCCACGCGCAGAACGTCGAGGGGCAGTTGTACGATCGCGGTGCCCTTGATCGAGAACATCACCACGATCGTGAAGAGCAAAAAGGTCAGCGTAAGCGGGCTGATACGCAGAATGAATTCTCACGATACCACTTCTCCCCCTTCATCGATCCCAGGATAAGCCAACTCAGAAACCCGGCGAGAAAAGGGATACCAAGGTAGATCGCGACGCTGCCGGCGATCGACCCAATCGTGACGTTAACGACTGCTCCGCTCAGTCCGAGCCATCGCGGAAGCACCGTGACAAAGACAAAGGCGTAGAGCGAGAAGAACAAGACTTGAAAGATCGAATTGAAGGCAACGAGCCCGGCGCAGTAATCGGGATCGCCACTGGCGAGATCGTTCCACACGATCACCATCGCGATACAGCGCGCGAGACCAATCATGATCAGGCCGACCATGTACTCGGGCCGATCACGGAGAAAGATGATCGCCAGCGCGAACATCAGGATCGGACCGATAATCCAGTTCTTGATCAACGACAAGACGAGAATCTTCCAGTCGCGAAAGACATCCCGCAGTTCGCCGTAATTCACTTTGGCGAGCGGCGGATACATCATCAGGATTAAGCCGATCGCGATCGGAACCGAAGTCGTCCCGACGCTCGACGCATCCACCGCCTGCTTTACTCCAGGCACGAGGTTGCCGATCGCAACGCCGAGCGCCATCGCGAGGAAAATCCAGAGCGTTAGATACGATCGAGCAGGCGCAGCCTGCGTGCAACTGGAAGATTGGGAACTGCAATACCAGCACTCATCAACGTTTTCTCTTCATCAGGTCAGGATTCAGCTTCACTTAGATGAATCGATATCGGCACCGCTTGTGCCGTTGGGAGCTTGAACGAGAAGATGCCTGCAGCCAGCAACATCAACGACGATCCCAACAGGCATCCGGTGAGACCGAACGCTTGAAAAACAACGCCGGAGAGAAAGGCACCGAGCAATCGTCCGCCGGCGTTCGCCATGTAGTAAAAGCCGACATTGGTCGCAACTTTATCGTCGTCGGAATAAGCGAGAATCAAATATGAATGCACCGACGAGTTGATTGCGAAAACGACGCCGAAGAGCGCCAACCCGATGATCAATGCTGATTCCAGCGCTGAACGCATTGCGAGCGGAATACAAAGCAAGGCCGGAATGAACGCGAGTATCAGGGCCCAGACACGCGCGGTTTCACCGGTAACACCCCGTCGCGATCCTGCCTGACGCAGGATCTCAGGCACTGCCGCCTGTACTATCCCGTAGCCAATAAACCATGCGGCTGGAAACGCACCGACCTGCCAGAACGACCATCCCAGGGTCGAAGCCAGAAAAACCGGCAATGCAACAACGAACCATATATCGCGCGCGCCGAGGAGAAAGAGTCGATCTGCGGCAAGCCAATTCACAGCGGGGCTTTTCGCCAGCAGATGCGAGAACTTAACTTTGGTTTTAGCCTTACCCAGTGTGCCCGGCAGCGCGAGGATGGTCCCGACCAGTACCAGCGTTAAGGCGAGCGCCATCGCGAGCAGCGATCCGACGAACCCGAGAACACTCAGCAAAGCACGGCCGAGAAAAAACCGGCGCCCTTGAGAGCGTTTTTCGAGCCGGTCAGCCGCGCCACCCATTGGAAGAGCGCACTCTCCTCCCCCTGCGGTACCACCACTTTGATCGCGGTCTTGGCGCTCATCTTGGTAAGATCCTTGGCGACTCCGGAGAGCGCCTGAGTCGCCATCACGTAACTGACGGAGAGGACTCGTCCCCACGCCGGATCCAGCATCGCTAGCATCACGAGCGCCCCGATTTGCAAAGCCAGCCCACCGTAGAGCGTTACTTTCACGCCGGAAAGCGCGGCGACCCATCCGCCGAGCAAGTTCGTTACGACCCGCAGAATTCGTAAAGCAAAAAGAGGAACGCGATCGCGATCGGGTCGTACCCAAGGTGATTGAAGTGCAACAGCACGAGCATCCGCAGCGCGCCGTCGGTGAGCGTGAAGCCCAATAGGCTCCAGTGACAAGCGCATAATTACGCACGGCGGCATTCATCGGCTCATGCCTCAGCTTCGTTGCTTCTTTCGCACGGGAGTCGCCTTGGATTCTCTCTTCATCGACGGCGTGGCACCCGGCGCACATAGTTCCGCCCTGCCACCACAACAGTTCTCGGTCAGGTAGGCGATCAACTCATTCATCGCGTCGTAGTTCGCCGAATAGATGATCGAACGGCTGACGTGCCGTGAGGTTACCAACCCGGCAAAGCGCAACTGATCCAGGTGGAATGAAAGGGTTGGCGACGGCTGTTTGAGCCGCTCGCCGATCTCACCCGCGGCGATACCTTCGGGCCCGCGTTGGACCAGCAGGCGAAAGATATCGAGGCGTGTCTCCTGGGCGAGCGCGCCCAACGCCGCGACGACAGTTGATCGTTTCCTTATTTCAATCTCTTTGGAGATATAGACTAACCTCAAGCGCACCCATCCGCCAGTTTGCTCAATCCAACATTTAACCGATTCGTAATTCAGATAGAGGGTGGACAGGGCTTGACTAAGGGTTCGATAATTATCGAAGTATCAAAGAGGGAGAAAAGGAACAATGGATGACGTGACAGTTAAAGATAAGGCTCGCGAAAACTATGCTGCAGCGGCTCGACAGGTGTCCGGTCAGAGCGCACCGGGATGCTGCGGCACGACAGCCGAGCTGGCGAGCTGTGGTGGATAAGAAAACTGCTGATCCATGCTGTACCGCGGAAACCAACAGTGGCACCTGCTGTGGGACCGCATCACCCTGCACTGACCCGATCACGTCAAATCTTTACACCGACCGAGAAACTGATGGATTGCCACGCCAAGCGCTGGCGGCGTCATTCGGATGCGGTAATCCAACCGCGCTAGCAGCTCTGCGCGAGGCCGAGGTCGTGCTGGATCTCGGCTCCGGCGGCGGTATCGACGTTCTGCTTTCCGCCTGCCGCGTCGGCCCGACCGGCAAGGCGTATGGTCTCGATATGACCTACGAGATGCTGGCTCTGGCTCGCGAGAATCAAGGCCAGGCCGGTGTCGCCAACGTCGAGTTTCTCAAAGGAGAAATCGAGGCGATTCCGCTCCCTGATAGCTCCGTGGACGTGATTATCTCGAACTGCGTTATCAACCTTTCCGGCGATAAAGATCGCGTGTTACGGGAGGCGTTTCGCGTCCTCAAACCGGGAGGCCGTTTTACCGTCTCAGACGTAGTCGTGTGCGGCGCTGTTCCGGCACCGATCAAGCACAGTCTCGAGTTATGGGCGGGCTGTATCGCCGGTGCTCTGGAGGAGTCGGAATACCGAACTAAGCTCTTCGAGGCCGGCTTCACTGCTGTGGAGGTTGGACCGACGCGGATTTATTCTACGGCCCAGGCTTCAGGATTTCTGGAGCCGGCCGGACTGGATCCAGCGGAAATCGCTCCGCAAATCGATGGGAAATTTACCAGTGCCTTTGTCCGGGCAGAAAAACCGAAGGCAAGAGTTTACAACGGGCGAGAGTCACGACCTGAGTCCTAACCCGTAATAGTTCGGGAACACAAAGGAGCGATAATTTCGGGCGCTCAGAAATCCGTGCCATCGGATTTTGGCTGGCTGCTGCGATTGGGCTAGGGTTGATCGTCCTCCGAGGAGAAGTTTGCATGTCGCAGTTTGGGCCTGAGGAATCTCAATCGGTCACGATCGCTCACCTAATCAAGCAAGTCGAAGATCTTCGGCAGTTCCTGCTGACGTACCGGTCAAAGCTTCAACCCCGACTCAGCAAGCTGGACCAGCGATGGCGCGTAAGTGCCGACAACCTGCTGCACTACCTGGCGCTGCGACATCGCGACATCCGACAACTGCAGGAGGATCTTGCGGAACGGGGACTCTCTTCTTTGGGTCGGAGCGAAGCGCATGTCGTGGCCACGATCGACTCGGTTCTTCAGGCGCTCGATCACCTTGGAGGCGTACCCGCGCAGTCACGCGAGACGACTGACTATCCCACCTACAAGGAAGGGTTGGAGCTCCTCGCCACCAATACGAGCTCGTTACTTGGACCTCCTCCGACAGGGCGCCGCGTCCGCATCATGGTGACGATGGCCACCGACTGTGCCGACGACTACGCTCTGATGCGCGGGATGCTCGATCGCGGGATGAACTGCATGCGCATCAATTGCGCGCACGACTCACCCGACGTCTGGGAACGCATGATCCAAAACCTCGACCGAGCGAGGCGGGAACTCGGACAGCACTGTCGCGTCCTGATGGACCTCGGCGGACCAAAGTTGCGCACTGGGCCGATCGAACATGGTCCCCAGGTTGTCGTATGGCATCCGCGGCGCGACACACTCGGGCGGGTGACTACTCCTGCTGAGGTGTGGCTGCATTCACTCGATAACGCCGGTCCTTCCGCATCAGGAGTAGCTCA
>Ga0335069_10005152_pt1 | contig 19226 bp, 17 predicted proteins | sample Lox_Sample_11_FD_206714 | JGI IMG/M metagenome (GOLD analysis project Ga0335069, IMG submission 206714) | Soil microbial communities from Loxahatchee National Wildlife Refuge, Florida, United States - Lox_Sample_1.1 | ecosystem: Environmental > Terrestrial > Soil > Wetlands | place: USA... | reverse complement strand
CAGGTAGTAGAACACCAGCACGATGTCGTACTTCTTGCGATCGGGACTCCAGGTGTTCAGGTCGCGGACCAGGAAGTCGATCTCCACGCCGCGCTCTTCGGCCTTCTTCTTCGATTTATCGAACGCGACCTGGGAGATATCGACGCAGGTGACTTTCCAGCGCAGTTCGGCAAGCCAGATCGCGTGACGGCCGAGTCCTCCCGCGACGTCGAGCGCCGTGCCTCCGTTGGGAAACAACGGCTGAATGTACTGCTCGCAGGCCTTCAGCAGGAACGGATCGGGCTCGAAGTAGAGACTCGGATTCTCCGAATAGCGGCGATTCCAGGCTTCGCTTTGGTTGGGGTCGAACTCCCACAGATGAGAAGGTTGAGAGGCTGGCTTGGTTTCGGTGCTCATGATCCGGTCTCCGCCGAACATCCTAAATGGGAAGCGATGCGCTTTGCCACTGAGCAGATGGCAACGTGAGGCTGTCAATCAAGGCCGGAAGTGCTGGCATCACCAACGTCACTTGCAGGGCGGGTGATTCGGCCCAACTATTAGCGCATGGGAAGAGTATTGGGATTTGTCGGACTCCTGCTCGTCATGGGCGTGGGCCTGTTCATTTACAAGCAGCAGATACAGGCGACCTCTACAGTAGCCGGCGCGGCGGCCGCCAGTCCGCGCGCGACGATCGACGTTACTGGCGTGAAGAATGACCTGGTCGCGCTGGCTTCCGCAGAGCGACGCCGGATGGCAAGTGACGGCAAATATGTGGACATCAGCGACCTGATCAGCAATGGGGACGTCTCCATGCAGCAGCCTAGCCGCGGACCTTTCTCGTATAGCTCGAGTGTCAGCGACAACAGCTTCCGGATCACGGCCAGCTACTCAGGAAACGATCCCGGCGTGCCTCACAGCATGAGCATCGACGAAAACATGCAAATCAGCACACAGTAGGGCTGCGCTCTGGCCGCGAATATACCTCTCCGGGAGGCCTGCTACCTCTCCCGCCATGTGCTAAAGTCACAGGAAGTCGCGGACGTGGGGTCCGCATCTAAAGTCTTCCGTTATGGCGACGCTCAGTCCATCTTTGAAAGAACCGCGCAGCGGCTACGGGGGACGTGGCGGTCCGCCGGACCACGACCATGGCAGCGGCGGAGGCGGGGGAAGCGGCGGAAACCGCGACGATTACGGCGAGCGCTTGCGACGGTACCGCTTCGGCGTGATGCTCGGGCTGGTCGCGGTCTTCATGCTGTTCCTTTCGTTCACCACAGCATTTCTGCTGCGGGAAAAAGTTGGCACCTGGAATCGGCGAACACAGTCGTACGTGCAGGATTGGACGCCAGTAGAACTTCCTACTGGGCTGCTACTGCTGAATACCGGCTTGCTGGTCATCAGCAGCCTCACGCTAGAAAAGGCGCGTCGTGCGGCGTTCCGTCGGGCGGCGGTTTCGGCAGCGTCGGGGATTCCGGGCGTTAAGGTGGTTCATGACTGGCACTTCCCCTGGCTCGGCTTGACGTTGGCGCTGGGATTCGGATTCGTGGCAGGGCAACTGTTGGCCTGGCGCGAAATGATGGCCCACGGTATCTATCTGGCCGGGACACCGAGTAGCTCGTTCTTTTATGTCATCACTGGCCTACACGGTGTGCACCTGCTGGGCGGGATTGTCGCGCTGCTCTATGCGGCAGTGATTACTGGCTTCAGCTACGGCTTCGAGCGCCGCCGGATCACGCTCGACGTGGCCTCTCTATACTGGCATTCCATGACCGGGCTGTGGCTGGTTCTGTTGTTCCTGCTGCTGGTGGTACGCTGAGTTTCCCCGGCTTCTCTGCCCCGCTATAATAAGAAGTTTCCGCACCCCTTTCTGAACGCGTCTGGGAGGACGCTGACAGAGAGGTGGCGGGATCGGTATCCGATGTCACAGGAAAACATCGTCGTTCGCGGCGCGCGAACCCATAATCTCAAGAACATCGATTTTGAGATCCCGCACAACCAACTCACGGTGGTGACGGGAGTCTCGGGATCGGGCAAGTCGTCGCTCGCGTTCGACACGATCTACGCCGAGGGCCAGCGGCGCTATGTCGAGTCGCTCTCCGCTTACGCACGCCAATTCCTGGAGCGCATCGAGAAGCCGGACGCGGACCTGATTGACGGCATCGCGCCGGCGGTGGCGATTCGGCAGAAGAACTCCACCCGTAACCCGCGCTCGACGGTGGCGACGGCGACGGAAATCTATGATTACCTGCGCCTGCTCTATGCGCGCGTGGGACGAACCTTCTGCGCGAACTGTGGCGTGCAAGTCAAGAAAGACACGATCGACGAAGTAGTTGGAGCGGTGCTTGCGCTCGGCGAGGGCGCGCGCATTCAGATTCTCTTCCCCCTGAGAACGACGAAGCCTTCGACACCGGAAAAGAAGACCCGCGGACGCAAGAAGAAATCTGCTGAGAAGGCTGAGGCAGACGAACTGCTGAAGAACCGCCTGGTCGATCTGCGGGCTCGTGGATTCAATCGACTCTACCAGAACGGCGCTATTTACGAATTCTCGACGCCGGAGTCGTTGCTGGACGTCGACTTCGCGCAGCCGGTCTGGATTTTGGTGGACCGGTTGTCGATCTCGCCGGAAGCTCGCGCGCGGATCGTGGACTCGACAGAAATCTGCTATCGAGAAGCCGGCGAAGTTCTGTTCGAGACGGCACCGGCGGAAGGCGAGCCGCAGCGGTTGCGTTTCTCGCAACGCTTTGAATGCAAGAAGTGCGGCATCAAGTACGAAGAGCCCGAGCCTCGGCTGTTTTCGTTTAACAATCCCTATGGCGCGTGTCCGCGGTGCCAGGGATTCGGCAATACCATCGATTTCGATATCGACTTGGTGGTTCCCGACAAGACGCTGACGCTGGCGCAAGGTGCGGTCGAGCCGTGGACGAAGCCGAAATATCGGCCGCTGTTCAATGAGCTTAAGCGCTACGCGAAGACGGCGGATATTCCGCTCGACGTCCCGTGGGAAGATCTGTCGCGCGAGCAGCAGGACGTGGTCATCAATGGCGATGGCAAGTTCTGGGGTGTGCGGGGATTTTTCGAGCACCTGGAGCGCAAGAAGTACAAGCTGCACGTGCGAGTGTTTCTAAGCCGGTATCGGGGATATTCGATCTGCGGAACTTGCGGCGGAGCGCGCCTGCGGACCGAGGCTCGGCAGGTGAAGGTCGGTGGAAAAGACATTTGCGCCGCGACGGCGATGACGGTCGAAGAGGCCGCGAAGTTCTTCCAGTCGTTGGAACTGTCGCGCGAAGAAGCTGATATCGCCGGCAAGCTGCTGGATGAAGTGCGCGATCGCCTACGCTTTCTCGATGAGGTTGGGCTGGAATACCTGACGCTCGACCGACTTTCGTCGACGCTTTCGGGCGGCGAGGCACAACGGATTCAGCTGGCGACTTCGCTCGGTTCACGTCTGGTTGGGACGCTCTACGTGCTCGACGAGCCTTCGATCGGCCTGCACAGCCGCGACACCAATCGGCTGATCAAAATCCTGCACGACCTGCGCGATCTCGGGAACAGTATCCTGGTGGTCGAGCACGATCCCGAGATCATGAAAGCTTCGAACTACATCATCGATCTCGGGCCGGGTGCCGGTGAAAATGGCGGGAAGGTTATTGCCAGCGGAACCTATGAGCAGATCCGCAAGACGCCGGGGTCGCTGACGGGGAAATACTTGTCGGACGAACTGCGAATCCAGTTGCCACCTCACCGCCGCAAGCCGACGAAAGAGAAGCTGGTTCTGAAGGGCGCTCGCGCGCACAACCTGAAGAACGTGGATGTAACGATTCCGCTAGGGATGCTGGTGGCGATCACGGGCGTGTCAGGTTCTGGAAAATCTACGCTCGTTCACGACGTGATTTACCAAACGCTCGGCGCGGCGCTGAAGCAGACAAACGGAACAGGCGCTCCGGTTGGCGTGGTCAGCAAAGTGGACGGCGTGCAGCATCTGGATGAGGTGATTCTCGTCGACCAGTCGCCGATTGGACGAACGCCCAGATCGAATCCCGTCACCTACATCAAGGCTTTTGACGCTATCCGCGAATTGTTCGCTTCCCTGCCCGAATCGCAGAAACGCGGCTACACTGCGGGACATTTCTCGTTCAACATCCCCGGCGGCCGTTGCGAAACCTGCCAGGGCGACGGCACAGTCACCGTGGAAATGCAATTCCTCGCCGACGTGGAACTGGTATGCGAAGACTGCAAGGGCACACGCTACAAACCGCAGGTGCTCGGCGTGCGGTACAAGGGCAAGAATATCCATGAGGTGCTGAACCTCACGGTTCGCGAGGCGCTGCACTTCTTTAGCGGGTTACCGAAGATTGTCGATCGGCTAAAGGTTCTCGACGAGGTAGGGCTTGGCTACTTGCGACTGGGACAATCGGCGACGACCCTTTCAGGTGGCGAGGCGCAGCGCATGAAGTTGGCGGCGCACCTTCAGCCCAAGCGCGACATGATCGTCGAGCAAGATCCTGACGACGACGAGGAGAAGCAGAAGCAGAAGAAGCGACGGTCACGCGTGCTTTACATCTTCGATGAGCCGACGACCGGGTTGCACTTCGATGATGTCAGCAAGCTGCTGTCGGCGTTTCGCAAGCTTATCGATTCGGGTGGTTCGATCCTGGTGATCGAACACAATCTCGATGTGATCAAGGCAGCCGACTGGGTCATCGATCTTGGTCCTGAAGGCGGGAATCGCGGCGGCGAAGTGGTCGTTAGCGGCACTCCGGAGGCAGTCGCCGAGTGCAAGGATTCTTACACCGGACAGGTTCTTGCTCGCGTGCTCCACTCCAACGGCGATTCGCCGTCCGACGAAACCTGCAAGAACGACACACTGGCATCGTAAACTCGATTGCGAGACACTCATTCTGAATGAGGCTTTCTTCCCTATTCCTCGGATTGGCAGTTGTCGCGGTTGTAACAGGAGCGGTATCTGCGCAGGTGGTCGGCCAAGGCAGCACAGTCAGGCATCATCGCGAAACGGTCGAGGACGATACCGCACAGCAGGTCTTGCAAGCGGAACAGGCGATCGCGAAAAAGGACTTCCCTCCTGCCGAGAAGATGCTTCTGGACGTTACCGGCAAAGATCCGAATAACTACGTCGCGTGGTTTGATCTCGGGTACATCTATAACGCGACGGACCGATCGACCGAAGCGATTCAGGCCTATCGCAAGTCGATTGACGCCAACCCGAAGGTCTTTGAGGCCAATTTGAATCTTGGAATTCTGCTGGCGGACGCACATGATCCCGAGGCCGCGAAATTTCTTAGGGCAGCGACCGAGCTGAAGCCGACCGCGCGTCCGGAAGAGGGCTGGTATCGCGCGTGGCTGATGCTGGGCCATGTCCTGGAGAGCTCCAATCCTGACGAGGCGATTGCGGCCTTCCAGAAAGCTGCGAAGTATCACCCGAAAGATCCGGAACCATATCTTTCGGCTGGCATGCTGCTCGAAAAGCAAAAGCAGTACACGCAGGCGGCGGCTGAATATCAGAAGGCGGCCGGACTCGATCCGAAGTCGAAAGAGGCGCTAGCCGGCCTGGTGAATTCCTACTCTCAGGCGAAACAGGTTCCGGAAGCCGAACAAGCGCTTCGCAAGTTCCTGGCACTCGATCCGAATAATGCCACGGCGCATATCCAACTCGGGCGTCTTTTGGCGGCGCAACAAAAATGGGCGGATGCCGCCACCGAACTCGAAGCAGGTTTGCACCTGCAACCGGGCGACGAAGAAGCCGAACGGCAACTGGCAGACATCTACATGCAGGAGAAGCAGGTCGCTCTCGCCGTGCCGCACATTCAGGCTGCATTACAACGCGATCCGAACGATGCCACGCTTCACCACACCCTGGGGCAGGCCTACATTGAGCAGAAGAATCTGGCGGGCGCACATCAGGAGCTGGTTACGGCGATAGGACTAGATCCGAAACTTGCCGAAGCCTATGGCGATTTGGCATTCGTGGCGTCGGAAGAGAAGAACTACCTGCTGGTGTTGAAGGCACTGGCGGCGCGCGCACAGTACCTGCCCGAAACCCCGATTACGTACTTCCTGCGCGCGACGGCCTACGATCATCTCCATGATGCGCAGGACGCCACGGCGAATTACCATAAGTTCCTCGAAGCTGCGAACGGGCGTTTTCCCGACCAGGAGTGGCAGGCCAAGCACCGGCTCATTGCCATCGAGCCGAAAAAATGACGGTATGCGCAGATTACTCATTCTCGCGATGATGGCAGTCTCGGTGCTGGCGTCGGCCAAGAGCAAGACGCCGGAGACCATCGAAGAACTGAAGGCCCGCGCCGCCTCAGCCGACAAGCACAAACAGACGGAGCTGTACGCCGAACTGGCGAGGCGCGAACTGGACGCGGCGGACTCAACCTACAATACCGACGCTGACAAGGCGAAGGCGCTGGTCACGGACTCCGCAAAGAGCGCCGAACTGGCTTCGCAGGCCGCCCTCGAATCCAACCACCGGTTAAAGCAAACAGAAATCAGCTTGCGTGAGCTCGAGCATCGTATGTCTGACGTGCGCCGCAGTTGGGCGTTCGAGGATCGGGCCGCGTTTGATGCTCCCATTCAGCGGGTGGAAACTGCCCGCTCCAAGCTTCTCGACAGGATGTTTGGAAAATGACAACGCTGACAAAAACATTGCTGTTCTTCTCGTGCGCCCTGGTCTTAACGGTTAGTGCCGCGGCGCAGCAACGTGACCCCCTGAACGACGTCGAAAGCGACGAACTGCGCGAAGTCGCCCAGGAACCAGACAAGCGGCTGAAGCTGATGATCAAATTTACCGGCGAGCGCCTGGACACCGTCGAGGAGGCGCTAAAGGATACGGATCCAAAAGGCAGGGGCATGCGAATCCACGACGCGTTGCAGGATTTTCGCGAGCTGGTGGACGAACTCGATGACAACATCGACGACTTCGTGCAAAAGCAGGAAGACTTGCGCAAGCCGCTGGGCGAGATCATCGCCGCCGAGGAGAACTACGATAAGAGGCTAAAAGCCATTCAGGAACGCGCGCAAGATCCCAAACTTGCCGAGGAATACAAGCAATACAGCTTCGTGCTGCAAGACGCGGTCGAGGCGGTGAATCTCAGCCTGGAAGATGCCAAGAAAACTTTAGAAGAGCAGAAGGCCGCGATGGCCGAAGAGAAACAGAAAGAAAAAGAGAAGAAGAAGTAATCGGGATTCTGTAGCCGGGATTTACAAAATCTTCAGAAATTTCTTTGCCGCGTCCAATTGCGGGAACAGCTTTTCCTCCTCCTGAAACTGCTTCGGATGCACACAACGGCGGCTTCCTTTGAGCTTCACCGGATGTTTCAGGTGCAGCATCTCGTGGTAGACGATGTACTCCACCACATAACGCGGAACACGAACGTCGTCGAATACTCGGCTGACAATAATGGCGTTGTGCGCCGGATCGTAGTGTCCCAGCAGGTGGCGGGCGCTGTTCTGGCTCCAACCCATGTTCGGACGAGCCATCAATCCGTGGAAGAATTTGGTGTTGATCTCCTCGAAAATTTCGTCGAGATGATAGACGTTTCCGACCGGACCCTCGATGCGCTTGCGCCCGCGCATCTGTCGTAAGAGATGGGCCTTCTCGGTGATGGAGCGGCTTCCGACAAATCTGCGATATCGGGCTGCGTGCGCCGGATCGATTTCCTTGCGATAGATCTTCGCGATCAGGATGTGCGCGATGGCGTGGAGGACACTTTCCGGTGCGGCTTCGAGCAAGTCGGAAATACGGAACAACAGCTTGTTGTCACGAAGGCGAACGGTGTTGTTCACATTGGCGAATTTGAAAAAGCGAACTTCGATTTCCGGCATGGCCGCGCGCGGCCGCAATTCGCGATAGGCCCGTTTGAAGATGTCGAGGGGGGACGGCTCCACGAAACCAGATTAGCAGAAACGGGCTGATCGAAGCCCTTGACGACGGGAGTAAAATAGAAGCTGTAGTTAGCCGCCAGTGCTTGTTACACCGGCGGCGCTGGCTACCTAATCAGCAGCCAGAGTAAGACGCTTAGGACTGCGAGGGCGAGTACCAGTCGATAATCGATCAGTACGTGCACCCGAATCCAGGACCGAAACTTGTGACGGTCCATTGAGCATCACCTCCTTTCATTGGGATGGCCCGGCCTGCTACCGGGCCATTGCCATTTCTGGCAATCTCTTCCCGGAGGGCTACAAGACGAAAGAAGGCGTTCCGATACTAGGCTGTGGTGGCTTGGTTTAATGTGATGCGCGACACGCGGCCGCGTGAATCGGCTATGCGGCGCGCTGTTGTTTTTCTGCGCTGAGCATGCGAATTATTTCTGCACTTGCTTGCACCCAGTACGTCGGCACCACCGAGGTCGCGAAGCGCATCTTGTAGGCGTGCTCGCCAGTCATGTAATCGCAATCGAGTCCGTGGCGGAGAGACTCTCGCGTGACCAGGTAGATGAGAACCATGCCCGGCGAATACTTGGCCCAAGCGGCATCGAACTGCACGGTGTAGAAGCGACGGACCTGAGGTTCGCGAAATGTGACGAGTGAGGCGATCAGGGATCCGGCGCTCTCGAAAGTGAATATCTCGCAGGCTGGGCCCATCTGCTCGCAAACACGGACCATGAATTCCACGCGGAGAGGGTCGCTGAATAGGCTGTCGCCGCTTTCCGCTGCCTGGCTTCCCTTTCCTTCATAGATCTGCCGCACGAGCGCGCTATTGGCCCCCGTGTGCGTACGGAAGTGGATGCCTTCGCGTTCGAGGCGGCGTCCCCAACGGCCGAGGCGATTATGGTCGCGGGCGAATTGATCGGCGGAGATTTCCAACTGCTTTACCAGGGGTGCGCCGTAGAACGGGCTGCGGTCGAAACTTTCCCAAAGCGATATCTTGCCATGGGCGCGCAGGGCGCCCGCAGCGAAATCGAGACCTAGTTCTGCAGCGCGATGCCATGCGGAGTGCAAAACCTCTGCGTCTCCATGCACGAGGACATCGCGATAATCGAACAGCGTTTCTCCGAGAAGCGTAAGGCGCGATTCGCTGACTGCAGCGGGAATGAGCGCGGCTCCGTTATCACTCTCGGCGTAGATGACGTGTGGCCGTTCACGATGAGCGAAGAACTGCGCGGCGGCGAGATTCCATGCGAACGATTGAAAAATGGTCGGGGCGGAAAGTTTTTCCCAGAAGTACCGCAGACGCGCGATCTCTTCCGCGGTCTGTGCAATGACGGTTCGGCGCACGTGGGGTTAGAAGCACGCCACCGACATCAAGTTGCGATTGAGGAACTCTGAGACTTGCCTTGGCAAAACGAAAAGGAGAGGCGCGCGGCCTCTCCCTTTAAGACCTGCGATTTTTCAGTACAGCCGGAAGTTGACTTCGACGTTGATCTGCACGGCTACAGGCTTGCCGTCTTTCTGTGCCGGCTCGAAGGTCCACTTGCGGACGGCTTCGATCGCTTTCTCATCGAGACCCATGCCAAGGCTGCGCGCGACCTTCACCTGTTGCGGACGCCCGTTCTGGTCGACGACCAGCCATAGAACCACGGTGCCTTGATACTTCGCCTTCCGGGCTTCTTCGGAGTATTCCGGATCGGGAGTATTCAGCGCGCGCGGAGCGGAAACGCCACCACCGACGCGGAACACGCCACCGCCGTAGCCGCCGCCCTTACCCATACCGACGCCGCCGCCTTCACCGACGCCAACGCCACCGCCACTACCGGCACCGAGTCCAGCGCCGGAACCAGTGCCGTTCGAGGCCAGAGTTGGCATGATGTTCGACTTCGGATCGCCAATGTTCGGCATGTTGGGCGACGGCAGCTTCACCTGCGGAGGCATAACCACCGTGGGCTCAACCGCAAGCTTCGGATGATCGTTGCGGATCACCATTGCCGGGGGCGTGATCTGCTGCATCGCGAATTTAGGCAGTTTGCCCTTGGGGGCCTGAATCTTGTCGCGATCACCACCGCCGCCACCGCCAGCCAGCGTGTCGTTCTTCTTCATCGAGATCGGCATGACCTCGCTGAGATCGGGGGCAATCAAGGTCACGTGCTGCTTCTCTACCTGCTTCACAACGTGACGGCCCATGATGGTAAGCCCGATGATCGCGCCGATGGCTATTACGTGAACGATCGTCGACCCAACTGCGCTCTTCTTGGTGTAGTTGTAGTCGCCCCAGATGTCCTTGACCTTGATGGGTTTCGAAGTCAATTGAAGGGGCGGCAACTTTTCGGGGTGCAGACGTTCGTGAATCTGCTGAGCGAGCGACTTCCAAACGGACTCGCTGCTTTGCGAACCACGCAGCAGGTTCAACTCGGGTTCGCGGGTCCGAGGGATGTTTCTATCGACAGTAGGCGGAGGTGTCAGAACTTGGTTCGGCATACCCTAAAATCCCGGATCTTCCCTCTTTCTTTGCTCCTGCCTCAGGAGTAGCTATTTGCATTAAGCAGATGAGCACATCACTTGCCAAGTTACCTGATTACGGCGAATCAGTGGTTCAAGGTGAAACACAGCCTTCCATTCGATGTAAATCTGTCCGGCTGGATGCCAATTGTGGGAGCGGCGGTTCTCACCTTAGATGGCCGGGGTTCCCACCGGAAACGTACAGGGTTAGACCCTGAACGCCCCGATTAGTTGCCCAAACCCTTGTCCGCTGCTCTGGGCGAGACACTGTGAGCATTCAGGTGCTCAGGTACACACTTGAGGTCAACAGCCTCTGGTCAGTTTTCCACAAGCCTGTGGCCGAGAGCATGAAATACCTGTGCGGTGTAGTACTTACTCACCCCGTTTCAAACCTGAACACCGGAAAAGGTCGCCTCTGGCGAAGACATCCGGACGTACAGTAAGGCGAACCCGATGAACATGAACGGTTCGACGAGAGTCACACCAAGGTATGAAGACAGAGTCAGAAACCACGAGGGAAGTTGAACGTACCTCCACAACCAAATCGCCACCCAGAAGGGCAGCATTGCGGACACGTATCCTCCCAACACAGACTTGAGCAGCAGAACAGCCAACGTCAGCCATCTCCGTTCCGTCAGTTCATTGCTCCGGAACATTGCACTCCGCACTTTGCAATTCCCGAGTACCACAGCCGGCATCGCCAGACCGAAGCGGGAGACGAGTAGGAAACCACAACACATCAGCGTCAGGATTATCGCCTGAAGCTCAACAACATTCGCCCGCTCTCTGGTCACAACGAAGAAGAAGAACCCGGCACCGACCAGCCCGCTTACTATAATCACAAGCCAAACCAGCGCGATTAGCAAAAGCGACAATCGCAACACGGGACGAATATGCTCGCGAACTTCCCTTACGCAACCCGAAACGTGCGCCACTCGGCCGGAACTGATCCTTCCAATGGCAGCGCAAATAGTCGCGAACGATAAACAGGAAGCAAGCCCCCCGATGAACTGCCCCGCGTTGTTGATCAATGCCACTTTTAAGAATATGAGATTTCGACTAACGCTGCCTTGTCTAAGCAGTTCCCGCGCGAGTTCCCTGCCCTCTTGTCGGGCAAGGATGATCGCAACATATCCGATTGCAACTGCCGGAAGCGTTAATTTCAGGAAGAGAACAAAATGCTCGCGATAAATTCGAGTGACTGCCGCAAGGAACTCGGAAGCCGCGTAAGTTGCGGCCACTGCAGGTTGGGATAGTTTGCCTACAAGCGTTGGCTCAGGTTCCTCTCTGTCACTTGCATCGGCATCGATTACGATACCCCGCCGTCTTAGTTCGTTATGCAATACGAGTTGGGCCTCGGCGCTCAGCCCGTCCGACTGCGATAGGATAATCAACTCATCGTCGCTTTTGGATCGGTAGGTACCGTCGAGGTCGGCTGTCCGCATGGGAAGCAGATACTATCACCCGACTACGGCATTACCTTAGTCCGCCCAGCTCTAGCTCTATAATAGAAAGATTCATTCAGAACGGAGAAATGCGCGGCGTGCCGCTAGAGCTTAAGTCGACCATCAACCTGCCGAAAACCGACTTCCCGATGAAGGCCAACCTGCCCCAGAACGAGCCCAAAATGGTGGCTCAGTGGGACGAGATGGGCATTTACGACCGCATCCGCGAGGCGCGCAAGGGACTGCCGCTGTACGTCCTGCATGACGGTCCGCCCTACGCCAACGGGCCGATCCATCTGGGCACGGCGATGAACAAGTGCCTGAAGGATTTCATCGTCAAATCGAAGTCGATGGCGGGTTTCGATGCGCCGTACATTCCTGGATGGGATTGTCACGGCCTGCCCATTGAGATCAAAGTCGATAAGGAACTGGGCGGCAAGAAGTTGCAGATGGATCCCTCGGCCGTGCGCAACGAATGCCGTAAGTACGCCGACAAGTATCTCGACCTTCAGCGCAGCCAGTTCAAGCGCATCGGTGTGTTCGGCCGCTGGGAGGAACCGTATTCAACGATGACGCCGCAGTACGAAGCCGCCGTCGTTCGCTGCCTTTACAGCTTCTTCGACAAGGGTGCCGTGTATAAAGCCCTGCGCCCGGTTTATTGGTGCATCCACGATCGCACGGCGCTCGCCGAAGCCGAAGTCGAATACGAGATGCACACTTCCCCGAGCGTGTGGGTGAAGTACGCGATGCAGAGCGATCGGGCGGCGATCGATCCAGCGCTTGCGGGCAAGCCCGTGAACGCAATCATCTGGACAACCACACCCTGGACGCTTCCTGCTTCCATGGCGATCGCGTTCCATCCGGATGAAGAATACGTTGCGCTCGCGACGAAGGACGAGATCTACATCGTCGCGGACAAGCTCGCAAAGGTGACGGCCGAAAAGTGCGAGTTTGGCGAATACACGGAAATCGCGCGCTTCACCGGTCGCAAGCTCGAGCACACGAGGTTCTTCCATCCATTCCTTCCTTGGGAAGAGCGGCGGGTGCTCGGTGTGCTCGCCGAATACGTCACCATGGACCAGGGCACCGGCGCGGTTCATACCGCTCCCGCACACGGCGCCGACGACTTCTACACCGGCGTTAAGTACAAGATCGACCAGACGTGTAACGTCGATGCCGCCGGACGACTGGTAAAAGGCTTGCCGGAGTACCAGGGCGAAACGGTTTTCAAGGCAAACCCGAAAATCGTCGAGCTGTTGAAGTCGCGCGGCGTGCTGCTGCACTTCGAGAAGATCGAGCACTCGTATCCGCATTGCTGGCGTTGCCACAATCCGGTGATCTTCCGCGCCACCGAACAGTGGTTCGTCTCCATGGAATCCAACATGGACGGCAAAGGCACGTCTCTGCGCCAGCGCGCGCTGGAAGAAGTGAAGCGCGTGAAATGGGACCCGTCATGGGGCGAAGATCGCATCGGGAATATGTTCGCCACGCGTCCGGATTGGTGCATCTCACGCCAGCGCGTCTGGGGCGTGCCGATCGCGGTGTTCTTCTGCAAAGGACACAACGATTACGTTAACGATTCGAAGTTTCACCAGGCCGTGGTCGATCTGTTCGCGCGTGAAGGTGCCGATGCCTGGTACAAGAAGTCGGCGGCGGAAATCCTGCCGGCGGAAACCGAGTGCCCGACGTGCGGCTCGACGGATTTCGAAAAGGAAATGGACATCATCGATGTCTGGTTCGAGTCGGGTTCGAGCTACCTGTCAGTGCAGGCGAACGAGACCGGCTTCCCGTGGCCTTCAGATCTTTACCTCGAAGGTGGAGACCAGCATCGCGGATGGTTCCATTCGTCGATGCTCTGCGGTATTGGGGCTAAGAACTCAGCTCCGTATAACGGGGTGGTTACGCACGGCTGGACGCTGGACGACCAGGGACGCGCACAGTCGAAGTCACTCGGCAACACCACCGACCCCGTAGACGTAGCGAAGCGAATGGGTGGCGAAATTGTTCGTCTCTGGGCGTCGTCGGTAGATTTCCGCGAGGACGTGGTCGGCTCCGAAACGCTGATGCAGCGCGTATCGGAGAACTACCGCAAGATCCGCAATACGTTCCGGTACATCCTCGGCAACTTGCATGAATTCGATCCGGCGAAGCATGCCGTTCCGTTCGAGCAGCTTGAATCGATTGATCGTTACATGTTGCTGCGGACCGCGGAGATGTCCAAGGAAGTGCGCAAGTGGTACGCCGAGTTTCAGTTCCACAAGGTCTACCAACTGCTGCTGACGTTCTGCGCGGTCGATCTCAGCGCCGTGTATTTCGACGTGCTGAAAGATCGCCTCTACACGCAAGCCCCGAATTCGCGCGCGCGTCGCTCGGCTCAAACCGCGATCTGGAAGATTGGTGAGGCGCTGGTTCGGCTGGCGGCTCCCGTCATGAGCTTTACCGCCGAGGAAATCTGGCGTTACATGCCGCAGGTTGCGAACCGGGCGCGGAGCGTCCACATGGCGCTGTTCATGGATGAAGCGGAGAATGCCGGAGCAGCCGACGCGCAGCTTACATCCGATTGGCAGACCATCCTGCGCAGCCGCGAAGACGTGCTGAAGGCACTCGAAGAGGCGCGTAACCAGAAACTGATCGGTACCGGGCTGGAAGCGAAAGTCACGGTGGATGCTCCGGCGACGGTCTACCCTGTGCTGGAAAAGTACGCCGACCAGTTGCGTTACGTGTACATAGTTTCCGCGGTGGAATTGAAGAAGAGCGTCGAAACCAACGGTACCGGCAACGTGAAGGTCACGGTGGAGCGCGCGCCTGGTCAGAAATGCGAGCGCTGCTGGAACTACTCCACGCGCGTCGGCGAAGACAAAGAGTATCCGACGGTGTGCGGGCGTTGCGCCAAAGTGTTGCACGAACTAGGAGAGGCAGCAGGGGCCTGATCGGAATGAACGGAAAACACGCCCTCGGGATTCATCTGCTGATCGCCTTTTCGATTGTGGCGCTCGACCGCCTGACGAAATGGATCGTCGCCACGCGGATTTCTCTGCACGAGGGCATCACGGTCATCCCTGATTTTTTCCGGATCGTGCACGTGGAGAATCCCGGGGCGGCGTTCGGCTTGTTCGCGGAGTCGTCGAGCCAATGGCGACTTGCAGTGCTGATCGTTTTCTCCCTGCTGGCGCTGGTGATTGTCGGCTACATGCTTTGGAAGAACAGCCATGCTGTCACCATGACCGGGACGGCGCTGGCGCTCATTCTCGGTGGCGCCTTAGGCAATCTCTGGGATCGCGCCCTGGTCGGACACGTCACTGATTTCCTGGAATTCCACGTCGGCAGCTATTACTGGCCCTCGTTTAACGTTGCCGATAGCGCGATCGTCGTGGGAGCCATCCTGCTGGTTAGCGACATTGTGTTCGCGAGCGAGGGACGAAGTAAGAAATACGAAGTACGAAGTTGACTCTTGATTTCGTCCTTCGGCCATCGTACTTCGAACTTATCCCGGGTAGTGGAAGTGCACATCATGCTTCTCGGCGATGGGCTCGCCGTCGCGGGTGGCGGGTTTGTAGCGCCAGTTGCGTAATGTCGCCAGCACTTTGTCGTCGATCGACGGACCCATTCCCTGCAGCAGCCGCATTTCGATAACATTGCCCAGCTTATCGATACTGACCTCGACAATCACGTCACCTTGTTGGCCCGTTGCGATATCCGCGCGCGACACCGGAGGATCGGGAAACACCACCGGATATGCCGGCCTCACATCGTGGCCGTCGTAGTCGCCGTTGAACAGCGAGCCGTATTCCGAGCCCGCGCGTGCGTTGCGGTTGTTGGCGTCGAGTTCGCGGCCGACGTTTGCCTGCTCCTGCTTTACTTTCTGGCGTTTGTGAGCCTGTTTTGTCTTCGCTGATTTTGCGAGCAGCGCGTCCTCGGTTTCCGGGTCGAGCTGGTTCGTCTTTCCTGCGGGAGCAAAATAGACCAGGCGATAAGATTGGTCACCGTTCCCCATTGCCAGCAATTTTGCGGTCACAAAGATCGGGCTTGGGCGATAGAAGGCAAGCAGCAGAAGAAGTCCGCCGTGCGCAGCCAGCGACCATAGGAGGGCGTAATGTTTCGGCGACGGCTCGGGAATCACAACTCACCCCCGCTTCCCTATATTTGACGACAAGTCTCGTCCGTTGTCACCAGCCATGCCTCTTACGAATCCACAGGGAACAATCTGCGACTTAATCCGTAATACTGGGTATTCTTTTCGAGGAGACCTGGGACTTGAAACAGCGTGCAGCGTGGGCATCTTTCTTCCTCCTCTTGCCACTCATTTACTTGAAGGCACAAGAGGATGGGAAGGTCTCGGCCGTTCCCGATGCGCGCGAGATCATCCGCCAGTCGGTCGCGAAGGACGATGACAACGACAAGATTGCCCGCAACTACACCTACCAGAAGCACGTGGATCGGACCATCAGCGGCAAACACGAGGTCCTGACCTACGACGAACTTCCGCTCTACGGCGAGATTTACGAGAAGCTGGTCTCCCGCGACGACAAGCCGCTGTCCGAGAAAGAAGCGAAAAAAGAAGAGGAGAAGATCGACAAGTTCTCCAGGAAATTCGAAAACGAAAGCGCGGAGGAGCGCGAGAAACGCCTCAAGAAGCAGGAAGAAGGGCATGAGCGCGACCGCGAATTCCTGGAGAAAATCCCGAACGCTTACGACTTCAGAATAGTCGGCAGCGACGTCGTTAACGGGCAGGAGGTGTGGGTTATCGACTGCACTCCGCGAGCGGACTTCGCCCCGAAAACCAAGGAAGAGCACTTCCTGCCAAAGATCAAAGGCCGCGTTTACATCGACAAGAAAGAGATGACCTGGGTAAAAGTCGAAGCTGAATTGATCGACAACATCTCGTTCGGGCTGTTTCTCGCGAACCTCAAGAAGGGCGCAACGATGGAGTTTGACGCCAAGAAGATCAATGACGAAGTCTGGCTGCCGGTCGAGTACAAAGTGGATGCCAATGCCCGCCTGTTGTGGGCGCACAAGACTTTCGAGGAAACCGGCGTTTTCAGTAATTACCGCAAGTACACGGCGGAAGCGAAGATCGTGGGCGAAGCGAAGGAAGTTGCGCCACCGGCCGCTGAGGAGTCAAAGTAAACGAGCCTCTAGCTCGCGTACTGCCACAAGCATAGTTCGTTCCCATCCGGATCGTGAAATAGCGACAGGTACCCACCCGGCTCTTGCCGAACCGGAGTGGTTTCAACTCCCTTGGCCTGCAACTCATGCGTAGCCTGCTCAATGTCTGCCACCCCAAGACTCAGGCGAGCGTTGCCCGCTGCCGCCGTCACCGTCTGTTCCGGACTTGGCACCAACTCGAACAAAAGGCCATCCAGCTGGAATCGAGCTACATAATCGCGCGATACCAGTTTCATCCCGAGCACATCACGATAAAAAGGAATCGACTTTTCGATGTCGTTGACGTGGTAGTACACCGCATCGAATTTGAACTTGAGAGCCGCGTCGGCCATAGCTGACCTCCTCACTTCCGGGTAAGGTGCACCCAAATGTTGCCCGCTGTCAGTGATGAGATGCTTGCCGTAAATGAAAAAGCCGCAGACAAATGCCTGCGGCTGACAAGAGTTCTGTCTCGAAATGCTTATGCCTTGGCTTTTGCTGCCACGCTTCCGTGGTAATTCAGTGCCTTCAATCCCAGGAAGCGCGCGCCATCGCTGAGCTCTTCTTCGATCCTCAGCAACTGGTTGTACTTCGCAATGCGATCGGTACGCGAGGCCGATCCTGTTTTGATCTGCCCTGCTCCGGTCGCAACCGCGAGGTCGGCGATGAACGCATCTTCCGACTCGCCTGAGCGATGCGAGATTACCGACGTATAGCCATTCCGCCGCGCCAGTTCCACGCAGTCCAAGGTCTCTGTCACCGTTCCGATCTGGTTCAGCTTGATGAGGATGGAATTGGCAACGCCTTCCTGGATTCCTTTGCTAAGGATCTTCGGGTTCGTCACGAAAATGTCGTCACCCACGAGCTGAATCTTGCCGCCGACCTCTTGGGTGAACAGGTTCCAGCCTTTCCAGTCATCTTCGGCAAAGCCGTCTTCCAGCGATACGATCGGATACTTGTTCACCCAGTTCGTCCAGTACTTCACCATCTCTTCGGATGTCTTCACCGACTTATCCGATTTCTTGAACACGTACTTGCCATCCTGGTAGAACTCGCTCGCGGCGGGATCGAGCGCGATCGCAATCTGCTCGCCCGGCTTGTAACCTGCGGTCTGGATCGCTTCCACGACCAATTCAATCGCTTCTTCGTTCGACTTGAGCGACGGCGCAAATCCGCCCTCATCACCCACCGCAGTGTTGTAACCCTTCTTCTTCAGCACGCCCTTCAAGGTGTGGAAGACCTCCACGCCCCAACGCAGTGCCTCGGAGAAGCTTGGCGCGCCGACCGGCATGACCATGAATTCCTGGAAATCGACGTTGCTGTCGGCATGGGCTCCGCCGTTCAGGATGTTCATCATCGGCAGCGGAATGATGCTGGCGTTCACGCCGCCCAGATACCGGTACAGTGGAACTTCGTAAGTATTTGCCACGGCACGGGCCGCCGCCATCGACACAGCCAGTATCGCGTTCGCGCCCAGGCGTCCCTTGTTCTCGGTGCCGTCCAGCTCGATCATCGCCTGGTCAACGCCGCGTTGGTCGCTGGCGTCCATCTCTTCGAGGGCATCGGCGATCTCTGTATTCACGTTCTCAACTGCTTTTAGGACACCTTTGCCGAGAAAGCGGCTTTTGTCGCCGTCGCGCAGTTCGACGGCCTCATGCTCGCCCGTCGAGGCCCCACTTGGAACAATTGCCCGGCCTGAAACACCGCTGGAAAGGAAAACTTCTGCTTCTACCGTAGGATTACCGCGGGAATCCAGAACCTCGCGGCCATGCACATCCACTATGACTGTCATTTATGAGTCCTCGCTGAATTGATCTACTGAGTCCGCCGGCGCATTACGCCAAACCAGCGATTATACGTTAACGTACCCGGTGTTCGTTGAAGTCAAATCGAGACCCGATGACAATTGACGGAGCTTTGAAATTCCATTCCCAAAATGGTCCCCGGAAGTGCGTCCGACCCCTCGTAGCAGCCATCTTTTGACTCCTGCTTCACAAAAGGACATCGGATCGAATGCTGCTCGATCCAACGCCGTTGCATTTTTCATCGTCGAATTCGTCACTATGCGCCAGTGCGTGAGCAATCTCAAACCTGCGAAGCAACTATCTGAAAATAAGTGGGTTAGGTTATGCAGACGACTAGAAGCGCTGAAATTTGGTTAATGTTCGATTGACGGAACCGGTTTTGTACGATAGAATCGGGAGTTTGGTCAGTGATCTTGGAAGCTACAGGTAAGCCCAAGATATTCCGAGACTTAGGGTT
>Ga0335069_10005151_pt1 | contig 19229 bp, 23 predicted proteins | sample Lox_Sample_11_FD_206714 | JGI IMG/M metagenome (GOLD analysis project Ga0335069, IMG submission 206714) | Soil microbial communities from Loxahatchee National Wildlife Refuge, Florida, United States - Lox_Sample_1.1 | ecosystem: Environmental > Terrestrial > Soil > Wetlands | place: USA... | reverse complement strand
TGGCTCGCTGATCTGGTGGAGCAGGGCGCGGAACAGGTCTTCCCGGGGCGCGTCCGCGCGGCACAGCTCGAGCAGCTCGCCCCCGAGCTTGCTGGCGATGTCGAACAGCGGCCCGAGCGGCCGCGGGGTGAACAGGCCGTCGCACGCGCCCCAGAACCAGAGCGCCTCGGCCAGGTCCCGCTGCGCCTGTTCGGCCAGCGCCGACTTGCCGACCCCCGCCTCACCCCCGACGAGCACCAGCCGGCCGTCCCCCTGCGCCGCCTCTGCCGCGTAGCCCGTGAGCGACGCCAGCTGCGCTTCCCGTTCCAGCAACGTCACCGTGACAGTGTCCATTACTCCACCCCCCTAGCACTACCTGGCATAACGCCCGAACGGGGCAACTGGCTCAGATTGGGCCAAGGCCGCCGGAAAAGTAGGTAACCCGGAACGGAAACTGGGTAGCCGCTCCCGATCCGGCGGGCGGGTGTGCCGCCATACGGTCACGGTGAACTCGACAACCACGACCGGGAGGCGTCATGCCGCTCTACATGGATGTACACCGCATCGCCGGGGGGGTGTCAGCCGAGGATGTGGCCCAGGCCCATCTGGCTGACCTGCAGACCCAGGGCGAATACGACGTGCGGTACCTGCGGTACTGGGTCAACGAATCAGAGGGCCAGGTGTTCTGCCTGGTCGAGGCCCCGTCCGCGGAAGCCGCCGAGACCGTGCACCAGAAGGCGCACGGTCTGGTCGCCGACGCGATCTACCAGGTGCAGGAAGGCAGCTAAGGAGAATCACCATGATCCGCATCCGACGTTTCGTTTCGTGCCTGGTGGCTGGGCTGGCCGCCGTGGCCGCCACGGCCATGGCCGCACCGGCGGCCTTCGCGACCATCGCCCCGCCTGCCCCAGCGGGGCAGACCGGGCCGGTCACCGCCGTCACCAAGCACCCACCCACCACGGCGACCGTGGTGCTGGGCGGCATGCCGGGCTGGCAGATCGCGCTGATCGCGGTCGGCGCTGCGGTGCTGGCCGCGGCGCTGGCCGTGATCGCGGACCGGCTGTTCGCGGCCCGGCGCACCGGCCGCACCGGGCTGGGCCGCCGCCCGGCGCGGCTGGGCAGCGACACCGCTGCCTGACGGCTGCTGGGCCGGCTGCGGGGACACCGGGTGGACCCCCACCCTCCTGGTGTCCCCGCGCGCCTGCCTGGCCAGCCCGGGAGCCGCGGTTTAGCCTGGTTTCGGGCTGGTTTGGCGGACCTGAACTGGGGAGATACCGCATGAAGGGCCCCCCGCGCCCACGCTCATCATCCGCGGCTGCTTCGGGGGGTGCGTTGGCCACGATGAGCCTGCAACCGCCGGACCGGCCCGAGCCTGAAGAGCTGCGCGAACTCAAGCTCATCTGCATGCGCAACCTGCTGTCCGCCACCGAGGAACGGGTCTACTTCAAGGACCTGCTCAGCCGGTTCCTGTTCGTCAGCGAGGGCTGGATCGCCGCCTACGCGCCCGGCCGGACCGCAGAAGAGCTGACCGGGAAGACCGACTTCGACGTGTTCAGCAATCAGCACGCGGCCGCGGCGTTCGCCGACGAGCAGCGGATCATCCGCACCGGCGAGCCGATCACCGGGCAGCTGGAACGGGAGACCTACAGCGGCCGGGACGACGCCTGGGTGTCCACCACCAAGATGCCGCTGCTCGATTCCCAGGGCCAGATCATCGGCACGTTCGGCATCTCGCGCGACATCACCGCGCAGATCAGGGCCGAGCACATGCTGGCCCAGCAGGCGCTGGAGCTGAGCGCGCAGAACGAGCAGCTGCGCGAGCTGGACCGGCTCAAGGACGAGTTCATCGGCCTCGTCTCACACGAGCTGCGCACCCCGCTGACCTCGATCATCGGGTACATCGCGCTGCTCCGCGACGAGCGGTCCAAGGGGCTGAACGCGGACCACTTCGCCGAGGTGATCGAGCGCAACGCGCAGCGGCTGCTGCGCCTGGTCGGCGACCTGCTGTTCCTGTCCCGGATCCAGTCCGGGAAGCTGGCCATGGAGCTGCGCGGCACCGACCTGGCCGCGATCGCGGCGCAGACCGTGGAGGAGATACGGCCGGAGGCCCGGGAGAAGAACATCAGCCTGGCTCTAGCCAGCAGCGAGGTGCCGCAGTTCGCCGCCGACCCGACCCGGATCGCCCAGCTGCTCGGCAACCTCATCTCCAACGCGGTGAAGTTCACCCCGGAAGGCGGCCAGATCGAGGTCAGCCTGGGCACCGATGGGGATCACGCGATGCTCGCGGTGGCCGACACCGGCATCGGCATCCCGGCCGCCGACCGGGACCGGATCTTCGAGCGCTTCTTCCGCACCGCGGTGGCCACCCGGCAGGTGATCCCGGGCTCCGGCCTGGGGCTGACCATCACCAAGGCCATCGTGGACGCGCACAACGGGACGATCACCGTGGACAGCCGGGAGGGCCATGGCAGCACGTTCACAGTCCGGCTGCCGCTGCTGCCGGTGCCCGCCCCGGACGGCGGGGCCGCCGGTTAGGGCGCGGCGGAACTCCGGGACCTCCTGCCCGGCCGGCCGGGACCTTGAGGTCTGCCCGCCTGATCGCGCCGTTGTTAGCGTCCGGGACAGGGAGCCCGCCAGCCAGGGTGGCCCCGGACGGAAAGCGGCCTGCAGACATGGACACCAGCGGGAAGACCGCGCAGGTGGTGCTGCGCACCGAGCGCCTGACCAAGCACTACGCCGCGGTGGCCGCCCTCGATGACCTCAGCCTGGAGCTGAACCGGGGCGAGATCCTCGGCTATCTGGGGCCCAACGGCGCGGGCAAGACCACCACGATCCGGCTGCTGCTCGGGCTGATCAAGCCGACGGCGGGCCGGGCGGAGATCTTCGGCCTGGACGTGCAGGCCGACAAGGTGGCCGTGCACGCGAGGGTCGGCTACGTGCCCGGCGAGGCGACGCTGTGGCCGTCGCTCACCGGCGCGGAAACCCTGCACCTGCTGGCCAGCATGCACGGCACGACCGACGTCGGCTACCGCGACCTGCTGGTCAAGCGGTTCGACTTCGACACGTCGCGGAAGGTGCGGGCCTACTCCAAGGGGAACCGGCAGAAGATCAACCTGATCGCGGCGCTGGCCAGCCGGGCTGATCTGCTGATCTTCGATGAGCCCACCGCGGGCCTCGACCCGCTGATGGAGCAGGCGTTCCGGGAGAGCGTGCTGGAGGCCAAGGCCAACGGGCAGACGGTGCTGCTGTCCTCGCACGTGCTGTCCGAGGCGGAGGCGCTGTGCGACCGGATCGCGATCCTGCGCGCCGGGCGGCTGGCCGAGGTCGGCACGCTGGCCCAGATGCGCCACCTGTCAGCGGTGACGGTCGAGGCCTCGTTCCGCGGGGCGCCGCCCGCGGCGGTGCGGACGGCAGCCGGGGTGACTGGGGTGCAGATCGCCGGGCACCACCTGACCTGCCAGGTGCGCGGGCCGATCGATGACCTGCTCACCGTGCTGGCGGCCGGGCATCCGGAGACGCTGCTCAGCCGGGAACCCTCGCTGGAGGAGCTGTTCCTGTCGATCTACGGCGACCAGCGGGTGCTGAGCAACGGGGCCAGCCATGGCTAGCCCGGCCGTGGTCAGCGCCCAGCCAGCCACCTGGCGGCGCTACCGGTGGCCGCAACTGGCCGTGGCCCGGTTCACCGGGCGCCGGGCGATGCGCGGCGGTGCCCTGTGGGGACTGGTGTTCGGCCTCTACGTGTACGACAATGCGGTCTCCTTCGACACGATCGCGGCGACCGAGGCCAAGCGGACCGGGCTGCTGGCCTCGATGGCCAGCAATGCCGGGCTGAAGGCACTGCTCGGCGACACGCAGGGGATCACCACCCGCGGCGGGTTCACCGACTGGCGCGCGATCGGCGTCACCATCCTGGTCGCATCCATCTGGGGACTGCTCACCGCGACCAAGGCGCTGCGCGGCGAGGAGACGGCCGGGCGGTGGGAGCTGTTCCTCAGCGGGCAGACGACCCCGCGCCGGGCCGCGGCCGGCGCGCTGGCCGGGCTCGGCGCCGGCGTGCTGACTATGTACCTGCTGACCGCGCTGCTCACCGTCGGCTTCGGCACCCGGCACAATGTCGCGATCAGTCCCGGCCCGGGCCTGCTCCTCGCGCTGGCCATCACGGCCGGCGCGGCCATGTTCGCCGCGATCGGGGCGCTGGCCAGCGAGGTGATGCCGACCCGGTCCCGGGCGGCCGGCCTGGCCGGCGCGATCTTCGGGGCGGCCTTCATGCTGCGCGCCCTCGGCGACGCCACGTCCAGCGCGCACTGGCTGGTCTACCTCAGCCCGCTCGGCTGGGTGGAGCAGCTGCACCCGCTGACCGGCGCGCGGCCGGTCTGGCTGCTGCCGATCATCGCCCTGATCGCGCTGTGCGTGGCGGCCACCATCGCGCTGGCCGACCGCGATCTCGGCGCGAGCCTGCTGGCCGACAAGGACGCCGCGGCCCCACGGACCGCCCTGCTCGGCTCGCCGGTGCTGTTCGCCTGGCGGATGAACCGGACCGTCATCGCCTGCTGGCTGGGCGCGACGCTGCTGGCCAGCCTGCTCTACGGTTCGCTGGCCAAGTCGACGGGCGAGGCGTTTGCCAACTCCGGTGCGCTGCGCAAGTTCACCGGCAGCCTGACCCATGTGCTGGAGCGCCAGCTGCAGCTGGCCGGGACCCGGGTCTTCGCGGGCATCGTGTTCCTGATCCTGATGACGCTGATCATGGCGTTCGTGGCCAGCGCGCTGGGCCGGGTGCGCGAGGACGAGGCCGAGGGCTACCTGGACAACCTGCTGGTGCGCGGGGTCAGCCGGCCGCGCTGGCTGGCCGGCCGGGCCGGCCTGATCCTGGCGGTCGTGCTGGGCGCCGGCCTGCTGGGCGGGCTGGGCTTCTGGGCCGCGGCGGCCAGCCAGCACTCCGGGCTGAGCGCGCACGAGCTGGTGCTGGCCGGGATCAACAGCGCGGTGCCGGCCACCTTGCTGCTCGGTCTCGGCGTGCTCACGTTCGGCTTCGTTCCCCGGCTGACCTCAATTGTCTGCTGGGGGGTGCTCGCCTGGGCGTTCCTGCTGGACATGCTCGGCTCGGCCATCAAGATCAACCACTGGGTGATGGACACGTCGCTGCTGCATCACCCGGCGCTGGCCCCGGCGGTCAGCCCGGACTGGCGGGTGGCCGGGACCTACCTGGCGCTCGGCGCGGCCGCCGCGCTGCTCGGCGGCTGGCGGTTCACAGCGCGCGACCTGCAGAGCAGCTGAGGGCGGCAGCGGCCGGCGGTCAGCCTGGGTGGGTGATGCGGCGGCCGGTGATGTGGCTGGGCCGGATGCGCATGTACAGCTCCTTGGCGCCGCCAGCCCACGGGGCGATGCCGGTCTGGGCCACCGCCGCCCGCTCAGCCTCGTCCGTGACGTGGTGCGCCGAGCCGTGGATGAGCACGCTCCAGCCTTCTTTGGCGGCTGGCCGCAGATCGTCGATCTCGAAAGCGATCTTGAATTCCGCGTCGGCGATCCCGGTCGTCAGGTCCTCGTCCATGGCGCTGCCCTGCTCGGTGCGGAACACGATGCTGCCCTCGAACAGCCGGTAATTCACCGGCAGCACCATCGGGCCGAACCGGCCGTTGTACGCGATCCGGCCGACTTCCTGGCTTTCCACCAGCCGCAGGCACTCGGCCTCGTCCAGCTCCTGCACCACCGCGTCGGCCACCGGGGCTCCTTCCCACAGGTTCCCGTTCAGGTGTTCGTGGCCAGCTTAGTGGCCGCCGGCCCGCCGGCCGCTGGGCCGGCCGGGCCGCTCAGCCGGACGCGGTCACCTCGTGCCACAGGCCGCCGTTCAGGTTGAGGTTGTTGCCCCGCGCCTGGCCGGGGGCCGAGTCGCCGATGTAGGTGTACAGCGGGTGGCCGTCGTAGGTCGCCTGGACCGAGCCGTCGGCCCGCTTGATCGTGCCGAGCGTGCCGGTGACCCCCGTCCCGGCCGTGGCCGGGCCCTTGACCGGCGGCCAGTAGGTGGCGCAGGACCCGTTGCACCTGGACATGGCGGACGTGTCCGGCGCGAACCAGTACAGCGTGAAACCCTTGGCGTTGGTCAGCACGGTGACACTGCCGATCTTCGCCGTCTGCAGGCTGCCGCCAGAAGACGCCATCGCGGTAGACCCGTTCGCCGTGGCCACCGCGATGCCGAGCAGCACCAGCGCGATGACGGACACCCCGGCCACCACGGCTCCGGGGGCCGGGACACTGGCCACGATCCGGTCCAGCGGCGAGGTACTGGCGTGCCGGTCCGTGACCGGGGCCAGCAGCATGAGGGCCAGCACTGCGAACGCCGCCACCTCGATGAGCCCGGCAACGAGCCCGGCGGTGGTGCGGACCTCGGTGAAGCCGAACAGCCCCACCCAGATCGACAGCAGGTAGCCGCCGAGGGTGGCCAGGGCGAACCCGGCGCCGGCGGCCGCGGCCAGCCGGCTGCCGGTCACCAGCACCGCGACGGCCAGGCCGAAGGCCACGATCACCTGGAGCAGGAACATCCAGCCGATGGTCGGAATCGTCCGGTAGCCCGTCAGGTAGAGATCGAGATGGATGGCCCCAGTGGCCACGAGCAGGCCTGCCCCCACCACCCGCAGGCCGAGCTGCCATGACTGGGTGAGTGGGGTGGATAGCGTTCTGGCCATAAGTCGCCCTGCCTTGTGCTCAGGCCGGCCTGGCCGGCGGCGGGACGCGATTACGGAGCTCTCGCGCCCGCCTCCGGCCAGGGCCAGCTCGCCGGATCAGTACCCGCCGCCACCACCAGACGAGCTGGAGGCCGGTGCGGCGCCGGAGATCGTGACCACGTGCCACACGCCGCCGGAGAGGTTGAGGCCGTTACCCTTGTCCTCGCCGGGGGCGGTGTCGCCGACATACGTGTACAGCGGGTGGCCGTTGTAGACGGCCTGCTTGGCCCCGTCGGACCGGGTGATCACGGTCAGCTTTCCGGTGACCCCCGCGCCGGCCGTGGCTGGGCCCTTGACCGGCGGCCAGTAGCGCGCGCAGGACCCGTTGCAGTTGGACTTGGTGGACGTGTCGGGCACGAACCAGTACAGCGCGAAGCCCTTGGCGTTGGTGAGCACCGTGGCGCTGCCGATCTTCGCCGTCTTCAGCGCCGCGCTGGATGAGGTCGTGCCTGCTGAATGTGTGGAACTGGTGCCGGACGAACCGGACGTCGAACTGCCGCACGCGGCGGCGACCAGGGCGAGACTGGCCAGGCCAGCCGGAGCCCACCATTTGATATGCATTTCTCGCTCCCGCTCGAAAGGGATCACAGACCTACCCCCAGCACGTAGCGCAGGCCGGGTCCGTTCAGGGCCGGGACCAAGATCCCGGGCGGACTATGCCGGGAGCGGTCAGGTGTACCTTCCGCGCGGGCTAGCCTGGCAAACCCCGGAGGCTAGGCCGCCGCGGCTCGGTGGCTGGCCGGGGGCTGGCGGCTATCTCCTGGCGGAGCGGGCCGTTCTGGGCTTCTTGACCTTGGGCGGCAGGGTGCTGACGTAGGCCAGGGCCCGTTCCACCCAGGCCGCGGCGAGCCCGGGTGAGCCGCGCCAGGCCGGCGGCAGGCTCAGGTAACCGCCCATCGGGCGCTCGGCCGGGCCGAATGGGCCCGACCCGTCGATCGCGGCCAGCTCCTGGCTGGCCACGTCGTCGAGCCGGACCCCCACCGCGGTACCGAAGAGCCCGGCGAACATGTTCCCCTGCACGAACGCGCCGAGGTTGCCGAACATCGGCTTGATCTCGACCGCCGGCTGCGCCGGGATCAGCGACCGGAAGAACTCCTTGTCTTCCTCAGCTGGCTTGGGTATCTCCATCGCCGTGGCTCCTGACCGCCGGGCCCGCTGTTATGCAGACTGCGGCGCCAGCTGGATGATGCTGAACGTGCCGCCCTGCGGATCGCGGGCCACGCTGATCCGGCCCACCGGGATGTCGAACGGCTCGGCCAGGATAGTGCCGCCCAGCTCGGTCACTTTCACCGCCGTCGCGTCGGCGTCGTCGACCGCGAAATACACGTGCCAGTGGTTGGGCACGCCGGGCATCTGCGGCGGAGTAGTGCCGCCCACCATGTCGTCGCCCACCTTGAACAGTGTGTACTCGCCGGTGCCCATCTCCTCGGTCGAGGTGGTCATGCCGAGCACCTCCTCGTAGAACGCGGCGGCTTTCGGGTCGGTGGTGATCAGCTCGTTCCAGCAGACCGCGCCGGGCTCGCCCACCAGCCTGGCCCCGATGTGCTGGTTGGCCTGCCACAGCGCCACCGCCGCGCCAGACGGGTCGATGACGAAGGCCATCCGGCCGGCGTCCATCACGTCGAAGGGCGCCATCGCGACCTGCCCCCCGGCCTTCTCGACCATGGCGGTCGCATCATCCACCGAGTCGACGGCCAGGTAGGTGTTCCACACCGGCGGCGCGCCCGCGGCCTTGAGCTCGGGTGACTGCGCTGCGATCGCGGCGACCGGCGCACCGCGGAGTATGGCCATGGAGTACGCGCCGCCCTGCGGCATGGGCTGGTCGTCGTACGTCCAGCCGAACAGGCCGGCGTAGAACGCCTTCGCGGCCTGCGGGTCAGTGGTCTGCAGATCGACCCAGTTCGGCGAGCCCTGGGCATATGAGGTACGGGTAGGCATGACTTTCCCTCCAAAGTCAGCTATGCCGGGATTGTGCCGCGCGGCCGCGGGCGCAGCCGCGCGGCATCTCTTGTCGTCGTACCCGTCGACGAACAGGCTTCCCGGAAATCGACAGACTGAGCTACGGCCGGGTGGCCTGCATCGCCCGCTGCGCGTTGGCCATCATCACCTTCTCCACCTCGGCCAGCTGTGCCGTTGGGCTGAAGATGACGAATTCCGAGCCTGTCTCGGCTGCCGGCACGTGACCGGGGGCCATGTAGAAGGCGTCACCGGCCTCGATGACCTCCTCGTGATCCGGGTAGCCGACGGTGATCCGGCCCGCGAGGAGATAGCCCCAGTGCGGGCACGGGCACCGGTCGCCGGGCAGCCCTTTGAGCATGTCGGCCAGGGAGTGGGATTGATGGATCGTGACGAATTCGGCGGTGTAGTCGGTCCCGAGCTGACCCCGGTGGTCAGTCGCCGGGCCGAAGTCCCGCACGTCCGGCGCGCTCTGCTTGGAAATCCTGGGCATGACACATCCCCTTCTTTGTGCTGATGCCTTGCGCTGAGGCCGGCCCGGTTCGGCCGGCTCGTGGCTAGGTGAGGTCCTGGTGAGCGAGATCCTGCTGAGCCGGGTCCTGGTGAGCGGCGTGTTCGCCGGAGCGGGCGAGGCTGGGCGGCGTCACCGCGGCGCCGACGATGAGCGGGCTCACGAAGGATGGGACCTTCGGCATGGTGCGGTGGTCCACCTGGGCGACGGTGAACCCGGCCGCCTGGATAGAGGTGAGCGTCGGCCGGTTGCAGTCGCAGCACACCACCAGGCGGTTCAGCCAGTTCATCCGGTCCTGGCGGCGAGCCAGCCGGGCGTCACCAGAGCGGACATGCTCGATGAAGAGCAGCTGCCCACCAGGCCGCAGCACCCGCCGCAACTGGCGCAGCGCCCGGGGCTGGTCGTCCACCCCGCACAGCACCAGGGTGGACACGGCGACGTCGAAAGTGCCGTCCTCGAACGGCAGGTCCTCGGCCGGCGCGCGGAGAACCCTGGCCGTGGGCGCCTGGTCCCGGGCACGCCGGTCCAGGCGGCGCACCATGGCCGGCTCGGGCTCGGTGATGGTGAGCGACTCGACCGCGGGCCCGTAGCAGGGCAGGTTGGCCCCGGTCCCGCCGCCGATCTCGAGTACGTGGCCGCCGGCCGCCGAGAGCAGGCCCTGCCGCAGCGCGCGCAGCCCGGCCTCCTCCGCTTTGGCTATCTGACGGTCGTAGGTCATGGCGAGCAAACTGCCCCGCAGGCTCATGGCTGCCCCGATTCGTCGTCCGTTCGGTCTCGGTTCGACGCTAGGACGCAGGCCACCCGGCCGCATGGGGCAGTTGCCTCATCTGTCCGGGCGGCGGTGCTCCCCGGCAGCCAGCTGACCGTACTCCCCGGCGGGCAACTGGCCATACTCCTCGGCGGGCAGCAGGCCGTGCTGCATCGCATAGAGGCTCGCGCCGGCCCGGCTGGACGCACCGATCTTGGGGTAGATGTGCTCGATGTGGTTGCGGGCTGTCTTGGGCGAGATGACCAGGCGCCTGGCGATCTCCCTGCTGGACAGGCCCTGCGCGACCAGGCGCAGCACCTCGACCTCGCGGCCGGTCAGGCGGCCGGGGTGGCCGGGGCCGCCTGGCCGGCCGCGAGCGGCCGGGTGACCGGCCGCAGCCAGCACCGCGTCCGCCGCGTCCGGGTCCAGCCGTCCGGCGCGCACGTCCGCGCGCAACTGCCGCGCGGCGGCGTCCGCGGTCAGCGCGGCGCGGTACGGCCGGGGCTCGCGCATCGACTGGTAGGCGTCGGCCGTGCCCAGGATGCGGGCCAGCCGGGAGATGGCTGCCCCAGGCAAACCTCGTGGATACCCAGACCCGTCGAGGCGCTCGGCCTGCTGGACGGCGAGCGAGCCGAGCGGGGCCAGCCAGCTCGACTGGTGCAGCATCCGCTCGGTCAGGTACGGGTGCATCCGCACCCGCTCCCACTCTCCGGCGCCCAGGGGACCGCGCTTATCCCAGATCGAGTTGGACACGCCGAGCCGGCCGAGGCCGCAGACGAGCCCGGCCCGGCGCAGCGCCTGCAGCTCTCCGCCAGGCAGGCCGAGTCTGGCCCCGGCGGCGGGCGCGAGCTGGGAGAGGGCGTGGGCGTGCCCAAGCCGCCACGGCGACTTGAGGTCCACGAAGTTGGCCACCGCCAGCAGCGCGGCATCGAGCTGCGGCCCGGACAGCGTGCGGCCGAGGGCGGGCTCGGCCGCGATGACTGCGTCCCAGGTCTGCGCGTGATCGAGGCCACCGAGGATGGCCATGGGGTCCTGGCCCAGCGTGCGGGCGAGCCGCGGGTCGAACTGGGTGCCGCTGCGCTGCTGGGCCAGCTGCACTGCGGCCTCGACGCCGCCGACCCGGTGCGCGACCTCGACATACTCGGCCAGCTGGGCCAGCCGGGATGCGATCGGCACCGCGTCCCCGCCTCGCTCGCCGGGCCAGCCCCGCCCGTCCCACTGCTCGTACGACGAGCCGACCGCCTCCTGGACCTCAGCGGGCAGCCCCAGCTCGGTGGCCAGCGCCCGGGCCAGCGCCGCGTGCTGCTCGATCATCCCGTCCAGGTCGCGATGACCGGACAGGCCGAACTCGAGGCCCACCCGGAACCGGTGCAGCGGTGGGTTCCCGCTGCCGACCAGGCGGAGGGTGGCCGCCATCATGCCGATGCTCCGCGGCGGGTGATCGTATTTCTGCGACCTGAGCTCGATGTCGCTGCCGAACCACTTCGCCTGCTCATGAGCGTCGGCGTGACAGCCCACGTTGACCAGCAGCGCGGTGTAGTAGACGACCGACCGGTCCTCTTCGCCCAGCCCGGACCGCTCAGCCAGCCGCAGCGCGATCAGGCACTGCCGCAGCACATGCTCCATCGGCTGGCCGAAGCCCAGGTCCACGCCCAGAGACAGGGCCGCGACGAGTTCGGCCAGCCGGACCATCGCGGGCGCGGCTCCGGCGTTCGCGGTGGACGTGCTGGGCTCGGCCATGCTCCCCCCGGGGTGGCGGTCCGGCCGTCTCGAACGGGCAGGACGTGCCTAGTGACCAGATCTCTTGACCAGGCCTTTACCTTACGCAGGACGTGGCCGCAGCGGAAGATCTCTAGCCGATGCCCGTCCGCCGGCCCTTGCCCCCGCGCACTGGCCCGGCCGCGCCAGCGTTGTTGATTACGTCGGCGATTACCGCATCGGCGAGGTCCGGGTATGCCTGCCGGAGCAGGACGAGCCTGCCCGGGCGGAGGTGGAAGAGGCGTAGCGGGGAGCCGCGGCGCCTCAGCCGGCCTGCCTGGGCGCGGTGGCTCGCCCGGGCCGCCTGGTCCAGCACGTCTGGCCCGAAGGACGACTCGATCCGGGCCCGTACCGCGCCGAGGTCGACGCCAACTGCGCCGAGCGCGTCCGCATCCAGCCCGCCGAACAGGGCATCCCCGGGCGCGGCCCGCCGGAAGACCTCGTCCTCGATGTCTCCCGGCGTGCGTCCGTGCAGGCGCAGGGCGAAGCGCGCGGGCAGCACGAGCCCGCCGCCGGCGTCGCGCCGCCCGAGCAGCCGCACCCGGATCAGGGCCCGGATCAGGGCACCGGTCAGGCCATTACCGGCGGTCATGGCCAGCCGCCCGCGCATCACCGGTGGCCGGCCCGCTTGCCGTGCTTGCGGTGCACGGTCTGCTTGGTGACGCCCAGCCGCTCCGCGATGTCCTGCCAGGACCAGCCGAGCTTGCGCGCGTTCTCCACCTGGAGGATCTCCAGGCGCTCGGTGAGCACACGCAGCGCCGCCACCGCGCGGAGCCCGACGTCCGGGTCGTTGCTGGCGGCACCCTCGGCGATTTCGAGCGTGGACTTCATGTCGTCAGCATATGCTGACGACACAGCACCGTCAACACATGCTGACAACCCGGTTCGGGTGCAGCGGCCGCCCGGCCGGGCCACTGTCGGCACCGGCGGTTAGCGTTTGCCTCATGGACGAGGCACAGACCGACCAGCACGGGCGGCCGGAGCCGCCGCTGGAGGCCGGCGAGGCCGCGACGCTGCTGGGCTTCCTGGACTTTCAGCGCGCGACGCTGGGGTGGAAGTGCAGCGGGCTGAGCGACGAGCAGCTGCGCGTGGCGCTGCCGCCGACATCGATGACGCTGGCCGGGATGCTCAAGCACATGGCCTACGTCGAGGACTACTGGTTCACCGAGGTGGCGGCCGAGCAACCGCCCCCGGAGCCATGGGCCGGCGTGGACTGGGACGCCGACCCCGACTGGGAGTGGCGCACCGCAGCCAGCGACTCCGGCGACGAGCTGCGCGCGCTGTGGGCCGAGCGGGCCGGCCGGTCCCGGGCCGTGGCGGCGGCACAGCTTAGCCGCAGCGAGGCGAAGGCACTCAGCGACGCGCACCCGGCGTGGGGCGGCCAGGGACGCGTCTCGCTCCGCTGGATCCTCACGCACATGATCGAGGAGTACGCCCGGCACAACGGTCACGCCGACCTGATCCGGGAGTCGATCGACGGCGAGACCGGCGAGTAGCGATCAGGCCGGCGCGACCAGCTGTACCTCGATCACCTCGGTCCTCGCGATGACCCGGTCCCGTTCACCCGCCAGCGACGTCCGGCGGCCATCCGTCAGGTATGCGTCGAGCGCCGCTGCCGACGGGAACTCCAGGAGCTGGACCTCCAGCGGCTGCCCGTCCGCGCCGCTGCCCCGGGCTCGCTGCAGCACCTGTCCCCCGTGCCCGGGAATGAGGCCCAGCACCTCGTTCTCGTAGCCGATCAGGCCATCCTCGGCCCCCGGACGCGCCCAGAGCAGCACACACAGCGTCAGGCTCACAGCGTCAAGCATGCCGCACCCCGGCCAGCCGGCCGGCCCGGGCTGTCCCGTCAGCCTGCGCAATTGGCACCGGTGACCATGCCGAGGTCGATCCCGGCCGGGTCACCGGTCCGCCAGGCGATGTGCTGGTCGGGCCGGACGAGCAAGAACTCCTGGCCCCACGGGTAGGACGGCGGGGCCTGGAGCACGGCCAGCGGGATCCCCCGCTGACGCGCCCGCCCGGCCGGCCCGGCCACCCCGGGCGCATCGCCGGCCACCGGCCCGATCAGGGTGAACCCCGGCCCCAGCCGGTCGTACAGAGACGAGCCGTCCGGCAGCCAGTGGTGCGGCAGCCGCGCACCAGGCGTGGTGTCCGGCGTATAGCGGGTCATGTCCGCAGCCCCGTCGTCGCGGCCGGAAGGCCCGGGACCTGGCTGGATGACTGGCGATCCGGCATAGGAATAGCCCAGGACCAGCCCCAGGCTGTGGAACTCGGACCGCTTGGCCCGCTGGATGGCCTGCTCATCCTGGGGCAGGTCGTGCGCCAGGCTGCGCATGTTGGCCGCCGCGCTGGCCACCGTCTGCTCGACCACGCCGCGGCGTTCTGGCTCATAACTGGCCAGCAGTCCGGGCGGCGCCCAGCCGTACTCCACGGCCGCGATCTTCCACGCCACGTTGACCGCGTCGCCCACCGAGGTATTGAACCCATGCCCGCCCCACGGGGGGTTGACGTGTGCGCTCTCGCCGACGAGGAACACCCGCCGGTCCGCGAACCGGTCCGCGACCAGCATCCGGGCCAGCCACGGATCCGAGGCCAGCACCTGGTGCCCGACCGGCGCCCCGACCAGGCCGGTGATCAGGTCCGCGGCGTGCGCCGTGCCGTACTCCGGCTCGACCCCGGGAAAGATCGCCCACCACGTCCCGGCCTGGTCCAGCCGGCCGACCAGGCCGGGGGCCGGTGCGTCCAGTACCCAGTACTGCACCGCCGGGCCAAGGTGCGTATCGAGCGTGGGCGCGTGGAACACCACGTTGAAGTTGGGCCGGGGATCGGAGTGCCCGGCGTAGCGGGCGCCGATCTGGTCCCGGACCACCCCGGCCGCGCCGTCACAGCCGAGCACGTAGCGCGCACTGACCTGATAGGCCTCGCCCTGGCCGTCCTGCACCGTGACGACAACCCGGTCGTCCCGCTGGTCCAGGACAGTCACCGTGTGGCCAAGCCGCAGGTCCACGCCGGGCTGGCCGGAGACGTGCTCGCGCAGTACCTCCTCCACGACCGGCTGCGGCACCTGCTGGCCGGCCTCGGCGAAACGCTCGTCCCGCTCGGTGGTCAGCCCGAAGGCGCCGTCGAAGTCGGTGATCCGGGCCCCGGACAGGGACTCGCAGAACGTGACCCGCTGCGACCAGGCGACCGGCAGCGGCGCGGCCGCCCGGAGCGCGCTCGCGATCCCCCACCGGCGCAGGTGCTCCATGGTCCGGATGCTGGTCGTCTTAGCCCGCGGCCGGCGATGCGAAACCACGGTCCTGGGCTCGATCACCACACACGCGACTCCGTGCAGGGCCAGTTCCGCCGCGGCGGCCAGCCCCGCCGGGCCACCCCCGGCCACCAGCACGGGTATATCGGCCGTGCGCGCCTGGTGAGTAACCGCCACGAGTGAATGATGGGTCACCCGGCCCTGGCTGTACACCGGCGGGGGGTGGACCTTCTGGGGTGATTCGTCCGAGACTGGGAGGACAGCGGCTGGCCGGCGGCTGACGCCGCGGCCGGCCTGGGGACCAGGGTCGGGGGTGACCGCGATGATGCGGCGCGATATCCAGTTCGATGCCGAGGGCGTTACCGTGCGTGGCTGGTTCTATCCGGCCGGGGAAGCGGGCACGCCACGCCCGGTCGTGGTCATGGCGCATGGCTTCTCCGCGGTCAAGGAGATGTACCTGGACACCTTCGCCGAGGTATTCGCCGACGCCGGGCTGAACGCGCTGGTCTTCGACAACCGCTGCTTCGGGGCCAGCGATGGCGAGCCCCGTCAGGAGATCGACCCGTGGGCCCAGGTCAGGGACTACCGGAACGCGATCACGTTCGCCGCCACCCTGCCCGAGGTGGATCCGGCACGGATCGGCATCTGGGGCAGCAGCTACTCCGGCGGTCACGTCCTGGTCGTCGGGGCGATCGACCGCCGGGTCAAGGCGGTCGTCAGCCAGGTTCCGCTGATCAGCGGGCACGACAACCTGCGCGCGCTGGTCCGGGCCGACTTCATCGCCGGGTTCCGCGAGCAGTTCGACGCGGACCGGCTGGCCCGGTTCCGCGGCCAGCCGCCGGTGATGGTGCCGGTCGTGGACAAGGACCCGCTCGCACCATCCGCGCTGCCGACTCCGGACTCGTGGGAATGGTTCAGCGAGACCGGTAACTCCCGCGCTCCGGCCTGGCGCAACGAGGTGACCCTGCGCAGCGTCGAGATGTTCACCGAGTACGAGCCGGGCACCTACCTGCCCTGGATCAGCCCCACGCCGCTGCTGATGCTGGTGGCCGCGGGCGACCACCTGGTGCCGTCCGAACTCTCCATCGCTGCCTTCGACACGGCGCACCAGCCCAAGGAACTGGTCATCAGGCCGGGCGGTCATTTCGACGCCTACACCGTGGATTTCGCGGCATTCAGCGGCCTGGCCCGCGACTGGTTCACCCAGCACCTGACCTGACCGGCCAGCCGGCCCCCGGATGTATCAGGCCGGCCTGATGCTCCCCCTGAACAGGTGAGCAGTAAGGAAGACCGGAAGGACGGGGAAGCAATGGCTGCGAACAAGTTCGTGCTCAAGCATCACGAGGTCGAGGTGGATTACACCGTCGGCGTTACGCCGGGGATCCCGGCGCTGGTCTACCGGCACGGGAGTGCCACGCCAATGACCTTCACCGACGCTGAGATCACCACTGACGAGACCGGGCTCGGCACACTCGTCTCCGTCGCCCTGGTGACGTCGGTCGACACGGGTGGCGAGCGGTTCGGGTTCTTCCTCCCGCAGCTCGAGCTTCAGCTGGGGCAGTCGGAGGAGTTCCGCACCGTCGGCGTGTACGAAAGGTTCAGCGGGCCTGACTCCTTCCCGCAGCGCGCACCGTCATGGCGGTGCATCGAGCTGGAGGGCACCGCGCAGAGCGTGATCGTGCCGCTCGATTAGACCGAGACCAGGTCGCACACGAAGATGAGGGTCTCGCCTGGGGCGATCGCGTTCCCAGCGCCGCGGTTGCCGTAGGCGAGGCCCGGAGGAATGATCAGCTGCCGCCGGCCGCCGACCTTCATGCCCTGCACACCCTGGTCCCAGCCGGCGATGACCTGCCCGGCACCGAGCCGGAACGACAGAGGTTCGCCCCGGTCCCAGCTCGCGTCGAATTGCTCGCCCGTCGAGTAGGCGACCCCGACATAGTGCACCTTGACGTTGTCACCCGGGTTGGCCGCCGGGCCTTCGCCTTCCCAGATGTCGGTGATCTCCAAGTCGGCCGGCGGCTCGCCGCCGGGAAAGTCCACCTCAGGCTTGCCAGCGCTCATCTTGTCTCCCGTAGCTCTGCTTCTGCACGCTGGCCCAGCCATGCGACCGCCCCTGGCCGAGCCCGTTCATCTCGGGCAAGGCTATGCCGTCCACGGTGCTGCCCCGTCCGCAACTATGGCTGTTTCTCAAATACGACGACCTGGCTGTGGCTGTCAGAGGTGAACGGCGCCCGGTCCCAGCCCGCCCAGCGGTCGCGGACCCGGAAACCAGTGAGCTTGGCCATGAGATCGAGCTCGGATGGCCACACATACCGGTAGGGCGCGGAGTGCCGCACCAGGCGCCCGTCCGCCTCGATCCAGTGATGCGACCAAGCGACCTGGCCTGCCACGTCGTCGAAGGTCTCGATCCCGACGTGATCAGGCTCGAGCCTGAACACCCAGCCGGTCTCCCCTGGGGGCACCCGGCGCAACTGCGGCACCTCCACCTCCAGCACGAAGCACCCGCCCGGCTCCAGGTGCGCGGCCGCATTGGCGAACACCACCAGCTGATCGTCCTGGGTGGTCACGTTCATGATCGTGTTCGCCACCAGATACACCAGCGTGAACCTCCCGGGCACGCGGGTGCTGGTCATGTCGCCGATGGTCACCGTGACCGCCGCGGCGCCGGGCTTGGCGAGGAGCTGCCCGGCCATGTGCGGGGACAGCTCAATCCCATGCACGGCGATCCCGCGCGCGCTCAGCGCCAGCGCCACCCGCCCGGTGCCGACGGCGAACTCCAGTACCGGCCCGCCCCGGGCCAGCCCGCTGAGCAGATCAGCCATCGGGCCAACAACCGCCGGCTCGAACTGGGCCACGTACGTCTTGTCGTAGACCTCGGCTATCTCCGGGCCCCAGGTGATCGATGCCATGAACACCAGGCTCCCCTAGACCCGTGCACACCCCAACCGAATTTCCCGGTGGTCCGATGCGGCCCCCGCTAGCCGGCCCGGACGGCGAAGTTGTAGCAGCCGTAGCCGACGTTGCGCACGTGCACGATCGTGACGTCGGGCCGGGCGAGCAGTTCGCGGATCACCGTAATGGCGTGCTCGCCGTCGCTGGCCAGGACGCCGTCGGCGATCCGGCCCTGCGTGTCGTAGCCGCGCACGACCTGCTGGCGGTGGCTCAGGGCGGGCGGGTACCGGTCGGGGGTGAGGTAGCCGCCGCAGGGCTGCGCATGGATGAATACCGGGCCACGCTCGGCGTAGGCGCCACCAGTGCCCGGCGGCGTGTAGGCGATGAGGAGCACCTGCTCGCGCGGGGCGGATTCGCGTAGGCAGCAGCGCAGCGGACTACCGCCCGCGGGGTCAGCCTGCACGGTCAGCCGGTTGCCCGCCTCATCGGTCCCGGCCGCCCTGATCTCGTCCAGCCTGGCCGGCGGTATCGGCTCGAAGATGAGCCTGCCTGCGTCTGGAGTCCCAGCCTCGATCTGCTCACAAGGTTGCGTGGTCATGCCGGGTAGACGCTGGGGGGGGCCAGAACGTGAGATGTGTGCCAGCAGAAATGACGCGGCCGCCGCTATCCTGGGTAGCCCGGGACCGGCTGGCCGGCAGCGCTGGCGGGCGGGCCTTAGAGTGACGCGGTGAGCTTCCCCGGACCGGACGGCAGCGTGCTGGTGAGTGATGGGGGCCTGGCGACGGAGCTCGAGGCCCGCGGGCATGATCTGTCGGACGCGCTGTGGTCAGCGCGGCTGCTGATGGACGCACCCGGAGAGATCAAGGCGGCGCACCTGGCGTTCTTCCAGGCTGGCGCCGTGATCGCGACGACCGCGAGCTATCAGGCCTCATTCGGCGGCTTCGCCGCGCGCGGCCTGGCCCGCGGCCATGCCGCGCGGCTGATGCGCCGCAGTGTGGAACTGGCTCATGCGGCACGGGCCGAGGTGGCCGGTGATGGCCGGACGCGGTGGGTCGCCGCCTCGGTCGGCCCCTACGGCGCCGCCCTGGCCGATGGGTCGGAATACCGCGGCCGTTATGGGCTGAGCGTCACAGAACTGGTGGCCTGGCACCGGCCACGGCTGGAGGTGCTGGCTAGGGCAGGCCCGGACGTACTTGCGCTGGAGACGGTGCCCGATCTTGACGAGGCGCAGGCGCTGATGACCGCGATCAGCGGGCTCGGGATCCCCGCCTGGCTGACCTACAGCATCGAGGGCGAGCGCACCCGCGCCGGGCAGCCGATCGCCGAGGCGTACGCCGTGGCCAGGGATGTGCCCGAGGTGGTGGCGGTCGGCGTCAACTGCTGCGCTCCCGCCGACGTACGGCCGGCGATCGCCATTGC
>Ga0335069_10005149_pt1 | contig 19234 bp, 18 predicted proteins | sample Lox_Sample_11_FD_206714 | JGI IMG/M metagenome (GOLD analysis project Ga0335069, IMG submission 206714) | Soil microbial communities from Loxahatchee National Wildlife Refuge, Florida, United States - Lox_Sample_1.1 | ecosystem: Environmental > Terrestrial > Soil > Wetlands | place: USA... | reverse complement strand
GCAACGGCCACGTCGAAATTTCGTCTATCAGCGGCGATGTGACGATGAAATCCGTCACCGGCTCGCTCGTCCAGGCCGATTCCGGCAGCGGCAAGATTTTTTATGATGGCGACTTTGGTTCCGGCGGAGACTACAAATTCAGCACCCATACCGGTGATATCGAAGCCGTCGCGCCCGCCACCGCCTCCGCCGACTTTAGCGCCCGCTCCATTACGGGCAAAGTGCAGAACGACTTCCCGCTCGAGCCTCACCACTCCCACTTCTCCTTCGCCGGAGGCAGTTACTTCTTCGGTACGGTCGGCAAAGCCGCATCCGACGTAGTCCTGCGTTCCTTCAGTGGTAAAATCCGCCTCAAGCAACGCGCCGGCAAGTAAGTAAAATAGTTCTCATAGATGGTTTTGGGAAGGGCACGACTTCAGTCGTGCTGCAGAGGCTCGCGCTACTATCGGGGCTTCAGCCCCTGAGGGAAAACCTCCAAGTCGCGTAGAACATTTATGAGAATCAGTTAGCACGTAATGACTGGCAGGGGAGAGCGGTCCGCGGCAACGTTTTCCGCCTTGTCTTAGGGGGCTCAAACACCATGAGCGTAGGCGCCGTCTTCCTTGTCGGGTTCATGGGTTCAGGAAAGAACACAGTTGGGCAAGCCCTCGCCCATCAACTCGGCTGGGACTTCATCGATCTGGACGCCCGCATCGAGTCCCGCGAGCGTCGAAACATTCCAGAAATCTTCCGCACTGACGGCGAAACTGCCTTCCGCCAGGCCGAGACCCGCGCCCTGCAAGACCTTCTGGAAGGCTTGAACCGCAATTCCGTCGTCGCCCTTGGAGGCGGTGCCTTTGCCCAGCCCGCCAACCGCGGTCTCCTCCTCCACTGGCCCACCGTATTCCTCGACGCGCCCGCCGATGAACTCTGGCAGCGCTGCCAACAGGATGCCGTCGAGCGTCCCCTGCGTCAAAGCCACGAGCAGTTTGCCGAGCTTCTCGCCTCGCGCGTGCCGTCCTATCGCGAAGCCACCCTCACCATTAACACCTCCGGCAAGACGTTACTTTCGATTTGCTCCGAGGTCGTGGACGCATTGCATCTTGGCAACGCAACTGCCAGTCTTAAATAGAGGAGACATCCCCGTGAAATCTTGCAATCGGTTTCTACTGCTGCCCGTGACCCTTGCGGTCGCGTTGGGCGGCACTCTCGCTCTCCATGCCGCGCCCCTGGGCAACAAAGGCAAAGAAAAAGAGCCGGAGGGCCGGAGGATCGATTCCGGCTCGTTCGGAGTCTTTATGCGGGGCCAGCGCGTGGGCACCGAGACTTTCTCCATCTACCAGGGTGGCAACGGTAGCGTCACCACTTCTGAGTTCAAGACCGAGAATGCTCCGAACGCAGCCGTGCAAGAGTCCGAAATGCACCTGACCGGCGACGGCGCCATCCGCCGTTACGAGTGGAAGGAAGTCAGCCCGGAGAAAGCCGAGTCGACCGTCCTCCCCAATGACCAATTCCTGACGCAGAAATCCAAGATCGGGCCCGACGGAAAAGAGCAAGAACAGCCGTATCTTCTTTCCCCGGCCACCAGCATTCTCGACGACTATTTCTTTGTTCACCGTGAATTGCTGGCCTGGAAGGTCCTTGGCGCGACATGCAAGCAGGAAAGCAATCAGATGAAGTGCCTCAGGCAACGTGCGCAGTTTGGGACGTTGAATCCTCACCAGCACTCGTCGGCGCCGCTAACCGCAGAGTACATGGGCCGCGAAAAAGTGGTCTTCAAAGGAACTCCGCAGGACCTCCATAAAATTCAGTTCAAGAGCGAAACGGGCACTTGGTACCTGTGGTTGAACGATCAGTTTATGGTGCAGCGCATGGTGATCGAGGGTGAGAACACTGAGGTCGTTCGCGATTGAAGCGCGAGCCTTCCCGGATGGCGCCTCCGCCTAAAAGCAGCGGGACCAACGTGCTGCGCTAGGTCCTTTCGGGATTCGCCGATCACCCAACGTTCGCCTTACGATATCCTGTGAGGAGAGCTAACGTAACCTTGCCCGCTTCCGGTCTACTGTGACCTTCTTCGACTCACGCACGTACCGCGTTCTCTTCACCGGCCTGATCTTCGCGCTCGGCCTCGGCTTCCTCTACGCCGCACGCCGGACTCTAATCCTGTTTCTCTTCGCTATCTTTTTTGCCTATCTGATCAATCCTGCTGTGGTGCGCCTGCAAAAGCTGGTACGCAGCCGAAGCCGCGCCATCGCGGCAATCTATCTCCTCATCTTGATCGCCATTGGCCTCTTCGTAGTTCTGGCAGGACCACGCATCAGCCGCCAGAGCGCACGCCTCGGCTCCGCGCTGCCCGGACTCGTCGACAAAACCAGCACGGGACAGATTTCCGATCAGGTTGCCCAGTTCGTGGAACGCGTCAGCAAACAGCACGGCTGGAGCGATGTCACCCGAAACCGCATCAAGGACTTTCTCGACACCCACTATGACGATCTTGCCGGATTCCTGCAGCGTGCCGGAGTCCGCGTCGCCAGCACCCTTCAGGGGTTGTGGGTGCTGTTGCTGGTCCCCATCCTCGCCGTCTTTTTCCTGCGTGACGGAGACACGTTCAATTCCGTTCTGGTTTCTCTTGTTCAGTCGCGCACCCAGCGCGAGTTCCTCCAAGACGTGCTCGCCGACCTCAATCAAATGCTGGCGCAATTCATCCGCGCGCAATTGACTCTGGCTGGCCTCTCGTTTGTTGCCTACACATCCTTCCTCGGCGCGATGCGCGCGCCGTTCGCTCTGATGCTCGGCACGGTCGGCGGCGCGCTCGAATTCGTCCCCGTCGTCGGCCCTCTTGTCGCTGGCGTCGGCATGACCTTGGTGGCCGTGCTCAGCGGGTACTCTCACTGGCCTTGGATTGTCGTCTTTCTCCTGGTCTGGCGGCTCATTCAGGATTACGCCATCTCACCCCGCATCATGGGCAGCAGCGTCGAACTCCATCCCCTCGCTGCCCTGTTCGGAATTCTCGCCGGCGGCGAAATCGCCGGCGTCCTCGGTGTCTATCTCTCCATCCCAGTCATGGCCAGCCTTCGCATCGTGTGGCGTCGCTGGCGCATCTACGCCGAAAAGCGCAAGTTCGGCCCCCTCAACGAATACCTTCCTCACGAACTCGGCCGCGGCCACTCCTAAAGCGGTTCCCCTCTTCTGCCCGCGATCACCTCTGCGATCTGACTTCTGCCTTCTGACTTCTCTCTTCTGCAATAAATTTTCGCTGTTATAAAATCGATTCTTACCTATGTCCTCAAAACTTCCAGTTGGGATTCTCGGCGCGACCGGCGTTGTCGGGCAGCGTTTCATCCAGATGCTTGAGCATCATCCGTGGTTTGAAGTCGCATGGCTGGCCGCTTCCGATCGCTCCGAAGGCCGTCCCTACGCCGAGGCCGCGCGTTGGAAGCTCAAGACTCCCATTCCCGCGCGCGTCGCCAATATGGTTGTCTCGCCCGCCACCCCAACTGATGCGCCAAAAATCGTCTTCGCCGCGCTCGATGCGGCGATCGCCCGCGAACTCGAACCCCAGTTCGCTGCCGCGGGCTGTGCCGTAGTTTCCAATTCCAGCGCACTGCGCATGCAGTCCGATGTCCCACTCGTCATCCCCGAGGTCAACGGCGACCACATCGCCCTTGTCGAGAGCCAGTCATGGCGCAAGACCTCGGGCGGCTTCGCGGTCACCAATCCCAACTGCTCCGCCATCGGACTGGCCCTGGCGCTCGCCCCACTCCATCGCAAGTTTCAGCTCGAAAGCGTGATGGCGGTGACCATGCAGGCCGTCAGCGGTGCAGGCTATCCCGGAGTCGCTTCGCTCGACATCCTCGGCAACGTCATCCCCTACATCAAAAACGAAGAAGAAAAAATGGAAGAGGAGACACAGAAGTTGTTAGGCAAGCTGAATGGCGGCAGTGTCATTCCTGCACCTTTCGCGATGAGTGCGTCGTGCAACCGCGTCGCCGTTGAAGACGGTCACACCGAGTCCGTCTCTGTCCGCCTCAAAACGAAAGCCAAAGACGAAGACCTGATTGCCGCCTGGAACAACTACGCCGCCGAGCCGCAACAACTGCGCCTGCCGAGTGCGCCCCCGCAGCCAGTCGTCTACCTGTCCGCCCCTGACCGCCCACAGCCCCGCTTTGATTGCGACTTGGGCGGCGGCATGACCACCTCTGTAGGACGCCTCCGCCCCTGCAACGTCCTCGACTGGAAATTCACCGTCCTCTCCCACAACACTATCCGAGGCGCAGCCGGAGCAGCCCTACTCAACGCTGAACTCCTCAAAGCCAAGGGATACTTGGGATGAGTTCCTCATTCACCACAGAGTCACAGAGTCACAGAGATCTATCTTGCGGTTTCTCTGTGTCTCTGTGTCTCTGTGGTGAATGGGCTTTCTCTGGCCACTGGCCACCGGCCACGGTCCACTGGGGTCCCGCATGATCGTGATGAAGTTCGGCGGAACCTCCGTGCAGGACGCCAAAGCCATCGACCGCGTCACGCAGATCGTCAAAGGCCGCCTCGCCGATCGCCCCGTGGTTGTAGTCAGCGCGATGGCGAAGGTCACCGATTCCCTGCTCGCCATGGGCAAGACCGCCGGCGCTGGCGACCGCAAAACTGCTCTCAAGATGGCCCGCGCGCTCCGCGAGCGCCACTACGACACCGCCGGAGAACTCCTTGGCACTGCTCTCTTCACCGAATTTCATAGCGCCCTCGGCGCCGACTTTGAAGACCTCGACGAACTCCTGCGCGGCATCGGCGCCGTCGGCGAAATCACCGCTCGCACCTACGACAATGTCGCCTCCTTTGGCGAAATACTGTCCAGCAAAATCGTAGCCGCCGCGTTCGTTGCCCGCGGACTCGCCGGCATTCACGTCGATTCCCGGCAGATTCTCCTCACCGACAGCAACTTCATGCGTGCGGTACCGCAATTCGAAGAAACCAACGAGCGCCTGAGAAAGAAAGTTGGGCCTCTCCTCGAACAAGGCAGCGTCCCCGTTATGGGCGGCTTCATCGGCTCCAACCGCGCGGGCGTCACCACGACTATCGGCCGCGGCGGTTCCGACTTCTCTGCCGCCATCTTTGGTGCGGGCCTCAACGCGCAGCGCATCGAAATCTGGACGGACGTCGACGGCATGATGACCACCGACCCGCGCCTCTGTCCCGACGCTCGCCGAATCAAGGTCATCAGTTTCGACGAAGCCGCCGAGCTCGCCTACTTCGGCGCCAAGGTTCTGCACCCCGCGACAGTTCTGCCCGCGATTCAGCAGAACATTCCGGTCTACGTACTCAACTCGCAGAATCCCACCTGCGAAGGCACCAAGATCACAGCGCGCGCACCACGTTCTAGCAATATTTTCAAAGCCATCGCCCTGAAAAAGAAAACGACCATCGTCGATGTCGCCGCCACACGCCGCCTGCTGGTGCACGGTTATTTGAAATCGATTTTCGATGTCTTCAACGACCACGAGGTCTCGGTTGACGTAGTCTCAACTTCGGAAGTTGCCGTCTCGTTAACGGTCGAGACCAACGAACAGATTCCCGCCCTGGCCGCCGACCTCGCCAGACTCGCCGACGTCAAATACGAAGGCAAAATGGCCATCGTCTGCCTGGTAGGCGAAAACCTGCGTGAGACTCCCGGCGTAGCCGCCAAGGTTTTCCGCGTCCTCGAAAATGTAAAAATCCGCATGATTTCCCAGGGCGCATCGGAAATCAACCTGACCTTCGTGATCCAGGAGGACGATGCGGAAAGTGTAGTGAAGCTCTTGCACCGCGAGTTTTTCTCCCAAGTCGATCCTGAAGTGTTCGCATAGACGAGTGTGGCGCGGACCTGTCCTGAGCCGAGTCGAAGGAGCCTTCGCCCGCGAGAAGGCGCGTCACGACTGCCAAGCCAAAGACGCTGCTTGGTCTATCATTGCCTTACCGTCTCGGCGGTGTAAAACCTATGCATCTCCTCATCCTAGGCCGCGGCAAAACCGGTTCCCTTGTGGTGGAAGTCGCCCGCGAACGCCACCACCACGTCCAATCGCTCGACGAAAACGAAAACACCAACGCCTGCGCGCTCACACCGGAGTTTCTAAAGCCCTTCGACGCCGTCATTGACTTCACTACGCCTGCCGCAGTTATCGCGAATGCCGAAGCCTGCATTCGCGCAGGAAAGAACATCATCATTGGCACCACGGGCTGGTACGACCAAATCCCCCGCCTCCGCGCCCAAGTCGAAGCCGCCAAAACCGCATTCCTCTACGGCCCCAATTTCTCCATCGGCGTAAACCTCTTTTTTGAAATCGTCCGCACGTCCGCCGCGGCCCTCAACTACGGCTACTCCGGAGAAATTTTCGAGCGCCACCACACGCAAAAAAAAGACGCTCCCTCCGGCACCGCCATCACTATTCAAAAGGTCATCCGCGAAGCAAGCAATGCCGATCCCGATTCCAGCGGCGCGAACCACGACCTCGAAATCGTCTCCTTCCGCGAAGGCGACGTCGTCGGCCTGCACGAAGTCGTCTTCAACTCCACGGCCGACCGCATCTACCTCTGCCATGACGCCAAATCCCGCCGCGGCTTCGCCGAGGGCGCAGTCCGTGCTGCCGAATGGCTGCAAGGCAAGTCCGGCTTCTTCGAATTCCGAGACGTCTGGCGTGAGTTGTAGTGCTCTCCGCTTCCGCGTTGGGTTCCCGGAAACAAAACACTCACTAGCAGGCTGCGGAAAAATTCCGATGCGCGCCGCTGTGGGGAAGGGCACGAGTTCCACTCGTGCCGCAATTGCCGACCCTTCAACGGCGGCTTCCAGCCGCTGAGGGAATGCTGCTCTGCGAAAAAACTTTTCCCGCCGCCTGCTAGATGCTTCTTGAATCTGGCTGCGCGCACCCTTCGCAAATGCATTACTACTCCCTTCGGCGTTATCCTAGTCTCATGCAACTCCGAGGTTGTGGCACTGCTTTAGTCACGCCGTTTACCCCCGACGGTGCCGTTGACGAACCCGCCCTTCGCAATCTGGTCTCCTGGCAGGTCGAGCAAGGCATCGATTTTCTCGTTCCGTGCGGCACCACGGGTGAGACGCCCACGCTCACCCACGACGAGTGGCTCCACGTCATCGATGTCACCATCGAAGTCGCCGCCGGACGCGTCCCCATCGTCGCCGGCGCCACTTCCAACTCCACGCAAGATGCCGTCGCCAAGGCCAAAGAGGTCGCCTCGCGCCCCGGCGTGAACGCCATCCTCACTGCGTCGCCTTACTACAACAAGCCGACGCAGGAAGGCCAGTACCGCCACTTCCGCGCGATTGCCGAAGCCGTCGACAAACCGCTCATCCTCTATAACGTGCCCGGCCGCACTTCCGCCAATCTCGAACCAGCCACCCTCACGCGCCTGAGCGAAGTGCCTAACATCGCCGGCGTCAAAGAAGCCAGCGGCAACATTTCGCAGATCGCGGAAGTGCTGAACGCCGTTCCCGAAACGTTCTTAGTTTTCTCCGGCGATGACGCCATCACGCTGCCCGTCATCGCGCTTGGCGGCGTGGGTATTATCTCGGTCGCGTCGAACGAAATCCCGCACGAGATGTCGGCCATGACGCGCGCCGCGCTCTCGAACGACTGGCCCGCCGCCCGCGCGCTGCATCGCAAATACCTGCCACTCATGCAAGGCAACTTCATCGAGTCGAGCCCGCTGCCGGTGAAAGCCGTGCTGGCCATGATGGGCAAGATTCAAGAGATCTACCGCCTGCCGCTCGTCCCCATGCGCCGCGACACGCGCTCGAAGATTCTGAAGATCGCAACCGATGTTGGGCTGATTACCAAGCCGGCTGGACCGACTCAGAACGTTGAGTTCTTTGTATATGAAACGTGGGCGGCTGGTCCGCACAAAGTGATGGTCCACCGAGCCTCGTGCGGGCAATGCAGTTCCGGCAAAGGACGCCCCTCCGGCCACGACCCCAACCACTCGAAATGGCACGGCCCCTACAGCAACGTCACCGAAGCCCGCGAGGCCACACATCAAATGCCCGGAGTCCTAATCCGCAGCGAGTGCAAATGCGTAGCCTAGCGCCGCGAGCCTAGATCTGCGAGATGCGACTCGCGAGTGACGCGCCATGCGCTTCGAACATTCCACCAGTTGTTGCATTGTCTTTCCGAACGGAGTGAGGAATCTGCTTTCCCAGGGGGCCAAGCGAGGCGAAGGGGCGAATTGCTTCGAGGTTTCTTACTTTCTGGCGAAGCGAGAGAGATCGCCCATATCTCTGGTGCCCGGAGACGGAATCGAACCGTCACGTCCCTTTCGGGACTCGGGATTTTAAGTCCCGTGCGTCTGCCAGTTTCGCCATCCGGGCGCTGCGACGTATCTCCAAATTCTACAGCACCCGGTTCGCGACCAATCTCGGACCCGTCGCGTGACCGGTGAGTCCTGACTCACCCGTGCGCAAGGCCCAATGCAAACCTTGCGCAAACGCCCGTTTGACAACGCCCTCGCTCAGGACCATACTCTCCGCCACGAAGCGTTCCGCGGCGCGGCCCCCACCTTCGTACTTTCCGGAATGGTCCTGGGCAGGTAGCGTTTACGCAGTCGCTCAGCGCCTGCGACGCCAATACCGGCTCCAGTCCCAACTGCGGCCAGATCTTCTCCTTCTACGAAGACGATACCGGCAACAACACCGACAACCTCATCGTCTCGGTCGTCGCCAAACAAGGACCAAGTACATTTTGAACACCGGCCTCGTCAACCTCGGCACCAATCCCTTCCCCGCCGGCTCGGTAATCGTCATCTACGACGACACCGCCTTCGCCACCCTCGGTCAAACCGGCCCCAACAACGGATTCTGCGCCGGCAGCAACATCACCTGCGTCGACCCCGTTGCTGGAAAGGCGACCATCACCTTCACCATTACAGTCGGCACCTCGACCATCAAGAGCACGTCCAACATATTCCTTCAGTAGTAACTCCCGGTGCGGGGCGCTCACACGGAGTGGGCGCCCCACACGCGCAGCCATTTTCAGGCGGCCTCTTTGGTCTTGCGTCTTGTCACGAACGACCCCTTCGCTTCGTGCTTGGATTGAGAAAGGAACGGCCGGTTCATCAGATCCTCCGACCCTTCCAGCTGCGGACGCTGCGCATAACCGCCTTGCCGCAATGCTGCCTGCGTGCGCGCGACGGCTTCCTCCAGTGTCTGGCTCAATCCGTTCGGAGCCGAAAGCGTCTTCAGCAGGTAGTAGGTCAGCGCCCCGTTATAGCGCCCGTCGATGTTCGCATCCGCCGAGGTTTGGTGGGCCGTGCAGCCCGAGATCAGCACCGCGCTGAAGTCCTTGATCACGTGCTCGAAGCTCGTGACCTTCACTCCCTTCGTGTCGGTGGCTGCCGTCCGCATTCTCCATGCAATATCAGCTGGCATCGGCATCGCTTTCACGTTCCGCCCCGGCAGCAGAAAATCCCGCGCCAGGTCGCCGGAAAAGCACGAGTCCGATATCCACGTGAGATCCACGTTCTTCGCGACCTTCGCGAACAGTCCGTTGAACTCCGTATCCAGGATCGCGTGTTCCGGTGTCCAGTCAAAGTCCACCGGACAAATACATTCGTGGACTTCGTTGACCTTGCCGCCCACATTGCGCGTCGGAAACTGCGCGCCGTGTCCGCTGTAATGGAAGGCGAGCCGGTCTCCCGCCTTGGCGCCTGTAATCAGCCATTGCAGGTGTTGTTTAATCGCATCGGTCGTGGCACGCGCATCGGTCAGTAGCCGGATGTCCCCTTCGTTGAAGCCGCAATGGCTAACCAGAAAATTCGCCATGTCGTTGACATCGTTTACGCACCCGTTCAATTCATGGCCCGGATACGCATTGATTCCCACTAAGAAAGCTCGATCCATGAGCGTCTCCTTCTTCCCGCCGCGCGAACGGCGAGACTCGATTTAGTTTGTGGGGAATTCGCCTCAGGGAGTGCGTTCCAGCCCCCCAGTGAGAACCGCTCTGCGAAGAGACGACCTGCGCATTCTCCTACTTACTTAGTGAGAAATCAAGGGGAAAGGTACGGGGCTAAGCACCGACAAACCTAGGCGGCGAACTTGCGCCCGTCGGTAATCTCGCGCAGACCTTCGCCGCGCGTGTGCTCAAAAAGCCGCACCATGTGGCGCGAGTGCTCGAATTCGTGGATGTCGGCCGCCACCTCGGCTTGCCACTTCATCTCGTGCGTGGTCGATTCTCCGCAGGTAGCGCAGCGAGTGTGGAACGTGACACCTGGGCGCGGGCCCGATGGCAAGTCCTGCAGCTCGATAAACACGCAGCGGACCTCTTCGATCTCTTCATTCTCCCCCAGAATGTGTTCGTAACGCAGGAGATAGCCAAAGCCGAGTTTGCGGGCTTCCGATTCGGCTTCTTCTCGCGTGTGAAACGGGCCGTATTCGGCCCGCAACTGCTCGGTCGAATCGCAGGCCATCCAGAAAACGTCCTTGTATGCCATGCCTACCTCAGTCTTGGGCCTGGGAGAGCCCGAAGCATTCTCGTCTGATTCCGGACTAGAACCTAGGGTCGAACGGGTCCGCACACGGCTGGTGCAATTGAATTGCCGCAGCGAGTAAGAAAATGCACCTGGGCAAGAGCTCTGCGGCCAACAGAACGAATAGGTACACCTATGAAACTAAGATATTTAGGCGATTCCGTCGGCAGCGCCCCTGGACTTGGGTGGAAGGCCTGCATGGGCCAGTGTGAAATCGCTTGCCGCCGTTGAACAAGAATGGGACCTGGGCATCACCGCGACGGATCGAATAACCACGGGGAAATTCACCGCACGCAGGCGCTGCGTTCGGCGGGCTCGAAGCGATCGGCTTGCGCTTCTCCCTGGGTAGTGAAGTGGCCGTCTTTGGATTTGCCGTAGAGGGCATCTCCGGGGCAATAGTAGAGAGCCGTGTGCGTATCAACCCAGACTTTCATGTTCGGGTCGCCGCGATAGTGGACGGCAGGCGGGGCTTCCTCAGCGATCCCGACGGCGATCAAGAAGCGGTTCCAGGCGCTGATCTTGTGCGTCTGGGGCGAGACCGACGGCCAAGCCAGTGCCATTACCGCGACGAATACTGCGATCCCCAAGTAAAGGTCGGCGCGATGGAATCGTAACTTGACGCGCAGATCCGTCAAGCCATGGGAAGGGCTCGCATGAGCCAGAAGCGCAGCCTCGGCCGGAGCGGCAGCCTCGGCTGGCACGAGATCGTCATCCACAAAGGAAACAGGCTCACTCTCGACAGGATGAGGACCAGGTTCGTCGGGCCAGGAGATTTCGGTCTGCTCGGAGGCAATGTCTTCGGGGACAACCTGCAACCTTCCTTCAGCGAGGCTGAAAGGAGCCGGGAGTTCGCTCGCGGACCGCGCTTCTGTTTCGGAAAGTGGAAGCATCGTTTGCGGCTGGGCCACCGAGAGCAGGCCTGAATTCGCGGACTCAACCCTCCTGACTTTTTGTAGCTCGGGTTTGTCTGTGCCTTCGGCGAGTTCGTCGCTGCCACGCAAAATGCCCTGTTCCTGACTCATCAACCACATGGAGGCCCAGCGGCGCTGCAGGGCCTCTCCGGGCCGGAGTTCTTCCCCGCTACCACAGTTCGGGCACGGGCCCGATGAACTTGGCATTTCAGCGCCGCACCGCTGGCAAAGATCCGCAGGCTCAGGTGCGACGACAGCCGAGGAGGACGGAGCCTTTGCAGGGTCGCGGTGGCTCTGCCGATCCTGATGCTCCTGGATGGTGAAGGCCGCAGCCAGCAGTCCCTGGAAGGACTGCTCGTCGAGCATGATTCTGCCTCGGCTCGAAGACATGGGCATCCGTAAAGGGGAGAGATCGTGCTGCCACCATTGTAGTGCAAGTTGGACACGGCAAATCAAGAAAAGCAGAAGGCAGGCGGCTCCGTTCCTCGTGTGGGCGTCTGGCTTAACACCTGAACCGCTGACATGAGTGGGACGGAATCCCGAATCGGGAGGTCAAAGTGGGATTGAATTCATGAGAAACGACTCAGAAACAAGGTAAAAACCGGTTTGCCTTCGCATAAGTGCAATGGATTCAGCGGGTGTTATGGAGGAGAAGATTTGGCGAAGCGGATGCTGTGGAAAGCAGTGGGTCGCGACCCCAAGATTGAACTGAAGGGAGCAAACGGAAAGGCCATGATAAACCTCAACGAGATCAAGATCACGCCGCGCGATCAGCAGGTACTGCACCTGCTGGTGCAGGGGTGCAGTAACAAGGAGATCGCGAGCCACTTAAACATCAGCCCGCGCACGGTGAAACAACATCTGCGCACGCTCTTTCTGCGGGCAGGCATTAAGGAAGGCCGTAAGCGGGTTAAGTTAGCGACAGCGATGTTCATCAAGGAGCAGGTGCAGCCATGCAGCCCCGTGACCGACTGAGCGCGAAGGAAATCCAAGTAGCAACCCTGGTGTGGCAGGGTCTGACCAACAAAGACATTGCCGCAATTCTAAGAACAAGCGAGCAGGTGGTGAAGAACTATCTTCGCACGACATTCGACAAACTGGGAGTGTGGACCCGCCTTGAGCTGGCGTTGTATGTGGCAGGCCACGGCGGAGCGAATTGGCAAACTACGCCGGCATCGGTCGGCACCTCGCCGATCGCAGCTCGTACATGGAACCTGCCGGTGCCGGAAGAAACCGTTGCTTTGGGAGAAAACGCTAAGGCAGCGGCGGCGGGAGTTTCGAGCGGGACGACATAGGGGCCGCACGGTCTCTCACTACCGCGAGGACGGGCTGGAGTCCAACCCGTCCGCACTCTTGCGACCAACGAACCGGCGCGTTTGGACACAATTGCTGCCCCATGACTGGCCTCCGTTCGGCAGCAGGATTGTTGAAGCCGGATGCGCACACCGGCAGCGCCACATTAGTGAATCCTCTGCTTCCGGGAGGCGCGGAAGTGAAGAATCTCGCCGTGACGCTGGAGCCGAAGGGCGGCTTGCACCAGGCGCATGGCTTCAGGAGACTGAGTCCCAAGAGCGCGGGAATTTGGCGCGAAGCTGTCGTCTGATTATTGTTCCTCAGGGTCGGCGATTCCCCGCGCGAATGTACACTGCACTGGGACAAACGTCAACACACCGTAAACACGACAGTCGTGTCGGCGCTTGCGGACAAAGATTTTACATTCCCGTAATTGACATTACTATCGCCGATAGTTATGCTTCGGCGCGAGTTGACTTGGCACTTGGATCCCTCAACCTGCCGGCCATCTACGGATTTCTACCATCCGTAAATCTTGATCTCGCGTTTCCGACCCCAAAGGAGTTCCCATGAAATTGAAGCGTCTCAAGACCTTAGCGACGACCGCGCTGGTGTGCGCGTTCGTTCTAACTTCCGCGAATGTGTTCGCGCAGAAAGCGTCCTCATCAGCACGGGTGCCGATTGGTCATCCTCTTCCCTTCTGGGCTGGACCCATCGCGATTCCGAATGGCCCGTTGCCGGAGCCGCAGGTTTCTGGAGCCGGTCCTCTGATTAAGTTAACGGTGGGTCAAAGCTATGAAGGCATCGACTTCAACGGCTCCGGTTGCGGCTGCCTGCCGCCCGACACCAACGCGGCTGTGGGCGGCAATTTCGTAGCTGAGGCGGTCAACTTTGACTTCCGCGTTTTCGATAAAACCACGGGCGCCGTACTGCTGGATGAGCCGCTGAGCACTCTGTTCGGCGCATTCTCCGGCGGCGATCCCTACGTGCTCTACGACGATATCGCGGGCCGCTGGTATGTGAACGCGTTTGATAGCAGCGACGCTGGGCTTTTTCTGGCCGTGTCGAACGACTCGAGTCCACTCGACGGATTCAAGACCTACGACCTGACCAACGTCGGCGGGTTCCCTGACTACGCCAAGCCCGGCTACAACCATGACGCCATTGTGATTTCCTATAACGATTTCGGTGCAGGTGGCGGCAACGCTGCGATCATCGCAATCGACAAAGCGCAGCTGCTGGCGGGCAATCTGGTTACGTACAATTCCGTTCCCAAGCCGCAGTTCCGCGCCATGCCACCGGCCCAGATGCACGGCAGCGCGCCGGGCGACCCGATGTGGTTCGTCTCGACAGACGGAACGGACGCTGGTGGTAAGACAATCCGAGTCACCAAGATGACGAACGTGCTCAGCAACTCCCCAACGTTTACCTACACATCGTTGAGGGTAAAGAAGTACAACAATGCTACGACTGCCGATCAACCAGGCGGACCGGGCACAGTCACAACATTCCCGAATACAACCACGACACAAGTGCAGTACCGCAACGGGCACCTGGTGACGGCGATGGCGTCCGCGTTAGCAAAAGACGGATTCGTCTACCCCAAGGGCCTCTACTATCGCATCGATGTGTCCGGGGGAACTCCGACTCTACTGAAAAAGGCTACGGTCGACCCTGGCAATGGCGTTGCGGTTCAAATGATCAGCATCGATGAGGATAAGAACCAGAACCTGGGCATGAGTTGGATTGAGTCTTCCAACAGCGAATATCTGTCGATGTGGGTGGGCTCGACAACGAAAAAATCCAGAGTTGCGGTTGGACCGGGCGGCGGGTTCTTCTACCAGGGCTTCCGTATCGGAGACTACAGCTCGACGGTGCTCGACCCGGCGGACAACCTGACGTTCTGGTCGGCCAACGAGCGCATCGGAAGTGACGGCAGCTCCGACATCTGGCGGACGCATATTGCGTCCTACACCGTGCACTAGAAACTGCCGCTGGGGCTTACCTCCGCGGCTGGATACAAAACGCAGAGGCCGGGACAAAATCCCGGCCTTTGCTGACTATCGGTGCTGGGGTAGCAGCCTATCCTTCCATGGTCGAAACATCTCCAGCGTCGGTTCCAAGCTCCTTCGCCTTGAGAAAGCGGCGGAGAATTTTCCCCGAGCGCGTTTTCGGCAAGGCAGCGACAAATTCAATTGCCGAAGGGGTTGCGATCGGGCCGAGTTCGCGGCGGACGTGCTCCGTAAGCGTGGCGGCGAGGGCCTCGGACGAGTCATGTCCGGCGCGGCATTGCACGAAGCATTTGATGGTTTCACCTTTGAGCTTGTCGGGGATGCCAATGGCAGCGGCTTCGGCAACGGCGGGGTGCGAGACGAGAGCGCTTTCGACCTCGGCGGTGCCAATGCGATGTCCGGCGACGTTAAGCACATCATCGGCGCGACCGAGGACGGTGATGTATCCATCTTTATCTTTGACCGCGACATCTCCGGTTACATAGCAGCCGGGTATCGTCTGCCAGTCCCGTTCATAGCGAGACGCATTTCCCCACACTGTGCGCAGCATATGCGGGAAGGGCCGCTTGAGCACCAAGCGTCCGCCAACACCAGCCGGCATCGGCTTGCCCTGCTCGTCGACGACGTCGGCATCCGAGCCAGGCACGGAGACGCCGCACTTTCCCGGGCGCATAGCATAGGTTGGCGGCGTGCCGATCGCCGGGCCGCCCAGCTCCGTCTGCCACCAGTTGTCGATCACGTATCCCCACTTGCCATCGCCGGCCAGGTAGGTTTGCGCCCAGCGCCAGGCTTCCGGATTGAGCGGCTCACCGGCGCAGGCAATCACGCGCAGCGAGGTCAGGTCGTATTTTTGCGGAAACTGCTCGCCGTAACGCATGAACATGCGCAGCGCGGTTGGCGCGGTGAAAATCTTGGAGACTCCGTAACGCTCAACAATTTCCCAGGCAATGCCGGGATTTGGGAAGTCGATGGCGCCTTCACGGAAGAGCGTGGTGACCCCAGCGCACAGCGGTGCATAGACGATGTAGGAATGGCCAACGACCCAGCCGATATCGGACGTACACCAGAAGACGTCGCGCTCGCCGACATCGAAATAGCTGGCGAGATGGTACGTTGTGCCGACCATGTAGCCGCCATGCACGTGAAGGACGCCCTTCGGCTTGCCGGTCGAGCCCGAGGTGTAAAGCAGAAAGAGGGGATCTTCGGAGTCCATTTCCTCAGCGGGACATACAGCGGGAAATTTCATGAGTTCCGCGAAATCGACCTCGCGGCCGGAAAGCTCCGTGGCGCGGCGGGAATAGACGACAACCTTCTGCACGAACTCAATGCCATCGAGGGCCTCATCGACGATCGGCTTCAGCGGCACGGTCTTCCCGCGGCGGAAACCGACATCGCCGGCAATAACGACTTTCGCTTCGGCGTCGGTGATGCGGTCGCGCAGAGCGGTGTGCCCGAGACCGGCGTAAACGACGGAATGGATCGCTCCGATGCGTGCGCAGGCCAACATGGAAATCACGCCTTCGAGCGTCAGCGGCATATAAATGACCACGCGGTCGCCTTTACCGACGCCGAGGGACTTCAACCCGTTGGCAAAACGGCAGACCTGACGATAAAGCTGGCCGTAGGTAACGATGCGCTCGGTGCCATCCTCGCCAAGCCAGATGAACGCGGCGCGGTTGCGTCGCTCGGAGTTGGCATGACGGTCGAGAGCGTTCAATGTGATGTTGGTCTTGGCGTCAACAAACCATTTGTGGTGAATGCCATCCCAGTCGAGAACCTTCGTCCACGGCTTCGTCCAGGTAAACTGCCTGGCGCGTTCGGCCCAGAAAGCTTCGGGATTGCGGGCTGACTCCTCGTACTCGGCTTTCCAGTTCCTCGTCAGAACCTGCTCGGCAACAATTTTTGGCGGCGCATATTCTTCTTCGATTGCCAGCAGGTTCGAGATGTTGTTGTTGGTTGCCGTGGCCATGGCAAGCTCCTTCGTACACGCAGTATGCCGGCTGGGACCGGCAGAATGCCGCGATTCTGCGCGTGGCTGCTACAAGGCGCAGTGATCTGGGTCACACGGGCTTGTACTGAATAAACGAATTATGAGGGCAATCTGACCGGCCAAAGGCGACAGGTGAGCACGCGCGCTGGGCCGGCGGCGCTACACCTTACTGCATGGCCATGACCCGGTCAAATGGAGTACGCAGGGATTTGCGCTACTCCGCTCGGAGGCTTGATCATAGTGTCGGTTGAACGCAGAGATCCGAATTATGCCCGAGCTCAAATTTGCCATTGAATCGCTTGCCAACACGACTTCTCTTCCCGCCGACGCGCGCCAGACCTTTGCTTCTTTCCGCGCCGCGCTTACACGTGGGGAGATTCGCGCCGCCGAAAAGATCGTTACTCCGCAAAGCGCGGGCCGCTGGACTGTCAACGCATGGGTCAAGCAAGGCATCCTCCTCGGCTTCCGCCTCGGCGAACTCACGGAAATGTCCGACGGCGACGTGCTCAACTTCATCGACAAAGACACTTTCCCCACCCGCCGTCTCACGCTCGCCGACCGTGTCCGCGTCGTGCCCGGAGGTTCGTCCATCCGCGAAGGCGCCTACGTCGCGCCGTCGGTCATCTGCATGCCTCCCATGTATATCAATGTCGGGGCCTATGTGGATGAAGGCACGATGATCGACTCGCACGCCCTCGTCGGCTCGTGCGCCCAGATCGGCAAGCGCGTCCACCTCAGTGCCGCGGCGCAAATCGGAGGCGTGCTCGAACCCATCAACGCCTCGCCTGTGATCATCGAAGACGACGTGCTCGTCGGAGGGAACTGCGGTGTTTACGAAGGCACACTCGTTCGCTCGCGAGCCGTATTGGGAGCAGGCACAATCCTCACCCGCTCCACACCCCTCTACGACCTTCCACGCGGCGAAGTCTATCGTGCAACAGCCGACTCGCCACTCGAAGTACCCGAAGGCGCCGTCGTCGTTCCCGGCTCGCGCGCCGTCACGAAAAGCAAAGGCCGAGCCGAAGAATGGGGCCTGTCGCTCTACACACCGGTGATCATCAAATACCGCGATGCGAAGACGGATCGCGCAATCGAGTTGGAGGACTGGCTCAGATAGAGCCCGATGGATCGTTCCGGTTGCATGGTAGCGCGATGGCGCGCACCGTCACGCGAGTGGGTAGGGCGTCACGATGCACCGCGGCTGGGAACGTCGTTCTCTACTTTGCATCGAGGTCAACTGTTTTGAGGGGCACGTCCCAGTGGCTAAGCAGAATCTCGAAGCGGCGCTGCTCTTCCCTCTTGTAGGTTGCCTGATCGGGCCAAAGTTCTTTCTTCAGCGGTTCTTCGTCGAAAGGCTCGTTGGCTGCGGCTGAATTCTTGAAGACGATAGTGACGCGATAATCCCAGCGTCCGTCTTCGGTTGCATGATAGCGGGGCTGGTCCATCCAGACCTTGAGCATGCGGCCCATCTCGACTTGTTTCCTGAGCAGCGGGTAGTGGTTTTTCTTGAAGAGTTGAAGGAATTCGTCGGCATAGCCCCATTTAGCCTTGTAGTAGTACTCGACAGCGAAGGGCTTGCCGGACGTGTCGGGAGGCGTTTGTGCCGTGAGTTCTAATGGCAGCAAAGTCAGAAGGAGGAGCAGAATCAGGAGTCTCAGCTTCATGACAAATTTCTCCAATTGGGAACAGTCTAGGATTTTTCCCGGGCGACCCATTCGGTGTCGAAGCGGGCGCGATCATAGAAGGATTTTTGGGTGCCCACGCCGGTGGTGGAGAGTCCAGCGTAGAGGTTGGCGCGGCGGGCAGCTTCGATTTCGGGGAGGCCTTCGCCTAAGAAGGTGGCGAAGCTGCCGATGAAGGCGTCGCCGGCGCCGGTGGAGTCGACGGACTTCATGGGGAAGGCGGGGACGTGGTGCATGCCGTCGTTTCCTGCCAGCAGCGAACCGTTGGCGCCTAGGGTGATTAAGACGCGGCGGATTCCGCTCTGGAGCAGCTTTTCGGCGCAGCGTTTGGCGTCGTCGACATTTTTGACGGGGAGGCCGGTGATGGTTTCGGCCTCGCTTTCGTTGGGGACGAAGTAGTCGAGTTCTGCAACGGCTTTGAGATCGATGGGCTGGGCGGGGGCGGGATTGAGGATGCAGCGGATCTTGTTTTTGTGCGCGAACTGGATGGTGTAGTAGACGGTCTCGATCGGAATCTCGAACTGGAGCACGATGCAGTCGGCGCTTTTGAGGGTGTCAGCGGCGGCATCGACGTCGGCGGGCCTCAGTTTGTCGTTGGCGCCCTTGACGACGATGATGCGGTTCTGGCCGTTAGACTCCACGAAGATTGGCGCTACGCCGCTGGAGACGCCGCCGACCATTCGGACGTGGGTGGGGTCGATGCCGAGCTTTTCGAAATTCGTGATGGTGGCGGGACCGAAGAGGTCGTCGCCGACACGCGCGACCATGAAGACTTCCGATCCGCAGAGCCGCGCGGCTACGGCCTGATTGGCTCCTTTGCCGCCGAAGCCGAGGTCGAACTTGTCGCCGAAAATGGTTTCGCCG
>Ga0335069_10005148_pt1 | contig 19237 bp, 20 predicted proteins | sample Lox_Sample_11_FD_206714 | JGI IMG/M metagenome (GOLD analysis project Ga0335069, IMG submission 206714) | Soil microbial communities from Loxahatchee National Wildlife Refuge, Florida, United States - Lox_Sample_1.1 | ecosystem: Environmental > Terrestrial > Soil > Wetlands | place: USA... | reverse complement strand
GGCGAGGTACTCCATGGAGGTTCCGCTCAGCGCCAGGAACAGCCGCCAGCATCGCCACCACATCTTGTCGATGAGGTACTGAGCCCGCTCGCGCGAGCCGTTCTCGAGCAGCGTCCGCAGCACCGGATGGCCGATCTGGGCGTGGCGGGCCTCGTCGGTCTGGATGCTCGCCACCGTCTTCTCGAACAGGTGATGGTGGGCCCGGTCCGCCATGGCCGCCATCGCCATGAACTGGAGGTTGGTGAACCCGGTCTCGAACACGAAGTTGAGCTGGATCGCGAGGTCGATGGCATCGGCGGCGAGGAACATGTCATCGAACAAGTGGCGGGCGGCGAGAATCACCCACTCGCTGGTGTGGAACGCCTTGTGGGTCCAGTCGAAGTTGCCGTCGTGGGCCAGCAGGTCGTGGCCGATCAGCAACGGGATCTGGGTGTGGCGGATCTCGTCGAGCGCGCCCAGGGTCGCCATCGTCCGCCAGGCGCTGTCGCGCCCGAAGCGGGCCATCCGCAGCTCGGCGACCGCGCCCGCGTACTCCGCCAGAGCGACCGCGCCGTTGTGGAACTTGACCAGCTGAACCCATCCGGGGTCCAGGTCATCGAACAGGCGGGGCTTGCTGAGCGCGGCGCGCACCCCGAGCACGGCGGCGTCCTTTTCCCGCTGGTTCGCGACGTACTCACGGTAGGTCGTGCGGTAGGCCTCGTTCCAGCCGTGCCACGCGTCCTGCGTCAGCCAGGGGCGGCCGCTGATCTCCTCGGGGAAGAGTTCCCGCTCCTCGACGTAGCGGGGAGTCCAGTCGACCTTGCGGGCTACGTCTAGCCAGTCATCACGTCGGAGTACCATTTCTCCGCTTCCTCGGTTGTCGGACTCGCGGTGGCGGCTTCGTATGGCACCGTCCTGGCCAGGACCTCGTCGGGTGTCAGGTAGTACGGGTTCTCGATGAGCATTCCGCGCATCAACATCTGGCGATGCGTCATGACCAGGTTGTAGAGGACGCCTCCGCCGAACCGGTCTATGTCGTAAAGGCACACGATGACCTGCGGGTAGAGGGGCAGGTACCGGTTCATCTCGGACTCGAGCATCAGGAGCTCCTGCATGTCGGGCAGGACCTCGCGCCGCGACCAGGTCTCCACCGCGCGCACGACGTCGAACTGCCCGGCATACATCGTGTCGGATATCGCGGCCTTCCAGGCTCCGATCACCTCATCGGCCGAGAACCGGCCCGACCGCAGGTACATGTCAGCCGCGCCGATGACCTCGAGCTGCTTGCCGGCGGTCAGCGTCGCAGCCTCGCCGCCCGGCCCGAGGGTCGCGACGATCTCTTCCGGAGAGGTGCCGTCGATGACGCAGATGCACTTGTCACCTGACGCCAGGCCTGCTTGCAGGAACGGGATCAGGACCTGATCCCGTTCCCGCTCGCCGGAGAATACGCCGCAGATATGATCGCCCGGCTCGGCTTCGAGTCCACCGATCCCCAGGCCAACGCGGTTCGGCACGACATCACTGCCATTCAGCGGGAGACCGTTCGAGCATAGGCCGGGGCATGACCGCAGTCAACGAACTGAGGCGCTAGTCCTTCGGGCCAACGCGGTCGGTGAGGTCGTCGATGACCAGGCCGAGCCCGATTCCCATCATCCACACGTCCTTGGCCAGCGGGGTGCCCTGCTGGGTCGGGAAGGGGCTGTTCTCCTTGCGCATGCCGGGCGTCCTGGCGTACAGGCCGAGCATGCCACCGGAGAACGCCGCCAGCCCCGCGCCGGCCACCGCGGCCGGGACAACCGGCAGCAGCAGGGCCGCGCCGAGGGTGATCTCGCTCACCCCGAGCAGCCGAACGAAGTCGGCCGGCTTGAACCTGGCCAGGAACGGGTACGCGCCGGCCGCAAACCCGTGCAGCTGGGCGGCGGCCTCCTCGTCCGCGCGCAGCTTGCCGATTCCCGAGTTGAGGATGAACGCTCCTGTCGCGACGCGTTGCGGCAGGTGGTGTGCCTTTACTGAGAACCGCATGGTTCCTCCGTGTTCATAGGACGATGTTCAGGGCGAGCCGCAGCCGGCAGCCGCGGTGTACCAGCGCGGCGATTTCGTGCCAGTCCACGTGGTCGGCGACGGCTTCGGCCAGGGGCCCGGGGAACCCCAGCCGGGCCAGCTGGGCCGCGCGCCAGTCGTGGAGTTCGCCGTGGTCGATGATCTCGTGCCAGGCGATCGTCTCGATAGGCTCCATCGCTCTTCTCCGGTAGCCGGCTACGTGATCACAGCTTCCCGGCGGTGCGGGTGCGGGCGCATCCCTAGCCCGGCTAGTTCCCGATGACTTCCTCGACCCAGGTGCGCAGGCTCGCGGCCGGGACCGCGCCGGCCCGCTGTGCCGCTACCTGCCCGTGCCGCAGCACCATCAGCGTCGGGATGGCCATCACGTTGAAGCGCTGCTGCAGCTGGGGGGAGTTGTCCACGTTGACCTTCACCAGCTTGATCCGCCCGGCCAGTTCGGTGGCCACCTGCTCCAGCGCCGGGCTGACCATCCGGCACGGCCCGCACCAGGGCGCCCACATGTCGACCACGACCGGGATCGACGCGCCCTCCGCGATCTCGGCAAAGGTGTCGTCATTGGCATCCGCGATCCAGGGCAGCGGCTGGTGGCAGTGACCGCAGCGCGGGACGCCCTTGGCCGCCGTCGGCACCCGGTTCCGGTGGCCGCAGTTCGCACATTTCACCACCACGGCGTCCATCGCCACCTCCTGCCATCAGCTGCGGACGCGATCCGACCCCATCCTCGGTGACCGCGCCCGGCGGCCACATCCCCAATCCGGATAACGACCGAGGTCAGGACTGGCGCATCGCCTGTCGGGTCCGCCACGCCCGGGTGGCCAGCTGCAGGTTGAACTGGTTGTCCGGCACGCTGAGGTCGTAACCGGACACCTGCCGGATCCGCTTCAGGCGGTACTTGAGGGTGCTGCGGTGCACCGAGAGCACCTCGGCCGAGGCGTCGTAGTTGCCGCCGCACTCCAGGTACTCGCTCAGCGTCAGGACCAGCTGGGTGCCGTGCGCAGAGTCGTAGTCGATCAGGCGGCCCAGCCACTCGCCGACAAAGCGCTCCACCGCGGAGGGGTCGTTCGCCGTGGCCAGGACCTTGTAGACGCCCAGGTCGTCGAAGATTGTGGCCTGCTCAGGCCCCCCGGACGCCTTCTGCATGCGCAGCGCCAGCTCTGCTTCCTGGTACGAACGCGGGAACTCCTCAACCGCCTGGCACAGCCCGCCCACCCCGACCCGGCAGCGCCCGCCGTGCAGCTCCGCGACCACGTGCTGCCTGAACTGATCCCAGGGAACGCGCGGCCCGGCCAGCACGATCACGTCGTGCAGCCGCGGCGCCAGCAGCGACCCCGCCCTGGCCGCCCGGCTCACCGCGCGGAAGAACCCGTCGATCTCGCCGGCGGGATCGCCCTCGGCCAGCACGACGCGGTGCGGCCGGCCCAGGTCGTAGTCGAGGGCCTGGGCCCGGTTCATGACCGAGGTCCGGTCCGCGCCCTCCACCAGCTCGAGCACCAGGCTGGTGCGCAGCCGGGCCGCGGTCTCGGTCAGGGCCTGCAGCCGGGCCAGCTCGACGGTGAGCACGGTAGTGGCGTGCTCGATCGCCATCCGCTCGGAGTCCCCGGCGGACCCGTCCGGATCGGCTACCGCCAGCACTCCCATCGGAGCTCCGTCGAGCACGGCCACCGAGACCAGCCGGCCCTCGTCCCGGACCGGGCCGGCGGCCGCCATCGCCCGGGCCAGGATCCGTTCCCGCTGGCGCGGGTCGGCCTGCGGATAGGTTCCCGGCCGGTCCGGGCCTGCCCACGCGCGCAGGTTGCCGAACCGGTCCTCGATGGCCGCCGAACGGCCGGTCAGCTCGTACACCGCGCGGGCGATGCCGTCCTGGCCCTCGCCGGCCAGCGCGACCATGGTCAGCCGGTCATGGATCTCCATGCCCCGCCGCAGGGCCAGGTTAGCGACCTGGAGCTCCCCGGCCCGTTCACGTTCCTGGCGGTGCAGGTGCGCGTTGGCCAGCGCGACCGCGGCCTGCTGCGCCAGCACCTGCAGGAGGAAACGCTCACTCTCGGCCAGCGGCCCGGCCGCCCCCACGATCAGGTAGCCGCCCGCCCCGTACGGGCTAGACAGCGGATAGGCCCACGCCCACGGCACATCGGCCAGCTCGACCTGGCCGCCGCCCGGGAGGAGTACGGCAGTGACCACCGCGGTGCCCGGCGGGCCCTCGGCCGCAGCCCCCCGGCCAGGAACCTGGACGTCCTGCCACCGGCCGTCGAAGTAGATGCCCTCCAGCCGGCACTGCCCCAGCGATTCGACCGCGTTCGCGACCACGTTCAAGATAGTGGCCTGGCTGTCCTGCTGGGTCAGCAGCATAGCCAGCACAAGCAGGCTCCGCAGCGCGGAAAGCTGCTCACGAGCCAGGCTGTCACCATCGCCGCGACCGGGCGCAGCCATCGTCTACCCCCCCCGGACATACCACGGGCCGGAAAAGGTACGGGAGTGGGCGCCACTGGAGATCGCTCGGCCCGGAATCCCCAGGGAAGCCGATACCACCGCCATGAATCTCTCCTCGTCAACACGATCCTAGACCCGCGATTCCTGAAAAACATCACGTTAGCTGCCACGGCACTACCCGGATGTGTGATGTGACCAGCCCTGCCGGGGTGCTGCCCTTGAGGGCAACCCCGAAACGGATGGGCTGATGAGATCAGACGCGGAGATCAGGAATGACGTCATCGACGAGCTGCGGTGGGATCCGCAGGTACCCGAACCCGACGCCATCGGCGTGGCCGTCACCGACGGGGCGGTGACGCTGACCGGCCACGTAGCCACTTACGCGCAGAAGCTGGCCGCGGCCCGGGCGGCCGAGCGCGTCGAGGGCGTCAAGGCGGTCGCCAACGAGATGAAGGTGGAGCTGGCCGGGATGGGCCGGGACGACGCCGATATCGCCGCGGCGATCGCTCGCATCCTCGACTGGGACGTGCAGATCCCGGAGGGAGCGGTGCACGCCCGGGTCGAGAACGGCTGGGTCATCTTGGCGGGTGAGGTCGCGTACGACTTCCAGCGGCGCGAGGTCGAGCGGATGGTCCGCCAGGTGCGGGGGGTGACCGGCGTGACCAACGCGATCACGATCAATCCTCCGGCCAGCCCGGCCAGCGTCCGGGCGGCCATCGAGGACGCGCTGCGGCGCCAGGCCGAGGTGGACGCGCGCCAGATCAGGGTCGAGGTCTCCGGCCGCACCGCGAAGCTCTACGGGCACGTGCGCTCGATGAGGGAGGCGAGCGCGGCCGAGGCCGCGGCCGCGGCTGCGCCGGGCGTCGCCAGCGTGGAGAACCACCTCGTGGTTACCCCTTGATGCCTAGTTAGGAGGCACCCGCGATGAGTGACCTGATCATCATCGGTTACCCGGACGAGACCACGGCCGAGAACGTATGGGCCGAGCTCGTCAAGCTGCAGCATGACTACCTGGTCGATCTGGAGGACGCGGCCATCATCCGCCGCGACCAGAAGGGAAAGCTGCACGTCACCGGTCGGTGGATGTGCCGGCCCGACGGCAGCCGCGAGCCAGGCGGCACGTAAGAAGCGCTCGAACTTGGTAAAGCCCATCACGGGCATCGCCGTTACCTCCTAGGTGGGGCGTGTTCGTTCGAAAGCAAGCCGGATCGCCATCGCGCCCTCGCCTACGGCCGTGGCGACTCGTTTGGCCGAGCCGGCGCGCACGTCGCCGACCGCGAAGATGCCGGGCTGGCTGGTCTCCAGAAGCGAGCGCTCGGCTCCGTCCGAATCTGGCCCGGTGCGGACGAATCCGTGGTCATCGAGGTCGACCAGCCCGCCGAGCCAGCCGGTGCACGGGGCCATGCCGATGAAGACAAACAGCGCCCGGGCGTCGATGGTGCGCCGCGTGCCGGTCCGGTTGTCGGTGACGGTAACGGCCTCCAGCGCCGCCTCGCCGTGCAGTTCCCGGACCTCGGTGCCCGTCATGACATGCACGTTCGGGATCCGCGCGATCCGGTCGACGAGGTAGCGGGACATGTGCTCGCCCAGGTCGCCTTCGCGGACGATGAGCGTGACCTGCGTGGCGTGCGCGGATAGGAAGACCGCCGCCTGCCCGGCCGAGTTGCCGCCGCCGACGATGGCCACCGGGTCCCCGGCGCACACCAGGGCCTCCGCCTGCGACGCCGCGTAGTAGATGCTCATCTTCTCGAAGTAGTCCGCGCGCGGAATGTCGAGCCTGCGGTACCTGACCCCGGTGGCCAGGACCACCAGTGCGCTGGTCAGGCTGGTCCCGTCGCCGAGCCGCACCCGGTAGTGACCGTCGTCCTGCTCGATGGAGGTGGCCTCGGCCGGGACGGCGAACCGGGCGCCGAACTTCTGCGCCTGGAGCAATGCCCGCTCCGCGAGTTCGGCGCCGGAGATGCCCGACGGGAAGCCGAGGTAGTTCTCGATCTGCGACGAGGTCCCGGCCTGGCCCCCGGCGGCGGTGGTGTCCAGGACGATGACCCGCATCCCTTCCGAGGCACCGTACACCGCGGCGGACAGGCCCGCGGGCCCGGACCCGACCACGAGCAGGTCGCAGCTGGCCTGCGGCTCACTCGGCGCCGGGAGCCCGATCGCGGCGGCCAGCTCGGCGTTGCTGGGGTTGCGGAGCAGCCGCCCGTGCACGATCACCAGCGGGGTATCCTGCGGCGTCACACCGAACCGGGCCGCCACGGCCTCGGCGGACGGGTCGCCCTCCAGATCCAGCCAGCGGTACGGGAGCCGGTTCCGGGCCGCGAAGTCCCGGACGCGCCGGGTGTCCGGGGAGTACTTCGAGCCGACGATCCGCAGGCCGGCCCCGAGCCCGATGAGGATCGAGCGGCGCAGCAAGTAGGCACGCAGGACCAGGTCGCCGAACGCGGGATCGCGGGCCACCAGCTCCCGGAGCCGGCCGACCGGCACCGCGAGCACCTCGCCCGCGTCGACGGCCACCGCGGAATACCAGGCGCCCTCGCCGGTCAGCAAGCTGAGCTCGCCGAGGAACCGGCCACGGCCGTGAACGGCGATCACCCGCTCCTCGGGTGTCCCTTTCCCCTCGACCGAGGCCACCTCCCCGGCGAGGATGACAAAGAAGTCGCTCTCCCGGTCTCCCTCGGCGAACAGGACATCGCCCGGCTGGATGGGCCGGCGCTGGCCCTGCGCGTCCAGTGCGGCGATCTGGGCGTCACTCAGCCGCGGGAACGCGCCCTGCAGGTCGGGAGTTTCCTCAGACGAAGGTTTCGTCGACATAGCACCAGCGCCAATCCTCGCCCGGCTCGAACGACTGGACGATCGGGTGCGCGACGGCGAAGGCGTGGGCGCGCGCGTGCCGCAGTGGCGAAGAGTCGCAGCAGCCCACGTGCCCGCAGGTCAGGCACAGGCGCAGGTGCACCCACTCGGACCCCAGGGCCAGGCATTCCTGGCAGCCACCGGGGGTCCGCGGCGTCACCGGGCGGACGAGGCTCAGGTGCGGATCGGTCAGCGTCGGCATGCCTACCGTCCTCTCGTGGTACGCGTTTGACCCCATGCTGGGCGGAGAGGGCCGACCGCACATCAGCAGACCAGGTAGTTTCGGCTCGCTCATCTCGTCCTGGTACATCTCCCAGACCGGGGCCGCCTCCCGGTTGATGACCAGGACGCACGCGCGGCTGAACTCGCCGAGCACCGCAAGCATGGGGCGGGCCAGCGGGTGGCGTCCACCATGACCTGCTCACGCACCGGGCGCGGCAGCGGTATCTCCTCGTACAGGCCACGGCCGGAGCAGGAGAAGACGGCAACCGCGGGCGGATCTGGTCCAGGAGGCTGTCCACCCGGGCGCGTACCTCCCGCTGGCTCGCGCCGGGCTCAACGCGGCCGTAGAGAGACACCACCGGCAGGCCGTCGGCCTGGAACCTGACGATGCCGTTGACCGTCTCTGCCGTGATCATCGGCTCACGGCCGCCAAGGTGATCGCCCTGATCTCCTCGTCGGTGAGCTCGATGCTGGCGGCCGCCACGTTCTGCTCGACGTGGTCCGGGTCACCGGAGCCGGGAATCGGCAGGACCTGCGGCGACCGGGTCAGCAGCCAGGCCAGCGCCACCTGCCGCTCGGTCACGCCGCGACGCCGGGCGGCGGCCATCAGCGCGGGGATGGTGCCGGTCTCCTCGATCGGCGCCCACGGGATGAACACCACCATCTCCAGGTCACACAGGTCGAGCATCGGCTCCGAGGACCGGTCGGCCACGTTGTACCGGTTCTGCACCGACACCACCGCGGTCACCCGCTCCGCCTCCCGGAACTGGTTCTCGGTGACGTTCGACACCCCGATATGACGGATCTTGCCCTCGTCCTTCAGCTCGGCCAGCGCGCCGATCGACTCGGCGATCGGCACCTTCGGGTCGGGCCGGTGGAACTGGTACAGGTCGATCCGGTCCAGCCGCAGCCGGGCCAGGCTGCCCTCGCAGGCCCGCCGCAGGTGCTCCGGGCGGCCGTCGGGCACCCACCGCCCCGGGCCCGGCCGGACCAGCCCGCCCTTGGTCGCGATGACCAGATCCTCCGGATACGGGTACAGGGTCTCCGCGATCAGCCGCTCGCTGACCTCCGGCCCGTAGGAGTCCGCGGTGTCGATGAACGTGACGTCGAGCGCCACCGCCCGGCGCAGCGCTTCCCTGGCCCGTTCCCGGTCGGGCGGGTCACCCCAGATGCCCGGGCCGGTGATCCGCATCGCGCCGAATCCCAGCCGGTTCACCGTCAGATCGCCGCCCACGTCGATCTTGCCCGCGGCCGCCGCGGTCGGCCTTCCGTTCATGGCCGCTCCTTCCCTTACGGCTGCCAGCCTTCCCCGCGGCGGAGGCGGGCACATCCGTCATCCTGGTGGTCTTACGCTCGTGTCATAGGGAGGCGGAGATGACCACGCCCGGGCAGGCGCCAGTTGCCTCGGTCGCCGAAGCGGCCGAGCGTTCACACTTCGCGCTCCGCCGCGCCGTGGTAGACGTCGCGATGGGCCTGCTGCACGCCGGGGTGCTGTCTCACTCCGGGCACGCTGACCTCTCGGCCCGGGTCGGGCCCGACGTCGTACTGATCGCCACGCTGAACCGGACACGCGATCTCGTGCCCGATGACCTCGCCGTGGTCCGCCTCGACGGGAGCGTGGCCGAAGGCGACCTGGGCGGGATGAGCACCGAAGTAGTGGCCATGCACGTCGAGGTATACCGGGCCAGGCCGCAAGCCGGCGCGGTGATCCACACGCATTCCCCGCACCTGCTGGCGTTCGCCCTGGCGGGCCGGCCGCTGCCGGCCCGGTACGAACCGCTGCCCCGCCTGGGCCAGGCAGAGGAGGTCCCGGTGGCCCCGCCCGCCCCGGTCGCCGCCTGCATCGAGCTGATCAAGGCGCGACCGGGCACGCAGGCCGTCCTGCTGGGCGGCCACGGGGTGCTCGCCTTCGGCCCGGACACCGAGACGACGGTCTCGCTCCTGGTCGCGCTCGAGGAGGCAGCGGAGGCCGAACTGCGCACCGCTGTCCTCGGCCGGTTATCCGGGCCGCCCGGGACATTGCACATCTGGGGGATGGCCGCCGGGGAGCGCTGTGCCATGGTGGCCGGATACCCGGGCACCAGGGGAGATGATCACGTTGATGCCTACCCACGCGCAGGTCCCGTCGGCGCAGGGGCAGCGGACGCGACGGGTCAACGACCTGCTCCCGCTGGGTGACTGGATCCGGCACCATTCGCTGCGCAGCTGGCCGGTGCTGCTGTTCCTGGCGCTGATCTGCGTGCCGTCGATCGCGCTGGTCATCCTGGGACCGAACCCGAGCGCCAGCACGTTCGACCACGTGGCCTGGATCTTCGCCGCGTACTTCGCGGTCGCCTGGCTGCTGCTGCTGGGCGTCATCATCCGGCCGGAACACGTGACCAGGCCGACGCTCGTCCTCGTCACGGTGATCGCGCTGGCGACGCAGGTGCCGCTGGCGGTCACGCTGGAGGTCGACCTGCACGCCGAAACCGCAGGCCTGGGGCCCAGCATCTGGAGCGTCGGTCTGCCCGAGGAACTGGCCAAGGCCATCCCGGTGCTGGCCGTCGCGTTGATCTACCGGCTCTGGGGGCGCCACGCGCTGACGCCCAAGGATTACCTGTTCCTCGGCTTGGTCAGCGGTCTGGTGTTCGGGGCCAGCGAGGTGGTGCACTACTTCACGGTCAACGGCCTGGCGGAGTTCTACCTGACCGTGCAGTCGGCCCTCCCCTCGATCCAGCATCTGATCCTAACCGGCCACTCCGCGCCGGACTCGGTGTTCGCCGCGCTGATCGGGCCGGTGCGGTACTTCGTCCTGGATTTCGTCTGGCGATTCCTCACCGACCCGATCACCCACGCCTGCTGGGCCGGCCTGTCCGGCTACTTCATCGGGCTGGCGGCCACCGGACGGCACAAGTGGTACACCGTGAGCTGGATCGGCCTGGTCATCGCCGCGATCCTGCACGGGCTGAACGACTGGAGCCGGGTCAACGGGCACTGGCTGTGGATCGTGGTCACCATCGTCAGCGGCATCTTGTTCCTGGGCTACGCCAAGGTCGGGTCCCGCAGCAACCTGGAGGTTCCCGACCCCTGGCCGCCCGCGTCGGGGCGGCATGGCCTGCCGCCCGAGCGCCCGCCCGCCACCGTCGGCGGGGCGCCCCGGCCCTGGTGGGTGCACTGACCGGGATGGGTAAGCGCCTGCACTTCAGGACCGGCCTCATCGCGCCGCTCCAGGTGGAGCCGGGGAGCGAGGTCGGGCTGAGCCGCGACCACGACCCGGGCTACACGGGCGACGTCGCCCGCCCGCAGGCCGCCGCGCCGCTCGCCGACGGCGTCGTCGTCCGGGTCCACGTGAAGCTGCTGGCCGCGGAGCGGATGCCCGCGGTCGCGGCCACAGGATCTGGGGCCGCCGCTACCGGGAGATCAACGACTGGGAGCGCTGCCTGGCCGGCAACGGGATCCGTGTCGTCAAGGTCCTGCTGAACCTGTCCAGGCGGGAGCAGGCCAAGCGGTTCCTCAACCGCATCGACCATCCGGAGAAGAACTGGAAGTTCTCCCCAGCGACGTCAGGGAGCGGCGCTGCTGGGAGGACTACCAGCGGGCCTTCGAGGTCATGCTGAGCCAGACCAGCACGACGTGGGCGCCGTGGTACGTCGTGGCGGGCCGACCACAAGTGGTAAAGCCGCCCAGCACGTCGAACACATACAGGTACACCGGCACCTCGGCTCGCAGCGCCGACCCCGGATCGCGGACCCGAGCCGCCGCTGCAGCCGGGCAAAAGCTGTCCCGGTCCCTGTCGAAGGCCACGATCTCCCCGTCAGTGATGAAGTCGCTGGCCTGCTGGGCCTGCAGAGCGTCGGCGATCTCCGGGTAGGTGCCGGTGACCTCCTGCCGGTTGCGGGTCATCAACCGCAGCTGCTGCCCGGCGCGGAACGCGAGGCACCGCTCGCCGTCGAACTTGCGCTCAAAGAGCCAGGCCGGCAGCGGCAGCGGAGCCACCCGGATGTGTGATGTGACCCCGCGCCGCCGTAGCGCAGTCTGGGAAGCGATGCCAACGCGGGCGGAAGGGTGAGCCGATGAAATCCGACACCGAGATCGAGGACGACGTCATCGACGAGCTGCGCTGGGATCCCCAGATAACCGAGCCGGACGCCATCGGCGTCGCGGTCACGGACGGGGCGGTGACCCTGACCGGCAGCGTGCCCACCTACGCGCAGAGACTGGTGGCGGCGAGGGCGGCCGAGCGGGTCTATGGAGTCAAGGCCGTGGCCAACGAGTTGAAGGTCAAGCTGGCCGGCCTGCCGCGGGACGACTCCGACATCGTCAGGGCCATCGCGCATGTGCTGGAGAACAACGTGCAGGTTCCCGAGGGGAAGGTGCACGCCCTGGTGGAGGGCGGCTGGGTCACGCTCGACGGCGAGGTGGAGTGGGGCTTCCAGCGCCATGAGGTCGAGCGGATGGTCCGCCAGGTGCGCGGAGTGATCGGCGTGACGGACACCATCGATGTCAAGCCGCCGGCCAGTCCGCAGAGCGTCAAGGCCGTGATCGAGGAAACCTTCAAGCGCGCGGCGGCGATCGACGCGCGGCACGTCAGGGTCGAGGTGTCCGACCACACCGCCAAGCTCTACGGTCACGTGCACTCGCTGCAGGAGGCGAACGCGGCGAGAGCCGCAGCCGCCGCGGCACCCGGAATCTCCCGGGTGGAGAGCCATCTGGTGATCCCTCCGTAGCGCCGTGATGTCGGCTGGGTGCCGGTGAGCACCGACCATGACACGGCGGCCTCCGCCGTGGAGTCGGTCCGCCGCTGGTGGACGGCGGCCGCGGTGACTACCCACGGGCCCGACGGCTGCTGATCACCGCGGATGCGGGCGGCTCCAACGGCCACCGCACGCGCGCGTTGAAGGCCTGCCTGGACGATCTTTACAGTCTGGCGACCGCAGAAGGAATCACCGTCGCTTCGGCGCGCCCGCCAGGCCGCTGACCTGACCGAGCATGCCATGCCTGGCTCAGGCCGCCGGATCCGCCCGCCAGGCTGTGCGCGATTGCGCTGCGCTGGCCGTCGTGGCGGGGATACGATCCTATTAAGCACATAGTAATGGATATGTTACGTTCCGCATCTGTCGTGGCCAGCCCGGTGCCAGGTCGGGTACCGTAGCGTGACCCAGCCAGCACCGTGAGCCCGATGTCTTCAGCATCGGCGCCGTCGCGTGGCGAAGTAAGGCGGGTAGGTCCAGCGCCGGGTAGGCCGCGCCGGGTGCGCGTGCTGACGGTTCCCGATCTGGATGAGCTACGCGAGCTGCGTGCCCGCGGCGAGTTCTTCTGGCTGGACCTGGCGGGACCGGACGGCAGTACGCTGGCGGACGTCGCCGCGGTTCTCGGGCTGCACGAACTTGCGCTGGAGGATACCCAGGAATTCGGCCAGCGGCCGAAGCTCGACACTTATCCGCACGAGATGCTGCTGGTGTATTTCGGTGCTCGCATGAACGGTGAGGCCAGCCCGGAACCGGCAGAAGTTCACGTGCACATCAGTGAAAGGTTTGTCCTCACCGTGAACAGGGAGGAATCCCAGGAGTTCGAGTCCGTCCACGATTCGGTCAAGACCCGGCCACCGGAGACGGGGCAGGCGATGATCTACCGGGTGCTGGACGCGCTGACAGACTCGATCCTCGAGGCCATGGAGACAGTCAGCGACCGAGTTGGCCACTATGAGCAGGAGGTCGTCCAGCGGCCGCGTGCTCGCGACCGTGATGAGATGGCAGCGCTGCGGCGCTCGCTGGGCTCATTCCGGCGCATGCTGATCATCCAGCGGCAGGTGTTCGACCGTGCCGCTGAGCGGCTGGTCGCGCTGTCCTGTGACAGAGACGAGGCCGCGGCGTATTACCGCGACATCGGCGATCACCTGTGGCGCGCGATCGACGACGTCGACATGGCGCGCGAGAGCCTGCAGGGCATGGTCGATACCTACAGCAACGAAGTGCAGGAACGACTGACGATCGTGGCCACGATCTTCCTCCCGCTTACCGTCCTGACCGGATTTTTCGGGATGAACTTCAACTGGCTGATCAGTCACATCGGCCCGGCGTGGGCCTTCTGGGGCCTGGGTATCGGCGGGCTTGTCATCTCCGCCGCGGCCATCGCCGTCTGGCTGCGCCGCAGCGGGATGTACGGCGGCCGCTCCCGCCGCCCCGGCCGCTGACGCTGCACGTCGCCGGCCAATCACCGTGCCGCGAACCATTGCCGGACGAGAGTCCGACTGGCGGGTCGATGGCGTCGCCAGCAAAGCCAGCGCCGTGGCCCGGGTCAGCCCCAGCTCATCGCGGGCCAACCGGGTGATCGTCGACGGAGTCACCCCGGCCCGCTGCGCGATCTGCCGCCGGGATATTCCCCGGCAGCTCCGACACGAGATCCGCCGGGCCTGGCGAGGCTAGGCCGGCGAGACCGCGTCCGCCCTCGATTCCGCAAACTCAAGGAGCCCGCGCGGCGCCGTAGTGCTCCGACGCCAGGCCTGCCTGGGTGACGGCCAAGGGCCCCTGGTGCCACGATGGTGGGCGGCCGGGCGGCGTCGTCATTCCGGCGGCCCACCATCGTGGCTGCGGCCCGTACCACGTGCCCGGCGGTCAACGCTCGGCTGTCTGTGATCGCGAACCCTGACCCTTGGTCCTGGCCGCCGAGCAGGATCCGGTCGGCCGCGCCGGTCACTGCCCGCTGGAGGGTCATGGTGACCTCGAACGTGACCGCAGCTGAGGCTTTCGTCAAGATCACCCCGCCCTCGGCGGCCAGGCTGATCCCGAACGACCCGGCACCTCACCCAGCCGCCACCCATCCGCCGACGGCAGTCCGGGCAGGCTGTCCGCCACGGCCCGGGTCCCCGACACCACCGCCTCCCGCACATCGGAAAGCCGGTCCCGGAACGCCTCGATGGCGCTCGACCCCACCCGCCCAGCCCCCCGCCGCACCCAGGGCAGTCCAGCTCCCCACACGCCAGCTGCCGCTCGACCATAACCCCGTCACCATTTACCGTAAGCACGACGCCTCCGCGCGTCACTCAGCGGCCTCTCCCCGAGGGCTTCGCCAAAGACAACGGGGAGATTCCAAGCGGCCTGGGAACAAGCCGCCAGCCTGCGGCTGCGCGATGGAGACACCAGCGTGCTGGCCGAGTACGACCAGCACGGCCGGATCCGCGGCGGCGACCCGGAGCAGATGATGGACGTCGCCGCGGCCGCCTACCTCGCGCTGTCCCAGGATGACACCGACACGCTGCTCATGGCCGCCGACCACACGCTGCGCCGGGAACTGAACCGGCGCATCCGCGAGGAACTCATCACCCTTGGCGTCGTCTCCGGCAGCCCCGAGGCGACGATCGCCGACGGCATCCGGGCCAGCGCCGGTGACCTGATCATCTGCACCCGCAACGACCACACCGTCGAGGCCGGCGAACCCGGCCGGACCCTGGCCAACGGCGACCTGCTCCGCATCGATGCCGTCACCCCGGACGACCTGATCGTCCGCCGGGCCCTGGACGCCGACCCGGCCACCGGGCAGCGCCGCTGGACCGGCCGACGCTTTGCGTTCAACCTTTACCAAGATGCTGAACTGGGTTACGCGGTCACCGACCACGCCGGCCAGAGCCGCACCGTGACCGCCGGCCTGGCCGTGATCACCGGGATCGAGGACCGCCAGCACGCCTACGTCGCCCTGTCCCGCGGCACCGACATCAACACCGCTTACGTATTCACCCACTCGCCCAAGGCCGCCGACCCGGCCGCGGGCCCGCGCCCGGCCCCCGAACTCGCCCGCTACGACCGACGCGCCACCACCCCCGATGGCCCTGCCGCTCCCGCCCCCACGACGCCGGGGGAGGCGCTGGCCGTGCTGGCTGGCGTGTTGGGCCGCGACGGCCAGCAGCACTCCGCCACCCAGGCCCGCCACCAGGCCCTGGCCGACGTCGACCACCTGGCCATCCTGCACGCGATCTGGACCGCCGAGACCACCCCGGCTCGGGACCAGCGCTACCGCGACCTGCTCCTCGACGTGCTGCCGCCCGAGTACCGCAGGCCACTGGGCCACCAGGCGAAGTGGCTGTGGCGGACCCTGCGTGCCGCCGAACTGGCCGGCCTGGACCCCGCTGCTGTCCTGGCCGACGCGATCGCCGAACGGGACCTGGCCGGATCCCGCGACATCGCCGCCGTCCTCGACGCCCGCCTCCGCCACCACCTCGGCTCCCTGGTCCCGCTCCCGGCCCGGCCATGGTCGCAGCAGGTCCCCGCCCTCGCCGATCCCGAACGCCAGGCGTATGTCGCCGAGATCGCGGCCATGATGGACGCCCGCAAGGACCGGATAGGCGAACACGCCGTCGACCACCCCCCGCCTTGGGCCACCGCCGCGCTCGGCCCGATCCCCGCCCATCCGCTTGACCGGCTCGAATGGCAGAAACGGGCCGCCGCCGTCGGCGCCTACCGCGAACTATCCGGCCACAGCGATCCCGTCGACCCGATCGGTCCCGAACCCGTCGCGGCCGCTCCCGACGCGCGCGCCGCCTGGTACCAGGCCCTGGCCGCCCTCGGGCCGGCCGACCGCCCGGACGTGCGCGGTATGCCCGACGGCAGGCTGCTGCACCTGCGCGACACCTACCCCATCGAGACCGCCTGGGCACCCCAGTACGTCGGCGACGAGCTGCGCCAGGTCCGCGCTGCCGCCTGGGACGCCCACCTGGCCGCTCTGCGCACCGCCGCCGAGGCCCGCGCCGCCGGACAACGCGGCGACCACGACCACGCCGTGGCCAGGCACAAGCTGGCCGCCGGGTACGAGGCCCTGGAGCGGGCCTACCGGCAACGCGAGACGGTGTTCGCCCAGACGATGGCCGACCGGACCGACTGGGACCAGGCCACCCGCGCTCAGCGCCACCTGGCCATCGCCGCCGACGCCGAACTCCGCCGCCGCCACCCCGACCAGCACGTCGCGCCGCTACGCTCCGCCGAACCCGCGCCCGCCACCAGAACCCAGCGCGACGAGCTCACCCTGACCCTGGACCAGCCACGGGAGATGGAGCAGTGGATCACCGGCATGACCGCCGGGCACCGGACCTTCGCCGGCAAGCTCGCCGACCGGCAGAGCCAGATGATCCCGTCCAAAGACCCCGACTACGGCGACATCGGCCGGGCGTTCCCCGCCTGGACCGGGCCGGGCCGGGAGCCCATCTTGCTGCCACCCAAGCCCGAAATCCCGCCGTCCCCGCGCATCCTCGAGCGGGTGATGGACCGCGACGCCGACTGGGAAGCCGCAGATTGAGACCACGGAGCACTCACCGAATCTCAGGAGGCAACCTCAGCGTTGGTCAGGTGCGGGCGCGCATCACGGCATCGGTGTACTGCTCGGTCGTCAGGTCGTCCTCGGCGATGCCCAGATCGCCGAGGACCGCGCGGACATCACCGAGGGTGGCGGCCAGGTCGGCCTCGTCGGTAAGGGTTTCCAGCTCGATGAACGTGCCATCGATCTCCGGGACCGTCACCACGGTGGCCAGCATGTCCCGGCCCCTGGCGGTGAAGCGGTAGTTCGCGCAGTGCTTCTCGAACGCGACCAGGTGCTCCAGCCCGAGCGCGCGCAGGATCTCGTCGACCACTGCGGCGTCGGCGACCTTGGTCTCGTGCTCGGGCTTGGACTCGCTCGCGGCGTCGGCCGCGGACTCCTTGTAGGTGAGCGCCGCGCGCCGCACGCCGCCGGTGTCCATGACGCGGACCCGCAACTCCCGGCCCTGCGCGGTGAGGTCGCGGCCGGGCCGGTCGTAGTAGGTGTCCCGATACAGGCTAATCTCCTCGCTGGCCAGGCGGCGGAGCCGGTCGCGCAGCGCACCGGGGTCGCGGACCCTGGCTTTCAGCTCGGCTTCGATCAACGTGCGTCCTCCCGCCGGGCCTGCCGCCACAGGTCGTTGAATTGCCGCAGGAACCCGGCGTGCAGCACGCCGTCACCGGCTGCGGTGAGCTTGTACATGCCGGACCGGTGCCCTTCGGCAGAAGGGGCAAACGCCGACAGGTACAAGGTGCCGTCGAAGACCAGCATGCGCCAGGTCGGCAGCGAGCCGTAGAGCGCGGTGCGCATCCTGACGGCGGGATGACCGGCGAACTCGGCCAGGCGGGCGAGCGCGAGCCGGATACCGGCGCCGAACGAGTCCGGGGATTCGCCGATCTCGGCGGCCCGGATCGCGGCTGCGGGCGAGTCCGGGTCCAGCAGTAGGACGCGCACGTCGACGGCCGTGTCGCGGGCGGCCAGCGGCCCGCGCAGCAGCGAGTCGTTCAGCGCGATCAGCCCGAGCGCCCGCACCGCCAGCACGTCCACCCGTTCGGCGGCCGTCGCCTGTTCGCGCAGTTCAGCGTTCGCCTCGGCCTGCACGGTGAATACCCGGCTGATCTCGGCGTACCCGGTGAGGGTGTCGGCGTGCACCGGCGCGAGCCCGAACACGACGCGGGCATCGTCGGGCATGGCCAGACCGCCGGCGATCCGTTCCAGGACGTCGAGGCGGGCCACCTGGCGGTGCCCGTTGATGATCTCATTCAGCCGTCCCTGGCCGATGCCGGTGGCGGTGGCGAGCCGGGCCTGGCTCACCCCGGCGTGTTTCTGCACCAGGCTCAGCAAGGTCCCGGCTTCGCGCTCGCGGAGCGCGTGCCGGATCTCGGGCTTGCGCCATTCGCGGTCCGGCATGCTCACGGGTCCGTACCTGTCGGCCATCTCACGGTGAGAATACATCTCACCGTGAGATACCCGTTCGGGGATCGAACTGCTACAGCCCGCAGCGCCAGGGTGAACGCGAGCGCGATCCGCGCGGCGAGGGAGATGATCACGATGGACGGCCATGCGCGCCCGGCGTGGCGGCTGGTGCCCGACGAGCTCGAGCAGGTCATGCGCCTGGCCCGGTTCCGTCAGGCTCACCCCGGCGTGATGGTCGGGGCCGGGCGCGGCTGGTGACAGGCGGTCATCCCCGAGGCGAACGGCGAGCAGGTGATCACCAGGTACACACTCGGGCAACTGCTCGACAGGCTCGACGAACTGACCCACGAGCAGAGCGGCTGACGCCAGGCCCATCATCCGGTCCCGGCAAAGCCCAAATAAGCCAGTCCGGGTGTGCTGGGAGCCAAGCTGGGAGCCAACAGCGCCAGGCACACGGCTACGTCAGGCCACAACGAGCCATCATCTTCGCAGATGAACGGCATGAAGGGCTACATCCAGCGACGTCTGGCAACGGCCCAGGCCTAATTCACACCGAGGAGGTCACTGGTTCGATCCCAGTATCGCCCACCCAGGTCAGCGGCCGGTTGTGATCTTGTAACCGGCCGTTTTTGCTGCCCGTACAGCACGGAAGTACGGCAACGCCTAACTGCCGAGCCACTGGCTGGCCTGGGCTGCTTAGGTCCGGCACCGGCACCGTCGGCACTATCACTGTCTCGCGGGTTCCTCGCGTCTCTGCGACAAGCCCGCAAGCCGATGCCTAGGTCCAGTGCCGCCCAACCTAGCCTCAACCTGTCTAGCCTCACTTGATCCTTGACCTCCTAGCCGAAGTCGAGAAGGCGCCTTACGCTCGGGTACAGAGCGTGCAGCGCCGAAGACCACCGGGATATCGGTTCTACGAGATACCGGTACAGCGGTCCCGTCAGCGGATAGATGACGCAGGCTTGCTGGGGAACGGAGCAGGCGATCGTGCGGGCCAGGATGCCGCCGGACAGGACGTAGG
>Ga0335069_10005146_pt1 | contig 19241 bp, 11 predicted proteins | sample Lox_Sample_11_FD_206714 | JGI IMG/M metagenome (GOLD analysis project Ga0335069, IMG submission 206714) | Soil microbial communities from Loxahatchee National Wildlife Refuge, Florida, United States - Lox_Sample_1.1 | ecosystem: Environmental > Terrestrial > Soil > Wetlands | place: USA... | reverse complement strand
CGCATAGTCCTGCGCGCCGTCTGCTCCGGCCAGCGAACTTGCCCGCGAGCCTGCCCGGCTGGGGCCTGTACGAAGGCAAAAAGAATGGCGTGCCCTACGCGGTCGTGAATCTGCAGGGCCGCGTTTTCATGGGCTCGAGTGACGACCCGTACCGCTACGCCGATGCGCTGCTGGAGAAACTGACGGCCAAGGTTGTGTTTGTAGACTTCCACGCCGAAGCCACTTCCGAAAAGGTTGCGTTCGGCTGGTACGTCGATGGACGCGCAACGGCAGTGGTCGGCACGCACACGCATGTGCCGACAGCGGACGAGACGGTTCTGACCAAGGGCACGGCCTACATCACCGATGTCGGCATGACGGGACCCTATGACAGCGTGATTGGCGTGAAAAAAGAGTTGGTCATTGAGCGCTTTCTTACAGGAATGCCAGCGCGGTTCGAGGCGGCCAGCGGCGACGTGCGCCTATGCGCAGTGGTGGTTGAGTGCGATGAAAAAACCGGCCACGCAAAGCGAATCGAGCGGTTGATGGTGAAGTAGAAACCACAGAGGACACGGGGGCACAGGGCCCTGATCAAGTCTCCCTGAGCATCTGAACCTCATCTCGGCAGACTCTGCGCCGTTACGTACGTAGTTCCCTTTCGAGTATTTCCCTTGCAAGACAGTCCCGAGCGGGCATTCTATATTTATTGATATGCGATGGTTTTGGGCAGGAATTGCGCTGCTGTCCGGGAGCATGTGCTTCGCCAAGGATGCCCCCTCCCCTGCCGTCGCCCCTACCTGCACCGGGAATCAGACGTCATCGTGCCAGCCCAAAATAAGCTCCAGGGATCGCAAAACAGCCCATCGCGCATTTGAACGCGGATTGGACCTGGAGAAATCCGACAAGCTGGAACAGGCGTTGTCGGCCTTCGGCGAGGCTGCCCGACTCGTGCCGATGAATGTTGATTATCTGTCGGCGCGCGAAGTCACGCGACAACGGTTGGCCACTTCCCACCTCGACCGCGGGAATGCCCTGATGGCGCAGGGCAAGCAGGATGAAGCGCTCGAAGAATTCCAGATCGCGCTCAATCTCGACCCGAGCAATGAATTCACGCAGCAAAGGGTTGTGGACGCGGCCGGCCCAGCCGCCAAGCCTTCGACCACGCCTCAGGTTGTGGCGGAATCGAACGACGTCGTCGCCGCGCCTCTCGATACCAAGCGCGACATCCACTACAGTGGCGACTCGCGCGGGTTGTTGACGATGATTGGGTCAAGCTACGGCATGACCGTCCTGTTTGACGACAACTTTCCCAGCCGCCGCGTTCGCTTCGATATTCAAGACGCCGACTTTGCGACGGCCATGCGCGCGGCCTCCATCATCACCAAGAGTTATTGTGTCCCCATCGAAAGCACCGTCATTTTTGCCACGCTCGACAGCCTGGAAAATCGGCGCTTGTACGAGCGCATGGGAGCACGGACGTTTTACATTCCCGGCAAAAGCTCGGCCGCCGAGTTGAACGAAGTGGTGAATACGCTGCGTTCGCTGCTGGATTTCCGCTTTGTAAGCGTGAATGCGGCGGCCAGCACCATCACCGTGCGGGGACCCGTGGCGATGCTCCAGGTTGCCACGCAACTGATGGGGCAACTCAACGCTTCGAGCCCGGAAGTGTTGCTGGACGTGCAAGTCATGGAGGTGAGCCACACCTACGCTCGCAACATTGGTCTGCACGTACCAAATCAGTTCAAGCTGTTCAATATTCCGGCAGCGGCGCTGGCAGGGCTGAGCGGGCAAAATCTCCAGGATTTGATCAATCAGCTCATTTCTTCCGGAGGCATTAATCAGGCCGGGAATGAATCGATTCAGGCGCTGCTGGCGCAATTGATGGGTCAGGGCAATTCAATTTTCAGCCAGCCGCTAGCCACCTTCGGCGGCGGGATTACGCTGATGGGGCTGACGCTCGACCAGCTTTCTGCGGTTCTGTCGTTGAATGAGAGTTCGGTCAAGTTGCTGCAGCACGTGACGCTGCGCGCGTCGCAACTGAAAGACGCCACGTTCAAGCTGGGTTCGCGCTACCCGGTACTGAACGCGAGTTTTGCGCCGATTTCCAACAGCGCGGCGATTGCGGGCGTGCTGCAAAACCAGTCGTTCACGGCGCCGTTTCCGTCGGTCAGCTATGAGGACCTTGGGCTGACGATCAAGGCCAAGCCCATGGTCCACAACAACCTGGACGTGGCTATGGACATCAACATGCAATTTCGGACGCTGGCGGGCGGAATGGTGAACGGTGTGCCGATCATTTCCAATCGCGAATTCAACGGCGGGATTCTGCTGAAAAATGGCGAGCCCGCGGCCATTGCCGGCATGGTGACGGAAGCCGACACGAAAAGCCTGAATGGCTTGCCGGCGTTCGCGCGGATTCCGGGCCTCGGTGTCCTAACGTCGCAGAGCGGGAAGGAAGAGATGAGCGACGAATTGCTGATCGTCCTTACGCCGCACGTCGTTCTGGAAGCGGAACACGCGGAAACGCCGGAAATCTATTTGCCGAGATAAGCTTGCAGCTTCGTCTCTCCCGCACGCCTGGGGGCTTGTCGCTTGTTTCCAATTGTCATCCTGAGCGCAGTGAGGTGAACGAAGCGAGCCGAACGAAGTCGAAGGACCTCTACTGCTTCGACCGCCGTGTACCATCATGCCTATTGTTCGCGCTCTGCGACCGTTCAATGGTTTTGCTATTTCGCCGCCATGCCGCTGGGGGCTCCCGGTACAAAGACAATAGCAATCGAGTTGCTGAGGATGCCCGTCTTTGCGCCAACGGTGAAGCCTGTAATGCCGTTCGCGCCGCTGTCAGCCACGTAAAGAAATCCGTTGGCCGAGTTCGTTCCGGCACGCATGGCCAGAGAGACCGGCTGCGCGCCCGTGGGCTGCGACGGAGGCGTCAGGCCAGACAAGATTCCGGTTCCTGTCGTGATGCGATAGGCGAAAACCTGGTTCGACGTGTTACAGGCCACGTAGAGAAAATTGTTGGTCGGGTCGACAAGGGTCGCGACGGGCTTCTGGCCGAGGGATAGCAAGGTTCCAATTGGCTTGAGCAGGTTATTATCCACTTGGTCCTGTGAACAATCGGAGTCCACGGTGACACACAACTGCATGGTGCTCATCCCCCCTGCCGAGGCGCCTTGATTGCCGATATAGACAAATAACCCTCCCGTATTCTGGCCCACGGGATTCGTATTCACTGCCTGGACAACAGTCGGATTCACCTGTGTCGAATATGGCGAGAATTTGCTTTCCGCAACATTGCCGGACGAATCAATGGAGAAGACGCTCAACGTGTTGTCAACGGGAGGTTGAGAAAGGTCCTGGATATTGGTGACGAAGACCAGCGTCTTCTGTGAACCAGTCTGCGGCGTAAACGTGATGGCGCTGATCGAACTCGGAATCCGCGACAATTGATGAATGCTAGCCGGTGTAAGTGTCGTTGAGCCGGATTGGGTAGTGAAAACCCAGAGCAAAGGGCAGTCTGCGTCTGCAGTAGTCGCGCAATCGGTTGGCGAACCGTTGCCCTCATCGACCACGAACACGAACTGTCCGGAAGTATCGCGCGTCATGGCGACCGCTGTGTTTCCCAAAGTCGCCGCCACCGAGGGCGAAGAGAGGCTGCCGTCGGAATTCACCGTGTAACCAGAGATCGTTGCGGGGGGCCCCTGATTCAGCACGAGCGCCGTTTTCCCCGTGGAATCGAGCGAAATATTGAGAGGCAAACCACAGTTCGACCCCGCGCAGGTGGAAGGCTTGTCGCTGATCAGCCCCAGATTCCCATTGCCCAAATCAATGGCGAACGAGCTTACAGTGCTGGCTGCTTCGCTCAACACATACAAGAGCCCCGTCGACCGCGACGAAGAACTCCCGCAATTCACCAGGAACACGCTTAACGCACAAATGCCAGCCAGGGCGAGCACTACGCCTGCTTTTCTCAACGTCAACTCTCCTTTTATCGCCGGGTCATAGAGCTACCAGCCGATCCGAAACTCGATCGCACTGGCGTGGGCTTCGATTTCCCGAAAACATTTCAGGAAGACCCAGTCGCCAAGATTACCCGTCTGAGTGGTCGAAATATATTTGTGTATCAGGAATGGGCGGGAAGAGCAAACCCTCAGGCGGGAAAATGCCCGGCAGGAATGCGCAATTCGACCTCTAACCCTCCCTGTTTCCGGTTAGATGCGCGCATGTGGCCTCCGTGCAGCCTGACCGCCCGGTCGGCGATGGAAAGGCCCAGGCCAGCTCCTCCGGTCTGGCGGTTGCGGGCGTCATCAAGGCGATAAAAGGGCTCAAATATTTTCGCCAGGGCTTCTTCGGGCACGCCCGGCCCGGAGTCACAGACGCGAAGAACCATCTCCTGACCGCTGGCAGTGGATTCGCGCGTGAGCTGTGCTTCGACGGTGGTGCCTTCGGCCGTGTAGCGCGTGGCGTTGCGCACGACGTTTTCAATGGCGCTGCGGAGCAGGTCCGGATCGGCCTCGACCAGGAATTCGTCCGAGGGGTCGGCCACGACGCGACAAGGACGGCCGACATTCTCATATTCGGCATCGCCGGCGACTTCCTCGACTAACTCGCGCAGGGATAATTGTGATTTGCGGATGCCATCCGCGCCGGACTCAAGCCTGGAAATCGTGAGCAGGCGCTGAATGAGCTGATTGAGCCGGTCGGTTTCGAGTTCGATGCGGTTGAGCGAAGGCTCAATCTCTGGTCCCGACTTCTGTCGCGCCAGCCCCAGAGCCACGCTCAGCCGAGCAAGAGGAGAACGCAACTCATGGGACACGTCTTTCAAAAGGCGCGACTGCGAATCCACCAGCGTTTCCAGCCTTTCCGCCATGCGGTCGAAGTCGCGCATCAGTTCGACCATTTCGCCCCGCGGTCCACCGCCTACAGGCGCGCCGGTGCGAGCAGTCAAATCGCCAGCCGCCAGACTTTGTGCTGCATGCCTCAAGCGGGTCACGGGGCGCGTCATGGATCGCGCCAGCAGGAAACATACGAGTCCCGAGGAAATCACCGCGATCGTGATCCCTAAACCTGGAATTTCGTGCGGTCCGAAAAACACACGCGGCCCCGGCGGGAGTTCGATCACCAGCATGTAGCGCTTGCCATCCAGAGTCAGGCTCTGACTCGCGATGCGTGAAGGGACGAAACGGTTCATCCATCCCTTATGGAACGCCACTCCCCGTCGCGCATCTTCAATCCACGGCGGGATGCGATGGTGGCCTGAGATCTCTCTTCCATCCGGATCGAACACGAACGATCTTACGTGCTCGGTCTGCCACAGGCCCTCGAGGTAGTCGTGAGCGGATGTTTCCCCGCCAGTCTCGTAGGCGTTAACCGTGTCGGCGAGGACTTCCGTCATCCGGTTTTCCATTCCACGCCGTGGCGGACGCACGGCGATGGTCACCAGGATCGCCAGCACGAGAAAGAGCGCCTGCGCCGCCCAGAAGGAGAGAAAAATTCTCAGGAACAGGCTCTTCATTTCCTCGCCTTCGCCGCCGGTCGCGCGAACATATAACCCACACCGCGAATGGTTTTTATGTGATCCCCGTTTTCTTCGGAGTCTCCCAACTTGCGGCGGACTTTGCTGACGTGCATGTCGATACTGCGGTCGAACGGCATGAACTTGCGGCTGAGGACGGCATTGACGAGACGCTCGCGAGTGACGACTCGTCCAGCCTCGCGCAGGAGCACTTCTAATAGATTGAATTCGACAGATGTCAAATCAACATTTTGTCCGTCGCGTAAGACCGTGCGAGTCGCCGGATCAAGTTCGACGTCGCCGACGGTAAGGACTTCCGGCGTGGCGTCCGAAGGCTTGACTGGTTTCGTGCGCCGCAGAATTGCGCGAATTCGCGCGACCAGTTCGCGCGGATTGAAAGGTTTTGGCAGGTAATCGTCTGCCCCAATTTCCAATCCAACGATGCGATCGACATCTTCGCCCCGCGCTGTGAGCAAAAGGACAGGGATTTTCGAGACGCTACGGATTCGCCGCAACACTTCAAAGCCGTTGATCCCCGGCAGCATGACATCGAGCACGACGAGAGAGTACTCGTTGGTCAGCGCCTGCTGCAGCCCGCGCTCCCCGTCATGAACGGCCTTGAGCGTGAAACCTTCGGCAGTCAGATACTCCTGCACCAGCCCGCACAACTCCACGTCATCGTCGACGACCAGCACCTGTTCCATGCGTCTACTCATTGAACACCTTCGTAGGCTCGGTAGTAGTAAAGAATTGTAAGAGCATCGGGTCATCGGGCGATCCGGTCATCGGATGATCGGAAAATCATCTCCGTGCGGTTCTCTGCGAGGCAGCGAAGATCGCGACAAGCTCATTGGCTTCGGCGATCAACTCGGCAAGGAGATCCGGCTTTATGATCCCAGATTCGATCAGGCATTCGATCCAAAAGACCGTTTCGTCCACTTCCTCAAGAACCAACCCTATTTTCGACACGAACTCTGCCTTTGACCGGGCCCGTCCAGCCGCGCGATAGTTCGCACCGACGGAGGTTCCTGACCGCAAAAGCTGCTTGCCGAGCACCTGAGCCTCGGTGGTTCGCGGCAGATGCTGGAACAAGCGGATGATGCGCAGAGCAAATCGCTTAGTCCGGTTACGAAGCTCCTCCTGCTTGCTAACGTCCATAGTCACTCCATGAAAGCGTTATTCAGATCGCCCGATGACCCAATCACCCGATGGCCGATGCACCGATGACCCGATCATCCGCTGGCCGATGCCTTTACAAAACTTTACTCCGCTTGACCGTCTTTTTACTTCCTGCCTCCTCCAATCGTGTTCTTATCTGCGTATCGCAATGATCCGGGCTGCCTCCCGGAAAACCGAGGAGACTAGTGATGCAATCGATTCGACTTCGCGTTATCGCTGTTGGCGCCGCGCTTCTCTTAGGCGTGGCTGCTTTATTTGCTCAAGGGATGCACCATCACGGCGGCCCCATGGGCTTTGACTTTGACCACATGCTCGGGTTCTTTGCCGATCGCCTTGATCTGAGCAGCACACAACAGGACCAACTCAAGGCGATCTGGGCAAAGGAAAAGCCGACGCTCCAGCCGCTGATGGAGCAGATGAAGCAGACGCATGAATCCATGCGCGCGCTTGAGTCGGCTACGACTTTCGACGAGGCAAAGACACGCGCCGTCGCCACGCAAAATGCGCAGACCATGATCGAGATGCAGGTGCAGCACGCCCGCATCAAGAACGAAATGATGCAGGTCCTGACCGCCGACCAGAAGACCAAGCTGCAGCAGATGGAAGCCAGGCACGCGGAGCGCATCAAAGACCACATGGCTCCTCCGGAACCGGAAGAATAACTGACAAGTTTCCTTAGGGTCTCTCTCCAAGCCCCGGGCGGGGTGGGAAGGGTTACTTTCCCCGCCCGGTTTTTTTGAGCTGCGAGCCGCGAGTTTTGAGCTATGAGCGATCGGCTAGCCGGGGCAGTCCGATGCCTCGATCATTTGACGGCCAGATCGCCCGATGGCCCGATCACCCGATGATCCGTTGCATCTCCCGCTGCTACAATCTCATCTACTAAGCCATGTTCCCCGAACGGCTGCGCCCTCTTGTCCCCTACCTCAAACGCTACTGGCGTGGGCTGGTGCTTGGGGCGGTGTGTGTGCTCTTCAACAATGGCGTTTGGATTCTCTTTCCGCAGGTCCTCCGGCGAGCCATCAACGACCTGAACCTCGGGGTAACGCGGCAGAAACTACTTACCTACGCGATGATGATCATAGCCATCGCGCTGATTAAGGGAACATTTCAGTTCCTGACACGCTACGTGGTGATCGGAATTTCGCGTGACATCGAGTTCGACCTCCGCAACGACCTGTTCGCGCACCTGGAGCGGCTTTCGTACTCGTACTACCAGAAGAATCGCACCGGCGACATCATGGCGCGAGCCACCAACGATCTGAACGCCGTGCGCATGCTGCTCGGTCCGGCGATCATGTATTCGGCGAACACGATCGTGTTCACGGCCGGGGCGCTGGTCTTCATGTCGGCCATTAGCCCGCGCTTGACGCTGATCGCCTTCCTCCCGCTTCCCATCGCCAGCATCATCATTCAATATTTCGGACGCAGGATTCACGAGCGCTTCGAGCGCATCCAGGCAATGTTCTCCGACATCTCCGCGCGGGCGCAGGAAAACTTTTCCGGCGCTCGCGTGATCCGCGCCTACGTGCAGGAACAGGCCGAGATCGCGGCCTTCGAAAACGCCAATCGCGAATACATTCACCGCAGCCTCGGCCTCGTGCGCCTGATGGGCATGCTCTGGCCGACGCTCGAACTGATGCTTGGCGCCGCGATCGTGATTGTCCTCTGGTATGGCGGCCGCCAGGTGCTGCTGGGAAGGATGAACGTCGGAGATTTCGTCGCCTTCAACACCTACATGGCGCAACTGATGTGGCCGGTGATTGCGCTCGGATGGGTGATCAACATTTTCCAGCGCGGCACGGCGTCGCTCGCCAGAATCAACGAAATCTTCCAGTCGAAGCCGGAGATAGCGGATGAGATCGGGTCATCGGATCATCGGCTCATCGGGTCATCTGAACCCCCCGTTCCTGCGATGGACACGGCTTTCAGTTCGCCCGATGTCCGTGGCTCCATCGAATTCCGCAACCTCAACTTCGCCTACAACGGTACACCCGTGCTCCGCGACATCAATCTCCACATCCCCTCCGGTTCCAGCCTGGCGATTGTCGGCCCGACGGGCTCGGGAAAGACTACGCTTGTGAACCTGATCCCGCGCATTTACGACGCGGCCGCCGGGGCAGTTTTAATCGATGGCAAGCCTATCCGCGAGTTCTCGCTCGAAACGCTACGCCGTAACATCGGCTTCGTCCCGCAGGAGACGTTTCTCTTCAGCGACACCATTCGCGAAAACATTGCGTTTGGTGTGCCGAATACGACCATGGAGCAAGTCCAGAACGCTGCGGAGGGAGCGAACATTGCCGCCGACATTCAGGAATTCCCGCACCAATACGACACCACGGTCGGCGAGCGCGGCATCACGCTTTCGGGAGGCCAAAAGCAGCGCACCGCCATCGCGCGGGCTCTGCTGCGCAGCCCGCGCATCCTCATCCTCGACGACGCGCTCTCGAGCGTCGATACGCACACCGAAGATAAAATCCTGAATCACCTGCGCGAGATTATGAAGGATCGGACGACGATTTTCATTTCGCATCGCGTTTCGACCGTGCGCAGCGCGGACCGCATCGCCGTGCTTCATCAGGGGCGGATTGTCGAGCTCGGCACCCACGACGAACTCATCTCCCGCAACGGCTACTACGCCGACCTTTACAACAAGCAGCTGCTGGAAGAAGAGTTAGCCGAGGTCTAGCGGTGAGTCCGTCACCGGATGAATTTTCTACTGTCATCCTGAGAGCCTGAGATTTTTCCCCTGTCATCCTGAGCGGAGCGTGGTGAGCGAAGCGTGCCACGCGGAGTCGAAGGACCCCTATTCCTTCGCCGCACTTGGGCCCTTCCCGGGAATTCTCTCTGAAAGCCTTGCTTCTGAACGCGACCAACGGGGTGGTCATTCCACATAAAGCTCACTCGAGTTCTTACTTCACCCGCGCAAGGTCGCCCGCGTCACATCCCTCCACAAAACATTACTCTGGTACCTCCGCATACAACCACTTACTCTAAAAACGTGATCCAAGCCTAAGAAACTGCTCTAGAATTGGAGCGTCCTTCACAACATACCTAGGTTCAAGGAGTTCCGTTATGCCACGCGTTCGTTTGCTTGCCGCGTCCCTCTCCCTTGTCATCCTGATTCTGTCGTCGTTTGCAGTTGCTGCGCCGCCGGATCGCATTGTTGGAGCCGTCAACTCTGGAAATCTGGTACGCCTGCAGAATGGTGTTCATCCCAAGGCGCAGGCCAAGTACGATGAAGGCGCGGTCTCGGCATCGATGCCGATGACGATTACGTTGTTGACCGTGCCCTCGGCGAGCCAGCAGAAGGCCATGAACAAGCTCCTGGCCGACCAGCAGAATCCGCGTTCGGCGCAGTTCCATAAGTGGCTCAAGCCCGAACAGGCCGCCGACCGTTTCGGCCTCAGCCCCAATGACCTGCAGAAGATCACCGGCTGGCTCAAGTCGCAAGGTTTCACCGTTGTATATACCGCTCGCGCGAAAAACTTCATCGTCTTGCGCGGCAGCGCCGCCCAGGTGCAGAACACGTTCCAGACCGAGATTCACCACTTCAATGTTGACGGCGAAATGCACTTTGCCAATACCGCGCCCATCGCCATACCCGCTGGTCTTTCCGGGATCGTTGCCGGTGTTCGCGGACTGAACGACTTCCGCCTCAAGCCCTATGCCCGGCAAATAAAGCCCGACTACACCATTACCGTTCAGGGCAGCACTTCGGTCTTCCTGGCGCCAGGAGACATTTCGACGATTTATGATGTCGGCCCGCTCTACAGCGGCGGAAATGACGGCACGGGTCAGTTTTTGGCTGTGATGGGACAGACCGACGTCTATCTCGCCGACCTCAACGACTTCCGCAGCGGTTTTAGCCTGCCGCAAATTACCGGCTGCACCACCAACGGAAGCAACGTCATTACCGATTGCTCGGCCAGCACAAATTTCGCTTATGTGGTTTTTCCGGGGGACACCGACCCGGGAACACCTTACTCCGGTGACCTCGCCGAAGCGGATATTGATCTCGAATGGTCTCATGCTGTAGCGCCGGGTGCGACCATCGTTTATGTCAATTCGCCGCAATCCGGCATCTTTCAGTCCTTCTATTACGCCATCGACCAAGCGTTCGCACCGGTGATTACGCTCAGTTACGGGCTCTGCGAACTGGGGGAGTCGGCGAGTGGCTTCACCTCGGCTGACGAAGCTGAGCTTCAACTCGCCAACAGCGAAGGCATCACCTTTATGAACTCCTCGGGTGACAGCGGTGCGGCCGAGTGCGACTACCAGTCCAACTTTGCTACGGGCGGATACGCTGTCAGCTATCCTGCCAGTAGTCCTTCCGTGACCGGCGTCGGCGGGACGTTGATTCCCTGGAATGAGCTACCCCCGTTCTCGACCACCTACTTCAGCGCCACCAATAATTCCAACGGCGGCTCTGCCCTCTCCTACGTTCCTGAATTTGCCTGGAACGACGAGCAGGAATGGAGCATCTTCTGCACCAGCAACCCTAGCGCTGGCGTCTGCACCGGTAACCCGGGGTTGAACGACTGGGAAACGGCACAGGAGAACTATGTAGGCATTGCGGCTGGGGGTGGAGGCGTCAGTAACTGCGCGACGGTCAATGGTAGCGATGTTTGCACTAGCGGTTTCGCGCAACCCTCATGGCAGGCAGGGTTGAACTCGGGCGCAGTCAATCCCGGTGGCATCGGCGAAATCAATGCGGGTACGCCAACCCGTTACTCACCAGACGTCTCGCTCTTGGCCTCCATCTACTGGCCCGGCTATGTCGTCTGTACTGCGCAATCGGAGGTCGGAGGGACGGGATCCGCCAGCACCTGCGCCAGCGGCATTAACGCAATGCTTACCCAATGCTTCACGGGTGGGAACTGTTCGGTCTTCGGCGGAACATCGGTTTCGGCACCGATTTTTGCCGGCATGGTCTCGCTGCTGAACGATTATCTGGCCGGCACCGCCACTCCCGGGCTCGGCAATATCAACGCAAAGCTCTACACCCTGGCGGCCACTCCCGCCAATGGAGCGTTTAATTCGGTCACGCAAGGATCGATTGGCGCCTTCTGCCAGCCGGGAAGTCCCGCGAACCAACCGGCTGCCTTGCGGTGTCCGGCAGGCGGATTCCTCGGATTCGATGGCTCCAACTTCGACCCGACGACCAAGTACAACCTGGCCACCGGCCTCGGCTCGGTTGATCTCAACAACCTGGCCTCGGCCTGGGCAGCCTCGCGCACCACTTCAAATCTCACAATTGGGGCGTCGCAGAATTCGATCATCTACGGCCAGCCCGTAACTTTCACGGCTACGCTCACGCCGTCTGACGCGCAGGGCACGATCAGCTTCTTCAACAACGGAGGGGGCACTCCCCTCGCCACCGTCCCGGTGAGCGGCGGCACGGCGAGTTTCCAAACCACGACACTCCCAGTTGGAACCAACAACGTGAGCGCGTCGTACTCCGGCGATGGCTACAACAAGCCGTCGTCAACCACAACCCCGGCCGTTGTGACGGTCACTGCGCCGGACTTCACTTGGGCGACCAACGGTACGACCACGCAGACTGTCTTGGCCGGACAAACAACGCCGGTCTACAACTTCACAGTCACTCCGGCGAGTGGCCAGAACGTATTTGTCGGGACCGTCACCTTCTCCTGCGCGTTCACGCCGACGGATCCGACTCTCATCAACTCCAGCTGCACGTTCAGCCCGACTTCGATTGCCGCTGGAACGAACGGTGTGGGCGGAATCCCGGTGACAATGAGCATTACAACCGCCGGGCCGAATCCGAACACAGGGCGGCCGATTCAGCAGCGGCGCCGGGCGGACAATCGCATGCCATGGCTGCCGCTGAGCTTGCCGTTGGCGGGAGTCGTCATTGCCGGATTCGCCGGACGCAAGCTGTCGAAATACTCTTTGCCTGCCAGTTTGTGTCTCACGGTGGGTATGTTGGGACTTCTGATTGCCTGCGGAGGTGGCAGCTCGCCAATCAGCGTCTCGGTCAACGGGGCGGCCTCCATCTTCCCCAATAACACCGCGGATGCATGGCCCTCGCAGACAACGCAGTTCACTGCCGTCGTCAGCAACGACAAGGCTGCGAAAGGCGTAACCTGGGCGGTAAGCGGCAGTCCGGCCAATGGCACGATTGACGCGAACGGCCTTTACACCGCTCCGGAGATCGTCGCCGGACTTCCTTCGTCCGTTACCATCACCGCAACCTCCGTGTCTGACCCGAGCAAATCGGGCCAAGCCAGCGAAACTCTGCTCAAGGCCACCGTGCCCGGAACCTATACGGACACAGTGACCGCGACAGAATCGGTGTCAGGCGCGCAGGTTCAGCACTCGGCGCCCGTCACGATTACGGTGCAATAGAGAACCTGCTGTTGTCGAAAAAAGCGGGCGCGGTTCACAATCCGCGCCCGCTTTACCTGGCAGGTCTTTCGTGACGCTCACGTCGGCATGCGCAGAATTAAGTATCCCCCGATAAACCCAAACACCAGGTTCGGGGACCACGCTGCCACCGACGGCGGCAACTGACTCAGATTTCCCATGGCTTCGAATAGTCCCGAGATCGTCCAGTAAAAAACGCCGATGCCAATGGCCGTTGCCACCCCGGCCAACGCGCCACGCTTTCCCGCAGAGATCGCAAACGGAATTGCCAGCACGGCCATCACCAGGGTGATGATCGGGTAGGCGATCTTCTTGTGCAGTTGCACCCGCAATCGCACCACATCAAATCCGCTCTGTTCCAGATCTCCAATGTATTTCCGCAATTCCTCGTAGCTCATTTCCGAGGACTGCTTCACTTCTTTCTTAAAATAGCCCGGAGCCTCGGCTAGCTGCGGGAAAGTATCGGCGTCAAACTTACGATAGTCAGCGATCGCCGAGCCCTGCAGGGTGCGCTCCCAACCTTGCTCGTAGACCCAGCGCCCCATTGGCGTAGACCAATGGGCGCGCTCCGCCGTGACCCGGTGCGTAATCTGGAATGTTTTCGGATCGAACTGGAAAACCGTGATGCCGCCGAACGTATCCCGGTCGGGATCGAAGAGTTGGTAATAGTAAATGTCGTTGTGCTGGCCGAAAATCCACTTTCTATCGGGACGCAGATACGTTTGCGGCGGTTTGCCCTTAATCTTGTTCCTCAGTTCGTCCTGCCGCTTATTGGTGTAGGGAAGATAGAGCTGGTCGGAGGCAAACAGCGCGACCGCACACACCACCGAGGCAAACAGCACCGGAATGATCACACGGTAGAGGCTGATCCCTGTCGCCTTGATGGCGGTGATTTCATTCGACCGTTGCAACAGGCCAAACGTAATCAGCACCGCCAGCAACATGCTCATGGGAGCGATGGGGTAGTACAGGAAATAAGGCGTGACGTTGAGCAGATATGCGCCCACGGTCAGCACGGAAACATTGTTGCGCAAGATATCGCCCAGCAGTTCGAAGAGGGTGAAAACCAGCAGCAATGTGACGAACGCGCCGCCGATCATGAACAGGTAAAGCAAAAAGTCGCGCAGCACGTAGTCGTCGAGAATGGTCGGGAATCGCAGGTTGAAGATACGGCGCAGGATCGAAGGCCGGGAAGCGCGGTGCGGGAGCCATGTTGCATTTCCATTCGCCGCTGCGGGCCGTGCATCGGCGGTCAGTTGTCCGTTGGTGTCCGCCTCTTTAGCGGCAGGCTTGGCGCTTCGGAACAGCGCCAGGCTGATCGGCCTGCGCTCCGATTGCCAGAGCAGAAGGCATCCGCCCAGAAAAAAGAACGCATCCGCCAGCCAGACTCCGGCGGCGGGCGAAAGGCGTCCCTGCCGCGCCAGCGACACTCCGATCAACGAAAGCGAGTAATAAAGGAAGACAAGCAAAATGGTGAGAACGAAACCGCTCGACTTGCCGCCTTTTTTCGAGGAGAGGCCCAGCGGAATCCCCACCATGGCGAGCACCAGGCAGGCGGTAGGCAGCGCGAGGCGGCGGTGGAGCTCGATCATCGCCCATCGCTGCGCAATTGCGTTCGAGCTTGCGGCGCTGCCGGCTTCCAGCAACGCGCCGATTTTCATTTCGCCAAGAGTCGCGGGCTCGCTTTGCTGATTGTTCTGGGCTGCCGGGACGCGGATCGGAATATCCGTTGTATCGAAGGTCGAGATCTGGTACTGGTCGGGGTTTTTCGGATCGCTCTCGTGTGTCGATCCGTTGGTCAGGTGCAGGTCAAGCGTGTCAGGGTCCTGGCTCACCAGCAGACCCTCGCGGGCCAGTGTAATGCGCGGTGCGGAAGGATCCGTCAGGTCCGCCAAAAAAACGCCCTTCCAAATCGCGCCTCCGGCCATCGACTTGACGTCTTCGACGTACAGCACCACTTTCGGGAAGCCTTCATAGAACACCCGCGGCTGTACTTCAAACGACGCCTGCGAAGTGCGCAACCGGTTCTGAAGGCCACCGAGCGAGGCCAGCGATCGCGGCGCGACGTAGACGCTATTGACGAGCGCCAGCGCCCACGCCGCCACGACGAAAATCGCGGCGATGCGCAGGAATGTCCAAACTCCGATGCCGCTCGCGCGCATCGCCGTGACTTCGCTGTCGGCGGCCAGGCGGCTCAGCCCGATGAGAATGCCAATGAGCACTCCCATCGGGATCGTGTAAGTCAATGCGACGGGAACGGTGAGGAAGAAAATCTCGGCAATGCTCGGCAGCGGGGCGCTGTTCCGGACGACGAGTTCCAGAATGCGTCCCAGGTCGCGGGTGAAAAGAATGAAAGTAAACAGCGCAGCGCCGATCAGCGCGTAGGAGACGATTTCTCCGAGAATATAGCGGGTGAGGATGCGCATCCGCACAAGAACTCTGTCAAGGGGAGTCTAGCACGGGTGTGGAGTCCGGAGCGCGCGTGCCGGATTTGCATTGCACATCGCATTCAGTGAGAATGCCTGTTCCTGGGAGGGGAAACATGAAAATTCAATTTAGCCTCGGTTTTACGGTGCTAGCTGCCTGTTTCGTCTTTGCGACTTGGAGCGCCGCCGAGATGCCTGTCGACATGAAACCCATTGCCGATCGTTTAACCGCCTCCGTCTACGGCGGTCCATCCATGGAAACTCTGGGCGAACTCACCGACACCGTCGGCGGCCGTCTCACCGGTTCCCCCGCCTATGTTCAGTCGACCGAGTGGGCCGCAGCCAAGTTTCGCAGCTATGGAATCAAAGACGTGAAGTTGGATCCCTTCACCATCGACGCGACTTGGCAGCGCGGGGCCGCGAGTGCCACGATGCTCAGCCCGATGAATCGTCCGCTATACGTTGCTTCTTTGGGCTGGGCGCCCTCTACGCCGGCAGGAGGGGTTGAGGGAGAAGTCGTGGTTGTCGACGACGTCACCGCAGATGTTATCCGTGCCCATGCCGCTGACCTGCGCGGCAAGATCATCCTGCTGGATACGACCAAAATCTTCGCCGATGGCTATAGCAAAGCAAAGCCCAAGCTCGATGCCTCCTGGGGCGAGTTCCAAAGCGCTGGAGTCTTGGCGGTTCTCCAGCCTGATCGCGCCACCAACAACGTGATTAACGCTCACGGAGCGCTGTGGGGAACCAAGCTGAGTCTGCTTCCCGCCGCGCAACTCGGCATGGAAGACGCCAAGTTGATTCGCCGCGAACTTGCGCACGGCGCAGTCAAGATTCACCTCACGATTGAAAACAAGACTTCGGGTCCCACCACCGCCAACAACGTGGTCGCGGAGATTCGCGGACGCGAGCACCCCGACGAATGGATACTGATCGGCGCCCACCTCGATTCCTGGGACTTCGGCACCGGCGCGCAGGATAATGGCACGGGAACGGTGAGCGTTATGGAAGTGGCGCGCGCGTTCATGACTCTCGGCAAAGCGCCACGCCGCAGTGTTCGCTTCGCGTTGTGGGGAGGGGAAGAGGAGGGCCTCCTGGGGTCTTACGCGTACACGCAATCGCACAAAGATGAACTTGCCAAGTGCATTGCCGTCCTCAACACCGACAACGGTGCCGGGCATCCGAAAGGATGGAAGACCGAAGGCCGCGACGATCTGAAATCCGCCATGCAGCCCTGGAGCGATGGCCTGCTCAAAGACATCAGCGGCGGCGACCTCTCGACCGAAACGACTTACGATACCGATCACGGCCCGTTCATGCTCTACGGAATCCCTGCGCTCGATCTCTGGGTTGACGAAGCGAAATACTTTGATGTCCACCACAAGGCTAGTGACACATATGACAAGGTGGATGCGCTCGACTTTAAGGCGGGCACTGCCATCGTTGCCGCGACCGCATGGGCGCTGGCGGAAAACGACAAGCCTATTGCGCCCCACATCGATCATGCCGCGGTCGGGGAGATTCTGAAGAAGGCCAAGCTCGACGAGTTGCTGACGAATGTGGGGGTGTGGAAACCGTAACAGATACACTAAGCCGTTACGTTACTGTCAAAAAACATAGTGGGGATATGGAGTCCAGCGGTGTAGAATCCACGGACAATTGGATTGAGGAGGCATAACTATGCTGCGACTTACTTGCCGGACGCTTGTGACCTCATCTCTGCTCTTGTTGCTATGCACGTCTTGCTGGGCCCAGCTCCGTCTGGGAGTTTCGGACCGGGTGAAGACATTGAACGAGCAATTGAAAAGACAGGTAAGCCTTGCGCCGGTGGAAGTTCAGCGGGCCATCAGTGAGGTTCCAACAGTAAATCCAGCGGAAATCCATGTCGTCCCGGCACCGGAGGCGCCAGCCAAAACTGTTGCGCTCGTAAGCGACAGCCAGAAGCAGTTACTTCTGAATGCCGTGAAGAAGTTTACTGGGGACTCCAAGAAGCAGGAGAACCGCTACTCTTCGCTCGCACTCGCGTTTTTGATTGGCGGCGCTGCTTTCGCATTGCTGGGTAGCATCTTCAGCTTCCTCAAGTGGAACACAACCGCGGGTATCATCGGGTTGGTTGTTTTGGCCGTCGTGGGTTTCCCCAACATTTTCCCGATGACAGGTCTAGCCGATTTCTACGGAGTCCTTTCTACCCAGGCCATCGCCCTCGAAACCGATTGTGAGCTAAAGAGTCCCTTCACAAAAGATGATTATGATGCAGCCGAAAAACAGCTGAAATCGCTCATCCTTTACGAGGCGGCCAATCGCCCGAAACTCGGCAATACCAAACCATCGACCGATGATCTCGTGCGCCAGCTCCAGACGTACAAAACGGCAGCGGTTGTGGGTTCTGGCGGACTGTAACAATTCCGAGCTGGGTGGGGGCGGCTCGGGCCAGCCAAGAATTCATCGCAAATACACTTGACTTCGGGTGTTAGCATTTTAGTAGAGACATTCGAATAAGCTGGGCAAAAAACTGACTCGCCCAGCCTGAGGAAGCTCCGGGCGCGTCGATACGGGATGTGGCTGGAAAGGCCACAAAAAACGAAAATCGGTTTTTTGGGCCACTAACTCCCACGGGCTCAAGACTTTGCCTCTAAAGTATTTGCGCTCAAGACTTTGGCGGGAAAATCCTCCTAAAGTCTTGATTCTAAGAGACCGGGGGGAGGGGGGTACCCCCCTTAGGACAGTCCGGTCCGAGTCGGCAACGGAGAGTGGAAGTCAATGAATCTGTAATAGGCTGATCGCGGCGTCTTACTCCTCGGCCGTTTCTGTGCTTCAACGTTGTTATAAGTTCATCCGCAGAAGAAAGGCACAAAAAGCCAAGCCAAGTAACAAGCGCATGAATCCTCTTGGCAATTGCGGTTGGCAGGATCATCATGTCCTGGAGCGCGCGGAACTGCAAATGCACGAGCGGCTCGTTAGGTTTCTCAGATTCAAACCGCAAGAACAGCGGTTCAGGCTAGGCGGTGGTGAAGATAGAGAAGTGCTGCGGCGTGGAAATCTTCTGGAACGCTCGTGAGCGGGCGACGGCCTCCTCGAGCAGCGGGTTGCAGTAGACGAGCCACACCTCTCGGGGAAAGCGCGTCAGCGAATCTTCCAGCCGGGCGGTGAATTCGCGAAGTGCCGGTTCAGGCAAGGGATTGAACAGGTAGAGCACGAGAGGTTCTGGCGGCAGTTCGAAGTTGCGTGCGTCGGCGCACACGACCTCCACTTGTGAGCATTGTTGGGTCGGACTCTTGTAGTCCCGGGTATTGCCGGATGCGGCTTGGGAAAGACTTGGCAGAATCTCGACCCCGACGATTCTACGAAAAGGATATTCCGACGCCATCAGCAACGCGCGCCCCTTGCCGCAGCCGACATCGATGAAGGTAAATCTGCGGAAGTCGACTGGAAGCGCAGCCATCATCTCCTGGAATTGTGCAGGGTCCGTCGGCATATAAGGCGATAGAAAGATGCCAAGCAAGCGCTCCCGCCATCCGACGCTGCCGCTCGTGGTGTTGACGCGGTATTGCCAGTCGAAGTCCATGTCGCCGTAGCGGGAACGGCGGCGTTCGGGGGTTGAGTCACGGGCAAATCCCCAAAGCTCGCGCAGGAGAAGGGAAGCCGTGGGTAGAGCGCCCGCGGCGCGGACGCGTTCGCGCCACCACTCGTGAAATGCATTTTTGAGTTGGCGGGCAATTGCTGAGGGCATGGTGACGATGTTACCAAGGCCGGCA
>Ga0335069_10005144_pt1 | contig 19246 bp, 19 predicted proteins | sample Lox_Sample_11_FD_206714 | JGI IMG/M metagenome (GOLD analysis project Ga0335069, IMG submission 206714) | Soil microbial communities from Loxahatchee National Wildlife Refuge, Florida, United States - Lox_Sample_1.1 | ecosystem: Environmental > Terrestrial > Soil > Wetlands | place: USA... | reverse complement strand
TCCAGCCCTTGTGCAGGGCGTCGGTGGCCGCTTGGATAATGTTCGCGGGAGTATCGAAATCGGGCTCGCCGATCTCCAGGTGGACGATGTCGCGGCCCTTGGCCTCAAGCGCGCGGGCCTTCACCAAAACTTCGAAAGCAGTTTCCGTGCCCAGGCGGGCCATGCGCCGGGCCAGGCGCAATTCTGCTGGTTTCACTGCGATTGCTCCACTCATGTGATTGCCGCGCCCCGAAGGGCGCCCTCCTTGAGACCTCAGGGTCTCCGGGCAAACCGATGAATTATACCCTCCGGGAACGCGGATTCCGCTGTGAGCGGGGTCACCCACTGCCTGTGCGTCCCGCTGCATGTTATTGTTTTAATCCGTGGCCACCTATCTGATTACCGGCGCTGCCGGATTCATCGGTTCTTCTCTGGCGCGGGCCTTGCTCGAGCGCGGCGAGCGCGTAAGGGGTCTCGACAACCTCTCGACTGGCAAGCGGGAGAACATCGCCGACCTGGGGCGCATGGACTTCCATGAAGCCAGCCTGCTGGACTTGGGGGCGGTGGCCGAAGCCTGCCGCGGCGCGGACTATGTGCTGCACGAGGCCGCGATCCCCTCGGTGCCCAGGTCGGTGGCCGATCCTGCCGAGAGCAACCGCGCCAACGTCGAAGGCACCTTGAACCTGCTGATCGCCGCCCGCGATGCCAAGGTGAAACGCGTGGTCTATGCGGGCTCGTCCTCGATTTACGGCGAATCGCCCACGCTGCCGAAGCGCGAAGACATGACGCCGGACCCGATCTCGCCCTACGCGGTATCGAAGCTGGCGGGCGAGCTCTACATGAGGTCGTTCTGCCGCGTCTATGGCCTGGAGACGGTGACGCTGCGCTACTTCAACGTCTTCGGGCCCTACCAGGACGCAGGCTCGCAGTACTCGGGCGTGCTGGCCAAGTTCATCATGCTGATGCTCAAGGGCGAGCAGCCAACGATCTTTGGCGACGGCGAACAGAGCCGCGACTTCACCTACATCGAGAACGTGGTCGCAGCCAATCTCCTGGCCTGTTCCGCGCCCGCGACACAGGTCGCCGGACGCGTTATGAATGCCGCCACCGGCTCGCGCATTACCCTGAACAAGACCTTCGAGATCCTCAAGGAAATGACCGGTTACTCCGGCACAGTGCGCTATGGTCCAGAGCGCGCCGGCGACATCAAGCACTCGCTGGCAGACATCTCGCTGGCGGCAAAGCTGATGGGATACAAACCGGTAGCTCGCTTTGAAGAAGGACTGGCGCGCACCGTAGCCTGGTACCGCAGGCAGGCGGCGCGGCCCGTGGCGGTGCCCTAGAAGGCGCCCTCTGTAGCTTCCCACCGGAGTCGGCTGCCAGCGGCCCGAGTTCCTTGACAGGAGCGAGTCCGCGAGTCAGAATCGCATGTTCGTTCCTCCCCTGTAGCGCGATTGGGCTCCCAGATCCCAATTTCACAACTTGGCAGCCGAGATCTCCCAGGAGTGAAGCACGTGCAAGATTTTCCCAAAACGGCACAGGACGTTCCTGGCGACACCCCCCAATCCCCGCCCCCGGAGGAAACCGCACCCCTGACGGGCGAGGCTGCGCCCGCGGCCTGGGAACGCTTCAAGAGCGAGCTGGGCGAGGCTGTCCCTCCGCGCAATGGGCAGGAAGTTTTGGCGATGAACGCCATCTTCAACGAGCTCACGCGTCCGGCCATACATGCGGACATGGTGTTCGACATGGTGGTCGAGAGCGCGGCGACCTTGACCGGCGCCAGCGGGTCCGCCCTCGCCCTGGCGAAAGAAGGCAGTCTGGTGTGCCGCTCGGCGTACGGCAGCACCGCCCCGCCCGTGGGCACGCGCCTGGAGCCGGGCTCCGGGCTATCGGGGCTGTGCGTGCGCACCGGCCACATGCTGCGCTGCGACGATGCGGAAAGCGATCCCCGCGTGGACAGCTCCCTGACCCGCGACACCGGCATCCGCTCCATCAGTGTGGTCCCGCTGATCAAGGACGGAAAGCTGGTGGGCATCCTCGAGCTGCTCTCCACCCGCGCCCACGCCTTCGGGAAGAGCGAGACCGAGACGCTGCAGCGCATGGCGAAGCTGGCGGTGCTCACCATGACCCGCGTGGGCGAGCTGCGCGGCAAGAGCCTCGAACGCAAGGCGGAGCGTCGCTGGTTGTGGGTCCTCAGCCTGATGGCGCTTGCTTTCGCGATCGGCTTCGCCGCCTCGCGCCTGCTCGGCCCGCTGCTCTTCCATTGATTCATTGACTCATCCCTTGAAGGCTTGTCAAGTCACACACTTTCAAATACCGTAGGATGACTTCATACGCCGATTCTCCGGGGGACTCATTCGTGCGCTCGTATCGCAGACAAAAGACATCGAAGGGCGGCTGGCTTGCGGTGGCAGCGACGACGCTGGTAGTGGGTGTTATTTGTGGCTGCGGCGGCGGTGGCGGCACCGCTAAGGTCCTCTATGCCCTGGGGCTGGGGAGTCCGAGTGTGACCATTTTCACGGTTTCGGGGACCGGCGGGCTGACCGTCGCAAGTTCCGTCAGCACAGGATCGGCGCCGAGCGCGATCGCCCTTGATCCGTCGCGTCGCTTTGCCTACATCGTCGACTCCGCCGGCGGTATCGGGCCTGGAGGGGTTTCGCAGTATGTGCTGAACTCGAAATCAGGTGCCCTGGTGGTGGCGACGTTCTCTTCCACCAATGGAACCAGGCCGCCCTCTACGCCGGTGGAAACGGGGACCAATCCCTCCGGCATTGTCGTCGACAGAAGCGGCACCTACGTGTTCGTCGCCAACCAGGGGTCGGACAGCATCTCGGAGTTCATGATCGACCAGATCGGCGGGACGCTGACAGAGGTCAAGTACCCGCCGGCGGCCCCACCCATACCGAATGCCTGCATCCCGAACACTGCCGGATCCTGCCCGCTGTCCATCGCGCCGGCGTCGCCGACCGGGCTGGCGACAACCGGGAACATGTTGTTCGTGGCCACCTCCACGACGGGAGCCGGTTCGGTCTTCACGTACACCTTCGACACCACCACGGGGATTCTGAAGACCCCGGCCGCGTCCACCACGCCGGTAGGCTTGAATCCGTCGTCGATGGCCATGGATTCGAGCGCCAAGTTCCTGTTCCTGGCCGATTCCAGCGCAAGCACGGTGGCCGCGGTCAGTATCGGCAGTTCGGGACAGCTTGCGCCGGTGGGCGCGCCCATCTCGACCGGACCCACGCCGCTGAACGTGTGGGTCCATCCTTCAGGGAAGTTCCTGTACACGGCCAACCAGGGCTCGACGGTTGGGGGCGTCAGTTGCGTGGGCGGTAGCGTTTCGGCGTTCTCCATCGACAGTTCAGGCGCCCTGACGCCACTGAACGGCTCGCCGTTTGCCGCTGGGGCCTGCCCTTCGTATGTCGCGACCGACAGCTCAGGCGGTTTTCTGTTTGTGGCCAACGGCAGTCCCAATAACACCGCGAATAACACCATCTCGGCGTTCTCCATCGACAGCAGCGGAGCGTTGAAAGAGCCCGGCACGTTGTCCCCCTCCATCGTGATCAATCCGGTCGCGCTGGCCAGCATTAATTAAGGCAGTCCGCCGCTCCGTTGGTTTCGCGCTGGTGTCCTGCCCAAACGTGCGCTAGGATGTTCGGCCGCATGGATTGCGGGGGAGTCATGTGCGGCGCGGGGGTTCGTTTCCATGTCCAACGGTGGCCATTTGTCTGAGGAGCGTGAAGGCGCGAAGGACAACCTGGAGGACTTCGGGCATCCCCGAGGCACTCTGGTCATTGTTGCGCTATTCGGGGCTCTCTTCGCACTGGCATGGCTTGTCTTTTATGTCTTTCTTTTTTTGCAACGGGGCGCGCCCCACTCCTGAACTGGACGCGGTGACGGCATGCATGTAGAACTCTACGAACGCATCTGGATGTGGGCGGCTGGAGGATTGCTGCTGCTTTTTCTGGGCGCCATTTTCCTTACCGTCGGGCTGCAGGCCATTCAGCCTCCGAGTCATATCGAGACCGTGGACCCGACGGCGCTGGCCACGCATCCCGAGTTCGGAAAGCCCGGGGTCACGACGCGGGCCGACGGCAGCGTAGTGGTGAGCGTGGTCGCGCAGACGTTCTCGTTCAGTCCTGACCCCATCGAAGTCCCGGCGAACCGGCCGGTGATTTTTCGGCTCACCAGCGCCGACGTCATCCATGGCTTCGAAGTTGTCGGGACCAACGCCAACGCCATGGTGATCCCCGGTTACGTCAGCCAGTTCACGGTCACGTTCCAGCAGCCGGGCGAATACATCATCGGCTGCAATGAATACTGCGGCACGCTGCACCACAACATGGTGGGCAAACTGATCGTTAAGAAGGAGTCGCCATGAACGGGCGGCACGCGCTCGCCGCTGCCAATATTGGGGTCGCGGTAGGAGCCTTCGGCGTGGCCTCTGCCATGGGTGTGCTGCAGGCGCTGTCCATCGCCGACGTAAACTTCCCGTTTAGAAGCGAGTCTCTCTACTACATCTCGGTGACAGCGCACGGTGTTCTCATGGCGCTGGTCTTCACCACCTTCTTTATCATGGGGCTGGGCTACGCGCTGGCCCAGGAAAGTCTGGGGCGGATCATCGGTCGCGGGCTGGCCTGGTTCGCCTTCGCGCTCGGGCTGGTGGGATCGGTGGCCGCCGCAGTCACCATCCTGCGTGGGCAGAGCAGTGTGCTGTACACCTTCTATCCGCCGATGAAGGCGCATCCCCTCTTTTATATCGGCGCCACGCTGCTAATTGTGGCTTCCTGGATCTGGGGCGGAGTGATGATCGCCAGCTATCGCTCCTGGCGGCGCGAGCATCCCGGTGAGCCAGTACCGCTCGCCATCCACGGCATGCTGGCCACCATCATTCTTTGGTATCTGGCCACCGCCGGGCTGGCGGTCGAAGTTCTGGGAATGCTGATTCCCTGGTCGCTAGGGGTGGTGGGAAAAATCGATCCCGAGCTGGCGCGCAGCTTCTTCTGGTGGTTCGGCCACCCGCTGGTTTATTTCTGGCTGATGCCCGCGTATGTGCTCTGGTACACGGTACTGCCGCGAGTGGCAGGAGGAAAACTGTTCAGCGATTCGCTGGCGCGCATGGTCTTCATCCTTTTCGTCGTGTTGTCGGTGCCGGTGGGATTCCATCACCAGTTCGCTGACCCCGGCATCAGTGCGCATTGGAAGCTGGTCCACACCGTCACAACCTACGCCGTGCTTTATCCGAGTTTCGTGACTGCCTTCACCATCATCGCTTCGCTGGAGGTGGCGGGCCGCATGAAGGGCGCTCGCGGGTTGTTCGATTGGATCGGCAAGCTACCTTGGGGCGATCCATTCTTTGCCTCGGTGGCGCTGGCCATGATCTCCTTCACCTTTGGGGGCTTCGGCGGCGCCATTAATGCCGCCTTCGCCATGAACTCCATGGTGCACAACACTGCCTGGATTATGGGTCATTTCCACGTTACGCTGGGAACCACGGTGGCGCTCACCTTCATGGGCGCAACTTACTGGCTGCTACCCCGCCTGCTGGGGAGAGAAATACGGCTGCCGGGACTGGCGCGCATTCAGCCCTACCTGTGGTTTGTGGGGATGGCATTCTTCAGCATCAGTTATCACATTGCCGGATTGCGCGGCCTGCCTCGAAGGGTCTATAGCGGCTCATTGACCGGCGAATACGGAGCATCGTGGCACGGGCTGACCAGGCTGGCGGCGCTGGGCGCGGTGATCCTGTTCTTGAGCGCGCTATCTTTCGTGACCGTGGTGGTTTCCACTTGGATCGGTGGCAAGAAGATTCAACCGCCGGCCTTCGAGTTCGCCTCGCCTTTGCGGCCCGTGACTACCTTGGGCGTCTGGGACCGATTTGGATTGTGGACGGTGCTGGCCGTGGTGCTGGTGGCAGTGGCCTACGCCTATCCGCTGCTCCACCTCTTTGCCCACCCCCGTTACGGATCGCCACCCCTCCAGCCCTTCTGAAAAAGTCGGCGGTGCGGCGTCCAGCTCACTTGTAAATTGAGTGCTGCTCCTGCGGCCGTTTGAGCTTGATGATGAACTCGTGCTCGGGCTGATTGATGTCGTGGTCCTGGCCGTAGGTCTGGAAGCCGGGAGCAATCACCTGGATGCGCAGCTTGCCATACGGAATGCCGGCGTAGGAGGCCCTGCCGTCGTTATCAGTCTTTAGCTGGAGGCCACCCTGACCCTGGCGACCGCGTGCGTCCACCTCGTGCAGGATAATGCTGGCGTTGCGGACGGGGTTACCGTTGTAGTCCTTGAGCACAACGAATCTGAGGTTGGCGGACTGTCGTGGCTTCTCCCCGGTCGCCAGGCTGAGCAACGCCAGCACGGCAAGAATGACCCCTGCTTTTCTCATCAGCATCGATTTTACAGCCGGGAGTCCACAGAAACACAAAGGCACGGAGAGATCTGAACCAGAACCTCCGTGTCTCTGTGCCTTGGTCAGGAGGAATGCTCTAGAACCCGAAGCCGGCGCCGTCGCCGTGCCCGAGTTCGCGCAACCCCTCGCGGTCGCGAATGACCAGTGTGGAGTGCTCGAACTCGATCAGGCCCTTATGCCGGAAGCTGGTGAGCAGGCGGGTAACCGTCTCGCGCGAGCTGCCGATCATTTCCGCAATCTGCTGGTGTGTAAGCGTGAGCTGTACTCGCGCCTCCTTGCCGGGGCCGGCATTGCGCACAAACTGCAGGAGCGTGCGCGCCAAACGCTGGGTGGCAGTGTGCGACAGCATCATCGTGCGCAGTTGCTGGCAGGTATTGTTGTACTCCTCGGCCAGCTCCTGCGCGATCTGGAAGGCCAGTTCGGGATGCGCGCGCAGCCACTGCCGGAAGCTCTCGCGGGGGATGATCTTGATGCGGGTGGGCTCCAGGGTCTCGGCCGTCAGTTCGCAGGCACGCCCGACCACTGTGGCGCTCAGGCCCAGCACTTCACCCGGCCCGGCGATGCGTACGACGATGCTGCGTCCATCCGCGGAGGCGGTGGAGAGTTTCACCCGGCCGCTGGCGATCACCATCACGCCCTGCGAAGGCTGTCCCTCCATGAACAGGATCGTCCCGCCGGGATGCGAATTCTCCCTCGTCACGCGATCCAGCGACGAAGACGAAGGCCCCAGTCCAGCCAGGAACGCCGGCGGACAACTGGCAGGAACAGCGGCAGGCTGCAATACTTGTAAAGTTGACACGGTCGAACCTCCTCAGAAGAAATCGCCCACTCGATACTTCTCAGGCCCGTTCTCTTGGAAAATCCCCCACCCTGATACCGTCAAGCGCGTCTTGCTGACGAACAGCGAGCCGTTATTTCCTCGACCAGAGAACTCATCATCAGGCCAGCGGCGGCGTTGAGCTTAACGCCGGCGGCGTACATCTCCGCCAGCAACTCCTTGCCGCGCTCGTCCACGAATCCAACCTTCTCCAGGTCTACCCGCAGCACTCTGCCCGAGGCGGACGCCGCAGCTTTGCGCCAGCACCGTTCTAGTTCCTCGACCCATGGTCCCCGGCATTTGCCTTCAAGCACCAGCGTTATCGCCGTTGGACCTTCCTGGGTCGTAATCCGAAGCATCGTTGCTGCAGCCTCACCTGCGCTGGAAGTGGCAGGTTCACGGCCAAACCGCCGCCTTGCAGGAGGGAAGATTGCCAAGTCTTTTGAGTTCAGTTAGTTAGGTCTCGAGGAAGCATCCTGGGCAGGGCCACTCCCCGGAAATCTTGACGATTGGCTTTGGTCAGATCTCGTCAGGCGTGACGAAATCGCGTCAGGCGAGGTTCCCCAATCTGCGTTACAATTCCAGCAATTCTGCGAGGGGTGGGGTGAATGGCTCCCGCTGGTCGCGACACCAGTCTGCCCAATCAGCCGGAACGAGAACTCCAGTGGTTCTCGCCGGGCCAGGAGCACTACGAGGCTCTGGTGGAGGTGTCGCATTCCATCGCCTCGCACCCTGAACTGGCGGGGCTGTTCCACGACCTGCTGCAACGGTTGCAGCGCGTGCTGCGCTTCGATCTGCTGAACCTGGTGCTTCACGATCCTGCCACCAACCTGATGCGGCTTAATGTTCTCGAGGCGACCCTGCCGGTCACCGTGCCGCTGTCGCTGGCGCTACCGGTCGAGGACATTCCCGCCGGCTGGGTGTGGCAGCATCAGCAGCCCCTGCTGATACGCAACCTCGAAGAGGAGACGCGCTTCGCTGCGGCGGTGCGCATGTACCTGGAAAGCGGTTTGCGGTCCTACTACGTGTTGCCGCTGACCACGCCCCAGCGCCGCGCCGGCGCCATCAGCTTCGGCAGCGCCATCGTGGACGCCTTCGGCGATTCTGACCTGCGCCTGATGCGGGAGGCGGCCGAGCAGATCGCCATCGCCGTGGACAATGTTCTTACCCACGAGAGCGCCGTTTCCTTCCAGCAGCAACTGGCGATGGAACGCGACCGCCTGCGCATGCTGCTGGAAATCAACAACGCCATCGTCAGCCACCTGGAGTTGCGCGAGCTGTTCTCCAGCATCTCAGCGGCGATGCGCCGCGCTTTCCGCCACGACTACTCCAGCCTCTCCCTGTACGACGCCGAGCAAAACCACTTCGAAATCAGGGCCGTGGATTTGCCCAACGGGCGCGGCCTGATTCGCGAAGGCATGACCTTCGGCTTCGGAACGCCGGCGGCGCGGGCGTTCGCGACCCGCAAGCCGCTGCTGGTGAGCCGGCTGGATCCGGAGACATTCCCTTCCGAGATCATCCGGCTGGTGGTCGCCGAAGGCATGCGCTCCGGCTGCTGGCTGCCGCTCGTCAGCCGCGATCGTGTGCTGGGCACGCTGAACGTCCTTAGCAGGCGCGAAAACGCCTTTACCCAGGAAGACCTCGAGCTGCTGCGACAGGTGGCCAATCAGGTGGCCATCGCCGTGGACAATGGGCTGGCCTTTCACCAGATCGCCGAACTCAAGGACAAGCTGGCGGAGGAAAAGCTCTATCTCGAAGATGAAATCCGCAGCCAGTACAACTTCGAAGAGATCATCGGCGAGAGCGTGGTGTGGAAGCGGGTGCTGGAGCAGGTGGAGACAGTTGCGCCCACCGACTCCTCGGTCCTCATCCTGGGCGAGACCGGTACCGGCAAAGAACTGATCGCGCGCGCCATTCACAACCTGAGCGGGCGTCGCGAACGTACCTTCGTCAAATTGAACTGTGCCGCCATCCCCACCGGGCTACTCGAGAGCGAACTGTTCGGACACGAGAAGGGCGCGTTCACCGGCGCCATCTCACAGAAGGTGGGACGAGTGGAGCTGGCAGACCACGGCACTTTATTCCTGGACGAAGTGGGCGACATCCCGCCCGAGCTCCAGCCCAAGCTGCTGCGCGTCCTGCAGGAACGAGAGTTTGAGCGCCTGGGCTCGACCCGTACCATGCGCGTGGACCTGCGCCTGATCGCCGCTACTAACCGCGACCTGGGCAGGATGGTCGCCGAGCGCCAGTTCCGCAGCGACCTCTTCTATCGCCTGAACGTCTTCCCCATCCAACTGCCGGCGCTGCGAGAGCGCGGCAAGGACATCGCACTGCTGGTCCGTTACTTCGCGCAGAAGCACGCTTCGAGCAAGGGCAAGCACATCGAGCGCATCCCGGCCGAGACCATGCAGGCGCTCGAACGCTGGCACTGGCCAGGGAACGTGCGCGAACTGGAGAACCTGATCGAACGCGCCGTGATCCTAACGCGCGGAACTGTACTCAATGTCCCCCTGGCGGAATTCAAATCCGGTCCCGAGACCGCACCCCCGCCCGACGACGTGGCCACGCTGGAGGACGCTGAGCGCGACCATATCCTGAAGGCGCTGCGGGAGGCGCGTGGTCTCATTTCCGGCCCGCAGGGCGCCGCAGCCCGCCTGGGCCTGAAGCGCACGACGCTCAATTCCAAGATGCGCAAACTGGGGATCACCCGCAAGGACTACTCTTAGCCGCAGAGACCTGTTCAAGAACCTCTTCCGTGGCCCCGTTTCGTTGCTGAGTTCGGCGTTGACGCCAACTCGTCAACCCAGACGAGATTTCGCCACTCCTCGCCGTCACACTGTGCTGTGACGCGATCCCAAGAATGAGGCAAGTGACCTGAAACCCGCGCCTTTGCCGGGCCCGGGCCACACCGGTTGCTTTGGCCGAAAAGATGCACCGCCTGTGTGTTGCGGGAAGGGTGGGGCTACCGACAACGGAGTTTCTGAGGCGGAGTCATTCATATGTGCAGGTTCACAGAATCCGCGGCCGAACTCCGATTCAGTGGTGCTGAGCGTATTCGCAGCGCGGCGGGGAGGGTGTGATGGGAACCCACATCATTTGGCGTAATCCCTCCCCACCGCGCAGAGCCGAGTTCAAGCTGTGCCGCCTGGCCGGCAACGACCGCGCGACCATCTACCAGGTGACCGGCCGCACTTACCAGCGTCCGTTCGAGCTGCTCCGCAGAACCGCAGGACTCGCTCCGAGAAGGACAGTAGGCGCACCTCCGGTTGCTCCTGCTTCGGAGCTGGTGCTGGCGCGGTGGTAGCATTTCAACCGACACACCCACATTGTCGCTCCCGGTCCCGGCGCATTGACGCCGTCCTGCCGCTGGTGCTACGGTCAGGAGAGAAATGGTGTTCTCAAACCTCTTCTGTTTCTTCCTCGGCGGCGAAATCGAAACCCTGATACGCCAAACTGGCGCTGTGGCCAAGATCGTTCTGCTCATCCTGCTGGTGTTCAGCCTGTTTTCCTGGGCGATCATCCTGGCCAAGTGGGGCCGTTTCCGGAGTGCGCGCGTGCAGAGCGGGCGCTTTGTGCGCGCCTTCCGCAAGGCCGTGCGGCTGCAGGATGTGGCGGCAGTCTCGGAGCAGTTCAAGCCCAGCCCGCTGGTGGCCGTGTTTGAAGGCGCTTACGCAGAGTATCGCCGGCAGGTGGGGAATCCCACGGGTGTCGTGAGGAATCCCGTGGCCGTACAGCGCGCGGCACAGATCGCCTCCTCGGAAGAGCTGACGCGGCTGGAGCGGCGTTTGCCCTGGCTGGCAACGACCGGCGCCGTGACGCCTTTCATCGGCCTCTTCGGCACGGTGTGGGGCATCATCGACGCTTTTCACGGACTGGGCACGGCCGGTGCGGCCACGCTGCGCGCGGTCGCCCCTGGGATTTCTGAGGCGCTGATCACCACCGCCGCCGGCCTGTTCGCCGCCATCCCGGCGGTCATCGCCTATAACGAGTTCGGCAGTACGATCCGCGAATTTGGAGCGCGCATGGACGACTTCACGCTGGAATTCCTGAACACGGTGGAGCGTCCCGCCGAACGGACGCCGGAGCGCTAGATGGCCTTCACCAACGCCCAGGGACGGACGCAGACGTCGCTCGCCGACATCAACGTCACCCCCTTTGTGGACGTGGTGCTGGTGCTCCTGATCATCTTCATGCTCACCGCTCCGATCCTGCAGTCGGGCATCGAGGTGAATGTGCCCAAGACGCGGACAGTGAAAGAGATCACCGAAGAGCGGCTGGTCATCACCATCGACCGCTCGCAGCGCGTGTACCTGGGCAACGACCCCATCAACATCAACCAGATCGGGGCCCGGCTGCGCTCGAAGCTGCGCGATCCGGGACGGCAGTCGGTCTTCCTGCGCGCCGACCAGAACGTGCCCTTCGGCGCCTTTGCCACGGTGATGGACGCGGTGAAGCAGGCGGGGATTGCAAACGTCAGCATCGTCACCGAGCCCATCCAGAGTTCGCCGGGGACGCAACAAGGACGGTAGAAGTGTCCGCACACGCCGACATCTTCACCGAGCGTGAAGGATGGCGAGGCCCGCTGGGCTGGTCGCTGGCGCTGCACGCTTGCCTGTTCGCCAGCATCATGGTTTATGGGCTGGTCCACAAAATCGGTGGCGAGAGTTGGGGATCGGGCGGCACGGGCGGCGGCGCTATGAGCGCCACCCTGGTTTCGGCATCTGCCATCCCGCTCCCTCCGAACGAGATGGGCAAGAGCATCGTGGCGCACGAGTCGCCGGGGCTCTCGAAATCGCTGCCGCGGCAGGAAGAAAAAGCGCCGGAAGCAATCCCCATACCCGAGAAGAATGCGAAAAGGAAACCGCCCCGGCCGGAGCGCTCGACCGTCGCCAAGAACCTACCACCCGAGGAACCCCAGAACATCATTCCTTTCGGCCAGGGCGGACCCATCAGCGGACCCTACGGCGTGTTCACCGCCGGCGGCGCCAAGGGCGGATTGAGTTTCTCCGGCGGGGGCGATTTCGGCAGCCGCTTTGGATGGTACGTGGACGTGGTGCGGCGCAAGATCTCGGAGAACTGGATGAAGTACGAAGTCGATCCGCGGGTCAGCAGCGGGCAACGCGTGTACATCACCTTCGACATTCTGCGCAACGGGCAGCCGGTCAACGTGCAGGTGGAGCAATCCAGCGGCGTCCCTTCCCTGGATGTCTCCGCGACCCGCGCCATCCAGCGCATCGACACCTTCGGCGCCCTGCCCAACGAGTACAGCGGCAGCAAGGTCTCGGTGGAGTTCTGGTTTGATTACCGGAGATGATTTTAACATCGTTATGCGATATAAACTGGCTCGACGCTTTCTGTGGTCACAACCCTCCATGGTCGGGATTACGTGTCAGGGCACGACTTCAGTCGTGCCGTTAGCCAGAAAAAACAATTGTCATCCTGAGCGCCGTCCGAACGAGCGCGCCGAGCGAGGACAAGCGAAGGACCTGCTTTGTAGCATCAGGACACAGCATGCGGCTCCTTATCCGCCGAAACCCAAGCTCCCTCGACTCGCGCTCACTCGCAACGCTCGCTCGCGCTTCGCTCGGGATGACAATTCAAAGTGTGTTGCGGCGCGGCTGAAGCCGCGCCCCTTCAAGACTTGTCGTATCAGCGCAGGTTCCGTCGTCTTCTGCTTCTTGATCTGTCTTGGGCTCGTCCTGCCCGCCTTCGCCCAGGACTGGATCCGCACCGGCACCGGGCTGGGAGTGGAGAAAGTGCGGCTGGCCGTCCCCGATTTCAAGGTCGCGACTGCGGACGCCTCCAACGCGCAGCTCCAGCAGGTGTTCGACGATGTGTTGTGGAATGACCTGGCCAACGCCGGCATCTTCGACATGGTCTCGAAGAGCTTCTACCCGCTACAAACGCCGGGCACGCCACAGGAGCTAAACATCCCGGCGTGGGGCAATCCGCCGCCCAACGCCAGCATGGTGGCCTTCGGCAACCTCGGAGTAACAGGCACTGATCTGCAGGTACAGGGCTGGCTCTTTGACGCCAAGAACGCCAGCGCGCCGCAGGTGCTGGGCAAGCAGTACAAAGAACCGGCGAGCCGGGAAAGCGCGCGCGACATCGCGCACAAGTTCGCGGCCGAGATCATCTTCCGCCTGGGCGGCGGGATCCCGAGCGTCACCGCGAGCAAGATTTTTTTCATTTCCACGCGCAGCGGACACAAGGAAGTCTGGGAGATGGATTACGACGGCGCCAACCAGCACGCGATCACCCATCTGGGGTCGATTTCACTCTCGCCGCGCATCTCGCCTGACGGCAACCGCCTGGCCTTCACCACTTATGCCCATGGCTCGCCCGACATCGTGATCTGGTCGCTGGAGCTGAAGCGCTTCCTGACTTTCCCCCGGTTCGGCGGCACCAACGCTTCGCCGGCATGGTCGCCCGATGGCGCCAAGCTCCTGTTTTCATCCTCGCGCAACGGCGATCCGGAAATCTATGTGGTGGACGACAACGGCGCGCACCTGAAGCGGCTCACTGCCTACAAAGGCGTGGACATCTCCCCGGTGTGGAACCCCAAGACCGCGGGACAGATCGCCTGGGTAAGCGATCGCTCCGGGCTGCCGCAGATCTACATCATGGACGCCGATGGCGCCAACGTGCAGCGCATGACCGATGGCGGCTATGCGGTCTCGCCTTCCTGGTCCCCCAACGGGCAATTCCTGTTGTTCAGTTGGAGTCGCAAGTGGGGACCGGGAGAACCCGGCGGGCAGGACATATATATAATGGACATTGCCAGCCGCCAATGGGTGCAGCTGACGAACCAGGGGCGGAATGATTTTCCATCGTGGTCGCCCGACGGTCGCCATATTGTCTTTCAGTCCACGCGCAGCGGCAGCGACCAGATCTGGACCATGCTGGCGGACGGCAGCCAGCAGCGCCAGCTAACGTTCACGGGCTCCAACTCCATGCCGAACTGGAGTTGGAAATAAATCTTCACGGGGCTCATTATTCATTCTTGACTCCATCCGGGCAGGACGGACCCGGAGGAACGCGATTGCGAGCTTTCTCGCAGGGAGGATGAGGTGAAGCACAGCAGGATGAAGTGGATCACGATCGTCGCGGCCTTGGCGAGCTTGATGGTACTGGCCAGCGCGGGCTGTAAGAAAAAGGAAGTAGCGCCACCGCCGCCACCACCGCCGCCGCCGCAACCAACCGCGTCGCTGACAGCCAATCCCAGCACTATCCAGCGGGGCCAGTCCACGACCCTGACCTGGCAGACCACCAATGCCACCGACGTGACGCTCGAAGGCATCGGAGCGGTCGAAGCCAATGGCTCCAGACAGGTAACGCCTTCGGACTCCACCACCTACCGCCTGACGGCGAAGGGTGCAGGCGGGACGCAGGAAGCCACGGCGCGGGTCACGGTGACTCAGCCGCCGCCACCGCCGGTCGCGGCTGCTCCCAGCGACGAAGAACTCTTTAACCAGAACGTGAAGGACGCGTTCTTCGACTTTGACAAGTCGGACATCCGTCCCGACGCGCAGCAGGCCCTGATGGCCGACGCGGCGTTCCTGCAGCAGCATCCCAACATCCGCTTCACCGTCGAGGGACACTGCGATGAACGCGGCTCGACCGAGTACAACCTTGGGCTGGGTGACCGCCGTGCCACGGCTGTCAAGGACTTCCTGGTGCAGCAAGGCGTCAGTGCGGACCGCATCCGTACCATCAGTTACGGCAAGGAAAAACCGTTCTGCACCGAGCACACGGAAGACTGCTGGCAGCAGAACCGCCGCGGACACTTCGTGTATCAGCGGTGAGCTTGAAGAGGGGACGGGCTCCGTCCCCTCTTTTCCCGCCTTTCGCGGCCAACGTCAGAGCGCAAAGGATGGGGTGTCCGTTTGCTCTTCCCGGCTCGCGCCCGCGCCTGGCATCTTTTACAATGCGGGCAAGCCGCGGTTCGGCATCTTAAAAAGCATATGAAGACAAGAAGACTTCTCCCCTTGCTCGCCCTGCTGGGGCTGTGGTGCGCCCTGCCGGCGTTCGGCGTCAGCAAAGAGATCATCCAGCTCCAGACCCAGGTGCAGGCGCTGCAGGACCAGATGTCGCGCATGCAGCAGTCGTTCGATGAGCGCATGGGCGTGATGAAAAACCTGATCGAGCAGACCACTGACAACATGAACAAGGTCACCGCCGCGGTCAACAGCCTGCAGAAGACGCTCTCGCAGCAGAACAGCGACATGGGCGCCAAGGTGGACCAGGTCTCCACCCAGGTGCAGGCCCTGCACGATTCCCTCGACGAACTGCGAGCGCGTTTGAACAAGCTGAACACGCAACTGGACCAGTTCACTGCCCAGCAGCAGAACCTGCCGCCGCAGACGCCGGGCGCGAATCCCGCCGCCCTGGCGCCGCCTCCGGACGTGCTCTACAACAACGGCCTTCGCGATTACAACTCCGGCAAGTACGACATCGCCAGCCAGGAGTTCGGCGACTATTTGAAGTACTACGCCAACACCGACCTGGCCGGGAACGCACAGTTCTACCTGGGCGAGATCGCATATCGGCAGGGGAACTTCCGAGGCGCCATCCAGGCGTATGACACCGTGCTGCAGCAGTACGCCGGTGGAAACAAGGCGGCGGCCGCGCAGCTCAAGAAAGGCTTTGCCCTGCTCGAGTTGGGGCAGCGGGACGCCGGGGTGCGCGAGCTGAACAGTCTGATCGCGCGCTATCCACGCTCGGTCGAGGCCACACAGGCGCGGGAGCGGCTGCGCCAGCTCACCTCGCGGAAGACCTCACCTAGCCACCGCGCGACGGCACAATAGCGCCCGGCGGGAAGGGGGGCAATGTCCGGGCGACCGCTGGCCAGCTTGCTGTGGCAGGCGGCACGCCGCACGCCGCGTCCCAGCGGCTGGCAGGTTACTCTGCGCCATCTGGGCGGCTTCGGCCTGTTCGCGCTGGCGGTTCTTGATGGCTCACCCTTCCCTACCCTGGGTGGTCTTGATCTGGTGACCGCCATCCTGGCCGCGCGACACCGCGAGCCTTGGTACTACTATGCGCTGATCGCCACCGTCGGAGGGGCGATCGGCTCGTTCATCACCTATTCCATCGCCCGCAAGGCAGGTGAGGCATATCTCACCCGCAAGGTCGGCCAGGGCCGGATGCGCCACCTGCTCGCCTTCATCCGCGAATGGGGCGGAGGCGCGCTCGTCGTGGCCACACTTCTTCCTCCACCTTTCCCGGCGACAATGGTCTTCGCTGCGGCCGGCATTCTGAGCTATCCCGCGCGGCGATATCTCAGCTTCGTCGCGCTGGGGCGGGCCTTCCGCTACGGATTGCTGGCCTGGGCCGCGTACCGTTACGGACGTCACTTCGTACGCGTGGTCCGGCATCCTGAGCGTTATGTGGGCTGGTCGCTCCTGATAGCAGGCCTTGTCATCGTGGCGGTGGCGACGGCCCTGTTCACCTGGCGGTGGATGCGCGAAACCGCTCCCCTGCAACAGCAGAGGTCTGGACCCTAGAAAACTCCTCTTGTTCGGTTCGAGCGCCCCCTTTGGGTCATGCAGCCCAAGGCATTCCGCCCATGTACTTCCGTCAGTTGGGGATGATTACCTTTGGACTTACGCTAAGGATGCATGCCCGGAAGCGCCAGCAAGCCGGCTGAGCCGGTCCGCACGAGATTGCGTCAGGTTGAATACCGCGAGTGGTGGCTGTGGTCGCTGGCCGTCCTGGTAACGCTGTTGTTGACGCTGGGCATCGCGTCCTTCCTGCTGCCCCTGCTGCACGTGCAGACCGACCCCTTTTATGCCTTCAACCTGAGGCAGGCTGCGCACGGGCTGGTAGGCGCCGTCCTGCTGTTCGACATCTACACGCTTTACCTCCAGCTCCAGATCACTCGTATGCGGCGCCGGCTCACCGAGCGCGACGAGCTATTCCGCCTGGTCAGCGAGAACGCCGGTGACATGATTGCCCTCGTGGACATGGACGGTCACCGGCTCTACAACAGCCCGGCGTACCAGAAGGTGCTGGGCTATTCTGCCGAGGAGCTGAGCGCTACCTCGTCTTTTGAGCAGGTCCACCCCGACGATCGCCATCGCGTGCTGGAAGCCGCGGAGCACGCGCGCCGTACTGGCGAAGGACGCACCCTGGAATACCGCATACGGCACAAGGACGGAAGCTGGCGCGTGCTCGAATCCTCCGCCAGCACCATCCTTGACGGCAATGGCAAGGCCGAAAAGATGGTCATCGTGAACCGCGACATCACCGCCCGCAAGCACGCCGAAGAAAAGCTCGTGCACCAGAGCCTCCACGACGCCCTCACCGGCCTGCCCAACCGCTCGCTGTTCCTGGACCGCGTGCAGCGGGCCTTCAGCCATTCGCAGCGCCATCCGGAATATAAATTCGCCGTGCTGTTCATTGACGTGGACAACTTCAAGAAGTTCAACGACAGCTTCGGATACGCCGCCGGCGACGAGGTGATCATCGCACTGGCCAGCCGCCTGGCGTCCTCACTCCGTCAGCATCAGGCGGTGGCCCGTCTCGCTCTGATGGCCCATGGCGATGACACTCTGGCCCGGCTGGGCGGCGACGAATTCGCCGTTCTCCTGGACGACATCAAGGACCCCAGTGATGCCATCCGCGTGGCCAACCGCATTCAGGACGCGGTCGCGGCTCCCTTCTCCTTCAACGGCCAGGAAGTGTTCTCCTCCGCCAGCATCGGCATAGCCCTGAGTTCCACCGTCCGCGACCGGGCGGAAGATCTGCTGCGCGACGCCGACATCGCCATGTATCGCGCCAAGGCGGCGGGCAAGTCCCGCTGCGAGGTTTTCGACGGGGAGATGCACGCGCGGGCAGTCGAACGCCTGCGGCTGGAGCGGGACTTGCGCGCGGCCGTGGCCCGCAGCGAATTCGTGGTTCACTACCAGCCCATCGTGCAACTGGAGAGCGGCCTCATTAGTGGCTTCGAGGCGCTGGCGCGCTGGCAGCATCCCGAACGGGGTTTGCTCCCGCCGGGCGAGTTTATCGAGCTGGCGGAAGAAACAGGGCTGATCGTTCCCATGAACCGCTGGCTGCTGCGTGAAGCCTGCCAGCAGGCCCGCGTCTGGCAGTCGCGCTATCCTTCCGATCCTCCGCTCACTGTCACCGCCAACATCACCTCCAAGGAACTGGAGCAGGAAGACCTGGTCACCAGCATCCGCCTGACGCTGCAGCAGACCGCCATGAATCCCCGCCATGTGCAACTGGAAATCCGCGAGACCGTGGCCATGGCTGACGCCGATAGCGCCGCCGAGATCCTTTCACGACTCAAGGCCCTCGGCGTCCGGCTGAGCGTCGACGATTTCGGCACCGGCTACTCCTCCCTCAGCCGCCTGCAAGGGCTGCCCCTGGATACTCTGAAGATTGACCGCAGCTTCATCTCCGGCATGCACAATGACCCGGACAAGCGCGAGATCGTCCACGTCATCGTCATGCTGGGCCAGCAGCTTGGCATGGAGGTGGTGGCTGAGGGCACGGAAACGGCGGAGCAGGTGAAATACGTGAAGGACCTGGGCTGCGACTATGCGCAGGGGTTCTTCTTCTCTCCGGCAGTGGAAGCCCGCGCTTTCGAAGAGCTGCTCGCGGCCGGCCACATTGAGGTTCCCCAACTGGCGCGCTGACCTCGCCCGCCGGAAATCGCAAATATTCTGCTTGCCGAGAACACACGAACGGAGCAGAAGATAGGCAAAACCACTGTTTGGGGTTGCGCCGTGCCAATGCTCGACTCCCGGAGCGCATTTAATTACATCTCCCTTGCGAACGACGCGCGCGGGCTTCCCCCGTTCCTGATAGTAGCCAGCACTTCGGTGATCAGCAGAACCTGACCGCCCGGATGACTATGTCAATCCAACTTTGCACCAGCCTCATAGGTTTTCCCTCTTGCACGCCGCAAGTCGATCTGCTATATACTGAACCATATGGTTCAGTATAACGAAACCCGCCTCGACGCTTCGTTCGCCGCGCTGTCGGACGCGACCCGGCGCGGCGTGCTGGAGCAGCTCGGCCGCGCCGACGCTTCGATC
>Ga0335069_10005143_pt1 | contig 19246 bp, 19 predicted proteins | sample Lox_Sample_11_FD_206714 | JGI IMG/M metagenome (GOLD analysis project Ga0335069, IMG submission 206714) | Soil microbial communities from Loxahatchee National Wildlife Refuge, Florida, United States - Lox_Sample_1.1 | ecosystem: Environmental > Terrestrial > Soil > Wetlands | place: USA... | reverse complement strand
CATTGCTCATGCCTTTGATGGTTTGCTGTGCGAATTCCCACGATTTATTCAGCTCCTGAATGATCTGAGCTTTGTCGGTCGTCGATTTTTCAAATGTCTTGCCATTGAAGTCTTTGGGGACGGAGGCTCCCATCATCCGCAGAATCCCATAGCGCTCGGCCGCAACGTGCAAAAAGACCTCGGCGAACGAGCGCGTGTCGTCCGATGGGCGCCACGTCATCTTGCTCTCGGGTATGGCATTCGCGAGGTCGACAACCTTCTTCTGCACCGTCTCAAGATCAAGCAATGACTGAGCTTTCATGTCATAACTGGGGCTGGTCTTGTCGTTGTCGGTGGCGGCTGCACTCTGGGCCAGGGCTGCGCTGCCGGTGAGTCCGAGTAAAAGCACCAACATCGACAGAAGTACTCTTTTCATGCTGACTCCTCCTGGGGCGAATGGCGGGGCGATCTCGTTGACGATGATTTGGCGGAAACTGCCATCCGACCGAGCCAAAGATAGCCTAACCAGAGCGTATGAGAAGGCAGCATGGGACCAACACCAATCCGAGACATACGAGAAAGGGCGAAATGGGGACGAAAACAAAACGGCGGTGCGCTAGGAGCTTTGGGCGAGTGCCGCCGATCGGAACGGTCGAGAGCTTTGTCTCAGATATCAGTCCGGCGAAAGACCGAGAGCGAGTCTACTGCTTCCACAAACTTGAATCGGGGATCGTGGGAAATGACCTGTTTTGTGAAAACACAACTGCCGACGGTCTCCAGATTTCTTGAAGCTGTGGAACGACTGTCGTGAAGCGCCACCAAGCCACCGCTCGCGATTAAAGGCGCCCAAGATTCCCAGTCCGCTCGGAGCCCTTCGTAACTGTGATTACCATCGATGAATAAGAAGTCGACGTTGCGCAGAGTTGTTCGGAACTGCTTTGCCGCAAGCTCGCTCGTGGTACGAATGAACTCGATCTTGTGACTCCATTTTCGTGTGTTTCGGCGGGCTACTGCAAAAGGAAAGCTCAAGCCGAGACGACCTGGAACGTAGCTATCCACGGCATAGAGCACGCCCTCGGGAGCCAGAGATTCCGCGATTCGGCAGGTAGTAACTCCATGCCAAACCCCGATTTCCGCTGCAATTTTCCTGTTTGATGCATTGCGCGAAAGACATTCTCTTTCGGCAATGGAGGTCTGAGTCTCCGGCATGACGAGTCCAAGACAGTAGAGCGGGTAGTGGAAGGCTGGGCGCATGTTTGCGAATCTATGACTTGCTTTGAGATCACTCTATTTCAGCTACCTGCTTCGGGCAATTGCCTCTGTCCTGGTTGTGAGAGCGACGTACCTACAGCGTCAACTGTAATCTGCCATCTCAGTATGGTCTGATGAATTAATTTCATGCATATTGTCATCGCCCGACACCAGCAACCCGAGAACTTAAGGACGAGAACGCGCAGCTCAGGGCTCGTCTCCGCTTCGTCCTACCTGGCTCGGTGGCGAACCTCCGATATCGGAACTTATATGTGTGCGAACTCGGCCGAACCGTTATTGGAGTCCGCATGAGAATCTTGGTCGCTCACGATGTATATACCCAGCACATCGGCGGCATGAACCGCATTATGCGATTCACGCACGATCCCCTGGTTGGGCTCGGACACGAGGTCGACTACTTCATGGCCGAGGATGTGGCCGTGCGAAATGCGTTGACTCGCCGATTTGCATTTCCGTGGGCAGTGCTGCAGAAGACCATTCGCTCATACCGTTGTGGCCGCAAGTACGACATCGTCAATGTCCACGAGGTTCAGTCAGGGTGGGTTGCTTTACTCAAGCGATACGCCGGCAACCCTTACGTTGTGGTGACGACGCACGGGTCAGAACATCGCAGCTGGGATCTAGCCCTGGAAGAAGCTTCCCTTGGACGGAACGGCCCCGCTCTGAAAACCCGCATCTTGAATCCGCTCACTCGTCTGTGGCAGGTCAGATTGGGCCTGACTCATTCCGACCTGGTCTTCTGCCTAAGTGAACAAGATCGCGAGTACTTAGCGCGAAAAATGGGAATTGAACCCAGAAAACTGGTTCGCATGTATCCGGGCGCTGTCACGACGTATACATCGGCAGATCCCGGCCGGCTCCGGCGACCTGTCAAACGGATTATCTTCAGCGCTACGTGGCGGAAGAACAAAGGGATTGAAGACCTGGTACCCGCGTTTGCCTCGATCGTTTTGAAGCATCCGGGAATCAGGCTGACCGTCCTTGGCGGAGGGATACCGGAAAGGGCAATCCGAAATCACTTTCCGAAGCACATTGCCGAAATGGTGGATGCATTCGAAACCAATGGTGATCAAGGCAATCTCCAACACTTGGTTGATGCCGACATTTTCCTGTTACCCAGCCTTTTGGAAGGCACTCCCTTAACGGTGATGGAAGCGATGGCCTCAGGACTACCCATCGTCACCACCGCAACTAGCGGTATGAAAGACATCATTCGCGATGGAGAGAACGGTCTACTAATTCCCATCAGGGATCCTGATGCCATTGCAGACGCGGTGACCCGCCTGATCTCCGATGCGGATTTACGTGTTGCGCTGGGAACGGTTGCCCAACGCGAAGCAATTACGAAATACACCTGGCAAGAATCGTCCCAAAGGGTGCTCTCGGAATATCAAAACCTTATTGAATTCGATAGTGGGTGGATGAAGCGTAGCGTCAAATCCGTGGCACCGAACAGACATCTGCGCTTTTGTTTTGTTTCGAATTTTGTCCCGGAATGGAACGCTGGGGCGGGAGGTTCAATTCTTGCGATTGGTAAGAACCTGGAGGAAATTGGTCACTCGGTTCGATACCGCTGGAAAGAGCCAAACAAGACTTACTTCCGAAACTCCACACTCAACAATTTGTTTGAACTTCCTGCAAAGCAGTACAAACAAGTGGAACAGGAACTCGAAAGTTCATCTCCAGACGTTGTCATCGTCAGTCAACCCTTTGCATATCAGATCTTCGAGAAACTTAAGGAACGGTTCCCTCGGACTCTGTTCCTTAATCTGACCCACGGATGGGAGCACCGCAATGACCTCGCGGAGAGTGTACTCGGTTGGGAGAGTAACTTACATGGACTGAAGGGGCTCAAGCGGCGAACCGCGATGGTAGCTCGAGCGCACATTTGCCGACGAACAGCTTTGGCAATGGATGGGCTATTGGCGCCATCTCCCATGGATGGACACTTCGTTTTAAGACAGTATCGAGTCCCGCAACAGAAACTGCTCTTGATGACCTATGGGCTCGACGAATCATTCTTCGGCGAGCTACCAACATTTCCAACGACGGCTGGACTGAGAATGTTGTTCTTCGGTCAATATGTTTCGCGAAAAGGCAGCCTGCTCCTGGAAAGAATACTTCCCCAACTAGGAGCCGAATTTGAGGATGCAGAAGTCACTTTCGTGATCCCGTCAGAACATATCGAGAGAATCGAAGGTAAGTATCGCGAGGCATTTGGTAACCGCCTTCACGCGTACGGATGGATGACGCGCGATGAGGTGATCAAGATCTGTCGCCAAAACGATGTTTTCCTGTACCCATCCATGCTGGAAGGATTCGGCAAGACATTTCTGGAAGCGATGGCCTGTGGCGTTTGTGTCGTGGGATATGGCGAAGGAGGATTGCCGACCATAGCCGAGAACAACGCCGAGGCTCTTTACTGCCAGCCCGGCGATGAGCGGACATTTGAAGACTTGTTGCGCAGGTGCTTGGCGAACCCAAGCTGGGCTCGGGAAATCGGCTCAAGAGCAAGAGCCAAGGCTCTGCAGTTTACCTGGCAAAAGACCGCAAGAACGCTCGAGAGCTTTTGTCTGGAACGCCTCAAACAAAAGGAAGAAGCAATCGAATGGGTAGCATCGCCCCAACCAAGTGGTTCGATGATGGCGCCCTTGTTCGCCAATTCCCCTGGCTATACCGCCAGTATGCACGATACTGCCGGCTAGTCGTCGACCGTGAATCGGGAATGGTACGAGGAGGCAACGCGCTGTTCCATTTACTTGGTGCGTTGCACTCCGGATTCTCTCAAGACTACGCATGCGGCGTAGCTTACGCTGACAACCGATTCTTCCTAGACCTGACCGACAATCGTATCTTCGAAGCCCTCGAGGAATCTGCCAAGTGGTCGGGCGAACGGCAAATTCTGAACGCGATGCTTAAACCGGGAGATACGTTTGTTGACCTCGGTGCGAACCATGGCAGTTATAGCCTGGTCGCCGCGCATTTGGTCGGTCCAACCGGTTTCGTCGCCGCTTTCGAGCCACAACCAAGGCTTTCACGGTTGGTCGAAGAATCGCTTCGGCGAACGGGCGCGTGCCCGTATAAGGTGTTCGCTGCCGGGTGCAGCGATAGAAGCCGATCCGCTGAATTCTTCATTCCGAGTCATGCTTCGGGATCTGCGGGGGTGTTCAGAGGCTTTTCCGGATCGAGTCGACACAAGAAAATCAACATTGCACTTACCACTCTTGACGAGTCCCTGGTGGACATTCCGATTCGACAGTCGTTGTTTCTCAAGATTGACGTGGAAGGAAGCGAATACGACGCTCTGATTGGCGCTGGAAAGACAATTGAACGGCACCGACCAGCGATCCTATTCGAGGTGAATCCGCGCAGCGCAACCGCTGCCGGTCATGGAGTCCGTGAACTTTTTGAGCTGCTCTGCGAAATGGGATATTCGTCTGTCTGCGAAATTGATGAGTTTCCGCAGCGCCGTCCCATTCGAGTTGCGGACGACGCTCGGCAGCGAAATCTGCTAGCGCTCCACGAGTCGGCGTGACCGAAAACTGGGAGCGCTCGTAGGCTGTTGAATGGACTATGGCGGAGAGACAGGGATTCGAACCCTGGATAGAGTTTCCCCTATACACGCTTTCCAAGCGTGCGCCTTCAGCCACTCGGCCATCTCTCCGCTGAAAAGGCAGTATCGCTATTGTATCAGCAGGATGAGAGCCGATTGTTTATTGACTATTGGTTATTGGATGAAGATCAGCTCTGCGCAAAACTGGCAATATGCAATAACCAAGCGACAATATCCAATCAGCCCTACTCTTCCTCTTTTTTGACTTGCTGGGCCAGATAGTTCTGGATGCCGATTTCCTTGATCATGCCCAGCTGCGCTTCGAGCCAATCGATGTGGTGCTCTTCGTCGACCAGAATATGTTCCAGCAGTTCGCGCGAGCCGCCATCATTGGCCGACGAGCAGACATGGATTCCATCGTTGAGGCGCTTCACCGCGTCGTACTCGACCTGCAGGTCGTTCTTGAACTGCTGCTCTACGTTCTGGCCGATATTGATCTTGAAGTAGTCGCTCATGTTGGGCGACGCATCGAGGTAAAGCATACGTTCCAGGAGAATTTCGGCGTGCTTCATCTCGTCAATCGACTCTTTGCGGACGTAGTTCGCCAGCCGCTCGTAGCCCCAGTTTTCGCACATTTCGGCGTGGAGAAAATATTGGTTGATGGCGGTCAATTCGGCTTTGAGGACTTCCTGCAGGACGGCCAAAACTTTGGCATCACCTTTCACGGGAGGCTCCTTAACGATCAGGATGAGTACGGAGTTGCGGCTGGAATTCTAGCAGGTGGGGACGGCTTTCGACAGGCCCCGTTGAGCCGAGGGGCACTATTTCCCGGGAAGCAAACTGGTGATCGCGTCCTTAACGCGCTCGCCGAAATCAGCCGTCAGCGACCAGGGACTGGGTTGGCGAATCACGTGCAAAGTGCCGCGAATATCTTCAACTTCGTAATCCGAAGTTCCATCGTCTTTGCGCCAGAAGCGTATTCGCGCGACGGCTTTACCGACGTGGAGGCGATCGAGCGTAATCTCTGGCAGCCAGTCGGGAAGATGGGGGTCAAGCAGCAGGACGTTAAGCGGTGATGCGGCCGTTCCTCGCACCTTTTTCCGGACACATGGAAGGCGCAATCGAAAAGGTACTGCGGGATTTCAAGGCGTCGCTGGAGAGCCGTCCGGCTGGAGTTCAGGGGGTAACGCGCAGTGACTCTGACAAAATCGGACCCGGTACCGTGATGACGGACCTGCCGCGCACGGGAACCTACGGCGACGAACCCCGAAAAATCGTAACCCGAGTTTGCGGAAGCGGAACGCCTGCGGGTTTCCCTTCGCCGCCGGAGACGAAGCGGTAACGTAACTGCTAGTCCGCTCTGCGCTTTGGCGAGTCGTCGCCGGTCGCTTCCGAGGGGAATGATTTCAGAGTTATGTCACGAGATTTGGCGGTGACTTTCTTGTTCTCGTCTTCGGTGAACTGTGTCAGCTTGCCGTGCAGCACACGGTAGCCTTCTTCTCCGAGCTTTCTGCCTTGTCCCAGTTCGGCGGTTCCACTGAACTCGTACGTGATTCCGTGCACAGCGCGCGTCTTGAAGCGAATCCGGTTCCCGGTCAGGGCTCCTTCGCTGAACATCTGGTCAAGGAACTCTCCCTTATCGCTCTCGGAAGTGCCGTAGCGGGAGATGAATCCCGTCACCTTGGAAGTGTCCTCAATGTTGATCTGCACGAACTCGCCTTCCTGGAGAAAGGTGTACATGCCGGAGATGTCGTCTGCTTTGGCGACAGGGGAAGTCTGGGCCGCGGCGCTACACAATGCGGCCAGCAACAGTACAAAAATAGCGTGTCTCATGGAACCTTCTTCTCCCATTATTCCATGAAAGCGCCAGCCCATTCGCAGTTGCGACTTTTGAGGCCGACCGGAAAGCCCGCAGAGCTGGGCTATAATCGCATTCTGGGTCGACTCTGCTGTGGTTACAGATTCCTCGCTCGGCGATAGCAACAGAACCACCTCGCCTCGCGCTGAGGAAAGGCCGCTGCGCCTGCTCACCGAGCTTCAACCCTGGCACCGAGTCTTCTTCGAAAATCTGCGCGACACGCTGCTGCTGCGCCGCCCGGAGCGAGTATGGACCACCGCGCCGCCGGGCAAGTTCTGGACCGACGTCTTCGTTCCCACCGGCATTCCCTGGGGGAGATTAACCGAATCGGGCGTACTACACGTGCTGGCAGTGATGATGCTGGTGACGTTCACCCGGCTCTACTTCTCTTTGGAGCAGCAGCATCGAATTCAACTGCGACCGCCGGCAACAACCCTGCGCTACGAAGTTTCGGAGTATCTGCCGCCAATCAACACCGGCACCGTGCCTTCGCCGAAGCCGCGTCATGGCGAACCGCTGCTAGCGAAGCAAAAGATCGTTTCCCTGCCGCCGCGTCCCGATAACTTCGAGCAAACGATCATCTCGCCCGTCGATGTGAAGCTTCCCACCAACCTTCCCCTGCCGAATATCGTGGCGTGGACTGCGGTGCCCGGCCCTCCTTCGGCCGATGCGTTGCGCAGAAATGAACTTAAGCTTCCGCCGGTGAACGTGGCAGCACCGCCGGATGCGGCTCACTTGCAACACAAGCTGCCGAATGTCGCACAGGATGTAATTGCTCCCGCCGAAGCGGCCCAACTCGCTTCGAATCGCAGACTCGATCTCAACCAGAATGTCATTGGTCCTCCGCCGGATGACACCGCGCAGCTGCACACTCCGCGCGAGGTCATCGCCATAACGCCGGCGGTAATGCAGCCTCCTGCGGAAGCTAACGTCTCCCGTGTGGGCGCCATGAACATCGGCAAGATGGTGCCCACAGTTGCCTCTCCTCAGCTCGAAGTGCCCGAGCAACGAGCCATGGCACTGCCTCCCGGGAAACCTGGGCAAGCGACCGGCGGCCGAAGTGCCGGCAGGTCGGACTCTCCACCGCCGGTACCTGTGCAAGGGGCAGCGGTGAGTGGTTCGGCTGCAGGGCAGTTGATCGCATTGAACCTTCATCCAGCAGAGGCGACGGTTCCGGTCAAAGTGCCACCGGGACGGCGATCGGGTGAATTTGCGGCCGGTCCCGAAGGTAAGCCGAACGCTCCCGGTACGCCAGAGATCAAGGGCCCAGGCACCCAGCCCGGAACTCCCAGCACAACTGCCACGAACGGTCTGCCACCGGGCATTATGGTGGGACAAGTTCCGGGTGCGCCGCCACCTGGATCGGTAGTTGTCGCCGGACCCGGATCAACACAGAACAGTGCTGTGACGAAATCGGCTCCGGTATTGACCGCGAGCGCTCGTCCGCCACGTATCGGCGAGACCCCGCGGAACACAACACCCGATATTCCTGCGACGCCAGCGCGAATTGAAGAACGAGTTTTCGGCGGCAAGCGTTCCTACTCAATGCAGTTGAATATGCCGAACCTGAATTCAGCCGGCGGGAGCTGGATCATTCGTTTCGCGCAACTCGGGGGAGACGATAAAGCTGGGGATATCACGGCGCCGGTTGCGACCACGAAGGTTGACCCGGCCTATCCCGCGCAGTTGATGCACGATGGAGTGGAGGGCACGGTCATTCTCTACGCGGTCATTCGCAAAGATGGCACCGTGGCTGATGTGCGCGTATTGCACGGGCTGGAGGGGCATCTAGACGAAAATGCACGCGCCGCACTGTTGCGCTGGAGGTTCCGCCCAGGCATGAAAAATGGCGAAGCCGTTGACCTGGAAGCCGTAGTGCAAATTCCGTACAAAGCGCCGCGCATGGAGTACTGATTCCCCGTCGCCAAGGATTCCCTATTCTTTTCTCAGCACCAGCGCCGAATTCTTCGAACCAAACGCGATGCAGTTGCAGATGGCGTGTTCGATCGAGGCGCGTCGCCCTGCGTCGGGAACGTAATCGAGGTCGCACTCGGGATCGGGTTCGTCGAGGTTGATCGTTGGAGGCAGCAGCCCATGCTGCATGGCAATCAGGGTTGCCGCAATTCCGGCGGCGCCGCACGCACCTTGCGGATGTCCGATCTGCGACTTCAATGACGACATCGGCACGCGGTAAGCATTGCCATTGAGCGCCAGTTTCATCGCCTGCGTTTCGATGCGGTCGTTCAGCACCGTGGATGTGCCGTGCAGGTTGGCGTATTGAACATCGGCGGCCGTGATCCCCGTGTCGGCGAGCGCCAAGCCAATCGCCCGCGCGGGCTCCCCGGGATCTTCGAGGCGCACCCGATGAAATGCTTCGCACGTCGAGCCGTAGCCCACGATTTCGGCATAGATCTTCGCTCCGCGTGCGACTGCATGTTCGCGCTCTTCGAGCACGAACATCCAGGAACCTTCGGCGAGCACAAAACCATCCCGATTTGCAGTGAATGGACGCGATCCTCGTTCCGGGGCGTGGTTCCAGGAAGAAGTCATGATGCGCATGACGCAGAAGCCTTTCATGACTCCCAGCGTGATCGGAGAATCGACGCCTCCGCTCAGGATGATGGGCAGCGCACCTATCTGAATCTGGCGAAAGGCATAGCCAATAGCGTCGGTCGAGGACGTGCAGCCACTGGTCACGACGTGCGAAAAACCGCGAAAGCCAAAGCGCATGTTGAGTTCGCTCGACATGGTGCCCATGGTGCCGCTGGGGATTGTGTACACGCTCGCCTTACGCTCGTGTCCTTTGAGCCAGAACAAATACTGGGCTTCGGAGAAATCCTGCGCACCGCCACCAGTGCCCAAGACGACGCCTACGCGGCGCTTGTCTTCCAGCGACATGGCAGTCGGATCGATACCCGCATCCGCAAGAGCTTCGGTGGCAGCGCAAATTGCCATCGGCACCGAGCGCGAAACGTTCTTTCGCTCGATTGGGTCGTACCACGAGAGTTCATCGAAATCGGGGACTTCGCCCGCGATCTGCACCGGCAATTCGCTGGGATCGAAACGGGTGACGCGGCGGACACCGCTTTTTCCCGCCAGCACCGCCGCACAGAAGGCCTGCTTGCCGATGCCGTTGGGACTCACCACACCGAAACCTGTAATCACGACGCGTTTCATATCGAAGACAGGCTTGCCAGTCTATCAGTTCGATGAGAAACAAGGTCTCGGCATACAATTTCGTTACATAAAAGAGCGTGCTCGGGCTTGCGGTGACAACGATCTGCGCATCCGTTTGCTGGCGATCAACTCCCCCAAATTGCGTTCCTTAACTGTCTCCCCTCCACGTGTCGTACATCACTGCAAAATCATCGAACTTCTTGCACATTTAGACCAAACACGGTCCGTTCATGGGAGGCTCTATGATCGCCCTGAAGTTGGTCCGTCTGATCGAAACTCACCACGAGGAACTCGCTCATTCCCTGATGCGCAAACTGGAGGAAAGCTCCAAGTGCGCGGATTTCAAGAAACTCGTTCCGCGGGAAGAAATGGAAAGGCGCGTCGAGGAAGTCTATCGGCACCTTTCCGACGCGTTGCTCAACAAAACCGAGCACGATCTATTCGTCACTTACACGGCGCTGGGCAAACATCGCTTCGAGCAGGGTGTGCCCTTCCAGCAATTTCTCTGGGGCATCATGCTGGTGAAAGAGAATCTGTGGGACTTCCTGGAGCGTGAATCCGTGGAAGTTTCCGCCATGGCTATGCATGGAGAATTTGAATTGTTGCGTTTGCTGGATCAATTCTTCGACAAGGTGCTCTATTACGCGTCACTCGGCTATTGCGAGGCGCACGAGTTTGAGGAGCGCGAGCACAGGCTGACACACGCGATGTGATCAGCCTGCGCCTGAGGCTACCCGGCGTAAAAGGAGAACCCGGCTTAGAGCCCGTGTTCTAATTGCGTGCCCGCCGGCTTCTCGACCTGCGCATTGGCGGCGAAGGACTCAGATTCCTTCTTGAACATCGCCTTGGCCATCTTATCCACGTCCGGCTCAAACTGCGCCTGGCGCCGGCTTTCGCAAATCGAGTACAGGTTCACGGCTTCCTGCAGCTTATCCGCCGGCGAACCGTCACTGCGAACGCGGCGCTGCTGCTCGGCCTGCACTGCCTGGGCGACCATGCCTTCGGCATTCGATTTCAGCGGAGTATCCATGATCTGGATGACTGCGTTATTCACGTCAGTTGCATTCCCCGACTGCGCCACCAGTGCGGCTTCTTGCGACCAATGATCGACAGCAGCTTTGGCCGCCGCCTGGTTCATTTGCTGCTGGGCCGGCGTTATCGGGAACTTGGTCTTCGCCAGATCTTCCGGGTGAATCATGTCGAGATCAGGGTGCTTGTCGAGCCAATGCACCAGGGATTTCGACAACTCGGGATCATCGACTGACTTTCCGATGAAGCTGGAAATGTAGCCGTTTTGAACTCCCGCGATCGGAGCGCCACAAGGAGTTCCGGAATCTTCGGTGCTGCGGCCGAAATCGCTGTTCTGGTCGTCCCAACTCTTTACTGGAGTTGCGGCGTGCGCGCGGGTCTGGCGAGCCACATCGCCTAGACTGACTGAAGAACTGTCCTGCGCCAAAGCCAACGGCGCCAGTGCAAGTAACAAAACTGTGATGGAAAGTGGGGAACGCATGACTCTGCCCTTTCAACTGCCAAACTCATCTTGAGTTTGCCTCAAACGAGGTTACGGCGGGTAATTACGGAGGTAAGTTTTTGGGCATGGACTTAGGTCATGAAAGGGCTGCGGCCGCCGATTGGGCACTGGGCACGTGCCTTGCGGGCGGTTGCCGCATCTCTTATGATCAGGGGAGTTCTGGCCGCACTTATGTCAGCTCAAAAATCAGAGAAGAAGCAGGCTCACGAGACCGCTGTCGATAACTCCGCTCTCACCGACCTTTCGCAAAACCGCCATCCATCGGCTTCCGAGCGCGAGTGGGTCGAACGAACGTTAACTCCATCACTCGACAAGGCACCAGAGAAGCCCATCGGTGCACCGACTGCCACCAACATTGACGAGCATGGCAACGCCCGCTTCTCGACTATTTCTAACGTGCCGATCCGGCGCCTATATACCGAGGCCGACCTTCCCGAGGACTGGAGCTACGACCGTTACCTTGGTTATCCCGGCCAGCCTCCGTATACGCGCGGCATTCACGCCAGTGGCTATCGCGGCAAACTTTTCACCATGCGGCAGTTCTCCGGGTTTGCGTCGCCGGAAGAGACCAACCAGCGCTACAAGTACCTGCTGGAACATGGCGGCAGCGGACTTTCCGTGGCGTTCGATTTGCCGACGTTGATGGGGTATGACTCCGACCATCCGTTCTCGGAAGGCGAAGTCGGCAAATGCGGCGTCGCTATCGATTCGCTCGAGGACATGGAGATCCTGTTCAACGGCATCGACCTCGAGAAAATCACCACCTCGATGACGATCAACTCGCCTGCCTCGGTTCTCTGGGCGATGTACCTGGTGGTCGCAGAAAAACAGGGCGCCGACTGGAAGAAGATCTCGGGCACGATTCAGAACGACATCCTCAAGGAATACATCGCGCAGAAGGAATACATCTATCCGCCGGCACCTTCGATGCGGCTGGTCATCGATACGTTCGAGTTCGGATCGAAGTTCACGCCGCGCTTCAACACCATCTCGATCAGCGGTTACCACATCCGCGAAGCCGGCTCGACCGCACTTCAGGAACTAGCATTCACGATTTACGACGGCGTTGAATATGTCGAGTGGGCGCGACGGCGAGGATTAGACGTCGATGAATTCGGATCTCGCCTGAGTTTCTTCTTTAATGCGCATAACGACTTTTTCGAGGAGATTGCTAAGTATCGCGCCGCACGCAAAATCTGGTACCGGCTGATGAAAGACCGCTTCGGCGCCAAGCAGGCCCGCACTTGGCTGATGCGCTTTCACACCCAGACGGCAGGAGTTTCTCTGACGGCGCAGCAGCCGATGAACAACATCGCACGGGTCGCGATCCAGGCGCTTGCAGCCGTGCTCGGCGGAACGCAGTCGTTACACACGGATTCCTACGACGAGGCGCTTGCTCTTCCGACAGCCGAAGCCGCTCGCATTGCGCTGCGCACGCAGCAGATCATCGCGTATGAAACCGGCGTCGCGAACACCATCGATCCGCTGGGCGGATCGTACTTTGTCGAGAAGTTTACGCTGGACATGGAAAAGGGCGCGTTCGACTACTTCGAGAAACTCGATGCCATGGGCGGAATGGTGAAGGCCATTGAACGCGGCTATCCGCAGAAGGAAATCGCCGAAGCCAGCTACCAGTTTCAGCGCGCCGCCGAAGCGCGTGAAAAGGTCATCGTCGGGGCGAATGAGTTCACCATCGAGGAAGAATCCCCCGACATCCTCTACATCGACGACTCGGTCGCCAAAGCCCAATCAGCGAAGTTGAAGGCTTTGCGCGAGCGCCGCTCGAATGAAGAAGTGAATCGAAGATTGGACGCATTGAAGAAAGCCGCTGCGCAAACGCCGCAGGTAAAAGCCGACGGCAGTATTTCCGATGCGAACACCATGCCGTACATCGTCGAAGCGGTTCGCGCCTACGCCACCGTGGGCGAGGTCTGCGATGCCCTACGCAGCGTCTACGGGACTTACGAAGAGACCAGCATCACATAACGTGAACTCCGACATGTAGCAGTTGCGCGCGTCGCCATTGCGGAAGTCACGCACGAACGCGGGCCACAACTCGTCGGCCGGACCGACGAAGAGAGTGTCAGCCCGACCGGCGGCTTCGGCCATCGTTCCAAACTCCAGGCCTGCCAAAACCACGTGTGTACCCGCAATGTGGTACAGCTCAGCCAGGTTGCAGGCGCGCTCGGGGAGAGAACCCACGGAAATCACCACGATCTCGGCGTCGTCCCACATCGCGGGCTGCTGCGCCTGTTCAGCGGTGACGACGATTTCATCGCTCGCATCGAGCGTGGACATCAAGGTTCCCAGTCCAAGCGAAGGAGCCTTACCCTTGCTCACAGCGGGAAGAATGATCTTGATCTTCATAACGGAATCCTAGCATCAAGTACTTTGCTTTGTAAAGTAGAATCGGAAATATCTTCCGAAGCGGCGCCCCGTGCCGCGCCCGGGTTGCTCACCGCCGACGACTGGCGGCCAAACTCCTCAAGGATGAGTTCCAGTAAAGGCAACATCCGAGTGGCCTGTCGCGCCCGAATGATGAGGTCCCAGAGGGGCTCGAATTTCTTCCATCCGGTGGCATAGGCCAGGTGGCGCAACCGTCCGCTCCAGTCATTCTTAACCCAGGCGCCGCGGAAAATATTCGTCCACCGGTAGAAGTCCCGATATGCCTGCCAGTAGCCCGCTTCCAGTTCTTCGCCGGTCATTTTCGACGGTTGAAACACCGTGTGCCGCGTGTCATAGAGGTCCCAATTACGGTGCAGCATGCGACTGGCCGCGCTCATCCGCTCGTGCAGTGCCGTTCCAGGATACGGCGTCAAGATGTGGAACGTCGCGGTCTCAATTCCCTGCTCCACGGCCCATTCCACGGTGCCGCTGAAGACCTCCGGTGTGTCTTCGTCCATGCCGAAAACGAAGCTGCCGTTGATCATCACCCCGAGATCATGCAATCGGCGTACCGCGGCGCCGTAATCCCGATTAAGATTTTGAAATTTTCGCTGCTCCTTCAGGTTGGCAAGATTCGTCGTCTCGAATCCCACGAACAACGATCGCAGTCCGCACCCCACGGCCTTCTCCAGCAAACCGGGAAACATGATCGAGTTCACCGTCCCCGCGCCCTGCCAGAGGCGCCCCATGCCTCGCATCCCATCGAATAGGTCGGACGCAAACTGCTTGTTTCCGAACAGGTGGTCGTCAAGAAAGTACAGGTGCCGACCGGGCAGCCTCTCGATTTCCGCGAGCGCGTCATCAACCGCCTGGGTGTAAAAACCCTTGCCACCTTGAAAGAACGCTTCCTTGTAGCAGAAGTCGCAAACGTGCGGGCATCCGCGCGAAACCACAATGGAGTTCGGTACCAGGTAGTAGCGCCGCTTGATGAGGTCGCGGCGAATCGGTGGCACTCCGGTCAGTGTTCGCTTCGCGGACTGATATCGTCGCTTCGGCTCGCGTCGGCGGAAGTCGCGCAGGAATTGCGGGAACGTGTCCTCTCCAGGCCCGAGAAAGATGGTGTCGGCATGTGCAGCAGCTTCGTCAGGAAGCGAAGTAACGTGCAATCCGCCCAGCGCCACATAGCAGCCCTTGGTGCGGTAGTAATCGGCGATGCGGTACGCCCGGAACGCCGAGGTAATGTACACCTGGATCACCACCAGGTCGGGTTCATCGCTCAGGTCCAGTTTCTCCACGTGCTCGTCGGAAATCGCGACTTCATCTTCCGGATCGAGGTAGGCAGCGAGAGTGGCCAGGCCCAGCGGCGGAAACAGCGAATACTTAATGGGACGGAACAGCGGGCTGGTGGCCTCAGTCAGTGCCGGTAGGATCATTCGCACTTTCATGCAGAAGGAGAGTATCGGAACTTACTTTGTTTTGTAAAGTACTTTATATTTGGTGAATCAGACCCTCATGGCAAGGCTTTACAATCGACTCACTTTGAAACGTGCCATTACTCATCTGAAAGCCGCCGACCCTGTCATGGCCGCCATCATCGAGCGTGTCGGCCCTTACCGGCTGCGCCACGCCACGCCTGACTTCCACAACCTCGCGCGTTCCATCGCCTACCAGCAGTTGCACGGAAAAGCTGCGGCGACCATCTTCGGACGCCTCTGCACCGCGACGGGTTGCGAATCGCTGACGCCCGAAAAAGTACTCGCCCTAAGCATCGAGCAGATGCGCGCCTGCGGACTTTCCAAGCAGAAGCTTGCCTATATCCGCGATCTGGCGGAGAAAACGCTTAGCGGCGACGTCAACTTCGCGCGGTTACCCGCAATGGAAGATGAGGACGTCATCGAGCACCTGACCCGCGTGAAGGGCATCGGACGCTGGTCGGCGCAGATGTTCCTGATGTTCGCCCTCAGGCGCCCCGATGTGATGCCGGTCGTCGATCTCGGCATCAACACGGCCATCAAGAAGGCCTACCGCAAACGCCAACTGCCCAAGCCGAAGCAAATACTGAAACTGTCGGAGAAGTGGAAACCGTACCGCAGTGTGGCATGCTGGTATCTGTGGCGCAGCGTGGAGATCGTCACCCCCGAGTAGCCTTACTTCCAACATAGGACAGGGAATTGCCTACCGAAACCGCAGTTTTGCTCATCTCGTGTCGTGACCAGAAAGGGCTGGTCGCGGCGGTCTCCGATTTCGTCTACAAGAACGAAGGCAATATCGTTCACGCCGAGCAGCACGTCGATGTGCAGGAGAATATCTTCTTTCATCGCGTGGAGTGGGAACTCGAAGGATTCGCGCTGGCGCCAGACGAAATCACACCCGCGTTCCAGAATGTCGCCGATCGTTTTGGCATGAATTGGACCGTGCGCTTTTCGTTCGACCGTCCCAAGGTGGCAATCTTCGTCTCCAAATACGATCACTGTCTCGCCGATCTGCTCTACCGCTATCGTGTCGGCGAACTGAATGGCGAAATCATGGCCGTGATCAGCAATCATCCCGACCTCGAGCCGCTCGTCGAACCATTTGGCATTCCGTTCCACCTTTTTCCGATCACCGCAGAAAACAAAGCCGCGCAGGAAGAAGAGGAACTAGACCTGCTTCGCGCGCTGGGCGTGGAAACCATCATCCTTGCGCGCTACATGCAAGTGCTGTCGGTGCGATTTGTGCGTTCCTATCCGAATCGCATTATCAATATTCATCATTCGTTCCTGCCTGCGTTTGTGGGAGCCAAGCCTTATCACCAGGCACACACGCGCGGCGTGAAGCTGATCGGCGCTACCAGTCACTACGTCACCGAGCAACTCGACGACGGACCGATCATCGAGCAGGACGTCTGTCGTGTCACGCACCGTGATTCGCTCGAATCCATGATCGCCAAGGGCCGCGAACTGGAACGGCAGGTGCTGGGACGGGCGGTCCGGCTGCATTTGCAGCACCGGGTGCTGGCGTACGGGCGCAAGACGGTGGTTTTCGACTGAATACATGTGTGTCCGGGATCACTGATGTATCCTTGGGAGTTCGGGGATTCTTGTCATTACGAGCGCGGTCTTAGCGCGCGAGGGATCTTATGGCTGAACACAAAATACGCGTCCTGGTCGCCAAACCTGGCCTCGACGGCCACGACCGCGGCGCCAAAGTCATCGCGCGCGCGCTACGCGACGCCGGCATGGAGGTCATCTATACCGGCCTGCGCCAGACTCCAGAAATGATCGTCAATGCTGCGTTGCAGGAAGACGTGGACGTCATCGGCCTTTCCATTCTTTCGGGCGCGCATAACGCCATCGTTCCGCGTGTGCTCGATCTGGCGAAGCAGAACCAGATGGACGACGTGTTGGTTGTCGTCGGCGGCATCATCCCCGACCAGGACATCGAGCCGCTGAAGAAGGGTGGAGTGGCTGCGGTCTTTCAGCCGGGTACTCCGATGGAAGAGATTGTGCAGTTCATCAAGTCGAACGTGAAGCCGCGCGGCGTAGCGGCGTAGCAGCGACGCTTCTTTTGTTTGTCATTCCGAAGACCGCGAAGCGGTCTGAGGAATCCCTACACGCTTCACGAAGAACGACGCTGCAGACGCTTGCAATCAGAATACTTCCAGCTCGACCGCCAAGACCATCTCACCATCCTGCGCCTCATATCACCCGACGGCACCAACCGCCTCTCCCGCGCCTGCGTTGCCGCATTGACCTCCGCAATCGAACAACTCGCGCGCGATCCTCAGCCGCTCATCATCACCGGAAATGAGAAGTTCTTCTCCGCGGGAGCCGATCTAAACGAAATCGTTACACTTGGCTACGATGCATTCGACTTCGCTCGCATGGGACAGCGGCTCATGCAGTCGATCGACGACTTTCCTGCCCCAGTCTGCGCCGCGGTTTACGGCTACTGCATGGGCGGAGGGCTCGATCTCGCACTTGCCTGCGACTTTCGCATTGCGCACCCGCATGCGGTTTTCGGCCATCGCGGAGCCGCTCTGGGTCTGATTACCGGATGGGGAGGCACTCAGCGATTGCCACGTCTGGTTGGAAAAGCGAAGGCTCTGGAGATGTTCGTGACCGCGGAGAAACTGCCGGCGAGGCAAGCCATGAACAACAGACTCGTTGATGAGCTGGCCGAGGATCCGGTCCATGCGTCGGTCGATTTGTTGACAATGCATAGCGGTCAGCCTATGGTAAAGGAGAGTGAGTTTGTTCGTTTCCTCATTCAGGTCTTCTGAGCTAAGTCAGGCCATCTGAAGTTTTCCCTTCTTAGTTGTCCCCCAGCCACAGTTCATACCGAGCGCAAGAAAGACCTCAATGACATGTCTGATTTGTAACGACCTGACGCGTGTACTGGTATCAGCGGAGACTCATTTCCACGACGCCCGCGCAGCTTCCTTCTATCTGGTGAGTACGGAACTCGCAGCAAAAATGCAGGTCGACATGGAGCGCGCCAAGACTGCGCTCGCGGAGCATCAGGAAGGCTGTGACCATCCGAGTTGCCGTGGGCTCGGGGGTATGGGCGTGAAGAGCCCAAGGAAGGAACAATGAGCTGCAAGTTGCCGTGGCTATGCATAGTGGGATTGCTTTTACTCTGCTCCGTTGCTCGCGCGCAGACGACGCCAGATCGCAACTTCTTCGAATGCCTGCAACTATTCGGATCCTGCGATCATGCCAAGCTGAGCGCGAAGCAGGCAGCACAAGTGGCGGCGGCCGAGCATGAGCACAACTTTCAGTCTTGCAAGAACGGATGGTCCTGCGATCCATCAAAGCTCACTTCTGCAGAGGCCAAGGCAGTCGCCACGGCCGCACAGGATCGCAACGTTACTGACTGCATGGCCGGCAATCTCTCCTGCGACAAATCCAAGCTGACAGCGCAGCAACTCACCGCCGCGGCGGTCACGGCCAAGAACCGCAATTTTGCCCACTGCAAGGATGGGTGGGACTGTGACTCCGCGAATCTCACTCCCGAGCAGGTATCAGAAGTGCAAGCGGCCGCCCACCGCCGACTACTCGATGCCTGCACCGCGGGATGGGACTGTGACTTCGATGAATTGAGTGAGGCAGAACGTAGGGAGGTTGCCGAAGCGGCGCGTGAACGAAACCTCACTTCGTGCCTGAGTGGTTGGGGTGCGCGAGACCATTCGACTTGCGATTATTCGAAACTCACAGCGAGCCAATCGGCAGCGGTCGCACAAGCGGAATACGAACTCAACCTGGGTGACTGCAAATTTGGATGGGAATCCTGCGAGCCCTTAAAATTGAAAGCCCACGATGCGGCGGAGGTCGCGCGATATCGGCGTCAGGCAAATTTCGAAACCTGTCTAGCCGGCGGTACGATCTGCGACGCAACCAAGCTCACGCCCGCACAAGCCAAGCAAGTCTTGACTATCCCCAAAGCAAGTTCTAACTCCTCAAGCGGTCGCTAACACTGGAGAACTTCACCTTGAAAACGATCCTCGTTGAGA
>Ga0335069_10005141_pt1 | contig 19248 bp, 19 predicted proteins | sample Lox_Sample_11_FD_206714 | JGI IMG/M metagenome (GOLD analysis project Ga0335069, IMG submission 206714) | Soil microbial communities from Loxahatchee National Wildlife Refuge, Florida, United States - Lox_Sample_1.1 | ecosystem: Environmental > Terrestrial > Soil > Wetlands | place: USA... | reverse complement strand
ATCAGCGCCTATCGCGCCGGCAACACCGGGATTCCCTACGTCACGACGTTCGATAGCGGCAAGCCCGGGCCGCACGTGCTGTTGACCGCGGTGGTCCACGGCAATGAGCTGTGCGGGGCCATCACGCTCGACTTTCTGTTCCGCGAGAATGTCCGTCCCAAGCGCGGCCGTATGACCCTCGCGTTCTGCAACGTCGCGGCCTACCTGCAGTTCAACCCGGACAATCCGACGGCCTCCCGCTTCGTCGATGAGGATTTCAACCGCGTCTGGTCGCCGGACCGGCTGGACGGCACGCAGCGGAGCGCCGAGCTGGCGCGAGCGCGCGAGCTGAGGCCGCTGGTGGACAGCGCCGATTTCCTCCTCGACATCCACTCCATGCAGCAGGCGACCGCTCCGCTGATGATGTGCGGACCGCTCGAGAAAGGCCGCCGCTTCGCCCGCGCGGTCGGAATTCCCGAGATCATCGTCAGCGACGAGGGACATGCGGCCGGGCGGCGCATGCGGGATTACGGCGGCTTCGGCGATCCGGCCAGCGCGAAAAACGCCCTGCTGGTCGAGTGCGGCCAGCATTGGGAAGCCTCGAGTGCCGTGGTCGCCAAGGAAACCGCGCTGCACTTCCTCGCGACCGTGGACGTGATCGGGGCCGACGTGATCGAGCGCTTCAAGCTGTCCCCCAAGCCAAACCAGCAGAAGCTCATCGAGGTGACGGATGCCGTCACCATCGCGGCTGAAAAGTTCACGTTCGCGGGCAACTTCGTCGGGCTCGAGGTGATCCCCAAGCGCGGCATGGAGATCGGCCGCGACGGCCAGACGCCGGTTGTGGCGCCCTACGACAACTGCGTGCTGATCATGCCCTCGCGCCGGCTGTCCAGGGGACAGACCGCGGTGCGGCTCGGCCGCTACATCGGCTGATCTCCGCCCGGCGGCCCTATCTGTTGAGCCAGCGCCTGGCGAAGCCGAGCAGGCCCTGCGGCATGAAGATCACCATCGCGATGAAGATGATGCCCAGCGGAATCAGGTAGTACTCGGTAAAGAAGCGCGACAATGCTTCGCGCAACAGCAAGAAGACCGCGGCACCGAGGATCGGCCCCACCAGCGTTCCGATGCCGCCCATGACGTTGTAGATGACCGTTTCGCCCGAGACCAGGAAGAACACGAAGTCCGGTGCCGCGAACTCGTTCTGCAGCGCGTAGAGCACGCCCGCCAGGCCTGCGAACAGGCCTGACAGCATCACGGCCACGATCTTGTAGTGCTCCACGTGATACCCGATGGCGCGCGTGCGCGCCTCGTTCTCGCGGATCGACTGCAGCACCATCCCGAACGGCGATCTCGTGATGCGGCGGAGCACCACATACGACACCGCCACGACGCCGAGCACGAACCAGTGCATGACATTCGGCGTGAATCGGATGGTGTAGAGGCCGGGGATGCCAAGCCCGGGCCGGGTGAAGGTCAGGCCGTTCTCGCCGCCGGTGACGCTCGTCCAGGTGAAGATGACGACGTAGAAGATCTGCGAGAAGATGAGCGTGGTGATGGCGAAGTAGATGTCGCGCAGCCGCGTCGAGAAATAGGCCACGCAGAGCGCCACCAGCGCGGCCGCCCCCAGACCCAGGGCGAGCGCCAGGACAAGGTTCGGCGGGCTGACCAGGAGGAGTGCTGCGGCCGCCCCATAGACCCCCAGCCCGAAAAACGCCGAATGGCCGAACGAGACCATCCCCGTGTAGCCGATCAGGATGTCCGACGACATCGCGAGCAGCCCCCAGATCAGCATTTCGGTCAGGAAGTGGCGCCAGAACGACGGCAGGACGAGCGGCGCTGCCGCCAACAGCGCCACGATAACGGCAAAACCGATCCAGAACGTTGCGGCGTGGCGCTGGGTCATCGGGGAGCCGACCCGAACAATCCGCTCGGACGGAACAGCAAGGTGAGGATCAGGACGACGAACGAGACGATCACGGCCTGCGAGGGCGTCACCCAGATCGTGGCGTAGGCCTCGAGCAGGCTGATGAAGATCGCCGCGACAATCGAACCGCCGAAGCTGCCCATGCCGCCAACCACGACGACGATGAAGGCCTTCAGGATCCAGGCGAGCCCCATCTGGCTGTCGACGCCCGACAGCGGGCCGAACAGCACGCCGCTGGCCGCCGCCATGGCGGCGCCGATGGCGAACACCCCCGTGTGCACCCACGGCACCGGAATGCCCATGGCCTGCGCCATCACCCGGTCCTGCGTGGTGGCGCGGATCCAGATCCCGTACTTGCCGTATTTCAGGAACAGCCAGAAGCCGCCCATGATGGCTCCCGAGAGGGCCGCCATGGCCAGCCGGTACCACGGGTATTCGAGATAGAAGAGGCTGAACTGGCCGGTGATCGGCTCGGCGATTTTGCGCGTGATCGGCCCGAACTGGTAAAGGGCGTAGTTCTGGAGCACCAGAGAAATGCCGAACGTGGCCAAGATCGTGGTCAGAGGATCTCGGCCGATCAGCGGCCGTAAGGCCACGATCTGCAACGCGGCACCGATCAGCGCCATGACAAGCGCCGCCGTAGCAAGGGCCAGCCAGAAATTCCCGGTGAACGACATTACGACGACGCCGATATAGGCGCCGAGCATGAACAGCTCGCCATGCGCGAAGTTCACCACGTCCATGATTCCGAAAATCAGCGTCAGCCCCGATGCCACCAGCGCCAGGATCATCCCGGTGACGATCCCGTTGACGGTCTGGACAGCGATGAATTCCCAGGGGATCTCCATCCTCAGACTCCGAGATACTGGTGAATGACCGGATCGTTCACGCTGAGCTCCGACGCCCGGGCATGGTGGCGCACCTCGCCCTTCTCCATGAAGTAGACGCGCTGGCTGCATTCCAGTGTGAGAGGCACGTTCTGCTCGACCAGCAGGATCGCCACGCCCTCGCGGTGCAGCGCGTCGATGATCTCCTTGATCTGCGACACCATGCGCGGCATCAGGCCCTCAGTGGGCTCGTCGAGGAGGATGATCTTGGGTTCGAGCATCATGGCGCGGGCAATCGCCAGCATCTGCTGCTCGCCCCCCGACAACGTGCCGCCCGCCTGGTCGCGGCGCTCCGCCAGACGCGGAAAATAGCCGAAGACCTTGTCGAGAAGCGCCTGCCGCCGGGTCGTCGTCATGCCCGAGCGGTCGAGACCGGTGCGCAGGTTTTCGAGAACCGTCAGCAATCGGAAGATGCGCCGGTCCTCGGGAACGTAGGCGATCCCCAGCCGCGCCAGCCGATGCGCGGGCATGCCGGCGATGGGCTTGTCCTCGAACAGCACCCTCCCCTGACGCGCCATGACCAGCCCCATGATGCCCTTGAGCGTGGTGCTCTTGCCGACGCCGTTACGTCCGATCAGGGCCACGACCTCGCCCCGGCCGACGGTCAGCGACACGCCGTGCAGCACGTGGCTCTTGCCGTAATAGGCATGCAGGTCTTCCACCTTCACCAGAAGGTCGTCGGAGGGGCCGGAGGCGCTCATGTCTTCAGATACACTTCCTGGACCCGCGGATTCCTCTGGATGTCTTCCGGCGTGCCGTCGGCGATCACCTCCCCGTAATGGAAGACGGTGATCCGGTGCGCGAGCTCCATGACCAGCGGCATGTCATGCTCGACGATCAGGATCGTGAGATTCTTGGCGATGCGCTGCACCAGTTCCATCGTATCGCGGGTTTCGGCGGCGCTCATCCCGGCGGTCGGCTCGTCGAGACAGAGCAGCTTGGGCTTGGTGGCGAGCGCGATGCCGATCTCGAGGTTGCGCTGCTCGCCGTGCGACAGGTTGGACGCGAGTTCCTCGGCCTTGTTCAGCAAGCCGACGGCCTGCAGGGCCGCCGCCGCCTCGTCGAGGAGATCGCGAAACGCGCCGTGGTGCCGCAACATGTTCCATGCGTGCCGGCGCGATTGCGCGGCGATGCGCACATTCTCGAGTGCGGTGACGTTCGGAAGGATGTTCGTGATCTGATAGGACCGGGCGATACCGCGCTGGGAGATGCGGTCTGGCGGCAGCCCGGTGATATCCACACCGTCGAAGACGATGCGCCCGGAGCTCGGGTGCCGCACGCCGGTCAGGCAGTTGAAGAACGTGCTCTTGCCCGCACCGTTCGGTCCGATGATGGCGCGCACCTCGCCGGGTTGAATCTCGAAATCGACGCCGTTGAGGGCCAACAATCCGCCGAAGCGGACGGTCAGGCCTTCCGTACGAAGGATGGGCGCCGCTGCATCCCCTCGGCCTTGGCCGGCCGAGGGGAGCGCGCCAGAGGACGAAACTGACGTCAACTAGAGCTTAGGCCGACATCTTGCACATCGACGGGTACACGGTCTTCTCGGCCGGTACCGAATCGATGAGGTGATACTTGCCGCCCTGCACCTGATAGATGAACTCGGCCACGAACGCCTGGTGATCTTCCTTGCGGATGAATTTATCGCCCGACGGGAAGTCGTCGCCTGCCTTCATCTGGATGCCTTCGAGCGCCGCGACGAGCTTGTCGGTGTCGCCGCGCCCCTGGAACCCGGACTTCTCCATGCCGAGTTTGAGGCAGTTCATGGCCTCGTAGTTCGACTGCACGTAGCGATCCGGTGTCGGCGCCTCGGGTGCGACGGTTTTGAGCCGCTTTTCCGCTTCTTCGATGAACCTCTTGTTGTAGGGGGTGTTCAGCGGGCCGTCGGTGATCGGAATGTATCGATCGATCGCGTAGAATCCGTCGATCTTGTTGCCCTCTGCCGGCAGGCTGCTCGGCACCGGGATCGCGCCGTCGCCGGCGAACTTGTACTTCTTGCTCAAGCCGAGATCGTAGGCCTGGTTGACGATGGTGATGCCGTCGTTGCCGAAGAAGATCGCGAACAGCCCGTCGAAATTGCCCGAGATCTTGGACAGGTACGAGGTCATGTCGGCGGTACCGAGCGGGATGCCCGTGGTGCCGACGACCTCGCCGCCCTGCTTTTTGATCGCTTCCGCGTAGGCGTCCTTCGTGGACTGACCCCAGGAGTAGTCGGCGTAGGCGATGTGCCATTTCTTGCCGAGCTTGACCAGCTGCGGCGCGAACGCGACCGCCTGCGCCGGTGCGGCGTCGAACGGGCGGAATGTATACTTGTTACAGTTGCTGCCGGTGATCGTCGTGTCGAGGCAGACGCTGATCATGTTGACGATCTTCACTTCCTTCCACACCGGCATGCAGGCGAGGCAGATGTTGGAGAGGAAGCCGCCGCAGTGCACGTCGACGTCGTCCTCGTCGGCCAGTTTCTGCGCCATCCGGCGCGCCGTGTCAGGCTTCGACTGATCGTCCACGATAATCAGGGAGACCGGCCGGCCATGGATGCCGCCGGACTTGTTGATGCGGTCGACGGCCATCTGCAGGCCGACGATCGCGGTCTTGCCGCCCGGTGCCGCGGCACCCGTCAGCGGCTGGATAGAGCCCACCTTGAACGGCTTGGCGTCGGCGCCGAACGCCGCCCGCCAGGGGGCGGGCACCAGCATCGTGGTGCCCATCACGCCCGCACCCCAGCCGATCAAGCGGCGGCGGGTCACCTTTCCGTCGTACCAGAACTGCTCAGGCTGCTCGTTGTCCTTCAAATAGCGGGTCATCGTCAGTGCCTCCCATTGAAGTTCTCTGTTCCATCGACGTTCTCGTTCGCCCTCGATCGCGGGCCGCGGACTGTCCAGGCGTGGTTTCCCCGCCCGCACGTGCGCATATCCTGCTCAATATGTCGGCATGTTCCCGATGGTCGTTGCGGCCTCCACCTATTGATCGGTCGCTTATCAACGCGCCTTTGAGTGCCTAGAAAACGCGATCCTGCGGCAATATTCAATCGCAATATTGGGACACCGCCCTTCGGTCGGGGGCGCCGATTGTTGCGCCGCCGCCGGATGATGTAGCCTGAACGGCGTCGGAATCGACTCGGCAGAACCGCGGAGTGGACGATGGCCCTGGCCCCCATCGAGGTGCTGATCTACGCGCTGGTGATTACGGGCAATCCGGTTCCCACCGACTGCAGCGTGCAACGGGACAAATCCGTGCTGTGCACCAACGGACTGACGGCGACGCAAGCCGTCAACGGCATCGTGTACGAGGGCAAGAGCCTGAACGGCAAGAAGATCATGGTGCAGTACGCCCGCGACGGCAGTCTTCTGTTCAGCAACGGCATCAGCGCCTCGCGCACCTCGGCGGGCTGGATCAAGTTCTCGAACGGGGTCGAGGCTCGCCGGGATATGTCCGGCGGAACGAACATGTTTCTCGTGGCGCCGGATCTCGTCTGCTCCGAGATCAGCAGCACCCAGGCGACCTGCAAGCGGCGCTAGGCCGTAAGGCTAGCCCGCGAGCTTCTTCAGCGCCTCGTCGGCCGGGATTTCCTCGCGGGCGCCCGTGGCGCGCCGCTTGAGCTCGACCTTCCCCGCCGCAACGCCGCGTGGTCCGACCACCACCTGCCACGGCAGGCCGATCAGATCCATGGTGGCGAACTTGGCGCCCGCACTCTCGGTGCGGTCGTCGTAAAGCACCGCTTTGCCGGCGGCCTGCAGCTTCGCATACAGCTCCGCACAGGCGGCGTCGCACTTGGCATCGCCCGAGCGCAGGTTGACGAGGCCGACATCGAACGGCGCCACGCTGTCCGGCCAGATGATGCCGTTCGCATCGTGGCTTGCCTCGATGATGGCGCCCACCAGCCGCGACACGCCGATCCCGTAGGAGCCCATCTCGACCGTGATCGGGTCGCCGTTTGCCCCGGCCACTGTCGCCTTCATCGGGGCCGAATACTTCGTGCCGAAGTAGAAGATATGGCCGACCTCGATGCCGCGCGCGCTCACAAGGCGGTCGCCGAGCTTGGCCGCCATCTCCGGGTCGTGCTTTTCGTCGGTCGCCGCGTAGATGCGCGTGCAGCGGTCGACCGCCGCCTGCAGCCCGGGCACGTCATCGAAGTCGACGCCGGCGCTCAGCAGGTCCATGTCGAGGAACTCGCGATCGACATAGACGGCACTCTCGCCGGTTTCGGCGAGGATGATGAACTCGTGGCTGAGGTCGCCGCCGATCGGGCCGGTGTCCGCCCGCATCGGGATGGCCTTGAGCCCCATGCGCGCGAAGGTGCGCAAATAGGCGATGAACATCTTGTTGTAGGAATGCCGGGCACCCTTGGCATCGACATCGAACGAATAGGCGTCCTTCATCAGGAACTCGCGCCCGCGCATCACGCCGAAGCGGGGCCGCACCTCATCGCGGAATTTCCACTGGATGTGATAGAGGTTCTTCGGCAGGTCGCGGTAGCTCTTGACGAAGCTGCGGAAGATGTCGGTGATCAGCTCTTCGTTCGTCGGCCCGTAGAGCATCTGGCGCTCGTGCCGGTCGACGATGCGCAGCATCTCCTTGCCGTAATCCTCATAACGGCCGGATTCCTGCCACAGGGCGGCGTCCTGGATCGTCGGCATCAGCATTTCCAGCGCGCCCGCGCGGTCCTGCTCCTCGCGGACGATCTGCTCCACCCGCTTCAGCACCCGGAACCCGAGCGGCAGCCACGAATAGATGCCGGCAGAGGCCTGGCGGATCATCCCGGCGCGCAGCATCAGACGGTGCGAGACGATCTGCGCCTCGCTCGGGTTTTCCCGCAAGGTGGGCAGGAAGAACTTGGACAGCAGCATGAGACTCCTTGGACGCGGGGCCGCTCGGTTCGGCGAGGGACGCGACTTTAGAGAAACGGCCTTGCCAATGCAAAAGCACCGGATGGTGGTGCCGCTTCATCGGTGCTGGTTGTTCCGCTCCCGGCAGGCGTCGGCGATCGCCTTTTCTTCGCTGTCGCCCAGCGGCTGGCCGTTGAAGTAGACCTTGCGGCCAAGGTCGTCGACCGTGAGCTGGCCGAGACGAGCCCCCGGCAACAGAAGTGGCGAGTTTGACGGCACGCCGTATTTGTGGAGGTCGGCCGTGATGTCGATGGTGATCGGCCCGGCGCCGATCTGCGGCTGCGAGGACGGCAGGTCGGCCGGGGCCACCTTCCGTCCATAGACATCCACCCCCGGCTGGTACGCGACATCTGGGGGGGTGACGTAGTTGACGATCTTGGCACAGTCGGCGTCGGTGACGGCAATCGTCTGGGCAGCGGCCCAACCCGCGCTGAGCAACAGGGAGATCCCCGCGATCCCAAAAACCCCTCGCATTTATCAATTATACCATGAACTTGCCGGACGCCCTACCTGTGCAAAAATTTTATTCGTGTGCCTATAAAATTCACGAAGTTGCGTGACACGACCGGGTGGGGCCGCTATAGTTTCGTTCTGTAAGCAAGAACATGATCGGCATAGCCGACACGGGCCAAGTTTAGGGAGCTGCGTCAACAAGTCCGGTCCGGAAACGGTCCGGACTTGTTCGTTTCGGGGAGCCCCTTCCCTCCCACCGTCAGTACCGAAACCCTTTGGCCGCGAGCCACGGCGGCTTCAGGCGCGCGATCTTGCGGTGAACCGTGCAGTCCTCGCGATGGGCCCCCGGCAGATACCCAATGCTCATCAGGAACTCGCCCACGATCTCGCCGCCGGTGAATTTGAACGTCTTGCCGAACAGCTTCACCCAATCGGCCTTGCGCTGCGGGTGATGGGCGGCGATCCACGCCGCGAACGAGCCGTGCGCGTCGGCGATGGCGCGAATGCGCCTGGCGTTCTCGATGACGGCGGCGATCTTGAGGCGGTTGCGCACGATGCCCGCGTCGGCGAGCAGCCGTGCCTCGTCCTTTGCCGTGAATCGGGCCACCTTGGCCACGTCGAAATTGCGGAAGGCCTTGCGGAACGCCTCGCGCTTCTGGAGCATCAAGAGCCAGGACAGGCCGGCCTGGTTGATCTCGAGGACCAGGCGCTCGAACAGCGCGTTGTCGCCGTCGAGGGGAAATCCGTACTCCGTGTCGTGGTACGGGCCATGGAACGGGTGGCCGGGGGCGATGTCGCAATAGGTCGATGCGGCGCCGCCCATCTCAGGTGTTCCTGAACGAGATGAAATCCGCGGCGATGAACCAGTAGAGGGCCGCGAAGACGATCCCCGCGATCACCGTGGTGACGGCGAATTTCAGCAGCAGGCGCGGCTTCTCGGGAGCGCTCGTGGCGTGCCCCGGCTGCGGATTGTCGGGGGGCTTTGCTCCCCACGGCAGGACCGTGAACAGCACGATCCACCATGTGACGATGTAGACCATGATGCCGGTCGCAAGCGTCATGCCTGCTCCAGCTCGATCAGGGTCCCCTGGAAATCCTTCGGATGCAGGAACAGCACCGGCTTGCCGTGCGCTCCGGTCTTGGGCTCGCCGTCGCCCAGCACGCGCGCTCCCGACGTCTTGAGGGCGTCGCGCGCGGCGCGGATGTCGTCGACCTCGTAGCAGACGTGGTGCATTCCGCCGGTCGGGTGGTCGGCCAGGAACTTCGCCACCGGCGAAGCGGCTCCCAGGGGATGCAGCAGCTCGATCTTCGTGTTCGGCAATTCGACGAAAACAGTCGTCACACCATGCTCCGGCAGATCGACCGGTGCCGAGACCTTCGCACCCAGGGTCTGGCGATACACCCGGGATGCGGCGCCCAGGTCCGGCACCACGATGGCCACGTGATTCAAACGCCCGATCATGCGACCTGTATAGCGCCGGCCGGCTAGATGCGCACCAGATGAATGTCGATGACGGGACGGCCCTCGCCGTGTTCCCGCATCACCTCGCGCACCGAGCGCCGCACCGCGTGCTCGATCTGCTCGTCGCCGGCGTCGCGCCCGGCGCGCGCGACGCCGCCTTCGATCGCGGCCACGATCTCGGCCGCCAGCTCCATGTCCGTTTCCGGGTCGAGCAGGCCCGGCGCCGAGATCTTCGGCGTGGTCGCAAGCCTGCCCTTGCGGTCGAGCACGACGGTGGCGACCACCGCTCCGTTCCACATCAGCCGCGACCGGCTCTTCAGCACGGCACCCCCCACGGGCAGCAGCCGGTCGCCGACCGCGGCCAGGCGCCCGGCAAACACGCGGTCCACGATCTCCGGCCCGTCGGCCGCCAGCCGGATCAGGGTCCCGTTCTCGGGCACGAGCGCGTGCGGCACCTGGCAGGTCTTGGCGAGCTGCGCATGCGCCTGCATGTGCTGCATTTCGCCATGGACCGGGATGGCGATTTGCGGCCGGACCCATTGATACATGCGCGTCAGCTCATCGCGCGCGGGGTGTCCGGACACATGGATCTTGGGATGGTCGTGATCGGTCACGATCTCGACGCCGAGCCTCGCCAGGCCGTTCTGCATGCGCAGGATGTTGCGCTCGTTGCCGGGGATCACGCGCGAGGAGAAGATCGCGACGTCGCCGCGCTCCAGGACCACGTGCGGATGCGCATCCTCGGCGATCCGCGCCAGGGCCGAGCGCGGCTCGCCCTGGCTGCCGGTGCAGATCATCACCACCTTGTCGCGCGGAATGAAGCCGGCATCGCGCTCGTCGACGAAATTCGGCAAGTCGGCCAGATAGCCGGTTTCCTTCGCCGCATCGTGGATGCGCCACAAGGAGCGGCCCACCAGGGCCACGTCGCGCCCGTGCGCCGCGGCCGCAACCGCGATCGATTCCACCCGCGCCACGTTCGAAGCGAAGCAGCCGACGGCGATGCGCCCTTGATAGCGGCCGAACAGATCGGTCAGTGCCGCGCGCACGCCGGCCTCGGAGCCGGACTCACCCTCGCGCATCGCATTGGTCGAATCGCCGATCATGGCGAGCACGCCCGCATCGCCGATCGCGCGCAGGCGCGTATCGTCGGTCACGTCGCCGACCAGCGGCTCCGGATCGATCTTCCAGTCGCCGGTGTGGAACACGGCGCCGGCAGGCGTACGAATGGCAAGGCCGTTCGGCTCGGGGATGGAGTGGGTCAATGTCACCATCTCGAGGTCGAACGGCCCGACTGTGAAGCGCGCCCCCAGCGGCACGATATTGATCTCGACCGAGCTGCCGAAATCGGTCTCCACCAGCTTGCGGCGGAGGAAGGCGGCCGTGAACGGGGTCGCCCAGATCGGGCAGCGGAGCTGCGGCCACAGATAGGGCACGGCACCCAGGTGATCCTCGTGCGCGTGGGTCAGCACGAGCCCCACGAGGTCGTCGCGCCGTTCGACGATGAATTGCGGGTCGGGCATGGTCACTTCCACACCGGGCACGCCATCGTCGGCGAATGTGACGCCGAGATCGACCATCAGCCATTTGCCGCCGTACTCGTACAGATTGAGGTTCATCCCGATCTCCCCCGAGCCGCCGAGCGGCAGGAAATGGAGGTCGGGACCGGCGTGCGCGCGGCGAGGCCGGCCCGGCGTTACGGGGTCGTTCATGGGCTGTTCAGCTTGTAGATCTCGACCAGCCCTTTGAGCGTCAGATCCGGGTCAATGTGCTGGATGAAGGGCGTGCCCTCGGCGACCAGCGGCACGAGCCCGCCGGTGCCGATCACGGTCATCTTGTGCTTCCACTCGGCCTCGATGCGGCTCACCAGCCCCTCGATCAGGCCGATATAGCCCCAGAAAATGCCGGACTGCATGGCGTTGACCGTGGTCTTGCCGATCACGTGCTGGGGCCGGCGGATCTCGATGCGCGGCAGCTTGGCCGCCCCCATGTAGAGCGCCTCGAACGCCAGGTTGATGCCGGGCGAGATGGCGCCACCGCAATAATTGCCGCTCTCGTCGATAACGTCGAAGGTCGTGGCCGTGCCGAGATCGATCACGATGCCGGGCATCGGGTAGAACCGCCGTGCCCCCGCGGCATTGGCGAGGCGGTCGGCCCCCGCCTCCTCCGGCCGGTCGAGGCGGATCTCGAACCCGAGCTTCACCGAAGGGTCGCCGACCATCACCGGATCGCCCTTGAAGTAGCGCCGGCACAGCGACACGAGGTTGAACGACGCCTGCGGCACCACGTTCGACAGGATCACCCCGTCGATGTCGGAGAATTTGAGGCCTTCGAGCGCCATCAGGTGCGTGAGCCAGACCGCGTATTCGTCCGCGGTGCGGCGCGGGTCCGTCGAGATGCGCCAGGCGGCCCGCTTCGCATCGCCGTCGAAGGCGCCGAAGACCGTATTTGTATTGTTCGAATTGATGACCAGCAGCACGGCACGTCCTCAGCCGAAAAATACGTCGCCCGCGGTGATCCGCCGCACCGGACCATCGTTCGTCCCCGGGGCCAGAAGCAGGGCCCCGTCGGCGTCGAGATCGACGAATGTGCCCCGAAGCGTGGCATTGGGCAACCGCACGGTGATGACACTTCCGATCCCCGCCGCCCGCGCGATCCAGCGCTCGCGGATCGGCGCGAACCCGGAGCGCTGCCAGACCTGCATGGCCTCCAGGAACCGGCCGGCGAACCCGTCGCGGATCGTCTCGACCCCCACCCCCGTCACCCCCTCCGCTCTCAACGAGGTGGCAGGAAATGCGGTTCCGGAGGGGTGGCTCGCAACATTGACGCCCAAGCCCAACACGAGCCAGTCGAGGGCGCCTGCGCTATGGCTGTCGGCCTCGATCAGGATGCCAGCCAGCTTACGGCCGCGCAGCAGGACGTCGTTCGGCCATTTGAACGCCAGCGGCAAGTCGGCGGCGATGTCCAGCAGGGCGGCTGCAACTCCCACAGCCGCGACGAACCCGAGCTCGGCAGCCCGCCGCGCCGGGCAGTCCGGCCGCAAGACCAGCGACAAATGGAGATTGCCGGGCGGCGAAATCCAGGCCCGGCCGCCCCGCCCCCGCCCGGCGGTCTGCGTGGCGGCACAGATGAGCGTCCTGTCGGAAGCGCCCGCGCGCGCCCGGCGCTTGGCCTCTTCGTTGGTGCTGTCGACCGAGTCCAGCGCCACCAGTCGAACGTCGGGCGGCAGGGCCGCGCCGGGCATGGCCCAGTCCGCCCTGGAACCCGGTCAGCCCTGGAACAATGACGTCGCCGCGGCACTCGCGGCGGCGACCAACGGTCCGGGGTAGACGAAGAACAGCAACGTGAACAGGCTGCTGATCGCCAGCACCAGGCCGAGCTTGACGCCGATCGGCCGGTCGAAGGCGAGCGTCGGCTCGTCGAAATACATCAGCTTGACGATGCGCAGGTAGTAGAACGCGCTTACCACGCTCGACAGCACGCCGATGACCGCCAGCGTGTAGAGGCCGGCCGAGATGGCGGCGAGGAACACGTAGAGCTTGCCGAAGAATCCGGCGAGCGGTGGAATCCCGGCCAGGGAGAACATGGCCACAGCGAGCGCTGCGGCCACCACCGGCTGGGTCTTGGCCAGCCCGGCGAGGTCGCTGATCTGCTCGAGCATCTTGCCGTCGCGGCGCATGCACAGGATGACCGCGAACGTCGCCACGTTCATGAAGAGGTAGATCGCCATGTAGATCAGAACGCCGCGCACGCCGCTCTCGTCTCCCGCAGCGAGACCGATCAAGGCATAGCCGATATGGCCGATCGAGCTGTAGGCCATCAGCCGCTTGATGTTCGTCTGGTTGATGGCGGCGAACGCGCCCAGCAGCATCGACAGGATCGAGATGGCCACCACGATCTGCTGCCACTCGGCGACGACCGTGCCGAACGGCTGGATCATCACCCGCACCAGCAGCATCGTGGCCGCGATCTTCGGCGAGACCGAGAAGAACGCCGTCACTGGAGTGGGTGCTCCCTCGTACACGTCAGGCGTCCACATGTGAAACGGTGCGGCCGAGACCTTGAACGCGAGCGAGGCGGCGATGAACACGAGACCGAAGATCAGCCCCAGCGGCGGCTCGCCGGCCTGGTCGCTGACGATCGCGGCCAGCGCCTGAAACGACGTGGTGCCGGCGAAGCCGTAGACCAGGGAGGCGCCGTAGAGGTACATCCCGGACGCGAGCGCGCCCAGCACGAAGTATTTGAGGCCGGCTTCGGTCGACATCGTGTGATCGCGCCGGAACGCCGCGACCACGTAGAGTGCGAGGCTCTGCAGCTCGAGGCCGAGATAAAGCGAGATCAGATCGTTGGCGGAGACCATCAGCATCATGCCGAGGGTCGAGAACAGGATCAGGACCGCGTATTCGAAGCGGCCCATGTCCTCGCGCTCGTTGTAGTCGATCGAGATCACGAGGGTCAGCGCCGAGCCGATGAGGATCAGGAGCTTCGAGAACCCCGCAAAGCCGTCGCTGACGAACATGTCGCTGAAAATCGACACGCGGTCGACGCGTCCGCCCGCGACCAACAGCCCCGTGACCACCAGGATCGCGATGCCGACCCACGACACGACCCGCGCGTTCGCGGCCGCCGGCGTCCCCCGGCGCACCGCACCTGCGGCGCGCGGGCTCTCGCCGCGGAACACCCCGAACATCAACAGGGCCATGGAGGCCACGGCGAGGAACAGCTCGGGCAGAGCCGGTGCCAGAATGAATCCGTTGTCGCCCATGCCCCGTTAGTCCTTCCGAGCCGATTTGATCAGCGACACCGCCGGCGACGCCGGCGGTGCGATCTGCGCCGACTGGTAGCGGTTCACCAGCGCCTCCACCGACGGCGAGAACACGTCGAGGAAGGACTTGGGATAGATGCCCATCCACAGCACCACGACGATGATCGGCGCGAAGATCACCTTTTCCCGCAGGTCGAGGTCGAGAATGTTCTTGAGGTCGTCGCGGACCAACTGGCCGAAGATCACCCGCCGGTAGAGATAGAGCATGTAGGCGGGCCCGAGGATGATCCCCGTCGTCGCCAGGAACGCAACCCACGTGTTCACCTGGAACGTCCCCAGCAGGGCCAGGAACTCGCCCACGAAGCCGCTGGTGCCGGGCAGGCCGACCGACGCCAGCATGAACACCATGAACACGAAGGCATAGACCGGCATACGGTGCACGAGCCCGCCGTACCGCGCGATCTCGCGCGTGTGCATGCGGTCGTAGATCACGCCGACGACAAGGAAGAGAGCGCCGGAGACCACGCCATGGCTCAGCATGGTGAACAAGGCGCCCTGCAGGCCCTGCACCGTGCCGGCGAAAGTTCCCATGGTCACGAAGCCCATATGCGCCACCGACGAATAGGCGATGAGCTTCTTCATGTCCTCCTGCACCAGCGCCACGAGCGAGGTGTAGATGATGGCGATGATGCTGAGAGCGTAGACGAGCGGCGTGAAGTAGGCCGACGCCTCCGGCATCATCGGCAGCGAGAACCGCAGGAAGCCGTACCCGCCCATCTTCAGCAGCACGCCGGCCAGGATCACCGAGCCCGCCGTCGGCGCCTCGACATGGGCGTCGGGCAGCCAGGTGTGGACGGGCCACATCGGCACCTTGACCGCGAACGAGGCGAAGAACGCCAGCCACAGCCAGTACTGCATCTTGGACGGAATCTGCGCGGTCAGCAGCGAGGGGATGTCGGTCGTGTCGGTGACGAAGTAGATGGCGAGGATCGCCAGCAGCATCAGCACCGAGCCGGTCAGCGTGTAGAGGAAGAACTTGAACGCCGAGTAGATGCGCCGCGGACCGCCCCACACGCCGATGATCAGGAACATCGGGATCAGGACGCCCTCGAAAAACAGATAGAAAAGAATGAGGTCGAGGGCGCAGAACATCCCGACCATCAGGGTCTCGAGCAGCAGGAACGCGATCATGTATTCCCGGACGCGGGTGTGGATCGCTTCCCAGCTCGCGAGGATGCAGATCGGCGTCAGGAAGGTCGATAGGAGGACGAACAGGAGCGAAATCCCGTCGACGCCCATCTGGTAGGTGATACCGAACGACGGGATCCATTCGTGAGTCTCGACGAACTGGAAGTCGGCCGTCGTGTGGTCGAAGTCGATCCACAACAGGATCGACAGCGCGAACGTGATCAGCGACGTCCACAGGGCCGCCATGCGTGCGTTCCGCGCCACGACGTCAGGCGTGCCGCGCACGAACGCGATGAACAGCGCCCCGGCGAGCGGCAGGAAGGTGACGAGCGACAGGATCGGCCAGTTGGCGGTCATGGCGCCCTCACCCGACCAGCAGATACCAGGTGACCAGCAGAACGACGCCGATCAGCATGGCAAAGGCATAATGGTAGATGTAGCCGGTCTGCAGCAGGCTGGCGCGGCGCGCGAGGCGCAGCGTGTTGGCGGCCAGCGCATCGGGTCCCAGCCCGTCGATGATCGCCCCGTCGCCCTTCTTCCAGAAGCCCCGGCCGAGCGAGAAGGATGGGCGCACGAACAGCGCGTCGTAGATCTCGTCGAAGTACCATTTGTTGAGCAGGAAGAGGTAGAGCGTGCGCGCCTGGGCCGCGAGCCGCCGCGGCAGCGCGGGGTCGCGGATATAGAAGCCGTAAGCGATGCCGATGCCGATGAGCCCGACAATCGTCGGCAGGATACCGACCCACCAGATCTCGCTGTGGTGCGCCGCCTCGATCGAGTTGTGATTGGGCAGGACCAGGATGGCCCCGCGCCAGAACGCCTCGCTCTTGTCGCCGACGAAGTACGGGAACCCGAGGAAGCCGGCGACGACGGCGCCGAGCGCCAGCACGTAAAGCGGGATGAGCATCACGTTGGGCGATTCGTGCACGTGCTCCATCACGTGATGGTCGGCGCGCGGGGCGCCGTGGAACGTCATGAACAGGAGGCGCCAGGAATAGAACGCGGTCAGCGCCGCCGCCGCGACACCGAGCCAGAACGCATAGAGCCCGACCGGCGAGTGGTTCGCGAACGCCGCCTCGATGATCATGTCCTTCGAGTAGTACCCGGCGAAGAACGGGATGCCGGCGAGCGCCAAGCTGCCGATCCACATCAGCGTGTAAGTGATTGGAATCTTGTTCCACAGCCCGCCCATCTTGCGCATGTCCTGCTCGCCGGACATCGCGTGGATCACCGAGCCCGAGCCAAGGAACAGCAGCGCCTTGAAGAAGGCGTGCGTCATCAGGTGGAAGATCGCGGCCGCGTACGCCGACACGCCGGCTGCGAAGAACATGTAGCCGAGCTGCGAGCACGTCGAATAGGCGATGACGCGCTTGATGTCGGTCTGCACCAGGCCGACCGAGGCGGCAAAGATGCAGGTCGTGGCCCCGATGATGCCGACCACCGCCAGCGCATCGGGCGCGTATTCGAACATCGGTGACAGCCGCGCCACCATGAACACGCCCGCCGTCACCATGGTCGCGGCGTGGATGAGGGCCGAGACCGGCGTCGGGCCTTCCATCGCGTCGGGAAGCCAGGTGTGGAGCGGCATCTGTGCCGATTTGCCCATGGCACCCACGAACAGCAGCAGGCACACGAGCGTCAGCGCCGGCACGTCCCAGCTCAAGAAGTGCAGCTGCAGCGTGAGATGGGTCGGCACCGCGGTGAACACCTCGTCGAACACCACCGTGCCAAACATCGTGTAGACGCCGAAAATGCCGAGCGCGAAGCCGAAGTCGCCGACGCGGTTGACGATGAAGGCCTTGATCGCCGCGGCCCCCGCCGATGGCCGGTCATACCAGAACCCGACGAGGAGATAGGAGCAGAGGCCCACCCCTTCCCAGCCGAAGAACATCTGCACGAGGTTGGCGGCGGTCACCAGCATCAGCATGCAGAAGGTGAAGAGGCTCAGATAGGCCATGAACCGCGGCTGGCCCGGGTCGTCGTGCATGTAGCCCACGGAATAGACGTGGATGGCGGTCGAGCAGACGCTCACCACGAACACCATCACCGCCGAGAGCGTGTCGAACTTGAACGCCCAGTCCGCCTGCAGGCCGCCCGAGTAGATGAACGGCATGACCTCGATCGTGCGCCCCTGACCCTGGAAGGCCACCTCGTAGAAGATGACGATCGACAGCACCGCAGAGCCCGCCATGCACAGGCAGGTGGCGAGCTGGGCCGCGCGGTCGCGGCCGTGACCGGCCGGCATGCTGGCCAGGAACAACCCGGCGAGCGCCGACCCGAGCAGCGGCAGGAGGACGACGGCAGAGTACATCGGTTGAGCTTCAGCCCTTCATCAGGTTGATGTCGTCGACGGAGATCGAGCCGCGGTTGCGGAAGAACACGACCAGGATCGCAAGGCCGATGGCGGCCTCGGCGGCGGCGACGGTAAGCACGATCATGGCGAAGACCTGGCCGACCAGGTCGCCTAGATGGGTCGAGAACGCGACCAGGTTGATGTTGACCGCGAGCAGGATCAGCTCGATCGACATCAGGATGACGATCACGTTCTTGCGGTTGAGGAAGATGCCGAAGATCCCGAGCGTGAACACGATCGCCGACACGGTGAGGTAGTGGCCGAGCCCGATGGTCATGATACGCCGCTCCCGGTCGGCACCTTGACGACGGCAACGCTGTCCTCGCGTCGGCGCGATACCTGCTGGCTGATCGACTGCCGCCGCACGTCGTCCCGGTGGCGCAGGGTGAGCACGATGGCGCCGATCATGGCCACCAACAGGATGACCCCCGCGACCTGGAACAGGTAGACGTAGTCGGTATAGAGCACGAGGCCGAGCGCATGCGTGTTCGTCACCTGCGCCGAATCGGGGATCGGCACCTGCGTCGCCGACGCCGCCTCCGGCGCGAAGGTCCAGGCGCCGGCGACCAGCGCCAGCTCGCCCAGGAGGATCAGACCCACGAGGCTGCCGATCGGCACGTAGCGCATGAAGCCGCTGCGCAGCTTCACGAAATCGACGTCCAGCATCATGACGACGAAGAGGAACAGCACCGCGACCGCGCCGACATAGACGATGACCAGGATCATCGCCAGGAACTCGGCCCCCATGAGGACGAAGAGGCCCGCGGCGTTGAAGAACGCGAGGATGAGGAACAGGACGGAGTGCACCGGGTTGCGGGCCGCGATCACCAGGACCGCGGACGCGACCAGGATGGCCGAGAAGAGATAGAAGCAGATGGTGGCGATGATCACGTGCCGTCCCCCCGCCTTCCCCTCAGCGGTACGGTGCTTCGGCGGCGAGATTCGCCGCGATCTCGGCTTCCCACCGGTCGCCGTTCGCAAGCAGCTTGTCCTTGTTGTACATCAGCTCCTCGCGGGTCTCGGTCGCGAACTCGAAGTTCGGCCCTTCGACGATCGCATCGACCGGGCACGCCTCCTGGCACAGGCCGCAGTAAATGCATTTCGTCATGTCGATGTCGTAGCGCGTGGTGCGGCGGCTGCCGTCGGCGCGCGGCTCGGCTTCGATCGTGATGGCGAGCGCCGGGCAGACCGCCTCGCACAGCTTGCACGCGATGCAGCGCTCCTCGCCGTTGGGATAGCGGCGCAGCGCGTGCTCGCCGCGGAATCGCGGGCTGAGCGGCCCCTTTTCATAGGGGTAGTTGAGCGTCACCGACGGCTTGAAGAAGTACTTGAGCGTCAGCGCCATGCCCGAGACGATCTC
>Ga0335069_10005140_pt1 | contig 19250 bp, 11 predicted proteins | sample Lox_Sample_11_FD_206714 | JGI IMG/M metagenome (GOLD analysis project Ga0335069, IMG submission 206714) | Soil microbial communities from Loxahatchee National Wildlife Refuge, Florida, United States - Lox_Sample_1.1 | ecosystem: Environmental > Terrestrial > Soil > Wetlands | place: USA... | reverse complement strand
CGAACCCGCGGGTCTTGAAGCCGGAGTCGCCGGCTTCGGCCTCGGGGCCTCTTCACCGGTCTGGGCCGGAGGCGCAGGCACGCCCGACTTGACATTGTAAGCGTCAATCACCTGCTTGGTGATATTGGTGCCTTCGCTGGCAAAGAGTACGGGAGACTGTTGCTGCGAGACATCGAGAATCAGGGTGAATCCCTGTTGCTCAGCCCAGGACTGCATCGCGTCGTAGACCTTTGATGCAAGGGCGTTGTAGGTGTCCTGCATCTCCTGCTGGCCCTGATTGCGCAGATCTTCAGTCTGGCGATCCAACTGCTTCTTCTTGTCGTCAATCGCCTTGGCCCGGCTGTTTCGCTCCACTTCACTGAGAGTGGCGCCCTGGGTCTGCAATTGCTTGGTCATGCTGTCGATTTCGTCATTGAGCGATTTGAGAGCGGCTTCCCTGGGCGCGTACTTTTTCTGCAGATCGCCGAAGTCGCGCAAGCCTTCATTGGTTTGAGCGACGGCCAGCTGAAAGGCGACGACGGCAATTCTGGCAGGGCCAGCCGGTGCCGAAGCAGGCGCCGAGGCAGCGGGGGCAGACGACAGCGCAGGCGCCGCAGGGATTTGAGCAGCTGCCCCGAAGGGAAGCCCCATAGCGAGAATGGAAACGAGAGTAAACGAACGCTTCATCGGGCGGAATGACTCCTTCAATGGCCTGCGGCTCCTGCATTAGACGAACCAAGAGCCAATCTACCTCACGCTTTTCTTCGGGGAACTCCGCGCCGGACGGCGCAGATGCGGAAAAAGACGCGAACGGAGATGCTGGCAGAACTAGAGCGATTATACAAGGGTCAGGTTTCAGGTGTCAGGCGCGGTCAGGGGTCAGGTTTCAGGTGTCGATCTTCGCCGAGCCGGCCTGCTGATCCCTGATACCTGAACCCTGATCTCCGACTTCACTTGGTTGGCTGCGGCTGCGGCGCGTCGACCCCACCGGCGGCGCCCGCACTCTGCGGCGCGGGAGCCGGAATGCCCGACTTCACGTTATAGGCATCGATGATCGCCTTGGTGATGTCTGTGGACGGCACGGCGTAGAGCACAGTGGCGTTCTGCTGGTCGCTGGCGTCAAGCACCAGGGTATAGCCGTGGTTCTTGGCGTAGTCAGTCATCAGCGTGCCCACCTTACTGGCCACGCCATTGATGATCTGCTGCATGTCGCCCTGGAAGTCGCTCTGGGCATCCTGCGAATCGCGATCGAGCTGCTTCTTCTTCTCGTCGATGGTCCGGGCGCGGGAGGCACGCTCGGCATCGCTGAGCTGAGCGCCCTGGTCCTGCAGTTCCTTGGTCATCTTGTCGATCTCGTCACTCAGGCTCTTGAGCTGGACGCGCTTGGGGTCGTATTTCTTCTGCAGATCGGCGAAATCACGCTGAAATTCGTTGGTCTGGGTGACGGCGGCCTGGAAGGCGATGACGGCGACCTTGGCGGCTGGAGCAGCGGCGGCAGTTTGAGTGGCCGGCCTGGCCGGAGCCGAGGAGGCGGGCGCCTGGCCCTGAGCGGCCATGGCGGATGCCAGGCACAGGAAAAGTGCGGAAAACGACAGAAACTTCATGCGAGTCGAAAACTCCTTTTAGGTTCCTTGAGTGCCCGCAGCGAGGCGCTTAGCTTGCAACCGTATTCGCGCCGCGGGGCACCTTGAAAGGGGCTCTCTCCGGCGTGAACCTGCGCTCAACAACGGCGCGGAGAGGTTTGCCGGGGAACCTCAACGGATTATAGGTGCCGGGATTTCGCAGCGTCAAACCGGGAGCCTCGGACGAGCCATGTTAAGCTGTTACCCGGCTGAGTGATGGACGGTTGCTCGCCGTCTCTCTCCCGTTCCGGGAGGAATTTCAATGACATTGCAGAAGACCGAAGCCACCGCGAAGTGGGCTGACGAGTCGCGTTGGCAGCGCGTTGGCGGGTTCTCGGCTCTCCTGCTGGCTACCGGATATGTCGTCATCATCGGCTTGTATGCAATGACAGGCGCGCCGCCGCCCGGAGCCGAGGCCTGGGTGGAGTACCTGCCCGGCAAGACGGCAACCTGGTGGGCGATCCTTGGCGTCTCGGTCTTCACGGACCTGCTTTATCTGCCGGTCGCGCTCGGGCTCTACCTGGCGCTGCGCAAGGTAAATGAGTACGCCATGGTCATGGCGACTGCTTTTGTGGGTTTGTTCGTGGTCCTGGACCTGGCAATTACGTGGCCGAACTATGCGTCAATCCTGGTGATCTTTCGCGACTACGCCGCGACGACGGACACTGTTCGCCGCGCCGCGGATGTCGCGGCCCTGAATTATCCATGCGCCGTGCTCGCCTCGCCACTCGAGGTGGTTTACGCCATCGTGACCCTCTCGCTGGGAATCCTGGTGGCTGGACTGGTGATGCTCAGGAGCCGGTTTCATCCAGCGACGGCGTGGCTGGGACTGGCTACAGGCCTGCTTGGCATCCTGTCGCTGACGCGCCTGAGCTTCGCTGTCTTAGGGAACGCGCTGTGTGCAACCGCCTGGCTATTCCTGGTGGGATACGCGCTCAGCCGTCCGCGATCACTCTGAAGGCCTGGTTGATGACCGTCAAGACGGGAGTCGAGCGCGCAACTCAACCCCCGAATACTTGCAATTAGAACGTTGTCGAGATGGTGAAGCGGAAGGTCTTGCGCGGCTCGCGGAAGAGATATTGCGCGCCGTAGGCTTCGATCGCTTCCTGATAGGTGTAATCGCCCGCGCCGCCCGGCGGGAACATGGTGCGCGTGATCAGTTCGGCCGAGCAGCTGTACTGCTTGACCCCGAGGACCACATCGTTGCAGAAGGGCCGCTCGTAAAGGCGCAGGGGGTTGTAGGCGTAGTAAATGCGGAAAGGCGCGTTGATCACGGGCATGAGGACGGCAAGCTCAACGCCGGTGGACATGCGGGGAACAAAGTTCGTACCTTCGACAGGCCGAATGTTGCGGCGGAAACCCACCTCTGAACCGGGAATGCCGCCCTGACATGAGCCGTTGTTGAAGACCGGGCAGCCATAGAGCGGAGCGATGAGCGAGTCAAAACCCTCGGGGCTCTGCTTCAACTGCCCGTGATTGACGGCGGTGTCGATGCCGAAGTCATCGAAGAACTTGAGGTCGAACGGCCCGACGACGGGGATGCGGTACTCGGCGTTGGCCAGCAGGTTGGTGTCGCCGCCGACAGAGGCGATCCCGTAGATCGGCAAGGGCACCTGGATGCACTGGTTGTCTTCAGGATTCTGCGGATCGCGAGGGACGCAACTGCCATCGGGGTTGGTGAGCTGAACGTTCACGCGGGTGGGCACATAGCCATAGGGAGTGGCGCCACGCACGTCGAATCCGCGCAGCTCCATTTCGCCGCCGGAGTAAAAACGATTGTTGGGCGGAGCGACGTCGCCGCTGAAGCCCTGGATATAGCCGAGCTGCGCGCGAATCCCCAGCACATTGCGCCCTTCCTTCGAAGGGATCAGGTAGTGCATGGGGATGAAGCGTTTGTAAGCCACAACGGGATTGACATAGCGCACGCTTCCCCAAATGCCTGCGGTCTGCAGGAAGGCCGTGTATTCCTTGCCATCGTGGGGACGGATAGGGCTGCCGACGGTGTTGTAGGTATAGCTCAATCCCAAAGAACTGGTAATGATGCCGTTCAGCGGATTGGCTCCCTGGACACCGGAGCGGAAGGCGATGGTCTGGAAGAAGGTCTGCGAGGCGGTGCTGAAGGCCGTAATGTTGGACTTGGTCCACGAATAGGTCAAGCCCAGCCGCTGAAACGCATGGCGCTTGAGCGGATAACTGATGGAGAAGTTGGCGCCGTCGGAACCAACGTTATAGTTCTGGGTCAGCGACCTCTCCGCTTCGCTTAGATTGATGGAAGCACCGGTGGTGGCCTGGTAGTTCTTGGCTGCGTTGTAATCCTGCTTGTTGTTGAAGATCTGGAAGCCGACGTTGATGGGCCGGTTGCGGATATAAGGCTGGGTGAAACCGAAGAGGAAGGTACGGCTGATCGAGCCCAGGTTGGCCTGCAGGCTGAGCGTCTCTCCAAATCCCAGGAAATTGTTGGTCGAGTAGTTGAGCCCGAGGAAAGCGCCCGAGAAGCCGCTGACACCGCCATTCAGGCCGATGGAGTTCTTGCCCTTTTCCTTGACCTTGAGCAGCAAGTCGACCGTACCGGCATCGGGATCCTGATGTGCCTCAGAGTCCTGATCGACCTTAAGCGGATCGAAGTACTCGAGCTGGTTGAGCCGGAGGAGGCTGTACTCCCAAAGCTGGGAGTTGTAGACAGAGCCTTCGTTGAGCATCAGCTCGCGGCGGATGACGCGGTCGCGAGTAATTGTGTTGCCCTGAAACTCGATGCGGGAGACGAAGAACTGCTTGCCCTCGTCGATATCAACGGCCAGGGAGACGGTTTTTTTCTGGTCGTCGTAAATGGGCTTGGGGATGGCGCCGAAGTTGATATAGCCCAGGCTGCCATAGGCCTTCTTGAGGTTGTCGAGGCCTTTGCCGATCATGGTGGCGTTAAACCAATCGCCGTCTTTGATGGGAAAGGTGGAGCGCAGCGCCTTCACATTGGTGATCTGCTTGTTGCCTGTGAAGGTGATGGTGCCCAGGCGGTAACGGCCGCCTTCTTCGATGGTCATTGCAATGTCGACGCGCTTGCCCTGGCGGGGCCGGAAGGTGAACCAGTTGAGGCCGCCGACGTCACGGATGTGCGTGACCGGCGTTTCCACCGCGGCATTGGCGTAGCCCTTGTCGCGGTATGCCTGGCGCACACGCTCGGTGTCCTCTTCAAGCTTGGAGGAATCGTACGTCTGCGCAAAAAGGTCCTCGAAGATGATCGAGTACGGGATGCCGATGGGCTTGAGGTTCTTCATCGAGCGGCGCAGATCGAGCGCGCTCAGGTGACGGTTACCCTCGAAGGTGATCTTCCCTACTTTGACGACCGGACCTTCCTTGATGTTGAAGTTCACCTGGACTGAAGCCGGGGGCACGGTCTTCACGTCGGTCTTGATGGTGGCGAACTGGTGGCCGTGCTCCGCAAGGAGTTCCTTGATGACCGTCTCGGCCTTCTTGATCTTGGTCGGATCGTACTGGCTCTCGACGGAGAGCCCGACCTTTTCTTTCTTGAAGCGATCGAGAATATCCGAGGTGGTGATGGAGTTGTTGCCCTTGTAATTGATCTCGCGGATATTGGGTTTCTCGCGGACAAATACGTTGAGGATGACGCCCTTCTCGGAGTCCTCGCGCTCGATGCGGAGGTCCTCGAAGTAGCCGGTGTTCCACAGGGAGTTGAAGTCGCGCTCGACCGAGACAGGGTCGTAAGTATCACCCTCGTGGGTGAACATGCGGGCGAGGATGGTTTCTTTGGGGATGCGGCGGTTTCCGATCACGCGGACCTGGGCGATGGTGTCAGGGGTTTGCGCGAAGGCGCCAACCGCGCTTGCAGCCAGCAGCAACAAGAACGCGACGCGCACGAGCTTTCCGGCCGCGCCGGAAATGGAGGAGAGCCTGATCTTCACCGAGTTCGAATCCTGCGGCGAGCAAGAAAAGTCTTTCGTTCCAACTATCAGCTTCACGGGAAGAATATGCACACCCTCAATCGCTCAATAAACTTGTCAAACCGCAGTGGAAAGAACGATTCTACAAGACCCCGGCCACCCTGCCCAAACGCTCCGGACAGAGAGAGGTACGCCGACCGGCGATCCTGCCGAAAAATTGCCCGCCGTTGCCCGCCTTTTGGGCGGGTTTGAATCCCTGAAATGTGAGGGAATTCAATCCACAGTTTACCGGACTCAGGCGGGTTCACTTGCCTTCGCACCCACGCGCACCTGGTTGTATGCCGGATTAGACGCAACACGCCCGATGAGGGCAGCCGACGCCGGAAACCAGTGAGGGCCTCCGGTTTGACAGCGGCGGCGGGGCAAGCCACCCGGCCATGTGCGCTCAAGCGGCCACACTCGCAGGCCTCCGGGGCGAGAATCCTTTCCCCGGCGCGGCGCGTCCTATCAAGAAGACCAATGTTCCACCGTTGAGACTCTTTCCAAAGGTGAATTCCGTATCGCCCTCGACTTTCGACTAACATAGTATTTTCAGTGGATTATTGGAGCGGACGAGTGACGTGATTCGTCCGGTCCGAAACCCGGCGAGCTGGCGCAAAAGCGGACCTGGGCTGTTGCCGACCCTTTCACGACGGGCCTTCGTGGCAGACCGGTCTCACTCCACAAGACGATGTGGACGCCGGCCCAGGAGCGAAGACCAGCCTTATGATGTGGATTGTCCGGCTCGCGCTCAGGCGGCCCTATACTTTTGTCGTCTTTGCCTTGCTGATCTTGATCCTCGGCGTTTTCAGCATCGAATCGATGCCGACGGATATCTTCCCGAACATCAATATTCCCGTTGTGACGGTGGTCTGGTTCTATAGCGGGCTCTCGGCCGACCAGATTGCCAACCGCATCGTGACCAATGCCGAGCGTGGCATCACCACGACGGTCAACGACATCGAGCACATCGAATCGACGTCGCTGGTCGGCTACAGCATCATCAAGATCTACTTCCATCCGCATGCGAACATCGGGCAGGCCGTGGCGCAAGTGACGTCCATCAGCCAGGTGCAGTTGCGATCGTTGCCGCCGGGAACTACACCGCCCTTCATCATCCAATACAACGCCTCCAGCGTGCCCATCATGCAGCTGGGACTTTCCGGGCAGGGACTCAACGAGCAGCAGCTGAACGACCTTGGCACCAATACCATCCGTCTTTACTTCGCGACCATTGAAGGCGCACAGTCGCCTTATCCCTATGGAGGCAAGCAGCGGCAGATCGACGTGGATATCGATCCCGCCGCGCTGCAGGCGCACGGACTCTCGCCGGGCGACGTGGTTACGGCCATCGGCAACCAGAACCTGATCGCGCCCGGCGGCACCATCAAGCTCGACCGCTTCGAGTACGAGGTCGAGACCAACTCTTCGCCGTCGCTGATCCAGCAACTGAATGACCTGCCCATGAAGGCCGTGAACGGAACCGTCATTTACATACACGACGTGGCGCATGTACGCGACGGCAACCCCCCGCAGACCAACATCGTCCGGGTCGACGGCCACCGCGCCATCATGATGAATATCCTGAAGATCGGCTCGGCATCGACCCTGGACATTATCAAAGGGGTTCGCGGGGTGATCACCAGCCCGTACGTGCTCGGCCAGTTGCCCCCGACCATCAAAATCACTCCCCTTGCCGATCAGTCGATCTTCGTGCGCAACTCGATTGACGGCGTAGTGCACGAGGCCATCATCGCGGCCTGCCTGACTGCGATCATGATCCTGATCTTTCTTGGCAGCTGGCGATCGACGGTGATCATTGCCGTCTCCATTCCGCTTTCGATCCTGTGCTCGGTTGTTGTGCTTCACGCCCTGGGCGAGACCATCAACATCATGACGCTCGGGGGCCTGGCACTCGCCGTCGGCATCCTGGTCGATGACGCTACGGTGGAGATCGAGAACATCAATCGCAACCTTGAGGCCGGCAAGGAGATCGAACAGGCGATTCTGGACGGAGCCGCACAGATCGCCACCCCCGCGCTGGTTTCCACGCTGGCTATCTGCATCGTGTTCGTGCCCATGTTCCTGCTGAGCGGAGTGGCGCGCTACCTGTTTGTGCCGCTGGCTGAGGCAGTGGTCTTCGCCATGCTCGCGAGCTACCTGCTTTCGCGCACCGTGGTGCCGACCATGGCCAGATATCTTCTGCTGGAACACAGCGACGCGGAGACGGCGAGAAAACTGGCGAGCCGCAACCCTCTGGTGCGGTTCCAGCACGCCTTTGAGCGCAGTTTTGACCAGATGCGGCACGGGTATCTCCGCTTGCTCACTTTCTGCGTCGATAACGCGACCGCCTTCATCGTCATCTTCCTCGTGTTCATGGTCGGCTCGGTGCTCGCCCTCACTCCGTGGCTCGGCGCCGACTTCTTTCCATCCGTCGATTCCGGCCAGTTCACGATTCACATTCGCGCGCATACGGGCACGCGAATCGAGGAGACGGCTGCTCTGTGCGATCACATCGAGCAGACCATCCGGGAACAGATTCCCCAGAATGAGCTGGCGACCATCCTTGACAACATTGGACTGCCTTATTCGCCGCTCAATCTTTCCTACTCTGTGTCGGCGCCGGTCGGCCCATCCGACGCCGATATTCAGGTGCAGCTCAGCCCCAAGCATCATCCCACCGCCGCCTACGTGCAGCGGGTTCGCGCAACGCTTCTCGAGCGGTATCCGGGTGTTACGTTCTACACCGTGCCTGTCGACATCGTGACGCAAATTCTGAACTTCGGCCTCGCCTCACCCATCGACATCCAGATCATCGGCCCCGATCTCTACCGCAATCGCGCTCTCGCCGAGCGCATGCTGAATGAAGTCCGTTACGTTCCAGGCGCAGTGGATGCGCGCATCCAGCAGCCGTTCAATTACCCAAACTTCACCGTGAATGTGGACCGTACCCGAGCGCAGTCGATCGGATTGACGCAGCAGAACGTGGCGCAGAGCCTGCTTGTCGCGCTGAGCGGCAGCTTTCAGACGAGCCCGAGCTTCTTTCTCGATCCGCGCAACGGCGTCTCGTACAACGTGGCGGTGATGGCGCCGCAATACAAGCTGGACACGATGGCGCAGCTGAAGAGCCTACCTGTAACCGGCACGTCAGCTGCACAGGTCTCGAGCGCATCCCCATCGACAACGGCGCCCGGCTCGGCGGGGACAGCGTCCTCGGGTGCAGCCTTCACCGGCGCTCCCGGCGCGGGCAAGCCGGTGCAGATCCTTGGCAATCTTGCCTCGTTCCAGCCCGGCGCCGAGCCAGGCACCGTGAGCCATTACGACATCCAACCCGTCATCGATATTTACACCAATGTTGAAGGCACCGACCTGGGCAGCGTGACCAGGGCCATGCAGAAGATCGTCAACGAGCACCAGAAGGACCTGCCGCGCGGCTCGCATTTCATTCTGCGCGGGCAGAGCGAGACGATGTACACCTCATATTTCGGCCTGCTGACCGGCCTCGCCTTTGCCATTCTGCTGGTGTATCTGCTGATCGTGGTGAACTTCCAGTCGTGGCTCGATCCGTTCTTGATCGTCGCGGCGCTGCCCGCCGCGCTGGCCGGCATCGTCTGGCTCCTCTTCCTCACAGGAACGCGCTTAAGCGTGCCGGCTCTTACCGGGGCCATCATGTGCATGGGCGTGGCAACGGCCAATTCAATCCTCGTGGTAAGCTTCGCGCGCGAGCAGCTGGAGATTCTGGTCGGCGATGCGCGCCAGGCCGCCCTCAATGCCGGGTTTGTCCGGCTGCGGCCCGTGATCATGACGGCGCTGGCGATGATCATCGGCATGGTGCCGATGTCGCTGGGCCTGGGCGAGGGCGGCGAGCAGAATGCGCCGCTGGGCCGTGCCGTGATCGGCGGACTGCTTCTGGCCACCGCAGCCACGCTGTTTTTCGTACCGGTATTTTTCTCCGTCGTACACGGCTGGCTGGAGCGCCGGCGCAGGGCCAAACAGCCGGCCGGCATCAGCACCGGCGAGGACGACTTTGCCTGATTGGAGGCATTCGATATGAGCAACGAAAACAAGCGCAGCCCGGATTCAGCCGCCCGACCTATAGCGAGTCACGATCACGCTCCGGAGCAGGAACCGATCTCGAAGCATAAGGTGGCGATTGGGCTGGTTGTGCTGTTCATCGCGGCCGTGGTGCTCGCCGGCCTCGGCATGCTGGCACGAGTGCATGCTAACACCGCGTTGGCGCAACGCACCACCGCCGCAGCTGCGCCCACGGTGGCTGTGGCGCCTGCGAAATCGGGCGCACCCGCCGACGAGTTTGTGCTGCCCGGCAACGTGACTGCTTACACAGACGCTCCCATCTACGCGCGCACCGACGGCTACCTGGTTCGCTGGTACTTCGACATCGGCGCCCACGTGAAGAAGGGCGACCTGCTGGCGGTGATCGACACGCCCGAACTGGACAAGCAGGTAGCACAGGCTGAGGCCGACCTGGCCACTGCGCAGACCAACGCATCGAACGCCAAAGTGCAGGCCGACCGCTACGCTGGCCTGGTGAAATCCGATGCGGTTTCGCAGATCGACACAGATACGTTCACAACACAAGCCGCGGCCACTTCGTCTGCGGTGAAATCTGCCGAGGCCAACCTGCAGCGGCTGCGGGAGATGCAGTCGTTTGAGAAGGTATACGCGCCGTTCAGCGGCGTGATCACGGCGCGCAACGTCGACACCGGACAGCTCATCAGCCAAGGATCGGCAACAGAACTCTTTCATCTGCAGGCGCTCGACACCCTGCGCGTCTACGCCGACGTTCCGCAACTTTACACCCAGACTCTGAAGCGCGGAATGAAGATCCCGCTGACGTTTCCCGAGCGGCCGGACGCCTCATTCGAGGGCACGCTGGTGCGCACGGCCGACGCCATCGACCCGGCGAGCCGCACCCTGCTGGTTGAGGTGGACGTGAACAACCGCAAGGAAGAACTCATGCCGGGAGCGCTCGCGCAGGTCCATTTCAAGACACCCCCGGTTGGACCAACTTTCATCATCCCAACGGCCGCGCTCATCTTCCGGCATGAGGGAATGCAGGTAGGGCTGGTAGAGAACTCGAGCGAAGGGACCGTGGCTCATCTTGTAAAGGTCACAATCGGAGAAGACGACGGCGCCACGGTGCAGATCATCGCCGGGCTGAACGCCAGCGACCAGGTCATCCAGGATCCGCCGGACTCGCTGATCGACGGCGAAAAAGTGACTGTCGAAAAGCCGGGCGATGGGCACACTGCGGGAGGCCTTTAGGCGTGGGCAGCGTAACCCAAATGCCGCGCAGCTGCACAGTGGCGCCAGGCGCCAACGGCCGGGCGCGGGCAATTCTTGCAGGCTTGCTGTCTGGTTCCCTGCTCTTTCTCTCCGCCTGCAAGCCTGTCGGTCCCAATTACAACCGCCCCGCCTACGATGCGCCAACAACCTACAAAGAGGTGGGCGCCGCGAATGTCATCCCGCCGCCGAACCCGCCGGGCGGAAACTGGCGACCCGCCAATCCGTCTGACAGCATGCTGACCGGCAAATGGTGGGAGATCTACGAGGACCCGCAGCTGAACAAGCTCGAGGACCGCATCGCTACGGACAACGTGCAACTGAAGCAGGCACTTGAGACCTACCTGGCCGCGCGAGATCAGGTAGCGGTACAACGCGCCAACCTTTTCCCTACGCTTTCTGCCGGCCCCTCTCTCGATCGCCAGAAGTATTCGTCGAATCAGCCGCTCTGGAAGGCAGGCACCCCAACGACCTACGGCAACTTTACGATTGCGGGCCAGGCCACGTGGGAGCCGGACTTCTGGGGCCGCGTTCGCCGCACCGTGGAGCAGGCGCACTCCAGCGCACAGGCCTCGGCCGCCGATATGGCAGCCATTGACCTGACTCTGCACGCGGAGATGGCGACCGACTACTTCGCGCTGCGCGGGCTGGACTCGCAGGTCAAGCTGCTGAATGACACGGTGACCGATCTGGAGCGGCAGCTTGACCTGGCCGAGCGGCGCTTCAAGGGTGGCGTGGCCACGCAGGTCGACGTGGCGCAGGCGCAGACGCAGCTTGAAACGGTGAGGGCTCAACTCGTCGACGTGGGCGTGGCCCGCGCGCAGTTCGAACACGCCATCGGCACCATCGCCAACTACAAGCTCTCGGACTTCAGCATTCCGCCTTCGCCACTCGATCTCGCGCTGCCTAGAGTCCCGACCGGCGTACCATCGCAATTGCTCGAGCGGCGGCCAGATATCGCCGCCGTCGAGCGGCAGACCGCGGCAGCCAATGAGCAGATCGGCATCGCCATCAGCGCCTACTACCCGACCATCACATTGAACGGCTCGGGAGGATTTGAAAGCACGCGCTTCGGTACGTGGATTCAGGGCCCGAGCGCGATGTGGACACTGGGCGCGCAGGCTGCGGAGCTGCTGTTCGACGCCGGACAGCGCCACGCGTTGACCGACGCCGCGCGCCACAGCTACGAGGCACAGGCTGACGGCTATCGAAACACTGTCTTCTCCGCGTTCGAGGATGTCGAAGATCAGCTCGCGGCGCTGCGTGTCCTCGAACAGGAATCGACGACCGAGCAGCGCGCCGTCGAAGCCGCGCACCGATCTTTCGATCTCTCCAATAACCGCTACAAAGGCGGAGTGACGAGTTATCTGGAAGTGCTGACAGCGGAGCAGACGCTTCTGCAGAATGAAGTGACGGCGATCAATATCGAAAGCCGCCAGTTCGCCGCCAGCGTCAGCCTGATTCGCGCCCTGGGCGGCGGCTGGGATGTGACGCAACTGCCGTAGAGGCGGCGAAGACTTCCTCTAGACCCCGGCCAGGTATTTCCGCAACCAATCGATAACCAAGGCCCGCATTTCGGGTGTTTCCTCATGCGCGCAGTCGAAGAGTTCGATGCGGCAGTCCTCCTGCCGTCCATGTTGGCGGTAAAGCGGTAAGAGGTTCTCGCGGACTTTTTCGACCCCAGTTGGCGGAGTGAGTGGGTCTTTGCGGCCATTGAGGCTGAGATGCGGCCGAGGAACAATCAACTCGTTGATCGCGGTGGTGTCGAATTCCTTCAGCAGAGACGGAACGTAATAAAAAATGCTGTGACCGCTCAGATTATGCGCGGCGATCAGCGAATCGAAATCGGTGAGGCAACAGATATCGATGGCCAGGCTGACACGGAAATCGAGCGCGGCGAGCCACCAGGTTTTCGTTGATCCCATCGACATCCCAGTCACACCGAGTCTTTTCGGATCTACCTCCGGGCGGCTCGATAGATAAGAGAGGGCCCGGAATTCATCGAACATCATCATGCCCCAGAGCACCTGGCCGCGCCAGAGCATCAACTTGAAGGCGTCCTCCTCTCCGCGGTGGCCGTTGACGTCGCGCTGGCGCTCGCCAAAACACCAGCTGTCGATAGCTAGCGTGACCAGGCCCATTTCTGCGAACACAGGAGCATACGCAGGCTGAACAGTGGTTCCCTTCAGCAGTTGTTCCTTGCCAAGGTCGTACATTCCCGCGTGCCAATGGATGAAAAGAAGTCCGGGTGCCGGATGCTGGATCCGCTTTGGGACCAGAAGAAGGGCCGGAACCGGTTCAATGCCATTGAGATCGAGGACAAGCCGCTCGATGGTGTAGTTGTCGTGGTCTTCTGTGGCGACAACTCTAGCGGGGGCGGATTCATGCTGCCAGGGCAGATCGCCGAGCAAATCCCAGAGATCGGATCGCCTGCGCTGCTGGTATCCGGAAAATGCGGATTCGGTGCCGGCGAGCGGGCCTGCTGCAGCAGAATTCAGGCCGAGCGAGAGACCGCCGGTCAAGAGCGCAGATCGAGACATGAATTGGCGGCGACTGGTGGATTTGGAGAAGATCATGGCAGTAGATTCTATTCCCGTTCTCAGATCCAAGCCCGTTTCGTGGTACCCGGTGCCTATTCCCTGACGCCTCTTTCCTACTGGCTGCTAACTGCTCCCGGTCTCACATACGCCTCGTCGGGCAAATCGCTCAGCGCAATTCCAGGCCCTTCCCACATCAGCCGGGGCGCACCGTCGCTGGCGGTGTTGAGCGACTCGATGCGGATGGCGTGCAGGCCGGCACGCAGCCCGATAGAGCCGCGGTCGTAACGCAGCGCGTTTCCCGGCGAACCGCAGACCTGCGCGAAGGGCGGGCCCGTTTTCGCAACTTCCATTCCGTCGATCACCAGGCGCGCGCCGTCGCGGTCGATGAGATGGAAGGTGCGGGCGCCGTCGGCCGCGATCTCGATGAATCCCTCCCACACTGTGGCGTAACGCGTGAAGCCCTGCGCGCTGGCGTTGAGATTTGGCGACGAACCGGTGAGCGCAGGCTGCAGCGCAGAAAAGTCGGGCAGGTCGGTCCAGCCGCCGGCATAGATCTTGTAGGCAAGCCCCGGCGACACGGACCCGCTTGCCTTCACGGCGTCGTGCCATTGCTCCACGGCCACGAGTCCCTGCGCTGCCCAATCCTTATGGCCGGCCTTGTCGGCCACGTGCAGCAGAACCCGAAACCGGCCGGCGCCATTTCTGCCGTCGAGTTCGGTCCCCATGGCGTCGGGAAAGCGATGGCGCACGACGCGCCCCTGAGCGGTTGTCCCGTCGCCGAAGAGCCAGGTGTAATGCGCGCCGGGTGTGGCGCGAGCAGTAAGGGTCACCTTCTGACGTGGGCCAAAATTCTCCCCATCGACGGTAAATCTGGCGATGAGCTGCGGCGCATCGGCGAACTTCGGAGGTTGGGCGCCACCCGATACCTGAAGCGGCATTCGCCCATCCTTGTTGACGCGTGTCTGGCCGTACTTCACGTTGTCGAAGACGACATCTTTCACGTCGCCCTCGAGGGTTGACCCGGCGAGCGGCGGTTGATCCAGGACCCAGATGTTGCGGAAGGTGAAGCCGCTCAGCTCCGGCTGCTCCTGCTCCATTTGCACCAGCGAATACCAGTTGTCGAGCAGCAGATTTTCGAAGGTCACGCCGGAGTGCTCGCCCCTGGCTCCGTTCGCGCCCCAGAGGCCGAGCAGGGCGAATGTCTGGCCGCAGGCGCCGATGCCGGCATGCAGAATGTCGGAATCGCGCAAAGTAAAGTTGTGGGAGTTGAAGACCTTTTGCGGCCAGCCAATGCGCACGATGTTCGAAATACTGGTGGAGAACTCGCTGTTCTCGACGAGAATGTTGTCAACATCCGCGCCCGGCCGCAGCAGATCGGCCTGAGTGTAGCCGTCCCAGTTGCCCTGAACGGCCAGATCGTCGTCGGAGGCGCGAAAAAAGGCGTCGTCCACCACGGTGTCGCCGCCGCCCAGCCAATCCATGCCATCCTGGTTGGCGTTGCCCTCGTTCCCGCCCACCACTCGCAGGTCGTGAAAACGAAATCCCGTTGAATCCTTCATCTGGATCGACCAGGTGCGCGAGCGAATGATGCAGGTGAGGCCGTCGATTTGGACGTTATGCGCCTGGTATGCGCCAATGCAGTGCCAATCGGGCTTCTGCATCCAGCCCTCATCGGCAAACGGGTCCTGCCGGCCGTCATAAACGATCGTCCCGCGGCCCAGCACCTTGACATCATGTACCTGCCACAGGTTCAGGCTGCCGAAAACGTAGGCACCCGGATCGAGATAAATGGTGTCGCCGCTTTTGGGATTCAGGCTTCCGCGATGCACACCTGCAGGCACGACCGTCACGCTGGTTCCAGCGGCAGGCACGGGCGGAGGCGGGGCGCCGGCAAAGACGAAAAGCATGCGAGCGTGATTGAGAAAGTCGCCGGGGCGCGAGATGGAGAGCTTGGCGGGATGGGGCAGGCGAATGTGAATTGTCGCGCCGGTGCGCACGGCGCGCAGCCCGAGCCGCCATGGCTCGATATCGACGCCGCGATCCCAGAAGCCGGGCTCGGCCGCAGTAATAGAGAGATCGACCGGACCTGTGGTATCGAAGCTGATGAATTCCAGATGTGAGGCAGCCTGCGCGACATCGATCCGCTGGTTGTTGACGAGGACGGCAAAGAAGCTATTGCGCATCTCCGGCGGGACGGGCGGGACCTGAATACCGGGGGCGGCGCGGGCGATGCTCGTGAGCGCGAAGACAGCGGCAACCAGCGTGCGAAGACCCGGCAACAGGCTGAACCTCAAGAGAAGCGTGGATCGAAACCACTGTAGCATCCCGGCGGATCGCCGGAATGCTTTCTGGTGGTGGGTGAATTTGAAAAACACGCCTCAGGGGCTAAAGCCAGGCACTCGTTTTGGACTTCTTACGGCGCGACCAAGAGTCGTGCCCTTTCAAAACGGATTCAAACTGACCCACTACCTGCTTTGCAGCCTCAGCGAGCTGGTTCGCCCTCAGCAAGCGTTGCCGGGACGGCGCCTTACGCGGCGCGCCGCGCTCATGGCTCAACTATAATTTGCACTGATTACACCCCGCAGTATGGTGGCCGCGCCGGTCAGGACGCGTTGGCCGATATGCGGGATGGATCGATTGTGCATGGGCAATGACGAACTTATCTTTCTGACGGGTGCGACCGGCTTCGTGGGGTCGCAATTGGCGCGCGAACTGCTTCGCAGGCGGCCAGACGCGAAGCTTGTCTTACTGATACGCCCCGGCAAGGGCAAGTCGGCGGAAGAACGCGGCGCGGGGGTTATTCAGGAATCGGATCGACCGCGCGTCGAGATCGTCAGCGGAGATGTGAGCCTGCCTCGCTGCGGACTCGAGAGCAGAACATGGGAGCGACTGGCCGCTGAAACCACGCGCATGATTCATTCGGCGGCGACGGTGCGGTTCGACCACTCGCTCGATGAAGCGCGGCGCATGAATGTGGAGGGAACCAGGCACGTTCTCGATCTCGCGGCCGCGGCACCTGGTCTGCGCAGCTTTGCCTATGTTGGCACCGCATACGTGGCCGGACAACGCACCGGCCTCATCTGCGAAGACGAACTCAATGTTGGCCAAGGCTTCCGCAACACTTATGAGCAAACCAAGTCCGAGGCTGAGGCGGTGGTTCGCTCGCGGGCCGGCTCACTACCCTGCGTGATCCTCCGTCCAAGCATCATCGTGGGCGACTCGCAAACTGGAGTTACATCGAGCTTCAAGATGATGTACTGGCCGCTGAAGATCTACGCGCGGCGTCTGTGGCGAACCGTGCCCGGGTATCCCGACGCGATTCTCGATATTGTCCCGGTCGATTTCGTGGCTTCGGCCGTCGCCCGACTGGCGTTCGACGAAGCGGCGATCGGCAGCACCGTTCACCTGTGCGCGGGACCGCGGGGCAGCGCCACCATTGAGCAGGTCGCCAGCCGCGCCGCTGAGTACTTTCACGGACCGCAGCCTCGCTACGTCGATCCGCGGCTCTTTTTTGCCGCCATCCGCCCGCTGCTCTTTCTCTCGCTGTGGGGACGGAAACGGCGGGTACTCAAGGACGGACGGGCCTATCGCGATTATTTCACCATGCGCATGCAATTCGATACCACCCACGCCGAGCGGCTGCTCGCGCCGGCCGGCATCAGTCCGCCGCCGGTCATGAACTATCTCGACCGGCTGTTTCACTACTGCGTGGATAGCGAATGGGGCCGCAGGGCGGCTTCGGCGTCATGAGCCTGCTCAGCCGCATCCAACTGGCGCGCGACCGCCGCGTTACCGTGGCCAACCTGGTCGACGAACTACTGCGCCGCCGAGGCGACTGCGAGGTCTCGGTTGGCGAGGATGGCGCCTTTAAGCTCTCTGAATTACATGCCGAAGTGTGCTCCCTGGACTCCTTTTTAAGGCGAACTGTCGGCCTCGCTCCCGGCGAACCCGTCGCCATCTACCGCACCAACCATCGTTCCTGCTTTCACTGGTTCCTGGCCGTCATTCGCGCCGGCGGCGTCGCCGTACCCCTTAATCCGCAACTCTCGCTGAGCGAGGTGCGGCGCATTCTGACCGAAAGCGGCACCAGGATTCTGGTAACCGACAGAGCGATCTTCGAGCGCCACATCGCGAGCCGAAGCGCGCTCGACCTCCGCGTATGGATTCAGGCGGATGACGATAGCGAGACGCTGGACGGATTTGTGCGCCCCGACCGGACCTGTGCGGCGTTCCCGCCCTCGGCCATCGATCCGGCTTCGACCATCGCCGTCTTCCATACGTCCGGCACCAGCGGCTTTCCCAAGGGAGCCGCTCTCTCCAGCCGGGCGCTGCTCGGCGCGCGCGCCTCCACTGTCATGACGGGCGTGATCCTCGGGCCCCGGGATCTTGCGCTGATCGCTCTGCCCTGGTCGCACATCATGGCGGTAAGCATCGCTCTCTACGGCCTCATGGCGGGGATTCGCGGCTGCTTCCTCGAACATTTCAGTGCCGAGGGAGCCCTGCGGCTCGCGGAACGATTCAAAGTGACGACGGTTGTCGGAGTGCCCGCGATGTTTTCCCGCTTGATCCACAGCAATCCAGACCCTGCCCGCCTCAGCAGCGTGCGGGTGTGGCTCTCCGCCAGCGATTATCTACCCGCCGAGGTGCGCGACAGGTTGCGCGAGTTCGGGGCCTTGATTCGCTTGCCGGGTGGGCGGCGTGTTCCGTCAGTAACCCTCAACGGCTACGGGATGGTGGAACTCGGCGGCCTGGCGATGATGGGGATCGAACTGCCGCTGCTCCCGGGAAGCGGCCAGCTCTGCTTTCCGGTACCCCCATTTCGCATCCGCGTAGCCGACGAGAATGGAAATCCCCTTCGCGCAGGTTCGACGGGCGAATGCCAAATCTGGCGCCGCGGCCTGAATCCCCATTATTGGAACGACAAAAACGGTAACAGCCTGCTGACCCATGACGGCTGGATGCGCACCGGCGATCTTGCCATCCGCAACCATCTCGGTCTCGTCCGGATCGTGGGACGCATGAAGGATGTAATCAAGTCAGGCGGCTATTCGGTTTACGTGCGCGAACTCGAAGAGGCGATCCTCTCACATCCCGCCGTGGCCCGGGCCATTGCTTTCGGACTGCCCCACGCCGACAAAGGGGAGATTCCTGCCGCCGCAGTCGAGTTGCAGTCCGGCTCGGCGGCCGGCGAAACCGATCTGCTGGAGTGGTGCCGCGGCCGTCTAGCCGCCTACAAGGCCCCACGCCGCATCTGGATTCTCGACCCCGGCGGACTGCCTCAGAATCACAATGGAAAGTTCCTGCGCAGGGTTCTGGTGGATCGCTTCTCCCGCGAGATCGTGTCGGGCAATGTGCCTGTCGCCAGCCACTGAGACTTGGCGGTGGATCCCTCCAGCGGGATGACGCGCAACCGGAAACTGGTCTTCACACACAAATCACCGCGAAACAAATGCCTACTCGCGGTAGAGCGCATCGACCGGCGAGAGCGAGCCCGCGCGCCAGGCCGGCAGGGCTCCAGCAGCCAGTCCCGCCAGCAACGCTATGCCCATCGCCTCGACCACCAGCTGCCATTGGATGGAGGCGGAAACGAAGGTTGCCGTCTGCGGCAGGCGCGCCAGCAGGCGAAGCACCAGCCATCCCAGCGCCACCCCCACCACCCCGCCGCCGATCCCCAGCGCCGCCGCCTCCAGCTGGATCAGCGCAAGCACCTTGCCGCGTCTCCATCCCATCGCCCGCAGCGTTCCAATCTCGCTCGTACGCTCGAAGACGCTCATCATCATCGTGTTCGCAATCCCCAGGATGCCGATCAAGAGCGCCAGCGTCGACGTGCCCCATGCCGAAGCCTGAGCCAGCTTGACAAACTGGTTGTC
>Ga0335069_10005139_pt1 | contig 19251 bp, 29 predicted proteins | sample Lox_Sample_11_FD_206714 | JGI IMG/M metagenome (GOLD analysis project Ga0335069, IMG submission 206714) | Soil microbial communities from Loxahatchee National Wildlife Refuge, Florida, United States - Lox_Sample_1.1 | ecosystem: Environmental > Terrestrial > Soil > Wetlands | place: USA... | reverse complement strand
CAGTAATGGGAATCCCGGCCAGCGCATTCGTGACCGAGCTTCCGGCAATCGTGCCACCGGTAATGGCAACCGCGGCCGGGTTATACGGGGATCCGCCGCCACCGCCCGCAACGCGAAGAGCCATCTTAGACTCCTTCCCCCGCGATGATCTCGAAGGTCGCGCCGCCTGCGGTGATCGCCTGGAAGTAGCAGTTCGGCGGGAGCGTGAACGTCTCGACGCTGGAGCCGAGCATCCCGATCACGCCGGTCTGCGGCGTCCCCACGATGGGCGCCACGCTGGGCATGGTAGGTTGAGTCGCGCCGCCACCGCCCTGCGGCGCGGCCCAGGCGAGATACGCTTCCGAGCTCGAGCGGTTGCGGATCCGGTACTGGATGGAACCCGCAGTGCTCGGCGCCTGCACCTGGACGGCGGCGCTGTTATCGACGACCGAGCACTTGCTTTGCGGCTGGAACGGTGAAAAGCCTGCCATTCGAAGTCTCCCTCGAGGCAGAGGCCGCGCAACGATCAGCGAGGCGCGGCACCGCCCCGCGTCATGTCATTAGATCGACGTGATGACCGACACGTCGTTCTGGCCGCCCACGATCGCCGCGAGCTGCGCGTTGGTCGTAACCGCGACGGACGAGCCGCCCGGGATCACGAAGAGGTTCGGCACGCCCTGGAAGCCGCGGCCGTTGTCGTGGATGGTCGCCGCGAGGATCTGGCCCGCCGTTCCCACCGCGCCGCCGGCCGTCGAGGTGGCCTGCGCCGACAGGTTGCGCGGCATCACGATGTTCTTGTCGAAGATCGGGTTGCCCGCGAAGAGCGTCGCGGAGATTGAGCCCGCCACCTGGGCGCCGGCCGTGATGATCGCCACGGGCTGCGCGTTGCCGTAGGCGGCGCCGGCGGCCGTGACCGATATCGACGTCACGGTGAAGTCGCACGTGGCGGTCGCCGTGATGGTCGAGGCCGGCGAGAACGTGAACGTGGGCACGGCGGTCAGGCCGATGGTGCCGTAGTTGCCGTTCGAGTAGAGCGCCGTGAGCGTGCCGGAGCCGACCAGCGGGGCAGTCGAGGCGATGGAGCCGCCCGAGCCCGTCGTGTCGCCCGGGGCGTTGATGACCGTCCACGTGGGGTTCGCGAGCAGGCCCGCGCCGACGTGGGTCACCGTGACCGCTGAGATCACGCCGCCGGTGATGGCGGCGACCGCCGTCGGCAGCATGTACGGCGTGGAGCCCTGCGAGGCCGGGGGGATGGCGATCACCATCGGGCGCTGCGTGTAGCCCGTGCCCGCCGCGGCGATCTGCAGCGTGGGGTTGATGGCGCCGCCCACGATGGTGTTCCAGCCCGAACCGCCCGCCGACGGGGTGACCGAGACGGTGTTGAAGCCGTTCGTGAGGCCGGTGCCGCCCGCCAGGATGATCGCGCCGATGGCCGCGCCCGTCGTGTTGGCGAGGCGGAAGTTCGCGCCGTCGGCCGAGACGGTGATCGGCGTGGTGCCGATCTGCACGTTGCGCCAGGTCTGCAGGTTTGAGTCGTATTCCTGCAGCGACGTCCACGGCCCGAGGTTGATGATGAACTGACCCGAGAGGTTCGAGCCCACGAAGGACTGCGAGGCCGGGATCTGCGAGGCCGAGCCGAAGGTGCCCACGACCGCCTGCCCCGACGGCAGCACGTACACCTGCCCCGGGCCGAGCGCGATCTGGAATGCCGCCGGCAGGCTGCCGAGCTGGGCTGAAGCGATTTTTTCGAAGGGCATGGAAGTCTCTCCTTAGATCGTCTGGAAGGTGAAGCCCGTCACCACGACGCACGCCTTCGGCTTCGTGATGACCAGCTCGAGCAGCGAGACGACCGCGCCGATGTAGCCGATCTGGTTGTTCGACAGGGTGGATTCGAAGCCCGTGAACGCGAAGGCCGCGCGCTCGTGGATGTAGAAGGCGCCGTATCCCGCGTTGAAGAGGTACATCGTGCCCTCGGGCACATACGGGTCGAGGTAGATCGGCACGCCCGCGACCATGAGGGCGCGGAATGCCGAGCGCGCGCCCCACGGCTCGTCGTCGAACCCCTTCTCGGGGGTGATGACGTAGCTCTCGTTGGGCAGGTAGTCGTTCGCGAGCGACTGCCAGGTGCCCGGGCCCATCACGCCGAAGCTGGGCAACTCGCCGCAGCTCTTCACCGCGCCGGTGATGTACTGCATCACGAGCGCGCGCGTGGGGGCGGCCGAGGAGGCGTTGTAGCGCTTGGCCTTCCAGAACGTGTTCGTGTTCCGGTTGATGCCGCCGTAACTGACCAGGTTCGTCGCGTCGTCGATCGCGCCCGGCAGGCCGATGATCTGCTGGTTGTTCGAGTAGTTGTTGAGCAGCGCGGTCGCCACGCCGTCGCAGTACACGTTGCCCGCGTCGTTCATGCGGGCGGTGGCGAGCGGCACGATGTCGTGATCCTGTTGCACCAGGCCCTCGAAGCCCAGGTAGGGGATCGGGACCACCGCGGCCTTCAGGTTGAATTCCGCGTTCTGGATGCCCGGCTGCACGGTGGGCTGGTTGAACGTGCCGTCGTAGCCGACCCACTGCATGTTCACCATCTGCGAGCCCTGCACGGGCACGGTGACCGAGGACACGCCGCCGGTGGCCGGCTGCGCGTTGGCGATCAGCGCGGCGAGCAGCGCCGAGGTGTTGTAGATCTGGACGACGAGCTTCGGGACGAATGCGCGGCGGGTGATGGCCGAAAGTTCGTTCCCGAGCGGTGATGCGGCGGGCATTACGCCGGTGCCAAGTTGCGGCATCGCTTATCTCCTGGTCATGCCGCGGTCACTCGGCTGTGGGTTGTCGAAAGGGTCATGCGGCTTTCTTCCCGCCGCGCATCTCGTTCACGACGGCGTAGGCTTCGTTCTCGAAAATCTTGTTGAGCGCCATCTTGTTGCCGACGCCGGCGCCCCACTTGTCCTTCGACGGCATTTCGTAGCTGTGGGACTGCAGTTGCGAGCTCGTGGGCTCGGCGGTGCGCTGCGAGGCGCGCCACACCTTCACGGCCGCGTCGTAGTGCGGGATCGGCGCCTTCTCGTCGCGCATGAGCGCCTCGACTTCGGCCATGTCCGCATCGGAGAGCTCGTACTGGCTCTGCACGCGAGCGCGCTCTTCGCGCCAGCGCTCGCGCATCTCGACCAGGCGCAGGCGCTCGTCGGCTTCCTCGCGCTTCTTGCGCTCTTCGGCCACCAGCGCCTCGGCCTCCACCTTCACGTCGATCTCGGGGATGGACATGGTGGGGTGCTTCTTCTTGAGAAGCTTGAGAGCCTCCGAGCGCGTCGCCGGATCCGAGAGCAGCGGGGCGATGAGGCCGTTGTCCTTCTCGAGCTTGCGCGTGTGATCGAGCAACTCGGGAAGGGTCATCTCTTCGAGGGTCTTGGACATGGGTCACGTCTCCTTGACGGTCTAGCGGCTCGAGCCCTTGCCGGGCTTCACGATGGCGAACTCGTTCTTGCGCGTGTTCGAGTTGCTGACCGAGGCCGCGGTCTTGGAGGCGCGGTCGAGGCCGCCCATCTCGAGGTAGCGCGGCGGATTCACCACCATGCCGTTGTCCTTCTTCGGATCGGTGGGCTGGCGAAGGCCGGCCGTTGAGGGTGCGAGGTAGCGCTGTGCCATTGTCGTGTCTCTCCTGGGTTACGCGGGGGCGCCCGGCATCGGCATCGGGGCCGGCCGGGGCGGAAACTGCGCGGGGCGTGCGCCCTGCGACATCTTCATCAACGCCTGCTGCTGCTGGGTTCCCCCGCCGGTCTGCGGCATGGAGGTCACCATTTCGGCCATCTCGGCGGCGGTAAGGTCCGAGGTGTCGTTCTCGCCAAAGGTCGTGGCGAGCTTGGTCAACACGTTGAGGATCACCTTCCCTTCCTTCGTCTCGGAGCCGTAGGTCGAGATCGCCTGCTCGAGCATGTTCATGCCGATGTGCACTTGCAGGTGGGCCTTCTCTCGCTTGCCTTCCTTCTTCTCCGGGGTGGACATGGGGGCCGCGGCGGGGCCGGGCTGGCCGCCGCCAGGCAGGGCCGACGGCGGGGCGCCGCCCTGAATGCGACCGAGCATCCCAGGCGGGACGCTCAACGCTTGCTCCGGCGGGCTTTACGGCGCTTTCGGACTACACCACCGCCGCCGCCACGTTGCGGGGTGGGAAGCGGGCCAGGCATGGCTCACTCCTTCGGCTGAATAGGGGGGTGAAGCGAGGAGGGGTCACGCCTCCCGTGGTGTTACTTCTTCCGGCGATGACGGCGGCCTTTACGCATGGCTCACTCCTCGTAGTGCGGCCACTTTTGGAGGGAGCAGCCAGACCCTAGCTCGACGGCTTGGCGCCGGGCGCGCCGGGCTGGGCCTGTTGTTGCTGGGCCTGCTTCTCGGCCGCTTCCTTCTCCTCGATGCCCTTCAATTCCTCGAGGGTGAGCTGCTTGTCCGGCAAGTCGAAGGCGTCGATGAGGCGCTCCTTCGTGATGCACTGCCGGTCGAACAACTCGACCGCATCGTTCTTGCGGTCCTCGAAGAAGATGGGCGACGAAGAATGCGCGTCCACCTTCACTTCGAAGTCGTTTGTAAACTGCGCTGCGGTGAAGGTCAACGGCGTACCGTCACTGACGGTACTATCACTAAATCGGGACAGGAAGCTCGTGAGCACCCCCGGACGCTTCGGGATGTGCGCGACGAAACGCTGCTTCGAGTTGTCCTGTATGCAGCGCATGATGAGCGTGGCGAGCGCCTCGGCCGCCTCTTCGACGATGATCGCCGCGGACTTCGGCCGCGAGCTCCCGAGGCGTGCGAGGAGGTCCGCCTGCCCCTTCGAGCGCACGCCGGGCTCGCCCTTGCCCTGCAGGATGTGCCCGATGCCGGCGGTGTCGTTGAACATCTTGTCGATGACATCGAGGATCGCGGACCATCCGGTCGGCAGTTCGCCGGCCAGCTTTTCCAGCTTGGTGTTCATGGCGCCGGGCGCGGACACGAGGCCGCCCGCGGTGCGCACTGCAGCCCACTTCTCCTCGGTGATGCCCACCCATCCCGAGGCGGCCACCGGCGGATCGGCCTGCTTCGACATGATCGCCTTCAACTGCTCCAGGAACGCGGTGCGCCAGTCCTGCAGCTTGGCGAGCTTCGCCACGTAGGAGGCGCCCCAAAAATAGTCGTACAGGTTCGCCTCGGGCGCGATCTTCACGAAGTTGGGAATGCCCGCCACACCCGGTTGCCGACGATCGAAGATCACGTTCGTGGGGCCGGCCATCGTGACCATCTGGTAGTCCTCGATCTCGTCGTTCCAGACGTAGAGCTCCACCATGTCCACCAGCGGCACATCGACGACGGGGCTGTAGTCGTAGTCGCTGATCGCGTTGGGGATGCCGCCTTCGATGGATCCGCCGATCGGGCTTCCGGCAGGCGAAGTCGTCGCGACCTGGGAGGCCACGATGAGGCGCGACATCGCCGACGAGATCGGGTGCTCGGCGTCCGTGCTCGTAGGCGAGGCTTTCACCTGCGCCATGATCTCGTCCTTGCGCGGGTGCCCCTCGAGATCGCTTTCGAGCTGGGTCTGCGTGTTGGTGTAGAAGAGGCAGAACGCCTCCTGGTCCTCCAGGTCAATCTTGTCCTCGCGCAGCACGCCGAACTGGTGGGGCTCGACCAAGTACGTGCGGGCTACACCGCGCTTCCAGATCACCTTGAAGATCATGCAGCCGAACACGTGCGCCCACTTGCCGCCCAGGTCGAAGACCATGTGCGACTTGCCCATGCGCCACTGGTCGTTCAACTCGTGCACGAGCGGCCGCGTCTTGTAGATTTCCTCCGGCGGCGCAGTCGATCCCAGGTGCAGGGAGAATCGCGCGCCGGTCGGCGAGTACATGAGCGACCAGCGCGTTTCGATGGTGGAGGCGATGTTGTTGTAATCGCATCCGGAGGCGTCGGGCGTGCCGAAGAGGAAGTAGCTTCGCAGGAGCTGGTAGAACTGCAGGCGCTCCTGGCGCGTGCGCGAGCAGCGCACGACGAGATCCTGGTAGAACTTCAGGCGATCGGCCGCGCCTTGCGGTGTGCTGGACGACGGAATCTTCATGGCTCAGTGTCTCCCGAGTGTTCGATTCGGGACGCTGGTCACGGCGTCCGTTGCCAAATTACTTTTTCGCTGCCGCTTGCTGCTTTGCCTCCGCGATGAGTCGCGCGCGCGATTCCTGCACCGTCGCGGACAACTGTCCTTTCCAGGCGTCATCCTGCTTTTTCACGCCGGTGCGCTCGGCGCGTGAAATCGGATTTGTACCCGATACGAGGCTCGTTGGGAATGCGTCGGTGCGCTGCGCGGGCTTCGCGGTGCCCGCCTGCCCGCCCACCGCCTCGCCGGGCGATTTCCCGAGAAGCTCGGCCGCCTCGCCGCCCCACTTGAGCTCGGCGGCGCGGTTGTGGGCCTTGGCGCTTTCGCCATCCTTCGCGCTCTTCCAATCGGTCTGGCGGTACATGTCGGCCGACTTTTTGAGGCCCTCGTCGAAGCGCTTGGTGGAATCGCTCTTCACGCCCGGCGCTTTCTTGAAAATCTTCACCACGCCCTCGCTATCGCAGCCCATCGCGGGGCAGATCGGGTGCGATCCTTCGAACTCGCCGTGTTTCGGGCACTTGTAGTCGTTCAGGATCATCCGTCGAGTCCTAGGCGCGGGTGCGCGCCGGTGAAGTCAACAAAGGGGCGGAGTTTTTTTTTCGGTGCCACCGCGGGCTTCGGAATGCGCACCAGCGTTTTCTTGCCGCGCGTCGTGAACTCGATCTTGATGCAGCCGTCGTCGATCAGCCCGAAGATTTGCGAGTACGCCACCTGCCAGAACGAATTGATCGCTTCCCTGCCCGATGAATGGTTGCGCACGAGTCGAATGTCCACGCCGAACCACCTTGCGAGGTCGTTGCGCGTGATCTCGTCCAAACGGCGCACGTGCGGCTCACCCGTCATGCGCGAAAGGCGCCGGCGTATTTCGTCCACCGACAGGAGCTTCATGTCAGGTCGGAGCACCGAACCCCCTGATGCGGTTGCGATAGAAATACTTGGCGATGTTGCGCTCGAGCGGCTGCACCACGCGCGGGGTTCCCTTCGGGGCCATCTCGATCGCGTAGTAGCGGTTCGTGGCGCTCATCTCCTGCTTGATCCACCGGTCCCACGCGAGCACCGCGAGCGATATGGCGATCGCCAGGTCGTCCTTCGCGCGGCCCTCGCCTCCGATCTTGTCGCCATCGCGCGAGATGTGCCGCATTTCCTCGAGGCAAAGCGGGCTTCGGATCTCCAGCATGTCGCGCTCGAAGTAGCTGCGCAGCGTCTCCATCTGCGTGATCTTCGTGTTCAACGTCGAGCGCGACATCGGCGCCATGCCGCCGCTGAAGCTGTCGGGCTTGCGGTGGATGAAGTCGCGGATGCTGTTGGTCACGGCGTACAGATCGCGCCGCGGGTCGTTGGGGGCGGTCGTGAAGCGTTGCAGGTTCTGGTACTCGTTGAAGACGACTTCGCCGGGCCCCTGGAGCTCGAGGTTCACCATGCAGGGACGGTAGCTTCCCGCGAGATGGCACATGACCCACGCGAATTTCGCGGGCGTCCAATCCGCCGTGCACACTTCGCCCACCTGCACCATGCGATCGGCGAAGCAGCGCCACAGGCTGATGGCGAAGCGGTCGGCCCACTCGCTCGAACCGTAGGCGGGATCGGCGCCCATCACGTACTGCGCGTCTTCGATCGGCTCGTCCCACAGCCAGCACTCGGCGTTCGCCGGAGCGCACTCGACGAACTTCGTCTGCTCGAAGTGAAGCCCGAACTCGTAGCGGTAGTATTTCGCCTCGGTCTTCATGGCGCGCTTGAACGAGATGTTGAGTCGCTCGGCCGAGAAGAATTTCGAGCCCGACATCTGGAAGGCGTAGTTGGCCGTGGGCGGGTACATCTGGTACATCGTGTTGAGATCGCCCGCGCAGTTTTCTTCCAGGCACCAGCGCCACCACGCGAGTTGCTCGGGCGTGATCTTCGCCTTGTACTCCTCTTCGACTTCGCGCATCCACACAAGCTCGTCGCTCGTGGGCGAGCCGTCCCAGTACGTCTTGTACTCGCGGGACTCCTTCGGCCAGGCGTACATCTCGTTTCGCCACCAGCCGATGAAGATGAAGCGCTGCGACTCGGCGCTCTTCGCGGCCTCGCACATCTCGTACCACATGTTGTAGCCGTAGGCGGTGGACTCGAAGATGTAGAGGCGCGCGGGGTTCTGCTGCGCGAGTGTTGCGATGAGAGACTTGAGTCCTTGTTCGTCGCCCCATGTCGCGCACTCGGTCGCGTGCATGAAGTTCACGGCCTTGCCGGCGCCGAGCGATTCGTTCTTCTTCTTGCCCGCCACGATGTACTTCAGCACCGAGCGATTCTTCAGCACCATCTGCACGCGGTTGTGCGCATCCTGCGGCACGCGCGCTTGCCGCGGAAGGGCGTCGTGGTACTGCGTGAGCGTTGCCTTGAACGACTCCCGGTTCTCGTCGGTGTCGGTGACGAGCGCGCCTTGCAGGCCCTTGTGCATGAACATCCAGTAGAGGTCGAGCGCGAGGCACAGCGTCGAGATTCCGAGTTGGCGCGCCTTCAGCACCATGAACGTGTGCACGTTGTCTCGCAACGCGCGCTCGATTTCGTTCACGAGGTAGCGCTGTGCGCCTGTCCACTTGAACGGCACGCTCCCTTTCTCTTTCGAGTCGATTTTCAGGAGCGAGCAGAACCGCTCGAAGTGTGCGGCCGAGAAGTTCACGCCTTCAATTCCTCAAGCTGCGCCGTCTGCGTGGGTACGATGAACCTGCGCCCCTTCCACTCGCACGGCAAAGCCTGAGAGCAGGTAATCCACGCAATTCCGCGCTCCCTGTCGTACTCTCCGGACATGGGGCCGCCGCAGCCGGGACAGAGATACAAATCCTGCGGAATGCGAGTGAAAATGGGCCAGAAGTTCACAACAGCCTTCCCTGTCCACTCGCCGCTTCGCGCCGCGCGCGAATGCCGGCGGCGCGCGCTTTCATGTCATGCCCGTTGTGGCACTTCTGGCAGAGCGCCGCGAGGTTCAACAGGCTCGACGCCTCCGGGCGGTCATCGAAAACGTGCGCCGTCGTCAGTACCACTTTTGAGCCGGTGATCGGATGCGGTTGCCCGTTCTCCGCGCCGCACCACTCGCACTTGTTGCGCGCGCGGATGAATCGCACGAAGCGCGACCGGAGCTTCCAATCCTTCGGGTAGCGCTCGCGCATCTCCGGTCGGATCGGCATTTCACGCGGCCGGCGTGTCGCGGTGGAAGAACTTCGCGATCTTGTCGGCGATCTCCTGCGTGATGTGGTGGAACTCCGCTGGAATCTCGGCGAGCCAGGATTCCAACTGGGCTTTCTTGGCGGCGAGCTCGGTTTCGAGTGCGGCGATTTCGGCTTCGAGTTGCGCTTTCATTTTCTCTCCTTCGGTCATTGCGGGACGGCCAGGCACATGATCGAGCGCTGGTCGGGGAAATGGTTTTCGGGATTCTTCAGGACATTGTCGGGGTTGTACACGTAGGGCAGGTGGAAGAGGATCTCGTACTTCAGCTCGTCGCGGATGTAGTGCAGCAGCGGCTCGCGGCGGTCTTCCTTGTCGATCTCCACGTAGAGCAGCGGCCGGCACCGGTCGATGGTTGCGCGCGCGCCGCGCAGCGCCGCTTCTTCGCTGCCTTCGACGTCCAACATGATGAGGTCGATCCATTCGAAGCCAAAACTGTCGATGGTCACGATGTCGATGTCGGCCCCCTGGATGTGCTCGTTGCCTTCCGGCAGGACGTGCAGGCCGCCGAAATTGTTCGGGAGGGTGGGGTCGGTGGAAGCGATGCGGCCGCGATGCGTGTGATCGCCCAGGCCCGCCTTGTAGAGCCGCACGTTGTATTCGCAGCGGTTCACGCGCAGGTTTTCCTCGAGGATCGGGATGATGAAGGGCTGCGGCTCGAAGGCGATCACGCTGCCCAGGCCGCCCACCATGAGCGAAAGCGGGATCACGTGCGCGCCGATGTTGGCCCCGGCGGTGATGATGGTGTTGCCGGGCTTCACCAGGCGGCGCAGCAGCACGAGCTCGCCTTCGCTGTACTCGCCGTAGAGCGCCAACTGTTGCCCCACTCCGTGATCGGTGGTGAGCCATTTCATCACGCCGTAGCGGCAGGTAGAGCTCGTCGTGATCCCGTCGCGCAGGAGGTCGCGGCGATTCACGCCGGGGTCGATGCCCTTGAAGGTCGTGTCGTTCATGCGTCCATCGCTTTCACGTCGGCCAGGTGGCGAAGCGCCGCGGTCACCTGCTCCACCACGGGCGCCCAGTCGCCGCGGCGCGGCTGGCGGAACTGCTGCACGGTGGCGTATAGCTTCGGGTCGAACTTCTCGGTGCCCCACTGCCAGCACGACGCGAACCGGTTCATGAGCCACGTGGGCTTCCCCAGCGCGCCGGCCAGATGCGGGATCAGCGTGTCGATCGTGATGACGAGATCCAACGAGGCGATGATCGTCGCGGTGTCGTAGACGTCGGTCACCCCCTGCATGGCGTCCACGATCTTGAAGCCGCAGTCGGCGATCTCATCCACGCCGTCGCCCTTCTGCAGGCTGTAGAGCACGACGCCGGGGATTTCGGCTAGGGGGGCCAACGCCTTCAGTGGGATGTTTCGCTCCGCGGGCGCGCCGATCGCGGTCGAGCCGTTCCAGCACAGGCCCACCTTCACGCCGCCAGCGAGCGGGATGGTCGGGGCTTTCAGGTACGGCGTGTTGGGCCCGGTGCCGTCGGGCGAGACGTAGCCCGGGATGGACATGGCGAGCGTCTCGTAGTCGAAGGCGTCGCCGGGAATGGCGACCGTGCCGGTGGCGGTCTTGTCGAGCACCTCGGCGGGCGGCAGTTCCGGGTCGTCGTCGTGGAGCTGGCGCTGGATGATGCGCCGCAGCCCGGGGTCGCACACGATCTTCAGGCGCGCGCCCTGCCGGCGCAGCAGCGGGATGTAGCGCAGCATGAAGATGCTGTCGCCCAGGCCCTGCTCGGTCACGATGACGAGCGTCTTGTCGTGCAGCACGTCGCCGCGCCACTGGCGCTCCCGCCCGCGCATGGCGACCATCTGCGGGCGAAGGTCGTACCAGTCCCACGCCTCGCGGTACTTGCCCTGCATGAGCAAGCACAGCGACAGGTTCCAGATCGCGTCCCCGTAGCCGTGCTTCACGGCCGAGCGGTAGCACGCCTCGGCCGCCTCGAGGTGCACCAACCAGAACTCCACGTTGCCCAGGTTGTTCTCGGCGTTGGGCAGCACGCGGCAGGCGAGCGAGTTTCGATAGCAGGTGCGCGCGGCCTCGTAGTCCTCGCGCTGCTCGTGCACCACCGCGAGGTTGTAGTGCGCCTGGGCGTGGTCGGGCTTCAGGCTGATGGCCTCCTCGAAGGCGGCGCGCGCCTTGTCGAGCTCGCCCGAGCGCGCGTAGGCATCGCCCAGGTTGTCGAGCACCAGCGGGTCGCGCAGGATCTCGAGCGCCTCGAGGTAGTACGCGATGGCCTTGCCGGGCGTGCCGGCCTGCACCGCCTTGATGCCTTGGGCATTCGCCGCCTGGAAGCGCAGCGCGTCCGATGTCGCGATCGGGGTGGCGACCGCTGCGCTCAATTGGCCCTCCCGGGCATCATCATCCCGCCGGGCGTGGCAAGGCCCATCGGCGAGTGGTCGCGCGCGGCGCGGTTCTGCTCGAGCGCCTGGTGCAGGCCTGCGGACACGCTTCGCTCGATGTGGCGCTTGAGCGACGCCGGGATGTCGCCCGTCTCCGGCATCGGCTTCACCCAGCCGCGGGAAGCGGCCTGGCTCACGAGCTGGTCGGCGAGGTCGAGCGCGAAGGCCGCCAACTCGCCGGTTTCGATGTAGCCCATGTTCGTGAGCTTCTGGCCCGCGAACTCCTGGATGATCGGCGACTTCACGATGTCCACCGCAATGTGCACCCGCAAGTCCATCTGCGCCCCGCGTTCGATCGCGGACAGCACGTTGCCGAAGTACGTCTCGCCCTGCGCCTTCACCGGCGCCGCCGCTTCCTGCTCCTGCACATCCACCACGATTTCCTCGGTCACTTGACGTCTCCTTCGCTGCTGGTTGAACCCTCGTTGACTTCACGCGGAAGCACCTCGATCCCACGGCCCTCGCGCGCCATCGCCTCGTCCACCGTGTTGTCGCACGACGTCCCGGCAATGCGCAGCACGCCGGCCATCCGCAACGCCACGAACACCCGCGCATCCAGCGGCCGGTCCCGCAAGAACCGGTAGCGCTCCGCGTCAATGCGCTCCCGGAGCCCGCAGTCGCACAGGAACACGACGCCGCCCTCGCCAACACATCCCTCGCCGTGCGAAAACTTAAGCCCCATCGCCGGTCACCTCACGCGTTTCACGACGGTTCTCCCGTCCGTGCCCTTCCAGACGGAAAACTTTACTCCCTTGTGGAGTTCCGAGTAACGGCGGGCCGCCCCACGGACGACGGACTTCTCCCGGCGCACGAACATGAGCTGGTGAACCTCCATTTCCGCGAACGGGTACTTCGTCTTCCCAGCCTGGGACCACCCCCGCGGCGGCGGACAGGCCCTCGGATCCACCGGCCCGAGCTCGACATCACCCTCCTCCCACTCGCCAGACTTCGCCCGAACACCCATCAGCCTTGCCCTCCGTTTTCGCGCAACTGGATTTCCGTTTTTTGGGGGAATGAGAGGGGCCCCCGAATCTCAGGAGTCCGCGTCCCAATGGATTGTTTAAAATCAATAACTTGCGAATAGTGAACACTCGCTGCGCGCATAATATCCATTATGTAAACTCGCGCGAGTGCTGCAACTGCTTGATTGTAGAGAAGAATCCGCTCGAAACCGCTGTCACAATCCGCTGACCTCGCCAGGATCGGCCTCGAGACGGGCGCTCGTCACGCCGTTTCACCGTTGCCGGCCGAGGCGCGGAGAGGTTACCGCCCTTGTCTCTCCCGGCAATTGTCGTGTGGATGACAATCACGGGGTTTGCTCCGATTTGCGCTCGATTCTGGCCTTGAGGGACTGGAAAGACTCGCCTGGGCGTGGTGCGAGCTGTAGGAGTCTTGCGGCGTTGAGGATGCCTTCATCGGACGACCACCAGCCTTTCGGGAGGGTGTGGCCGTTGGGTCGATCGCTAGTGTGTGGTAAAGCTTTTACTACCTCTGTAGATGCTTCTGTAGATGCTTCTGCTAGTTTCGTCGAGTCACCGCTAGGAGCATCTAGGCTAGACACACTAGACGATGTGGATAAGCCTGTGGATTTCGCGCCCTTGCCCCGGTTTTCTGCCCACCAGCGGCGCTTACGCTCTCGGTCAGCGTCGGCCGCCAAGAGCTCGCGATACTTGGCGTGGTTGAGGAGTTTCCACCCACCGTCGATGACGGCGACGCGCCGCCCTTCGTGGTCTTTGGTGCGGGAGTCGGGATCCGGTGCGAGAAAACACGCGATCGCCTGGCGCGCCTGATCAACCGTCACGTTCGCGCGCTTGGCGAGCCCCGGGATGCTGGCGAGCACGCTGCCGTCTTTGTCGGCCATCGCGAGGAGCGTGATCCAGACCACGCGCACGTAATCTGGTTCGCACCAGATGGTGCTCTCAAGGATCGATTCGAAAAGCTTGGTATAGCGGTGCGCCACGGCATCTAGGCTAGACGGACTAATGTCTAGTCAGAATCCTCCTACGCGCCGTGTAAGTCAACCCCTACACGATGCGCAGCGCGCTAAAACGCGAGCAGTTGCCCCGATATCAGCGCCTGGGCATCCTCGACACAACGCGCCACGCCGGCCACGCACCCGGCGCGACGCGCATCTTCAAGGAATCGGCGCTGATGGTAGGTGAGCTTCCCGGTCGGCGATTTGCACTCGATCCACAGCGCCCGGCCGTCTTTCAGGAATCCGCCAAGGTCCGGCAACCCGAGCTCACTCGAAAACTGGATGTACCGATCGTCGATCTTCATGGCGCCCGAGTTCTGGCGCCAGACTTTCGCGACTTTCGGATGGTACTGCAGCAGCTCGTGGACCGCCCGCAGGATGGGCGCCTCGCGCTGCGCCGACCGCGCGGCCGCCTGGCGTCGCGTCATTTGCCGGACTCGCGCGCCGCCGCCTCGATCGCCCGGATGTCGGCAATGTCCTGCTTCAACGTCGGCCACCGCTCCGATCCCGGGCGCTGGTCAATGTCCTGCGGCAACGGCACGAACCCGAGGCAACGCCGCGGCAGATCGCCCAGCTCGGGCACCCGATATCGGTTGCAGCGATAGGAGCCCGCATCGTAGTGCCGACACTCCCGGCACGTCACCCGGTCCTCGGGCAATCCATCCGTCGCTTTCACGTGAACAATTTCCCCTGTTCCGCAGGCGCGCGCGTGGCGAGCAGCAAGCGGTATTCGTGGGTACCGCCGTCCCGCGCGCGGCGCCGCTCCACCTCGTGCCCGCCAAACCGCGGCTTTCGGAAATCCCGCAGCCTGGCCGACACGCTCGCCTCGGGGTCACCCGTGGTTTCCGCGATCTCGCGCAAGCTGCGCCAGCGGCCGTCCCTCATGCAGTCGAAAACCCGCTGGTGCTGCTCGCCCAGGCGCTTGCCGTCGATCGCATGATCGTAAGTCGCCCCGTCCCGGCGCAAAAAACCCGGCGCCGCGACCCGCTCTTCACCAGACGGGACCGCTCGCAGCGCCGGCCTCATTGCCCGAACCTCTCACGATAGGCCTTCACCATCCTGTCATAGAACGGCGCCTGCCGACAGCGATCCAGCACCAGGTCAGCCGCATCCTGGTCCCGCGCCGCGTCCAGAGCGAGCAGCTCCCGCGCCTCGTCAAGCGCCGCGCCGCCGGTAGGCTGTGTATCGGGCGCAGGCGGGTTCGCCGCCGGCGCGGCGGGCTGCGGTGAGGAAGCCGCAGTCGTCCCACCGGCCGGCGGTTCGCCCTTCTTCGCGCGCGTCGCGCGCACGCGTTCCTTGACCCCCTCCACCCCGGCCGCAGCCTTGCCCGCGACCGCATCGGCCTGCGCGGGGGCCATGTCGAACCAGTCGCCCGGCTCGCTCATGCCGTCCTTCAGGCTCGTGTGGATTTTCTTCAGCCGCATGGCGAGCGCCGGCGTGAGCGTGTCCAAGCGCCGCTGGATATATCCCTCGAGGTGCTGACGGGTCACCGCGAACTTGGCGAAGGCGACCACCAGCGATTCCACGTACTCGGGCGTGATCTCGACCGACGCCTTGAGCGTGGTGCGGCACTGCCGCTCGGCCATCTCCATGACGTCCGACGGAATCACCGCCTCCATGCACGCGCGCTTGCGCCGGGCGCCCATGTTCGCGCAGAGCTCGTAAATCTCCCGCTCGTCCTTCAGCGGGTAGCCGCCGCTTTTCGTGTCGCGCCAGTGTCGCACGGTGAAACGGCGCTGCTCGCGCCGCCCCGTCTCGAGATCGACGGCGTAGGCCACCACCTCGCTTTCGCCCGGCTTCGACGTGAAGATGTCCACGCCGGAGTCGAAATTGCCCCACTCGCGGGCGATCGTCTCGAGGAGCTTGATGCTGGGCCCCTCGATGTCGGTGCCGCCCTTCGAATACTGGTAGAACGCGGCCTCGGCGATGCCTGGGCGCGAGCAGGCATTCAACACGCGATCCATCGCCACCCGCGGATCCCGGGGAAAGCGTTTGGCGATCATGTAGCGCACCTGGACGTCGGCCACCTCGCGCGCAATCGTGGCCTCGGTGAGCGCGCCGCCCGCGGCGGGCGCGACGGTGAGCGACGGGAACGGGTTTGCAACTTCGGCTTCAACAAGATCGGTCACGTTTTTTCCTTTCATTTCAACAAGAAACGTCTTGATGGCGAACTCGCCCTCGCATACCGCGCGTACACGTCGGGCATTTCCTTCGCCAGCGCCTTCGCGTCCACCGTCACGCGCCCGTGGGCATCCATCTTCCACGTGGCGAGCGTCGTACGGCCGCCCAAGAGCGCCTCGTTCTCGCCCATGAACGCCTTGATGCGCACCTCGAGCTGCTCGCGCCGGCCCTCGATTTCCTCGATCGCGGCGCGACACCCCAGCAACTCCTGAAGCGCCTGCTCGATCTCCTCGGTCGCCTGAATGCCTTGGGCCAGGCTGCGCCGCCCGTAGCGCTGCGCAACGTCGGCGGCTGTGGCCGGGTCCGGCGGATCTCCCGCCTCGACGCGCCGCCAGAAATCAGCCTCCCCGTCCGCAATCATCTCCTGGAGCTCGCGATTCGCGGGAACCTCGTAGATGGCGAACTCCTGCCCGCCGAAAAGCGCCGGCACCGACGCCACCGGAAGCGCCGTCACCATCAGCGCGTGCTGCACCTGGATGATGTAGTCCTGCGGGATTTCGTCCGTGCCCGCTTCGCCCCAGCCCTCGCGCGTGCGCGCGGTCTTGGCCTCAACCAGGCGCTGCCCGGGCTCGATTGCGTCCGGCGACACGAACATGAACGGCACCGTCGGGTGCCAGATCAGCTTGAAGGGATCACGCACCACCGCGCGCCCTGTCTCGTCGGCGTAGCGCTGAATCACCAGGGGCTCAAGCAACTGGCCCCAGCGCATCGGGTCGGTCTGCGGCAGATCCGGCGACTCGCCGCGCTTTTCAAGATAGAGCTGGTACGGCGTCTTCCACTTCGACAGGCCCAGCGCTGCGGCTGCGTCGCTGCCGCCCAGCCCGCGCTTTCGTTCCTCAAGCCAAGTTTCACGATTCATTTGCGTTTCCTTTCCGCCTCGTAGAGACAATGCGTTTCGCTCCCATCGGCGGTCAGGTTCTTGACTCTTAGGTGCCGCCCGTCCTCCAGCACCGCGGCGCACTTGGTCGGCGCCGGCCGTTGCGACTGCTCGAACAGCGCGCCCAGCAGAAAACCAGCCAGCGCGCAGCACACCGAGAACACAATGTGATCGACGTCCACGGGTCGGCGCTTCGGCACGACGTGCACCGCGAGGATTGATGTCGCCCTCATATAGCCGCCAACCGATCCACCGCCTCGCGTAGCGTCGCGTGCGATTCCTCCTCGTAGTGGCCGCCGTTCACTTCGACGCGACCCGAGATCCACGCGCCCTGCTCGACGTCGAAGTGGATGTACCACTGCCCCTTCGCGCGCATCGGCCCCTCGGACTGCATGTACCCGCGTTGCGCATCGAGCCACGAGAGGCGATCGCGGTCGGTCTGCGGCCGCTCGAGGTGGCGCTTTTCGGATTCGGACAGTTCGCCGGCGCTCATGGGGCGTTCCCGATCCACGCGAGGATGATCGCCGCGGCACCGCCCAGCACGATCCCGAGTCCGCACCCGATCGTGAAACCGCGCTCGAAGCCCGAGCGAAACATCGGGTAGGTGCGCGCGAGAGAAAGAAGGCTGTTCTGCATGATGGTCCCTGGATTATCCTTTCTTGGGTGGCTCGCTACGTGAGCCCGAATATTGCGCCCCTGAAAAAATTCAGTCAAGCCCCCCTTGCTTTTTTTTTGAGTCGGGCGTAGGGTGCGCGCATGGCTACCAACACTGAATACAACGAGCGCCTTCGCCGGGAAGCCGAGCCGCGCGTCGAGCGCATTGCAAGGCTGCGCGAGGCGAACGAAACCTTCGAGGCCATCGGCAAGCTGCTGGGGATCTCGAGGCAGCGCGCGCAACAGCTCTACGCGAAACGGAAGGTGAAGAAATGACTTGGAACCGCGTCATCGCCGACATCGAGCGCTTCAAGTTTCCGAAGCAGCCGCACTATACGGTCCACGACTGCTTCACGGATTATTCGAGGGAGAGACTGATCGCTAAGGGCAAGGACTGCCAGCGCCCGTGGATCGGCTTCAACCGGTTCATGGAAATCGTCGAGCCGTGGTCCGACGTGCAGAAGATCAATGAGGACCAGATCGAGCGGCACATCGAGAAGCGGCTGCAGGAGAAGGTGACGCCGCTCACCATCCGCCGCGAACTCTCGTTCGTGAAGGCTGCGATCAACTACGCACACCGTCGGCACCGCATCGGCCTGGCGCCATACATCGAGCTTCCGGATGGCGTGTGCAAGTACCGCCGGCCGCTAACGGAGGAAGAGTTCAAGCTGGTCATTCGTCAGCCGATGAGCGAGCGCCTTCGCCGCTTCTACTGGGTCGCGTACTTCACCGGCCACCGCGCGGGCGCGATCGAGGAGCTGACCTGGGCGCGGACCTCGCTCGAGCGCCGCGTGATCGACTTCAACGTGCCGGGCCGCCGGATCACGAACAAGCGCCGGGCCGACGACTTCCCGATCAGTGACGACTTCCTGCGCCGCCTGGAGGCGTGGAAGGCGCGCGCGGCCGACGAGTTCGTGATCGGTGCCGGACCCGACACCTTCCGCGAAGCGCAGTACGTGGTGCGCGAGCTCGCCGGCCTCACGGATCCTTCCATCGTGCCGCGGCATTGCATGCGGAAGAAGTTCGCGTCCGACCTGATCGCCGCGGGGACGAGCATCGAAGTGGTGGGCCACCTTACGGCCGATGATCCGAACACGCTGCGCAAGCACTACGTGACCCACCCGCCAGCGCTACTGATGGGCGCCGTCGAGAAGCTGGGGCGCGCATGAGCCAGCTCACCCGTCGCCGGATTCTCCTGGTGTCGCTGGTGGCGATCACGGCGCTACTTGCCTTCGGCTGTGCAACGCCGGGGGTGCAGTGCGGGATGAAGGACAACTACGAGCACGAAACGCCCATCGCCCGCGAAGGCCATGTGCTGCTGTCGTGGAAGTTCGGGGTGACTCCCGCCTGCGGCAACGAGCATACCTACGGCTGCACGCAATGCGAGAACGGCGTCTGCTCCATCACGCTGCGCGAGGAGCCGCCGAGCTTCAACGATGTCTGTGGTCTAGCGAAGTGGGCGCACGAAGCCTTGAAGCACGGCATGGGCGCAACGCACGAACAACCGAGATAGGAGAGCGAAATGGCTGCATCACAAAAGAAGGGCGGCGGTGGCCGCAAGATCGGACGTAACAAGAAACGGCCGAGCAGCGCGTTGCAGAAGTTCCGCACGACCGCGAACCGCGCGAAGCGCATCGCCAAGGCCGAGAAGGATCGCCAGCCGAAAAAACTGAAAGTTCCTCGCGGCACCGCTCGCGCAAAGCGTCGCGTCGGACTCGCGCGTGTCTCGCAACTCGCTGCCGAGTAGGCGGTTCATCAATACTGAAACGACATGAACGACAGCATTCAAGAGTCTAGGTTGGGCCCGTCATTCCTCGGATGGGCGCGCCATGACTGTCGAAAGGCCGAGCGTGGCTGGAAAGGCTTCGCAAGGTCTGGCACGGCTGTGCCCGCCG
>Ga0335069_10005138_pt1:2500-19253 | contig 19253 bp, 11 predicted proteins | sample Lox_Sample_11_FD_206714 | JGI IMG/M metagenome (GOLD analysis project Ga0335069, IMG submission 206714) | Soil microbial communities from Loxahatchee National Wildlife Refuge, Florida, United States - Lox_Sample_1.1 | ecosystem: Environmental > Terrestrial > Soil > Wetlands | place... | reverse complement strand
CCCCCCCGGTCTGCCAAAACTCGATCCCCCAATGGGCCCGCCGGGTCGCCAGCGCCCTCCCGACTGGTGCACGAGGTCCCGAGGCGCGCTTGCGCATCAAGTCCCTTCAGATCTCGGGCTTCAAGTCCTTCGTCGACCGCTCGCTGCTGGCCTTCCAGCCCGGCATCACGGCGATCGTCGGTCCGAACGGCTGCGGCAAATCGAACGTCGTCGACGCGATGCGCTGGGCGATGGGCGAGCAGTCGCCGCGCCACCTGCGCGGCAAGTCGATGGACGACGTGATCTTCGCGGGCTCCGAGGCGCGGCCCGCGGTCGGCATGGCCGAGGTCGCGATCACCTTCGACAACAGCGACGGCCGCGCGCCCGCCGAGTTCGCCGGCTTCACCGAGATCCAGATCGCGCGGCGGCTCTTCCGCGACGGCACGTCGGAGTACGTGATCAACAAGACGCCGTGCCGCCTGCGCGACGTGCTCGACTTCTTCCGCGACACCGGCATCGGCACGCGCGGCTACACGATCGTCGAGCAGGGCCAGATCGCGGGCATCGTCTCCGCGAAGCCCGAGGATCGCCGGACGCTGCTCGAAGAGGCGGCCGGCATCGGCAAGTACAAGGCGCGCCGCCGCGAGGCCGAGAGCAAGATCGAGTCGACCCAGCAGAACCTGCTGCGCGTCTCGGATGTGCTCGGCGAGATCCGCCGGCAGATCGCGAGCACCGAGCGACAGGCGCGCAAGGCGGCGCGCTACAAGCGACTGCGCGAGACGCTGCGCGTGCTCGAGCTCTCGCTCGCGGCGGACGAGCGCGCCGAGATCGCCGCGGCCGCGGCGTCCTCGCAGGCCGAGCTGCAGGCGCTCCGCGACCGCGTGACCGCGACGGAGATGGCGCAGGCCGAGCGCGAGCTCGCGATCCAGAACGAGCGGATCGCGCTCGCCGAGTGCGAGCGAGCGCTCTCGCAGGACAACGAGGAGCTGCTCGCGCTGCGCGGGCAGATCAAGGACTGCGAGGGCCAGGTCGAGTACGGGCGCCGCGAGCGCGAAACGCTGGCCGAGCTGGCGGCGGCGCGCCGCGCGGAGCTCGAGGGGCTGCACGAGCAGCGCGCGGCGCAGCAGCGCGAGGTCGGGGAGCTCGAGGAGGAACTCTCCGCCGCGTCGCGTTCCGTCGCGGCGGAGCGCGACGCGTTGGCCGCGAGCGAGACCGCGCTGCGCGAGGCGCGCGAGAGCCAGCGCGCGCTGGAGGCGCAGCGGGAGGCCGCCAGCGCGGCGCAGGTCGAGGTATTGACCGCCGTCGCGCGCGCGGAGGACCGCATCGCCGCGATCGACGACCGCTCCGCCGAGCTCGACCTGCGGCTGCGCAGCGCCGACGAGGGCCTCGAGGTCGGACAGAACGAGGCGGCGCGGGCCGACCGCGAGCAGCGCGTGCTCGAGGAGGGCCTGCGAAATCTGCTGGCCGAGCGCGACCGCGTGATGGGTCTGCTGCGCGACGCGCTCGAGACGCATCGCCAGGCCGTCGAGCGCGAGCGTCGCGACACCGCGAGGCTTCGCGCGACGCGCGAGCTGCTGGAGGGTCGTCGTGCGCGGCTCGTGTCGCTGCGCGAGGTGCTGGCGCGGCGCGACGACGTCGCCGAGGGCACGCGTCACCTGCTCGAGGGCGGCGAGGAGGCGCGGCGCCGCTTCGGCCTGCGCGCGCTCGTGCGCGACGTGATCGAGGTCGAGCCCGAGCTCGAGCGCGCGGCCGAGGCCGTGCTCGCGGAGCGCGCCGAGGCGCTGATCGTCCAGCGCGCGGAGGACGCGCTCGCCGCGCTCGCGTCGCTGCGCGCGCAGCGCGCGGGCCGCGGGATCTTCCTGTCGCTGCCGCCCGCGCACGAACCGCAGGGATTCGTGCCGCTCGGCGAGCCGCTGCTCGGGCGCGTCCGCGTCCGCTCCGGCTTCGAGGATCTGGCACGCGCGCTCTTCGCGGGCGTGAACCTGGTCGACGACCTCGCCGAGGTGCTGCGCATCTACGGCGGCCGCCGGCTGCCGGCCGTCTTCGCGACGCGCGACGGCGACGTGCTGACGCCGGACGGCGTCGTGCGCGGCGGAGCGCCGCCCGAGGGAGGCGTGCTGGCGCGGGTCCGCGAGGTGCGTGATCTCGAGCACGAGGTGCAATCGCTCGAGGCGCGCGTGCTCGACGAGCATGCCGCGCATCGCGACGCCGAGCAGGCGCTCGCGCGCGCCGGCGACGAGCTCGAGAACCTGCGCAATCGCCACCACACGGCGGCACTCGCGGTCGCCAACCACGAGAAGGACCTCGAGCGCACGCGCGAGCGCGTGAAGGCACTCGGCGAGGTCCACGAGAGCCGCGTGCAGGAGCGCTCGGATCTGCTGGCCGAGCAGAGCGCGCTCGGCGAGGAGCGCGTGCGACTCGATGTCGCGCTCGCGGACGCGCGCGAGCGGCGGCTCGCGGGACAGCGAAGCCTCGACGCGCTCGGGCTGCGCCTCGGCTCCGCCGGGCGCGAGCTGTCGCGCGTCGAAACCCTGGCCGCGGAGCAGCGGGCGCTCTACGCGGGCCGCGAGGAGCGGCGCGAGCGCGTTCACGCGGCCGTGGAGCGGATGCGCTCGTCGCTCTCGGATACGCAGAACTGGATCGCGCGCCGCGATCAGGAGATCGCGGCGGCGGAGCAGCGCCGCGAGGAGCTCGCCCGGACCATCGAGTCGGCGAGGCAGAGCCTCGAGGCTCGGCTCGCCGACGAAGAGCAGGCGCGCGCGCGCCACGAGGGCCGGCGCGAGGCCTTCGATCGCGCGGCGCAGGCGGTTGCCTCGCTCGAAGAAGGGGTGCGCGAGCTGCGGGCGTCGATCGCGCGTGCGCGCGACGAGATGTCGCAGCACGAGCTCCGCGCGCGCGAGCTCGAGATGCGCCGCGAGCACCTCGAGAACGCGATCCGCGAGAAGTGGGGCGTCGAGCTCGCGAGCTGGGAGGCTCCGAAGCTCGACGTCGACGCGTTGCCGGCCCCCGAGCCGGCGCCGGAGATGGAGGCCGCGCCGGCGCCCGAGGGTGAGGACGCCGAGCACGAGCCGGCGCCGGACGCGGCGCGCGAGGCTCGCGCCCACGCCGAGCTCGTGCGCCTCCCGATCGAGGCGCGGCGCGAGCAGCAGATGGAGCTGCGACGCAAGCTCGAAGCGCTCGGCGACGTGAACCTCGGCGCGATCGAGGAGCACGAGGAGCTGAAGGAACGCAACCGCTTCCTCTCCGAGCAGAAGCAGGACCTCGAGTCCACCTTGACGTCGCTGCGCGACGCGATCGCGCGCATCAACCGCGCGAGCCGTCAGCGCTTCCGCGAGACCTTCGAGGCCGTCGCGAAGCGCTTCTCGGAGAACTTCCCGCGCCTCTTCCGCGGCGGTCGCGCGAGCCTCTCGCTGACCGAGAGCGAGGACGTGCTCGAGGCGGGGATCGAGATCCTGGCGATGCCGCCGGGCAAGCGCCTGCAGAACGTCAACCTGCTGTCGGGCGGCGAAAAGACGCTCACGGCGATCGCGCTCCTGGTGGCCGTCTTCCAGGTGCGCCCGTCGCCGTTCTTCCTGCTCGACGAGGTGGACGCGGCGCTCGACGATGCGAACGTCGGTCGCTTCAACGAGATCGTGCGCGAGCTCGCGGGCGACTCCCAGTTCGTGCTGATCACGCACAACAAGCGCACGATCGAAATCGCCGACGTGCTGTACGGCGTGACGATGGAGCGAAAGGGCGTCAGCACGATCGTCTCGGTCGAGATGCACGCCGAGCAAGCGCGGTCGTAGGGCCGCGCGCGGCCTACGGCCGCTAGCCGCGGAAGTACGGGATCACCTCGCGCCCGATCTGGCGGATCGTCTCGAGGATGGCCGCCTGCGGGACCGTCCCCATCTGCATCAGGAACAGGATCTCGTCGGCGCCGGCGGCCGCGAGCCGCTCGACGTAGCCGATCGCGTCCTTCGCGGTGCCGTAGGCGTGGTTCGGGTTGAAGAGACCGGTGGTCTCCGTACCCGCCTCGATCTTCTCCTCGTGGAGATAGGCGACGAGCGCTTCGCCCTCCCGCCGCAGCGCCTGCGCGTTGTCGTCCCCTTCGGTGTCGAGCCGCGGCGGCGGTCCGCCGCCGTACCAGTGGCGGATCGCCTCGGTGAAGAAGCGTTGTCCACGCGCGCCGATCTCACGGGCGCGGCGCCCGTCGTCGAGCACGATGGCCGGACACAGCGCCGAGAGGCGATCGACGGCGAACTCGCCGACCTGCGACGCCGCAGTGCGTCGCACGATCGCCTCGCGGTAGACGCGGTTCTTCTGCTCGATGTCCTCCGGACCCGCGAAGCCGAGGACCAGCGCGCCGAGTCCCCATTCGCCCGCCTGGTTGAGCGTAGCCTCGCGCGTGCAGGCGAGGTAGAGAGGCGGGTGCGGGCGCTGGTAGGGCTTCGGGTGGATGGGGCGCGGCGGGATCCGGATGCGCTCGCTCTCGTGGGAGAAGACGTCCTCGCGCCACATGCGGGGGATCATGCGGACCGATTCCTCGAGCTGTGCCGGGATGTCCTCGAGCTTCGTGTCGAAGGCGCCGGCCTCCTGTTCGGTACCTCCCTTGCCGACGCCGAAGTCGACGCGCCCCTTCGAGAGCACGTCGAGCATGGCGATGCGCTCGGCCACCTTGATCGGGTGATTCATCCGGAACGGCAGGCAGACGACCCCGTGGCCGACACGGATGCGAGAGGTCGCGCTCGCCACGTAGGCGAGGAAGGTCTCGGGCGCGCTCATGTGCGCGTACCACTTGAGGCAGTGATGCTCGACCGCCCACACGCGGTCGAAGCCCATGCGCTCGGCGAGGACCGCCTGCTCTACGCACTCGTGCAACACCTGGGATTCGCGCGCAGGCGTGGCATCGGCCGTCTGCGCCTCGAGGATGATCGAGAATTCCATGCGCGGCATTCTACGGGGCCCTCGCGCTCGCGTCGTCTGCCCCGCGCGAACCCGAGGCATCCGTGGGGTGCTGCCCGCGGGACGAGGCGACGGCGAGCCGCGGCGCGCGCCGCACAAGCAAGAGAGGATGGTATGTTGAGCACCCGATGGAACATTGGTTCGAGCTCGCCGCCAGCTGGATCGCCGCGAACCCGTCCGAGTTCCTGCTCGCGGTCTTCAGCCTCCCGCTCGTGCTCACCGCGATCGCGCTCGCGCGCCGGGAGCGGATCGGAGAGCAGCCCGCGGCGACCGCAGAGGCGGAGGCCGAGGCCGAGCTCCTGGTCGTTCCGCCGCGCGCGCGGCTGCGAGATCGGCTGCGCAGGACCCACGATGCGCTCGTCGGTCGGCTCGGTTCGCTGCTCGGCGGCCGCGTGCTCGACGCCGAGCTCTTCGACGAGCTCGAGGAGATCCTGCTCGGCTCGGACCTCGGCGTCGCGACGGCCGAGGCGCTGCTCGATCGCGTACGCCGCGAAGCGTCCGGCAAGGACGCCGACGCGGTGCGCGCGGTGCTGCGCGACGCGATCCTGGAGCGACTGCGGCGCGTCGAGTCGAAGCCGGGGCTGCCGCTCTCGGGCAGCCCGCACGTCGTGCTGGTGCTCGGCGTCAACGGCTCGGGCAAGACGACCACGATCGGCAAGCTCGCCGCTCGCCACGCGGCACTCGGCCGCAAGGTGCTCCTCGGTGCGGCTGACACCTTCCGCGCTGCCGCCAGCGAGCAGCTCCAGATCTGGGGCGAGCGCGTCGGCTGCGAGGTGATCGCCGGGCGCCCCGGCGGCGACCCGGCTTCGGTGGCCTTCGAGACGGTGAAGGCGGCGCGCGCGCGCGGAATCGACGTCGCCATCATCGACACCGCCGGGCGACTTCAGACGCGCAAGCCGCTCATGGAGGAGCTCGGCAAGATCGTGCGCGTGATCGCGCGCGATCAGGGCGGAGCGCCGCACGAGGTGCTGCTGGTGCTCGACGCCAACACGGGCCAGAACGCGATCTCCCAGGCGCGGCTCTTTACCGAGGCGGCGGGAGTGACGGGTCTCGTGCTCACGAAGCTCGACGGCACCGCCAAGGGCGGCGTGCTCGTCGGGCTGGCCGAGGAGTTCGGCATCCCGGTGAAGTGTGTCGGCGTCGGAGAATCGGTCGAGGATCTGCGCGACTTCTCGGCCGAGGAGTTCGTCGACGCGCTGTTCGCGGATTAGTCGGCGCGAGCCCGGAGAGACGGCGCGTGGCCCGCTTCGTCATGGCGCTCGACCAGGGAACCACGTCGTCGCGCGCGATCCTGTTCGACCGCGACGGCTCGGTCGTGGCGGTCGATCAGCACGAGTTCACGCAGCACTTCCCGAAGCCCGGATGGGTCGAGCACGACGCGGACGAGATCTGGCAGAGCCAGCTGCGCGCGGCGCGCGGCGCGCTCGGAAAGGCCGGAGCGGTCGGGATGGACATCGCGGCGATCGGCATCACGAACCAGCGCGAGACCACCGTCGTGTGGGAGCGCGCGTCGGGGGCGCCGGTCCACCGCGCGATCGTGTGGCAGTCGCGCCAGACCGGGCCGATCTGCGACGCGCTCCGGCGTCGCGGGCTCGAGGACGAGGTGCGCAAGCGCACGGGCCTCGTGATCGACGCCTACTTCTCGGGCACGAAGGTGCGCTTCATCCTGGACGCGATTCCCGACGGCCAGAAGCGCGCCGAGCGCGGCGAGCTCGCGTTCGGCACGGTCGACAGCTGGCTGCTGCACAAGCTGACGCGCGGTCGCGTCCACGCGACCGAGTACTCGAACGCGTCGCGCACCCTGCTCTACAACATCCACGAGCGCGCCTGGGATCCGCTGCTGCTCGAGGCGCTGAACATCCCGCGCGCGCTGCTGCCCTCGGTGCGCGAGTCGAGCGGCGTCTTCGGGCTCGTCGATCGCGAGTGGTTCGGCGCGGAGATCCCGGTGGCGGGGATCGCGGGCGATCAGCAGGCGGCTCTCTTCGGACAGCGGTGCACGCAGCCCGGTCAGGCCAAGAACACCTACGGAACCGGTTGCTTCCTGCTGATGAACACCGGCGCAGAGGCGCCGCAGTCGCAGAGCGGGCTCGTCACGACGATCGCGTGGGGGTTCGGCGGCCGCGTCGACTACGCGCTCGAGGGCAGCGTGTTCGTGACCGGCTCCGCGGTGCAGTGGCTGCGCGACGGGCTCCAGATCGTGGCGAGCGCCGCAGAGACGGAAACGCTCGCACGCGAGGTTCCCGACAGCGGTGGCGTGTACCTCGTGCCGGCCTTCACGGGGCTCGGCGCGCCGTACTGGGACGAACGCGCGCGGGGCGTGCTGGTCGGGTTGACCCGCGGAACCACACGCCAGCACGTCGTGCGCGCGACGCTCGAGGCCATCGCGTACCAGACCCGCGACGTGGTCGAGTGCCTGCAGCAGGACGCGGACATCTCGCTGGCCGCGCTGCGGGTCGACGGGGGCGCGGCGGCGAACGACTTCCTGATGCAGTTCCAGGCGGACATCCTCGGCAAGACGGTCGAGCGCCCGGCGCAGCTCGAGGTGACGGCGCTCGGAGCGGCGCTGCTGGCCGGGCTCGCGACCGGCTTCTGGTCGGATCCCTCGGCGCTCGCGTCGGCGACCTCGATGCGATTCGAGCCTCGGATGGAGACCGACCGACGCGAGGCGCTCTACGCCGGCTGGAAGCGCGCCGTCGAGCGTGCCCGCGGCTGGGCCGAGGACTGAGGTGCGCCCCGCGCGACCGCTCGTGATCGCCCATCGCGGCGCCTCCGGGCATCGGCCCGAGAACACGCTTCCGGCCTACGAGCTCGCCATCCGGCAGCGAGCGGACATGATCGAGATCGACCTCCACCGCACGCGCGACGGCGAGATCGTCGTCACGCACGACGAGCGGCTCCAGGGGCTCGGCGGTCGGGGCGAGATCGCGGACGCGAGCCTCGCTGAGGTCCGAAGTCTCGACGCGGGAGGCGGAGAGCGGGTCCCGACGCTCGACGAGGTGCTCGACGGCTTCGGCGCCCGCATCCCCTTCAACCTCGAGCTCAAGCAATCGACCCGTGGCCCGTATGCGGGGCTCGTGGTGGAGGCACTGAAGCGCGTCGACTCGCGGGGCCTCCTCGACGAGACCCTCTTCTCGTCGTTCTACGACCCGGTTCTCGCCGAGCTGCGAGAGCGGTCGCCCGATGCGCGGATCGGCGTGCTGGTGTCGTCGCGCGCGGCCGAGGGCTGGCGGGAGCGAGCGCGCCGCTTCGGCGCAGAGGCCGTCCACTTCTCCGCCGTGCTCGCGACCTCGGACACGGTGGCCGCGGCGCACGCGGAAGGCCTGGCCGTCCACGTCTACACCGTCGACGAGCCCGACGCGATGCGCCGGCTGCTCGCGATCGGCGTCGACGGCCTCTTCACCAACTTCCCCGATCGGCTCCGCGCGTTGGTGGGATAGGTCACACCGCGCGGCCTGGTCCGGTTTCCCCGTGGGGAATCGACCGGAATTTGGCCGAATGGAGAGGGGGTCTCCAGGCGATGTGCGTGTGTTTTCTCTTGACGAGGATGAGAGAAATGCCGTACTCATTCCCTCGATTCAGGAGAATTCCTAATGAAATTAAACCGGATCGCGCTGGAGCTCGATGCCACCGACCGCGCCATTCTCGATCTGCTGCAGGAGAACTGTAAGCAGCCTCTCGCGGCCATCGGCGAGAAGGTCGGCCTCTCCGCACCCGCGGTGCTCGAGCGCATCCACAAGCTCGAGGAAGCGGGCGTGATCCAGGCCTACACCGCACTGCTCGACGCCCGCCGACTCGGTCTCGACGTCACCGCCTTCATCGGCGTGTCGACCGATCGCCCGGTCGCGGTGCGCGGCATCGAGGTCGCGGTGATGGCGATGGACGAGGTGCTCGAGTGCCACCACGTGACCGGCGCGCACACGCTGATGCTGAAGATCAAGACGCAGAACACGGAGAGCCTCGAGGACCTGATCGATCGCGTTCGATCGCTCGAGGGCGTCTCCCGCACCGAGACGATGATCGTGCTCTCGACGCACATGGAGCGCGCGCGCATCGCGATGCCTCCGGAGGAGGTCGCCGTGGAACGGCCTCGGCGATCGGGAGGCCGCTCGCGCAAGGGCGCAGGAGGGGACGAGGCATGACCGGCATGCGGCGCGAGCCCCGAGGCCTCTACGACCCGGCGAACGAGCACGACGCCTGCGGCGTCGGCTTCGTCGCCAACATTCGCGGCGAGAAGTCGCACGACGTGGTGCACCAGGGCGTGCAGGTGCTCTGCAACCTCGAGCACCGCGGCGCGTGCGGCTGCGACCCGGAGACCGGCGACGGCGCCGGTCTGCTCGTGCAGATTCCCGACGCATTCATGCGTCGCGAGGCGGCGGCGCTCGGGATCGAGCTGCCGGCGGTCGGCCGCTACGCGGTCGGCATGATCTTCCTGGCGCGCGATGCCGCGCGCGCCGTGGAGCAGGCGGCGGAGCTCGAGCGCATCGCTCGTGCCGAGGGGCAGCGCGTGCTCGGCTGGAGGGAGGTGCCGCACGACCCGCAGGCGATCGGTCGCGTCGCGCGCGAGAGCCTGCCGCGCATCCGGCAGGTCTTCGTCGCGGCGGAGGGCCGCGAGGCGCGCGACCAGGATGCCTTCGAGCGCAGGCTCTACGTGATCCGTCGCCTCGCCGAGAAGGCGCTCGGTCAGGGAACCGAGGGCGCGGAGGGCTTCTTCTACGTCCCGAGCCTCTCGAGCCGCACGCTCGCCTACGTCGGCCTGCTGATCGCCGGTCAGATCGAGGGCTTCTATCCCGACGTGTGCGCTCCGGACTTCGTGTCGGCGCTCTGTCTCGTGCACTCGCGATACAGCACCAACACGCTCGGCGCCTGGGACCTCGCGCACCCCTTCCGATATCTGGCCCACAACGGCGAGATCAACACGATCCAGGGAAACCAGAACTGGATGAACGCGCGCGAGGGCACGCTGCGCTCGCCGCTCTTCGGCGCGGATCTCTCGAAGCTCTATCCGATCGTCCGGTCGGGAGCCTCGGACTCCGCGCGCTTCGACAACGCGCTCGAGTTCCTGGTGCTCGCGGGCCGCGAGCTGCCGGAGGCCATTCTGTTGATGATCCCGGAGGCCTGGGAGAACCGGGACGACATGGATCCCGATCTGCGAGCCTTCTACGAGTACCACTCGTTCGTGATGGAGCCGTGGGACGGACCGGCGTCGATCGCCTTCACGGACGGGCGGAAGATCGGCGCGGTGCTCGACCGCAACGGGCTGCGCCCGTCGCGCTACGTGGTCACGAAGGACGGCCTCGTCGTGATGGCGTCGGAGGTGGGCGTCCTCGACATCGCGCCGGAACGGGTGCTCCAGAAGGAGCGCCTGCACCCCGGGAAGATCTTCTTCATCGACCTCGAGGAGGGCCGCATCGTCGAGGACGCGGAGATCAAGGCGCGCTACGTGGCGCGGCGCCCGTATCGGGACTGGGTGGAGCGCGAGCGCGTGCTGCTGCGCGACCTGCCTCGCCGGGAGGTGCCGGCGGAGCACCGCAATCCCGAGCTGCGCTTCGCCTTGCAGGAGGTCTTTGGCTACACCGCGGAGGATCTCCGGATCCTGCTCGCGCCGATGGCGGTCCAGGGCAAGTGGCCGATCGGGTCGATGGGCGAGGACGCCGCGCTCGCCTGCCTCTCGGATCGGCCGCAGACGCTGTACCGCTACTTCAAGCAGAAGTTCGCGCAGGTCTCGAATCCCGCGATGGACTCGATCAACGAGCGCCCGGTGATGGCGCTCCACTCGACGGTCGGCGCCGAGGGCAATCTGCTCGAGGAGACGCCCGAGCACGCGCGTCTCCTTCGCATCGAGCACCCCGTGCTCACCGACGACGAGCTCGAGCGGATCCGACAGATCGATCTGCCGGGCTTCCGTTCGCGCACGCTGGCCTGCCTCTTCAAGCTCGCCGAGGGCGGCCAGGGACTCCGCGCCGCGCTCGATTCGGTGTGTGCGCAGGCGGAGGCGGCGGTCCGCGAAGGAGTGAACATCCTGATCCTCTCGGATCGCGGTGTCTCGCCCGATCTCGCGCCGATCCCGATGTTGCTCGCGACCGGAGCCGTGCACCACCATCTGATGCGCGAGAAGCTCCGCACCCGCTGCGGCCTCGTGTGCGAGGCGGGCGACGCTCGCGAGGTCGCGCAGCTCGCGCTGCTGATCGGCTACGGCGCCGCCGCGGTGAACCCGTACCTCGCGCTCCAGACGATCGAGCAGCTCACTCTGGAAGGGACCTACGTCGGCGAGGGGCTCGACGTCGCGACCGCGACGAAGAACTTCGTGAAGGCCTGCGACAAGGGCCTGCTGAAGACCTTCGCGAAGATGGGGATCTCGACGCTCCAGAGCTATCGCGGCGCGCAGATCTTCGAGGCGGTCGGCCTGGACCGCGATCTCGTCGCGCACTGCTTCACGGGGACGGCCTCGCGCGTATCGGGAGTCGGGTATGACGTGCTCGCGCGCGAGGTGGCGATGCGCCACGAGCGCGCTTTCGCGCCTCACGACTTCGTGTACCCGGAGCTCGACCCCGGCGGCCTCTACCAGTGGAGGGCGCGCGGCGAGCGGCACACCTTCGATCCGGAGACGGTGTCGAAGCTCCAGATCGCCTTGAAGCGGCGCAGCTACGAGGACTTCAAGGAGTTCTCGCGCGCCTCGAACGGCGAGGCCGCGACGGCCTGCACGCTGCGCGGGCTGCTGCGCTTCAAGTCGGGCCTGCAGCCGTCGGTCCCGATCGACGAGGTGGAGCCGGTCTCCGAGATCGTGAAGCGCTTCTGCACCGGCGCGATGTCGTACGGCTCGATCTCGCTCGACGCGCACCAGACGCTCGCGATCGCGATGAATCGCCTCGGCGGACGCAGCAACACGGGCGAGGGCGGCGAGGACCCCGCGCGTTACAAGCCGGAGCCGAACGGCGACTCGCGGCGCAGCGCGATCAAGCAGGTGGCGTCGGGGCGCTTCGGCGTCACGAGCTGGTATCTCGTCAACGCCGACGAGCTGCAGATCAAGATCGCGCAGGGGGCGAAGCCCGGAGAGGGCGGCGAGCTGCCGGGGCACAAGGTCGACGAGACGATCGCGCGCACGCGCCACTCGACCCCCGGCGTCGGTCTGATCTCGCCGCCGCCGCACCACGACATCTACTCGATCGAGGATCTCGCGCAGCTGATCTACGACCTGAAGAACGCGAACCGGCGCGCGCGCGTCAGCGTGAAGCTGGTGTCGGTGAGCGGTGTCGGCACGATCGCCGCAGGCGTCGCGAAGGGGAAGGCGGACGGTGTCCTCATCAGCGGGATGGACGGAGGCACCGGCGCCTCGCCGCTCGCGTCGATCAAGCACGCGGGCCTGCCCTGGGAGATCGGCCTGGCCGAGACGCAGCAGACCTTGGTGCTGAACGACCTGCGCGCGCGCATCCGCGTGCAGACCGACGGCGGCCTCAAGACGGGTCGCGACGTCGCGATCGCGGCGCTGCTCGGAGCCGACGAGTTCGGCTTCTCGACGGCGCCGCTCGTGGCGCTCGGCTGCATCCTGATGCGGGTGTGCCACCTCAACACGTGCCCCGTCGGCATCGCGACGCAGGACCCCGTGCTGCGCAAGCGCTTCGCGGGGACACCTGAGAGCGTCGTGCAGTACTTCCTGTGGATCGCGGAGGAGCTGCGCGAGATCATGGCAGGGCTCGGCTTCCGCCGCGTCGACGACATGATCGGCCGCGTCGAGTTCCTCGAGGCGGGCCCGGCCGTCCATCACTGGAAGCAGAAGGGCCTCGACTTCTCGCCGCTGCTGCAGCGGATGGACGTGCCGCACGCGATCCACCACTGCGAGAAGCAGGCGCTCGAGGGCGAGCTCGAGAAGGTCACGGACGCGGAGCTCCTGCGGCTCGCGCGGCCCGCGCTCGAGAGCGGCGAGAAGGTGCTGATCGAGCGCGAGATCCGGAACACCGAGCGCACGCTCGGAACGATCCTCGGCTCCGAGGTCTCCCGTCGATATGGCGAGGAAGGCCTTCCGGACAACACCATCACCTTGCGGCTGCGCGGCAGTGCGGGACAGAGCCTGGCCGCCTTCTGCACGCGAGGCATGACCTTCGAGGTGGAGGGCGAGACGAACGACTACTGCGGCAAGGGTCTGTGCGGCGCGCGGATCGTCGTGCGCGTTCCGCGCGGCGCGACCTTCGATCCCGCGGAGAACATCATCACCGGCAACGTCGTGCTCTACGGCGCGACCAGCGGAGAGGCCTACTTCCAGGGTCTCGCGGGTGAGCGCTTCGGCGTGCGGAACAGCGGCGCGTCGGCGGTGGTGGAGGGCGTCGGCGACCACGGCTGCGAGTACATGACGGGCGGCGTGGTGGTCGTGCTCGGTCGCACCGGCCGGAACTTCGCGGCGGGCATGAGCGGCGGCATCGCCTACGTCCTCGACGAGGACGGTCAGTTCGCGAGCCGCGTCAACACCGAGACCGTGGACCTCGATCCGCTCCAGGATTCCGATCTCGAGGTGATCGAGCGCATGGTGCGCAAGCACTTCCAGTACACGAGGAGCCGGAAGGCGGAGGAAGTGCTGCGCAAGTGGGACGATCTGGCGCGCCGATTCGTGAAGGTCTTCCCGCGAGACTACAAGCGCGCGCTGTCCGAGCGCATCGAAGCGGGGAGCGGCAATGGCTGACGTTCGCGGATTCCTGAAGTACGCCCGACGCGGCACGGCGTACCGCGCGGTCGACGAGCGGGTGCAGGACTGGAAGTGCGTGCAGTCGGACTTCCAGCCCGACGAGACGCGTCAGCAGGCGGCGCGCTGCATGGATTGCGGCATTCCGTTCTGCAACACCGGCTGCCCGCTCGGCAACATCATCCCCGACTTCAACGACCTGGTATTCCGCGACAAATGGGAGGACGCGCTCGTCCGCCTGCACTCGACCAACAACTTCCCCGAGTTCACGGGTCTCGTGTGCCCAGCTCCCTGCGAGCAGGCGTGCGTCCTCGGCATCAATCAGGATCCGGTGGCGATCAAGCAGGTCGAGTGGGAGATCGTCCGCCGCGGCTTCGACGAGGGCTGGGTGAGGCCGCTGCTTCCGCAGCGGCGGACGGGTCGCTCGGTGGCGGTGGTCGGCTCGGGCCCGGCGGGTCTCGCCGCCGCACAGCAGCTGACCCGCGCCGGCCACACGGTCACGGTTTTCGAGAAGAGCGACCGCATCGGCGGTCTGCTCCGCTACGGCATTCCCGACTTCAAGCTCGAGAAGTGGCTGATCGACCGTCGGCTCGAGCAGATGCGCGCGGAGGGCGTGATCCTGCAGACCGGGGTCCACGTCGGCGTCGAGCTGCCGGTCTCGACGTTGCGCCGGAGCTTCGACGCGGTGCTGCTCTGCATCGGCGCGGAGCAGCCGCGGGATCTCGAGGTGCCGGGGCGCGAGCTCGCCGGCGTCCACTTCGCGATGGACTTCCTGACCCAGCAGAATCGACGCGTCGCGGGCGACAAGGTCGAGGAGTCGGAGGCGATCCTCGCCACCGGGAAGCACGTCGTGATCCTCGGAGGCGGCGACACCGGATCCGACTGCATCGGGACTTCACACCGACAGGGCGCGCGCTCCGTCACGTCGCTCGAGCTGCTCCCGCAGCCGCCGGAAGGCCGTCACGCCTCGGAGCCCTGGCCTCAAGCGAAGAAGTACTACTTCAACGTCTCGAGCTCGCATGCCGAGGGTGGAGAGCGGCTCTATGCGCTGACGACGACAGCGCTGGTCGGCGACGGCAAGCGCGTGACTGCGCTCCGCGCGTCGCGAGTCGAGTTCGATCGCGATCGGCTCGATCGTCCGGTGATGGGAAGCATGCGGGCGGTGTCGGACAGCGACTTCGAGATCCCTGCCGATCTGGTCCTGCTCGCGATGGGCTTCTCGAGCCCGGTCGCGAAGGGGCTGGTGGAGGATCTCGGCGTCGCGCTCGACCCGCGTGGCAACGTGCGTGCGGATCTGCGCGACTTCGCCACCAGCGAGCCCGGGATCTTCGCGGCTGGCGACTCGCGGCGAGGACAATCGCTGGTCGTCTGGGCGCTGTGGGAAGGGCGTGAAGCGGCTCGGGCGGTCGATGCCTATCTCATGGGTCGATCGCATCTCCAGAGTCGGAATGCGTTCGTGTGAAGCAGCGCCTCGCGAGCGAGTTCGAGCGCGAAGCGGCGACGCATCGTCAACCGACGTTTGAGATCGCGTGGAGCGATCTCGAAAGCGTCGACTTTCGTTGACGTGATTCGTCCGGAACCGGTACGATGCCGCAGCGGGGGGCATCATTTCCGAGATCGTCGCCAATGCGGGTCTCGAGGCCGCCGAGTCGGACGCGGCATACGACCTCGATCGCCTGGAGCGCGCGATCGGCACGCTGATCGACTCGACGGAGCGGTTGCGCCACGAGAACCGCGCGCTCCGCGAGCAGCTCGCCGCGAAGGCGCAGCGCATCCAGGCGCTGGAAGGCGATCTTCGTCACGCGAATCAGCGCAGGCAGGACGTCGCAAAGCGCATCGACGAGTTGATTGGCCAGATCGATCATCTGGAAGGACAGCTCGGAAGCAACGAGGGCGACGAGTGAGCCAGAAGCAGTCTCTCGCGGTCCGCATCCGAGGCCAGGAGTTCCGGATCCGAAGCGATGAGAGCCCGGAGCTGCTGAAGCAGGTCGCAGACATCGTCGATACGACGATGCAGCGCATCGAGCAGCGCACGGGCGCGATCGACACCCTGGACGTCGCGATGCTCACCGCTCTCAATCTCGCTCGCGAGGTGGTCGAGGCCCGGCGGGCGCGCCCGTCGCTGCCCCGCTTGCGAGCGTTGATCGAGCGTGCCGAGGCCGCCGGATCCGTCTCCCGAGAGGGCTGAGCCGGATCCTGCAACCGTCGCGCGCGATCTCCGCGCGGCGAAGCGCGAGGTCCGTCGGCGCATGCTCCGCGATCTCGCGGAGGTCTCGGAGTCGCAACGGCGCGATGTCGGCGGACGCATCGCTCGCCGTCTACTCCGCGAAGTGGGAACGAGTCGCGCGCGGCGCTTCGCGCTCTTCGCGAGCCTGCGAGACGAGGTGTCGATGCGACCTTTGTTCGAAGCGATTCGACGCGCAGGCGGCGTGCCCTGGATGCCGCGCGTGCGGGGAGACCGGCTCGACTTCGTCGCGGTCCGCGATTGGGGTGATCTGCGATCCGGCGCGTTCGGAGTGCTGCAGCCGTTCGCGGGGCGCGCGGCGCAGCGACTCGCGGAAGGCGACGTCGTCGTCCTGCCCGGGCTCGCATTCGACCGCACGGGTCGACGGCTCGGCCGAGGGCAGGGCTTCTACGATCGGACCTTCGCCTCGGCCGCACGGACTCCACTCCTGATCGGGGCCTGTTACGAGTTCCAGCTCGTCGATCGGGTGCCGCATGGGTCGCACGATCGGCGGGTCGATGCCATCGTGACGGAGCGGGGAATGATCGGGTGCGGGAGTCCGGGATGAGCAGCGGTCTCGACGCGGAGATCGACCGTCAGATCGCGGTCCTGCGCGACGGCGCGGTCGAGTTCTTCGGCGAGACGACCTTGCGGGAGACGCTCAGACAGCGGCTGCCCGCCGGACGTCCGCTTCGCGTGAAGCTCGGCATGGATCCGTCCTCGCCGGATCTGCACCTCGGGCACACCGTCGTGCTCGAGAAGCTGCGCCGCATGCTGGAGCTCGGGCACACGCCGATCTTCCTGATCGGCGACTTCACCGCGATGATCGGAGATCCGTCGGGCCGCAAGAAGACGCGACCTCCGCTCACTCGCGAGACGGTGCGCGAGAACGCGCGCACCTACGTCGATCAGGTCTCGCGCGTGCTCGACGCGAC
>Ga0335069_10005137_pt1 | contig 19253 bp, 13 predicted proteins | sample Lox_Sample_11_FD_206714 | JGI IMG/M metagenome (GOLD analysis project Ga0335069, IMG submission 206714) | Soil microbial communities from Loxahatchee National Wildlife Refuge, Florida, United States - Lox_Sample_1.1 | ecosystem: Environmental > Terrestrial > Soil > Wetlands | place: USA... | reverse complement strand
GGCCAGAAATGTCTCTTCGCCTTTCAGGTGCGGTTCAACTAATCGCAACCGGTCTCCGATCGTTGAGCGTTGGCCGGTATCGACGAAGGTGATGCGCCAGTCATCGATATCGCGCTGTACAAAATCCAACTTGCGGCCACCCTGTGAGAAAACGAAGTCGTTGGATACAGATTCCTCATATTTCAAGAAATAGTTCTTGATGACGTCCGCTTTGTAGCCGAGGCACAAAATGAAGTCTTTGTGGCCAAAGTGGGCGTAATACTTCATTACATGCCACAGTACCGGCCGGGCGCCAATGCTGACCATGGGCTTGGGGACGTCTTCCGAGTAGCCTCGCAGCCTCATGCCGGCGCCACCGCAGAACAATACGACTTTCATCGACAGGACCTCCCTTGCCGGAACAATCGAGCGAAGATTGCGCTACGCTTTCGCATACAGCAACTCAGTGCCGTCCTGATATTGCGCGACCGCATCCTCAGGAAGGTGGGCGAGATCCGTGGCGCGCAAGTAATCTCCCATCGTCGTCCCGGTACATTCCGAGTCGACGTTCGGTGAACCAACCCGGTTGCGTACGTCCGCCAAATGCACCGTGCGGAAATCAATACTGTAGCGAGGAGCCGGTGAGGTGTTGGGAACTGTCGAATGCAGATTCGCAGCTGAAAAAAGATAGGCTGACGCTACCGGGCAGACCAGGCGGATTTGCGGATCGAGTTCAATCGTCTCTTCAGGTTTGGGCTGCACGCGCGTGTCCGCTTTCACATGCTTGGCAGCGTTTTGCCGGCTCTCCAGGTTCCACTTGTGGTAATTGTAGTCGCGGGAACCGTTCTTGATGGCGCGGTCGAAGTAATGAGGATGAATTGCCATGCAGTTGTCCGCATTTAGCGGATAGACCGGCATCCACCAATTAATCTGGCAAAACGGCGCGGAGTACCAGGTGTCGCGATGCGGATGAAACGCATACGCAATTCCAGACTTCAGATAATCTCCGGGGAACGCGGTTCGCAAGCGGGGAACATCGAAGTAGGTCTGCGAAAGATCGCAGCCGGTCTCCGTCAGCATTCCCTGAATGTACTGCTTGGAAAGGGGATGATGAATGAACTTCGGCTTCAGAACCCCAAGAATCTCCGCGCACGTTTCAGCCGAAAACTCCAGGTGTACCCGCATCGGATCGACCGGTGCGAATGCCTCTTCGATCATCTGCTGAGCAAGTTGACACAGCTTCATCGCGTTCGGCGATGCAGAGAACGAGAAGATCGAACCGCGATACAGCTCGGTGCGCCGCTGATCATCGCTCAGTTGGGAATCGACATAGATGTTCATAACAGCTTTGGCGGCTCCTAATAGATGCTTGCCTTGGGGATCGGCACGATGAAGCGGCCGCCCCATTCCCGGATGTATTGAAGCTGCTGCATGATCTCATCCTTCAGATTCCATGGAAGAATCACGACGTAGTCAGGCTTCGTCTGGCGAATCCGGTCCGGGTGATGAATCGGGATATGCGTTCCGGGTAAAAATCTTCCCTGCTTGTAAGGACTTCGATCGACCGTGTATTCGATCAGGTCTTTGCCGATGCCACAGTAGTGCAGCAGGGTTGCGCTCTTCCCCGGCGCGCCGTAGCCGGCGACCGACTTCCCTTCCCGTGCTGCCTGCAACAAGAGTTCGAGCAGCGCGACCTTTGTTGCTTTTACCTGCTGCGCAAAGGCTTCGTAGCCTTTTGCAGAAGCTAGGCCTTCCCGCTCTTCCTCCTGAATCAGTTGCGAGACCTTTGACTGCGTAGGATGCGTCGTCGCCTCCATGCGGCACCCAAAGACGCGGAGCGAGCCGCCGTGAGTCGGCAACTCCTCCACATCGAATAAGCGCAGCCCGTGAGCTTCGAAAATCTTGGCGGTTGTTAGCAACGAAAAATACGAGAAGTGCTCGTGGTATATCGTGTCGAACTCATTGTGCTCGATGAGCCGCGAGAGATGCGGGAACTCGAGCGTCAACACGCCTTCCGGCTTCAGCGCGATCTTCAATCCCTCAACGAAATCGTTGAGGTCGGGAACCTGCGCCAGCACATTGTTGCCAAGCACCAGATCCGCTTGCTTGCCTCCGGCAGCCAACTCTTCCGCCGCTTCGACACCGAAGAACCGGACCAGTGTGCGGACCCCCTTCTGCTCCGCGACTTTGGCGACGTTGGCCGCGGGCTCGATACCAAGAACCGGGACCCCCAGCTTCACGAAATATTGCAGAAGGTAGCCATCGTTGCTGGCGACTTCGACCACAAAGCTTTTTTCGTTCAGGCCGAAGCGCTGCTTCATCTGCCGGCAGTAATTCTCGGCATGCTTCAGCCACGAATCTGAGTAGGAAGAAAAATATGCGTAGTCGGTGAAGATGTTTTCCGCGCTCTCGTATTCATCGAGTTGTACGAGAAAACATTTGCCGCAAACAAACACGTGCAGCGGATAGAAAACCTCGCCGCGATTTAAATCGCTGAGCGCCGGATAGGTTTCGCAGAGAGGCGACATCCCGAGGTCGACGAAACTCTGCTGGAGCGGCGTGCGGCAGAACCGGCACAACCGGAGTTGGGTTTGATCTTGCGTGTCGGCGTTCAATGTCATAGTTGCCATAAGCGATCGAGCTATACTCCTACGGTCTGCGCGGGCTGGCCGGTCCAGTGCAGAGAGCTATCGAGCTTTTCTGCCGTCAACAGCCGCTGAATGTTGTTCATGCGAACATAGCGTCCGCTTTTCATATCCTGCTCGGTCAGGCCAATGGTGCGGTAAGCGTCATAAAGCTCCTGCGCGCCTTTTCGAGCCGTCCACTGGGGACGAAAATGCGGCAGACTCCGTTTGATCTTGTCGCAGTTGATCCGATAGCACCGCTTGTCCGGACCGCCATCCGGCGCATAGTCTACGCGGCAGCCGGGAACCACTTGCGCCACGATCTCGGCAAGTTCGCGAATCCGGAAATTTTCTTCCGTGACTCCAACGTTGAACACCTGGTTGTGGATCGACTCGCGGGGCGCAGCCAGTACCGCGATCATAGCCGCAATGATGTCTCGAATGTGGACGATGGGGCGCCACGGCGTACCGTCGCTCTTGATGTAGACGAGCCCCGTCGTCAAGGCGGAGGCAACCAGGTCGTTCAAAACGATATCCAGTCGCAGACGAGGTGAGACTCCGTATGCCGTCGCATTCCGCATGAACGTCGGGCTGAAATGGTCGTTAGCCAGCGGCGCGACATCCCGTTCGACGAGCACTTTCGACTCGCCATAGGGCGTAACTGGATTGAGCGTGGCGCTTTCGTCCAGGAAATCGTCGCCGGCGGCGCCATAGGTACTGCATGAAGACGAGAAAACAAATCGCTCCACTCCCGCCAACTTCGCCAGTCTTGCCAGTTCGACGGAGGCGTGGTGATTGATGTCGTAGGTCAACTGCGGATCAAGGTTGCCGAGGGGATCGTTCGAAAGTGCCGCGAGATGAAGAACCGCGTCGAAACCCTTCAGGTCAGCCTCACGGATCGACCGCAGGTCTTTGCGAAGCTCGGGTATTTCCCCTGCTGGCGTGCCAAAGTCACAACCCGCAAACAGGTCCGTATCCAAACCTACGACCTCGTGACCCGCCCCCTTTAACATCGGACCAGCAACCGCCCCGATGTAGCCTTTGTGACCGGTTAACAGAACCCGCATACGACTCCTTTGGCTATCTTAAACTCGAAAGTAACATCACCTAAATTGCAGATAATACTGGACTTGTTATTTGGTAAAAGTTTGGATACGAATTTGCATCCTGCTTCGAATCCTGCCACAGAACGGAATCGGAAGGAATAGCTCCTTGGTCACCAACTTCTGGTCATCTCTAGGTTTGAACCGGACTGGACGTAGACACACCGGCTAACTACGGGAGCTGGATGCCTGCTCTCGATACCCGGGCTTCGGCGTAGAGGTGACTTCTTCCAGCAAACCGGCGTGCACCAGGAGGTCGGCCGCATCTCGAATCAGAGCGAACCTCAGGCCGGACCGCTCCGCAATGTCAAGCAGCGTCGATTGGCCATCCGAAAGGTTCAGAACCCAGAGCCGCGCATGAATTTCATCGCTAATAATCGAAGATCCGCCCGTTGACCGGTAGAGATCGCGCTTGCCAAGCTGTGGTTCACAGTAGGGGTTGAGATTCCGGTAGGCGCGGTTATGTTCGAGAACTTCCACTATTCCCGCACAAACCCGAAGTGACTCGCCAAGCTTCTCCGGACGGATGAATTCGAGATTGTCAGCCGACGTGTGATATTCGGGGAAGGTTCCCCACACACTCCGCATCAAACACCCGACCGGCAGGTTGAAACCCGGCGAGCAGAACTGGCGCTCATCGTATCCGTATGGAGAAAACTCCAACAACTCCGAATCGCTGGCGAAATGACGAAGAACGTGAGCGGCTGCGCGATCAATGTCGGCATTCCCACGACGGCTTCTTTTGTAGTGAAAGCTGCCCGAATCGCCGATGCCGGTCAATATAAGGCCGTGTCGCACGCTGGAGGCCGCATCACGATTTCGAGCCAGCCACGTAATCGCTCCAATGGTGCCGGGAGCAAACAGGAAGCGATAGGAGTAGCGGCGCGCCTGGCGGGCAAGCATCTCCGCCAGAAACGTCGCTACCACAAGGCCGGACAGATTGTCATTCGCCAGCGAAGGATGGCAGGCATGCGCCGAAAACAGGATTTCGTCTTCCAGTTCACCGGGCAAGAAACATTCCCCGTACGACAGGTGCCCATCTACCAACGATGAGTCAATATGGACCTCATATTCGCCTTCCCGCAGTTGCTCCAGTTGCCGCTGGGTCATGCAAAATCCCCAGTTTTCCTGGTAGTACGACGTGCGGTACGGAATCCAATCCGGGTGATCAGGCAGCGTGAACAAGTGCTGCTTCAGTTCGTTGAGAGCCAGTTTCTTGTGAATCGGCGAGCTGTAATTGAGGACGTGGAGATTGTTCCGCTCAAAATCGACGATGCGCTTTCCGCCGGGCTCCTGAATGTAGGCTTGGCGAATATTCCACTCGCGGGGCACCGTCCAATCGAATACCGGCGTGCCCGACGCAACCTCAGAGATTTGCAGTGGAATCCGTTCACCCACCTTGGCCAGCGTCTGGCGCAAGCCATTGCCCGTTATGCTCCGGCAGATCGGAAAAAGCTCGCTCGCGAACGCATACATGTCGCGACCGGCCTGGGCAATCGTCTGTTCTTGCAGTTGTTCGAGCAATCGCATGTGGCTACTTAAAATCGGGATAAGTGCTGTCCCGGTCGGAGATCACTTCCACCCGCCTCGGCCAGCCCACCCGAAAAGCCGGATCATTCCAGCGCACGCCTCGCGACAAGTCAGCGTGGTAGAACTCGGACATCAGATAGAAGATTTCCGTATCATCCGTCAACGTTAGAAACCCGTGCGCACAACCTTCCGGGATGTACAACGATTTTCGATTTTCGCTCGAAAGCTCAACCCCCACCCACTTGCAAAATGTTGGCGACTCCCGCCGGAGGTCCACAGCCACATCATAGATTGCGCCGCGCGTGCAGCGCACGACCTTGGCTTCAGGAAACGGCGGACTTTGATAGTGGAGCCCGCGCAGCGTACCACGCCGCGCATTGAAAGAAATGTTGCATTGCGCGATCCGCGCATTTAAGCCGCGCTCCGCGAATTCTTCTTGGCACCACGAACGGGCGAAAAAGCCGCGTTCGTCGGTTCGCTCCTCCAAGCCGATCTCATAGACCCCTGACACTTCCGTTTCGCGGAATTTCATGAACGCGTTTCGACTAATGAAGGCACGATTTCGGCGGAATTATGCGGTCGCGTGTGAGCCTGCAAATTGATATGTGAGCTTCCCGCGCTCATTCCTGGCGAATGCCAGGACGGCATTCTCTGCACCCTCGCCTTCAATCTGCCATCCGCTTCCCTTGCGGGCGATCGTCATCTGGCTCCGTGCTCTCCACCAATTATTGATCTCTTTTGGCAGCGCGAACCAGAGTGCGTTTTTTTGGCGAAGGTCCGACAGGTGCTGCAAGAGAGCTCGATAAACCGATAATGCACGTTCTTGGGCGATATAGTCGGGATGAACGATGAAGCTGATCAAGCCATTCTTTTTAAGAATGCGGGCAATCTGGTCTTTCCAAAGATCGATGGACCAGTCGTTGAGGATGTGGAGCAAGGTGTAATCCTGCGTTGTGGTCACCGGCAGTTCGAGTACAGAGCCGACGAAAAATGGCATTACCGTACAGCAACCGCCGCGCTGCGGATCCAGGTGCGCCACGTTCGGAATGGACATGTCGTAGGCAAAGTGCAACGCGTCATACCATTCCGGGTTGCGGTAAAGAACAGCTGCCCGGAAACCACTTGCGCCAAACTCGCGCGCATACCCGTTGATGCGCTCCATCCGATGCAAGAACTCTGACTTGTCATCGTAAAGCTTGCCGTCGTGATTCAGATCCTGCACCACGATCTCCGCACCGGCATCTTCGAGGCTCTCCCGGAAAGCGGGATCTACCCTGTAACGCTCTTCGGGAACAACCTCGTAGGCTGCCGGCAGATCGAATGCGTGGTCAATTTTCAAGAGTTCAGCACAGAATTCCTTACCGACGTTGCCCTCTACGTCGTGCGTCATCAGAACGCAGGCCGAAGCGCCGCGCGGCCAGAACCAGATGAACGGTACCTGCGTAACGCCGCGCGCTTGCATGCCCCGCAATAGCAGGCCTTCACAAAGATCCTCGACAGTGGTATCAACCGGCCAATGTGGAAATGTAGTGCTTTGCCATTTCCTTGCATGAAACCGCTGAACCCGCTTCCGGATCGCCTGGTTGGTAAGCGGCCTGAACCAGTAATAGAGTTGCTTCAGGAAGGCACGATCGACTCGAGAGTCGAGATAACGCTCAAGTTGAAGGTTGGATACGATTTCGTCGACATCAAAAGGTAACGACGACGCGTTTTCTACCTTCGCAAGCGCCCCCGGAATCTGGTCGTCGTTTCCGTTCTCGACGAAGTTCTCTCGGCCGTTAGATCGGCGGCCATACAGCGTTTCGGAGCCAAAGCGAAAGAACCCGGGCTTCTCGTCAAGCGCACCGACCAAATTGTAGGTTGCAATATGATCGGGACAGCGATACCGATCCCGAATAGCCTGGCTCAAAACTAGCATGAAGGGCGTGTCGCTTCGGACCCTGCGCAAAAGCGGTTTGGGGGCGTTAAACGCCCCCAAAGCTTTGCCTTTGAAATTTCCGTGAAGCGCGGAAAGTTCTGGTTAATTCACCGTGGCGGTGAGGCCGGCCGGCGGCAAGGGTGCAGTGCCACCTCCGTTGTAGCAATTATTGGCGTTGAAGCTCAGAACACTGCCGGTTCCATCGGCAGGACCGCTCATCGTATTGAGATAGCAGTTCGCCGCCGCATTCAGATACGCATGACCACCTAGGCCCGGGATATTTCCTCCCGTGACGTCAGGGCCGATGCCTGGCCAGGGACCAGTCCACCAACTGGGCTGACTCTTCGTCCAGAAGGAAGCGGGCAAATCTTGGCTGGAAGGCACCGGGTTCGCGTAGCCATCTGTAAGAGTGCTCGGAATCTCGGAAGCAACCCAGCGCACGCCGGCGTTGGCCGTATCGTAATTGCCCCAACGCAGCAGCGAAGTCTTTACATAAGGATCCGCCTGTACCGCGGTGGATGATTCGTGGTTGCCAGCACCCAGATCAAAGATCGATCCGGCTTGGCCGACGCCATTCGAGGTCTGGTAAGTCTTGTGATACGGAGCACCGCAGTTTCCGGGGTAGCTTGAGGTCGTGTTGTTGCAGCCGAGCACGTTTCCAATTACGTTCTCCATGCGGTTGTAGGAGAAGAACTGCACTGGAACCGTGGATTCGCTCTTGCCAGATTCCCAGCCCACAGCATAGTTGCGGAAGGTGGTGTTCGCGCCGCCTGTCCCGTGGAAAACGTCTTCCCAGTAGCCGGACGAGATGTTGCCTTCCGAAAGGTTGAACAGCGCGCCCGCATCGTGACGGTAAGAGAAAGCCTGCTGCATCCAGGCTGCCGTGTAATAGGTATCGTGGATGCTGAAGTTATAAGCAAACACCGAACCGGTGGATGGACCCATCATGACCGGTGCCGTGACTTGCTGGAAAATATTGTTGATGACCAGGTTGTCGGAGCCGATGAATGACTCAATGCCGTAGCTTTGCGAGGCGGCATTCTGCGTTCCGAAGAAGTAACTGTTCTGAACTGTGATGTGCGCTGACTGCCAGAGCCAAACATGGTTACGGTTGGGCGAGATGGAACGCACGTTGTTGACCCAGCAGTTGAAAGCGTTGTTGAAGTAGATCGCGCTTTCGGTACCCGTTCCCACAGCCATACTGTTGACAGAAAGGTTCTCGAGTCCCGCGTTCTGCATGTTACTCGAAGACCACCAGGCGCCTGGGGACTGGCTGCTGGCCCACTTCTTGCCATACAGTCCCGGCGTGATCGTTACCGCAAACGGTCCAGAACCCTTGCAGGCCGAAGAGCAGCCGCTCACTACCTTGACGATCTGTACGAGGTTACGATCCGTGCCGTTGCAACCAGATCCTCCTGGCCCAGTGCTGCATCGTCCGGGAGAACCGGCTTCGAGTGAGCAACCGTCCGAGCCGTTGGCGATATCGGCGACAATCAGTCCGCTGGTCATCGACGAGCAGCTCGACGGTTTGTCATTTACCTGATCGAGATAAATATATTGCCCGTTGGTGATGCCCGCTGAACCAACGTTGCTGAGTTGGATCGAAGTCGCTCCCTGGGTGTAGCTGTTGCTGCAGGAACTGCCGGAACCCGTGCCGCAGAAAGTCGCAGAGCTGGCGGCGCCGGGAGCTACCGAGGTGCTCCCGTAAAAGTAGCCATTCGAATCCATGAAACAGATCTGTGCACCTTCACCGCCGCAGGAGGTTCCACCCGAAAAAACCAGGAATGTGCTGTCCGGTCCATTCCCTCGCAATACGACATTGGGCTTCATCACAAGGCCGCTGGACAGATTGTAGGTGCCCGCGTTGAGTTGCACGTACTGCCGCGCCGGGCAAGAGGCAATGGCCTGATTAATGGCGGCCGCCGATGCGCCGGCCGACAGCGTGGCGCAGGCCGTCCAGTTCGCGGAAGGGATTCCGCCTACAACTCCAGGAGACGTGCTCGACCAATCGACCGCGCGACTGGGGGCTACAATGCCCGACCACAGTTGCGCCTGAGAAAATGAGACCAGAAGTAAAAGAAGGGTGGGGGATAGAAAAACGCGTTTCATTTTACCTCGACAGATGGCCTTTGCCTGTCGCGCCCGCGACACTCGACGGCCACACAGGGGAAATTTGCAGGAGGATGGAGCCGGCCCTTTTCCGTGCACGCCCTCGGCCAAGTCCAGGCTGCCTACACGTCGGAGTCTACTCGCCCCCTGTATCAGTCTCAACACACGGAAGTTCATCACAACCTCTTAATTTGCCTACGCTTTAGGTCATGTCCTGCCGATTATTCCGATGCCGCTCGGTCGGCAACGGGAACCATCGTTACCCGATGTGTCGATACAACAAGCGGCCTGCGACCGGAAGCAGGGATTTCGGCAAGGCGTCGAATGCGAGGCCGAAAGCCCTTGCTGGAACCGGCTTCACCAGTTCACGTTGCCGCGAGTAGCGGAAATATCGCAGTGTCTCGCGGCGCGCCCCGAAGTGATCTTTGAACCGGATCAGGCCTTCCTGATCCCAGTCAGACCGGCCAAAATCGATCTCGGCTGCGCCTTCAGCCTTGCTTCGTTCAATCAGGTTCCAAAACAGGAACGGCATCGCTCCGAGAGGATGATATTTCTCATCAGAGCAGCCATATTTGTAAACTACCGCCGCGCGCTGCCGGAGAGTTAACAGGGCCGCGATCGGGGTTCCGTCCTTGCGTGCTATCTGAATGCTCAGTGAGTCTCCCAGGCAAGATACCAGGTTCCGAAACCAGCTCTTCGGCTGAGGGACCAGGCGATGTCGAACTCTGGTTTTCAGTTGAAGGCGATAGAAATCTTCGATCTGCCGATCAGATCTTCCGGTTTCGTAGCTTACGTGTTCGCGCTGCGCCTTGCGAATTCTCCGCTGCAAGGAATCTTTATGCAGACCACTGAAAATCTTCTCAAGCGATCCACCCAGGTCCAAAATGTGGAAGCAATAGGAACTCGACTCGGTCCATCCATTCAGAGCATGAGAAAACCGAGGTCGAAGCTCAATGTATCTCCATGCTTCTTGCCCCGATTCGGCTTTCAACCATTCCGCACACTCGTTGATCTCGTCCGGGTCGACTAACGGCTCGCAGTGATCGGCGAAAGGCAATGAAACCGCGCGCCGGCCTGTGGCCCAACTTGCGACCCGACAAAACGCGATCCCGTTCTCCAGCGGATTTCCTGGAGCTGCGCTTGTCAGGACAACGGGTTCGTAATCGTAGGTGCGCTTGAGAGCTTCGAGCCAGCCTGAACTGTGAAAGATCGAGGCCCGGGCATGCCTTGCCAGAAATTGTTTCCAGCGTGCATCAGCCAGCGGATCGAGTGTGTGAAACCCCATCGCCTTTTCAGGGCAAAACCTGGCTGGGAGCCACCGCCGGAGCACGTCTGCTCGGAGCCGTCTTGAGAGCATCGCTAAAGATGCAGGCGGACGGCTCGGACTTCCGTCGACTTACCTTGCGCAGATGATCCACAAGCCGTCCCATGAGACTGCGCTCCGGCCACGGGTGAAGCAGTGCATTGAGAAGTTCGGGCTCGCCCTCTGGCACATCATGATAGCTGGCGTTTAAAAACTCGCTTCCCGAATTCCAGGCCTGCGGGAAGTAGGCGATCATGTCCCGCTCGGTGAGTGATGGTGTGATTCGGTGGGGTTGACCGGTAACCTGTGCCCACAATGCGCCGATCAGATCGTGCTTATTGCCGAGTTGCAAATGGCAGAGAGGGGTACAACGTGGGTTCATCTCGATGAGGTAGACCTCGCCCGAGCCATTCTCGATCATGAAGTCGAGGCCAAAAAAACCTGAAAGGCCAAGTCGCCCCGCAATCTGTCGCGCGGCAAACATCATCTCCGTGCCTTCGACTACGCGAACGATAAAAGCTGGCCCTTTCACGCCATCGGAGCTGATGACTTCAACACTAATACCGGCGAGAATCTCCCCCTTCCAGCAAAAGACCGCGCAATTGGCCGGACGGCCACCGATGCAACGCTGAGCCACAACCGACGGTCTGGGATGATTCTTTTGTGCCAAGAACCAGGAGCGATCCCGATTGAAAATGACTTGCTTCAGAAGCTCCTTGGTTCTGACTGGAGAAGTCAGCTCGAGAAATTCTTGTTCGGCTTCCGCAGTCGTCTCAGCAAATCGAACGCCGCGCCCGCCCCACGTTCCATCGGCTTTGAGCACAAATGGCAGCCCCATCCGTGACGACATGGCGCGCACGTCCTCCAGAGAATCCAAGCGCTCGGTGGCAGGTACCGGAACGCCTTCCTCCTTCGCGATCTGTAGCAGGTTGAATCGGCTGGACACGGTCGAGAAGCTCTCTGACGAACCGAGCGAACGCTCGATCAGTTGTGCCAAATCGCGCCCGCCGGCACCCTCTGCGACCGCTCGGGAATGGAGCGCGTGCAGGTGTTGCACACTCAAATCGTCGCAGGGAATTACCAGATCCGGCTTTGCCTTCTCGATCGCAACCGCCAGCGACTCGATAGGGCGAAATCCGTCATAAGGAAAAGCTTCGCGTAAGGCGCGTGTCTCGAGTATGGGATGCCCCTGCTTGGGACAAACAGCGGACACAGCGCATCCCGCTCTCGCCAATCCGACGGCCAGCCGGGCGGGCGCCGGCCATCGGTTGGTATTGGTCAGTAGAACCTTCGGCGCACTCAAGGCTCGGTTCGACACGCGTACGCTCGTCACCGCCTGCAATTCAGACACCTGAGATTGACGCATGGTTAGCGCCCGACGACCTCCTCACGCTGGTGTGTGGGGAGGCTGGTCGCGTTCTTCACCCGAAATGTGGCCTGCGAAACGCGTTTTGCCAGGTGACGCGTAATGCGTCGAGCGGTGTAGTCGGCACCATAGGCAAACCGCATCAGCGGGCCGAAACTGTTCGCGGCAGCGGTTCCGACGAAATACAAGCCTGGGATCGACGACTCGAAATATCCGGATAACACGGGCGACTGCTCCAGCGAGTGGATGGTCCTTTGCAGACCTCGGTCGAGGAACTCCAATCGGTTGAGGTCCACCTTGTAACCCGTGGCTGCAACCACATGGTCGGCGCTCAGTTGTTTCCGAGTACCGTTCTCGTCCACCAGCTCCAGGACAACTTTGCCGTTCGAGACGTTGGCCGCTGCTATATCGAAGCCGAGGTGGAATGGCACCTTGCCGACAACCTCCTGCTTCACAAACCAACCTGGCGCCGGACCAAGCGTTTTCTTGACCGCCTTGAGCCGGACCTCTTCAGGCAAGCGTTGAAACAGGTGAGGCGCGTAGGTATAGAAAGCGAGCTTCCAGCCAGAACCGATCCCGGTCAGAGGCCGCCTGATTTTGTCGAGAATGGTTCTCGGCTTTCCCGTCGGCGGATCGTGGAAGCGGATCACTTTGCTGCGCGCAATCAACTGCACGGATGCCCCCGCCTGGTGAAGCAGAGCCGCAAGGTCAACCGCCGACGCGCCCGCGCCGATGATTGCCACGTCCCTGCCGCGGAAGTCATCGAGAACGCTGTGGCGCGAGCTGTGCGTAACAAATTCCTCCGGCAGAGATGCCAGGACGGGAGGCACGTAACCGAAGTGGCTGATGCCGGCAGCGATGACTACGGTGCGCGCAAGAAATAGCTCCCCGTTTTCGAGTTGAACTTCAAACCCGATACCGGAGCGACGAACCGCGGCAACTTTCTCTTCCTCCAGCGACGGCACGAATCTCCGTTGGAATTCGATCCCGTAGGCCGCAAACGTGGCGAGCGGCACGGGCAGCCCCGTGTCGGCGTAAGGAAGTCCCTGCTCCCGGCAATACTCGCTGAGCGGGAATGCTGAGTCTGGATCCGACAGCGAGGAAGCGAAGCCCTCGGACTTCAGACGCATGCCTGCCGGCATTTGCGTCAGCCAGGTATTCATTGGGCTGCCGAAAATCCGGAAAGAGACGCCGAGCGCCCTCAAGTGCGCGGCAACCGAAAGTCCATAAGGACCGGCACCCACTATGGCTACATCGACCATTTCAGGACTGGAACCACGATTGTCTTTCATACTTCCGATGTCACCCCGAAAATTTGAATTCAGAAACGGGGGAGTGCTTTGACTTACAGAAAAACTAGACCAGCTTTCGATCGCGCTGGCCACCTATCTTTAGTGCTACGCCTCTCCAGTACGCTGATATGCAGCCACAGAACCTTGTCGCTTTGAGAACACTCGTTCGTAAGCCGCCAGCAAATTCTCTACCGAGAATTCCCAGGCCAGCTCTTTTTCCACGCGTTTCTGCCCGATCGCTCCCATCCGCTTTCGTTCCTCCGGGCGATCGAGTAACCACAGAATTTTGGCGGCGAAATCGCTAACCAGATCTTTACCGCCATCCTTCGGATTTGCGTACAACGAGGCTTCGCCAGCGCTGACGCGCCCCTCTTTCAACTCGAACTGAACAATGGGCTTGCTGAGCGCCATGTACTCCATGATCTTGATCATCGTGGAAATATCGTTCATCTCGCACGGCTTGTCGGGGTTCACGCAGACATCGGCCGTGGAAAGAACATCCAGCAATTCCCTCTCAGGAACGCGCCCTGTAAAGTTCACCCTGTCGCTCAGGTTCTTGTCGATCACCATCTGGCGCAGACCGGCAAGTCCCGGGCCGCCACCCACGCAGGTGAAGTGAATATCGTTTCTGCCCTGTTTTTTCAGATAAGCGGCAACATCGAGCAGGATATCGAGCCCTTCCTGGATGCTCATGGTCCCGACATAGCCCACCAGAAACGGCTTGCCGTACTTCAGTTCGAGCCTGGCAGCTACAGGCTTGAAGGTGTCGAGATCCGGACCGTTCCGCACCACAAATACATCACTGGGAGCGAGCCCTCCCCGGCGAACGGCAATCTCTTTGTAGCTGCCGTTCGTCGACATCACCACGTCGGCGGTGCGAAAGGTCATTCTCTCGAGCCACACCTGCGTCCGGTACAAGAATCCCTGCTTTTCGTATTTCGAATAGAAAAGCTCGGGATTCGCGTCGTGATGATCGAAGATGTATTTCACCCCAAAAAGCTTGAACTGCAGAGCAATCAAGAAGATGTTGTCGGGCGGATTGCACCCCTGAATCACGTGAAATCCGCGACGCAAGAACACAAACCAGGCGTAAAGCCACTCCCAGAAAAGCGCGCTGCCGTACTCCACCAGATATCCGGCCGGCGTATTTCCTTCCGGCGGGCTTGGGTGCCGATAAATGTGAACTCCCTCCAGCAGCTCGTACCCGCGATCCTTTTTGCCTCTTGGGCAGATCACGGACACTTGATACCCGGCTTGCCGCAAGGAACAAGCTTCTTTCCAGACTCGGCTATCGAAGGGTACGGAAAGGTTCTCGACGATGATTAATACTTTTTTGGCCATGATCGCGTTTTCTATAACGCCTTATACAAGGCGGCCAGCGCAGACATCATTGTGGCCTGGCCCCAGTGCAATGTCGGCGTCTTGTTCACTAACCACGGGGAGTAGCGCCGGTAATAGAAATAGCCCGACCGATCCTGCATATTCGAGATCGTCCACTGCGCCACTTTCAAAGCCAGGTTCAGGCCGTCGGGATCGTGATCCGAAAAGAAGACCAGCGTATCGATTGCCTGCGAGCAGCATTGGATGTCGATTGGCAGAGTTTTATGGTCGTAGTACCGTGGCGTGCCGTCTTCCAGGAAGAAGGTCTTCTTCCAGTAGTCGTAACCTTTCCCGAGCTTGGTTTCAAAGGAGAAATCCTTCGTGCTGTCCCCGTAATACTTGAAACAGTCGAGCACGTACGCGGTGTGGAAGTTGTCCACCCAATGAAGGTTTGCCTTCTCGCCGTAATACCAGGAAGCATCCGGCCGCTGGTACTGTGCGGTGTACTGCATGGCCTTCTGCGCGAGGTCCCGGTAAGGGGCATTACCGGTGTGCATGTAAGTACGCGCCAGCAGGCTCCCGCCGAGCGTGTTGGCGTTGTGCACCTGGCTGTTTCCCGTCGGAATGTAGCTGATGCAAGCGCCGCCCCCGTCGGGATACGTCTGCAGATCGCGCAGGATGTGCTCGCAGGCACTCACCGCGGTTTGCAGGTAGACGTCGTTCTGAAAATGTTCGTACCCGTCCAGAAAAGCGTGGCCGATCAGCGAAGTCCACACGATGGTTGGCACGCCCTTGGGCAGGTAGAAGCTGCGCGATTGGTAGTCGAAGTGATTGCCCCAACATGCACCCGAATATCCAGGAGACTTATGGTCGATCAGCCACTGCAAGGCGAATTCGGCCTTGTCGGCCCAAATCTGCTCGCCCGTAGCGTGGTGAAGCCGCATGAATCCGCGAGCAAGAAATCCCATGCCCTTGGTCGAATACCCCTTTGAGACGCCCAAGACCGGCCGGAGGTTCAACGGGAAACGCCGGACGCCCTGTTGCAGCACCGTCCGTAGAAATTTCGTCTCAAAGGTGAACGGGCGTACGAACTTTGCGTTCAGGCCATCGAACGTGTCGTAACTGCGGTATTCGTGCTTTTCGAGCCAGCCAAAAAGCCGATCGATAGAAGCGCGCAGCTGCGCCTTGGCCGCTCCGTTCCGGGTGGGAACGTCGAGCTGTCTACCAGCAGATGCCGTCATAGTTCCCATTCACGCTCCTCTGCGCGCTGATGCGGACAAAATCGATAAGCTTTTGATCGTGGCGAAGCTGCCGGGGAATTTCTTTGAAGTCAGGATCGTTATTGCCGATCACAACCGTTTGCGCGTGCTGCAAGACCGCGTTGACGTCGGGCACCATCAGGCGCGAGATGTGAGGAATGCGGTTCAGGATGAAGTCCCGGTTTGCACCCACGAGGCTCGCGACGATGACGTTCTTGTCGTAAATCCGCAGATCGTATCCTTTGCCCAGAAGACGTTCGATGACTTCGATCATCGGGCTTTCCCGCAGATCGTCGGTGCCGGCTTTGAAGCTGAAACCGAGGATTCCGACTTGTTTGTGCCCGTTCTTCATGATGAGGTCGAGACCGCGGTCTACCTGCACCTCGTTGCTCGGCAGAATGGAAGTCAGGATTGGCAGCTCCAGGTCGCGTGTCTTTGCCTGATACGAGAGGGCACGCAAATCCTTGGGGAGACAGGAACCGCCGAAAGCGAAGCCGGGCTGCAGATAAGCGGTAGAGATATTCAGCTTGCGATCTTCGCAAAAGATCTTCATCACTTCGTGCGAGTCGACGCCATTGGCTTTGCAGAGACTGCCGATCTCGTTGGCGAAACCGATCTTCAGCGCGTGCCAGCTGTTGTCCACGTACTTGACCATCTCCGCCACTTCCAGCGATGTGCGGATGAGAGGCGCGTCGAGCTTCTTATAGAGTTCGATAAGCAAGTCACCACTCGCCGCATCAAGCTCGCCAATCACAGTTTTTGGTGGAGCATTGAAATCTTTGACCGCCGAACCCTCGCGCAAGAACTCTGGGTTATGGCAGAGCCCGAAGTCCGCGCCGGCTTTCTTCCCGGACGATTCCTCGAGCACCGGCACAACAATATTGTTCATGGTTCCCGGAAGGATGGTGCTGCGAATCACGACTACATGTCGAGCAGCCTTCTCCTTCAAAGCAGCGCCGATTTGCTCGCAGATCCGGCGAATGTAGCGCAGGTCCAGATTGCCGTTCGACTGGCTCGGAGTTCCGACGCAGACAAAGGAAAGATCGCTGCCGCGAATCGCTTCCGCCGCATCCATGGTCGCCCGAAGCCGGCGATTTGCGACGTTGGCAGCGACGATTTCGCCGATCTGCACCTCCACGATCGGCGACCGGCCGGAGTTGATCAGGTCGACCTTGGTCTGCACCGGATCGACACCGGTTACCTCATGGCCGTCTTGCGCGAGACACGCCGCCGAAACCGTGCCTACATATCCCAAACCGAAAACGCTGACCCTCAAAGTTTGTCCTCTCCTGAGCTTTATGCAACCGTTTCGGGGGAGCGATCTTCTGCTCTCATCTGAAAAGCGGGTTGGACCTGCCGCTGCCCGCGTACTTCGAAAATCGACTTGCGCTCAATCAGCGAAAGCATTTTGTCCACGTGCGCCTCGACTGACCAGCGGAAGCGGCGCAGCGAGCGCTGGATCGGCTTGGCCAGACGCCAACCGAAGAAACGCTGAATCCAGGAATACTTCCAAGCCAGATTCGGTACGCCGAGCGGCGCGCCCAGTTCCATCGCCATGCGCTCCGCCTCGGCAACGATGTCGTTTCGCTCGGGATAGAAATAAATCAAGGACGTTTGCAGGTACTTGATGCAGGCACGGCGAAGTCTCGGACTGTCCTCGAGAGAACGCACGTACTTGATGTGCATTTTCATGGAGAGCCAGTGGGCCTCGATCTTCCGGGGATTGTTCCCGATGTAACTCAGGTTGTCGAAGCCAAAGGTGCGGTAGTAGACCTTCGCGTCGGGAACAAAGCGGACTCCGTCGCTCACCAGCAGCACCCGGCAGAAATACTCTCCGTCATCGTCTCCCATTAACCGCGTATCCCAGCTGCCAGCCGCTTCGGTCAGTTCGCGGCTCACCAGCCAGGTCGCGGTCTGCATGTAAATGTTGTCGGCCAACTTATGAAAGAGCCAATCGACCGGCGAAAGATCGGCCCAGAGCGCGGTGGGGTGAAACTGTGCCCGGTGGGGCCGGTACATGAAGTTGCCCCACGATCCGGAGAAGACTGTCCTTTTGCTGGTGTTTTCGTCGCGAGCCGCCATTTGCAGCGCGATTTTGTCGGGTGCCAGCAGATCATCCGCGTCCAGCCACTGGATGTATGCGCCGTGACTCAAGGAAAACGCCTGGTTGCGAGCGGCCGAAGCTCCCTGATTCTTCTGGCGTACGACGCGGACCGTTTGCGATTCGAATTGACTCGCGATCTCGTAAGTCCGGTCGGTCGAGCCATCATCGACAACAATGACCTCGATGCGTTCCCAAGTCTGCGCCAGCGCCGATTTGATGGTGTCCGCGATCCATCTCTCAGCGTTATAAGCCGGGATCAAGATCGAGACCAGCGGTTCCAAGCCTGGTTTGGCCCCATTGGCGCCCTCATAGGTTCCGCTCAAAGCGGCTTCTTCCCTCGCGCGAACCACTTCATCCGCAGCCTCGGAAGGCATCTTCTCTCGTCCCATCATCAAGGCGAGCAGGGTTGAAAACTGACGAAGCGGAGCGAGCCCCCAATGAAGCACGATCACGGCGGCCAGATAAAGTGTAGCCACCAGCGAGGAAACAGTGCCGACCCGCAACGCCGCGCCCGACGCTCCCGTTTTCGCTGCCAGCGCGGGCAAGTGATTCATAACTTCATAGGTGATACCGCCGGCTAGCAAAGAAGCGACCAGATAACGCCAGGTAACGCCGAGCGCCGGGCCGATACCGAGGCCAATCGGCCGCCCCGCGTACCACATCGCCGGAAGCGTCAGCAACCAGAATGAGATCGTCCACGCGGCCGCAATGCCCTGCGGCCCCCAATGCAAGCCCAGGATGAACAGCGTGCAAGTCACCACGAACTCGATCACACCCCAGCGTAACCAGCGATCCGGACGTCCGATCGAAAGATGAATCCAACCGTGGGTGTGGTACAGGATCATGATGCCAATGCCCGGACCGAAAAAGGTGAAGATCTGCCCAGCCGGACCCCACTTGGATCCGAGCAAAATGCGGATCAGGTCTTTTCCAATCAGCGTCAGGTCGACGCCAATGCCCATGCCAAGGAAGGCCATCACCGTGATCGCGCCCAGCAGATAACGCTTGTACTGCTCCCGGTCGCGGTTCACCCGGCTCAAGGCAGAGACTACAACCACGCTGATCGAGGTGACCAGTTGCGTGGCAGAGAGAGCAAAGAGGTCGTAAGCCTTCTTGTAATATCCGAGCGCCTGCGCATTAAAGCGCCACCCCACCAGCAGGTTATCGGTGTTGCGCGAGGCGTAATTGACGGTGAAACTGCCGTAGGTGTGAAGCGCAAAGCGGAGGCGGTCGCCCAGGCCAGTTACGGACTTTGGCCTGCCCGGCAGCCACCGGCACATGTACCAGGCCCCAACCGTGATGCTCAACGGTAGAGCAATCGCGCCCATCACGAGCGCCCAGTAACC